>MPLU02080422.1_pt1 | contig 27434 bp, 27 predicted proteins | sample 1617381 | NCBI WGS metagenome assembly MPLU02 (sample SAMN05944801, study PRJNA350692) | marine metagenome | biome: marine; feature: ODZ; material: water; isolation source: 90 m water sample filtered on 0.2 um supor filter | place: Pacific Ocean | collected 2012-04-08 | depth 90m m
ATGTCGCCCCGTAATCACCGGTCGCTAGCTCTCTTCGCAGGGTAACTGCCACATAGTTACTGGGAACTATGACGCATACAGACGCGAACACATCCTGGAGTTTCGCGTCGTGAAGCAGTCGAGCCAGCTGCTCGTTAGCATCGCGACCGAAGCCGACTTCGCGAGCGTCAATCATGGCATCAACGATAGGGCTGGGGACTGACCTCGAAGTCTCTTCCAACCAATCAAGATCTATATGTCTGTCATCTTTGCCACCACCGGTGCCATGGCATCCACCTCGCCTTCATGGATGACCCAATAACTTGTGCCATACAACTCTCGGTATCGGTGAAGTTGGTCACAAACGTCGCTGATGGTTCCGGCCAGGACCATCGGGATAGTCCGTGCTTGCTCAGCGGAAAGGCCGAACATTGGGGCCATACCCTCAAACATCTCGTTTGCCTCTGAAGTGGTATTGGTTACTGCCGTCATAAATGTGTTCATCTGCAACTCAATTTCAGGAAACCGATCCCCGGCGGCTTCTTCAACCCAATTGCGACGCTCCAAAAATCTCTCCCCAAGAGCGGACAACGCTGTTTCGGGACCTACAGATCCCGCGTGGAGTGACGCGTTCAGGCCAACAATGTCGGCTCGCAAGGCCGCTTCTGTTAGAACTCGTTTCCCGCCTCCACCAACGATTATCGGTGGACCACCTGGCTGATGGGGAGATGGAGTGCCAGTTAAGCCACTGATCTCATAATGGCTGCCTCGAAAATCTAAAGGTTCTCCGGACCATAAACCTTGAACAACCTCAATGGCCTCAATCATTCGATCTATACGAACACCGGGTCTATCGAACTGGATACCCGCAGCTTCATAGTCGTCAGTCATCCAACCTGCACCGATGCCAAATTCGACTCGGCCGCCCGAAACGACATCAAGAGTTGCGATCTCTTTCGCGAGTGTTACTGGGTGTCGATAGTCAACGTCATACACCAGCGCTGCCACTCGCAGAGTGGTTGTCGCTTCGGCCGCCACCGTCAAAGCAACCGTTGGCGCCCATTGGTCATCAAAATGGTCGGGACAAAACACTGTGCTATAGCCCAGATCCTCTATTTTGCGGACCGTTTCCCTGTACACATCACCTGAAGTGGATGTTGAAAATTGAACGCCGAACCGAAACGGATGCATTCCCGCACCCTAACGTGGTTCGATGCCCTCTCTTGCTCCGAATGAATATCCACCAGCTCTGTTTTTGCCCCTAAACGGAGGGGTGGAATCGACTGAACTCACACGTGGACCCTGGAGTCACGGGGTGATGCATGGTGGTCCCATATGCGGATTACTTGCGTGGGCTATCGAAAAAAGACTCGACCGAGATGACCTTGCCTGTACTCGACTGACGGTCGAAATACTTTCCGGAGTACCCGTTGACAAATTGACGACGTCATCTGAGGTAGTTAAGAACGGTAAACAGACTGCAGTAGCCGAGGCATCTATATCCCACCAGGGGAAATTGTTAGCCAGAGCTACATCGCAGTGGCTCGCGCAGCCACAGCAGCTTGTTGTGAACTCAGAAGAAGTTCCAGAGATCCCCGTAGACCGAGCAGACCCCGGATCTCACCCCGATATGGAATACCCCCGACCCGGCTTTAACGCGGACGCTGTAGAACTACGAATACTGTCCGGCTCGACAGAAGAACCCGGTCCGGGCCGTATTTGGGCCCGCCTCGATCATCGGCTCGTAGCAGGTGAAGCACCTTCAATGTTTCAGCAAATAGCGACATTGTCTGATCTTGGAGCTGCTGTCGGATGGGAGCACTCTGATGATGATCAACCTTTTATAAACACCGATGTAACTCTTCAGTTGCTGAGACCACCTCAGAGTGAATGGGTTTTGTTTGAATCCTATTCCCAACGTGTATCGAGCAATCTTGCGTGCTGTAGGACGACTCTGACGGATCTCAACGGTCCTCTTGGATGGGTATTGCAGAGCCAAATGGTCGCTCCTGAGACACTCCAATTTTGATTTGATGGTCCCTCACATAACCCCAGCGCGGTAGATCTGGATCAGGGAAGCTCGCCAACGGCACCGCTATCTATGAGGGTGTCGATCTCGGCGTCACTGTGGCCTGCATTAGCCAAAATTTCGCGAGTGTGCTGTCCCAACTTTGGGGCGGGCGCCTTAGGGCCAACTTCGGCGTCTACGAACCGCATGGGCGCCGATACTGTGCGATATGGGCCGATATCTTCGCTGTTAAGCGTTGGAAATAAGGACAAGGCCTCTGCTTGAGGGTCAGATGCAACCTCATGGAGCGCGAGCACGGGACCCCAAATAATCCCATTCGAGTCAAAGATTTCCCCCCACTGGTCCCGACTTTTATGAGAAAGGGCGTCATCAATAGCAGCCACAATTTCTGGCATGTGTTGGAAGCGTCCTCGAATATCTTGAAACCTCGCATCGCTTAGAAGATCTTCGCGTTCGATGACCCGACACAATTTGGGCCAAGCACTCTCCTCAGGCATATTCAGAACAACCCATTTACCATCGCCGCATGGGTAGCGATTGGCGGTTGGAATGATCATGTTTTCTCTTGCCCGAGGACGAAGCGGAGCTCGGTCAACAGCAGTGATTGCGTAATCAGTCGCTTGAGTCCAAATAGCGGTCTCGTAAAGCGAGGTTTCGACAGTTTGAGGCTCTCCTGTTCGTTCAGCGAGCCGGAGAGCCGCCAAAATAGCCCCGACAAATGCCAGCCCGGTCGTGTGGTCACCTTGTGCAGGTCTAGCCATCGGCACCGTTCCAGTCTCACCTTCGCGCATCGCGTCATACAAACCCGAGCGACCAAAAAAGGCAGTGACGTCGTAGCCAGGTCTGTGAGCTTCAGGCCCTCCCGTCCCGTAGCCGGTGAGGGTTGCATGCACAATTCGACTGTTGACCTTTCGTAGGGCAGAGGGATCCAGTCCGAATCTTTGTTGACGATGCTGCAACAGGTTGCACATGAATACATCAGCTGTAGCCACCAAAGCGAACACAACTTCCATCCCTGCTGCAGATTCCAGGTCGATGGCTATCGATCGTTTACCACGGTTGGAAACGTCAAACTGGTAGTCGAAATGTTTCTTTTCCTCAGACACCTTGGCGGGCCGCCCCATGTCTCGCATCGGGTCGCCGGTTAATGGCTCTACCTTGATCACATTGGCTCCGAGGTCAGCGAGAATCGCTCCCGCGCTGGGAGACGCCATCCAGTTATCAATTTCGACAACAGTCACATCTTCCAATGGTGCAGCCAATGAATTACCCCCCAAACGTCTACGGGGAGACTAGTCAAATAAGCACTACAGCCTCAGAGTTGACCATGTCCGAAATCATCGTGCCCCAAGGATGAAAGCTTCAACCAAGCAGTTCTCGTCGTTGGTCGTTACTCTGCTGACATGCAGATAAAAGACAAAGTTGCCATCGTGACCGGTGGGGGTAGTGGAATCGGCGAAGCGTTAGCGAAACGCTTTCATGACGAAGGTGCCAGTGGTGTGGTCGTAGTCGACCGGGACGGATCAAATGCTGAACGCGTAGCACAAACAATTGGCGCTACTGCAGTCGAACTAGATGTAACAGACGAAGCTGGAATCGTTGATCTCGTCAACCAGACAGTAAAGGACCATGGAACCCTCGACATTTTTGTCTCCAACGCGGGATACGTGACCCAGGGCGGAGTGGAAGCCGACAACGACGAAATTCAACGCATGTGGGAAGTCCATGTCATGTCTCACATATACGCAGCTCGAGCTTCAATTCCTGTGATGGTGGCAAACGGAGGCGGCTATTTACTAAACACGGCGTCAGCAGCGGGTCTTCTCACCCAATTGGGATCGATGCAATATTCGATCACTAAAGCGGCAGCCGTTTCATTGGGAGAGTTCTTGGCCATTACTTATGGAGAGCGAGGTATTCGAGTCTCGATGCTTTGCCCACAAGCCGTAGAAACCAATATTCTTGCCAATAGCCCTGACCGCCTAGACCAAGACAGAGGCACCCCAGGAAGCGCGGCAGGTGATGGTGTCCTCACAGCGGAACAGCTAGCCGACACTGTTATTGGGTGCATGACTGAAGAACGGTTTCTTGTGTTGCCGCACCCTGAAGTTCAGACATATAGAGAACGAAAAGCTAACGATGTCGACCGCTGGATCAGCGGGATGCAGCGCTTCCAAAGCCAACTCTTCGCTGACAGTGATTTCACGCCGGCAGATTGGCTATTGAGCTAACAATGAGCAGCGTCCCCCTCGAAGATGACTTCGATACAGATATTTCACACTTACAAAAGCTCCATCAGCGGGAATACGAAATTCGCTCCTACGTGAAAACACCCGAAACGATTCTGATTAGAGGGAGGGTAAAAGACACAAAACCGCCCGGCGTCTACTTCGATGATGACCCGAACCCATTAGAGATTCACAAAATGGTGATCGATTTAATCATCGAGTTCCCTGACTTGGTGATAACTGACACCAATGTGCGGATGGAAACCCACCCGCACGGATATTGCCCCAGCATTGTTGACCACTACCGGGAATTGATTGGCCTCTCCATAGCCCGCGGATTCACCCACAAGGTGAGGGAATTATTTGGGGGACCGAAAGGCTGCGCTCACACCACAGCACTCCTCCAAGCAATGGCCCCCGTAGCTGTTCAATCCACATGGTCGATGCGGATCCTGTCACCGACTGAACAAATGATTGCACCACCACTAGCTGGGGAGGCCACACCGGAAGAAATTCGAGCCCGGATGGCTTTCAACCTCAACACCTGCCACATATGGTCTGACCCAGGACCGATGTTCGACGCGATCGACCGTGGTGAAGAGGTTGATCCACCCTTATGGGCAGTCAAGCGAGCGGACGAACTTGGTCAATCCTTAGTTTCTTGGCGAGAGCGGATGTCAGGCCGATCACCCACCAACCCCTCCAACTGAACTAGTTGTTCGTCGAGATCGGAGAGCCCACGCACGACCGAGGTAACTTGACGATTACTGGGTTGCATCTTCGACTTAGGTTGGCGCCGCTCGAAGAGATGCATGAAGCCCTTCCCTTTCGTTAAATACGCCGTTGCAAGAAGAAGAGCCGCGTAAATAAAGCCTTCCGACTTCACCAAACCAACCCAGCCGTATTCGACTACCCAATTGCGGTCAATTAGCCACACCGGTAAGAAGATCAAAATGATCGCGCCAGGGATCGCCGAAATAAGTCGGGAACCTCCAAAGGCCATTGCCAAGGCAAACATCTTGATTGAAAGTTCTTCTGGGAAATGGGTGTAGTCATTGAAGTTGGTCGGAATCATCAATAAACCACCAGCGAGCCCAGCCATGCCTCCACTCAAAGCAACCCCGTAAAGTCTGAGTCGATACACCGGAATACCGAACGCGCGCGCAGCCTCAGGCTGGTCTCGACTCGCAATAAATGCACGCCCGATCGGCCCACGCAATAAACCCTGAACGAAGAAAAGGGTCACCGACGCGTATGCGGCAACAAGGAAAAATTCCCAAATGTGTTCGTCGTTCTCCGCGATCCCTGTCCAAGAGGGCGCTACGAAACCACCATTCAAGGTCACGGGTAAATTCCCGTCGACCTGCCTGAGGATGATGGGGTAGGCGACGGCCAGTGAGAGAGTAAGGAGAGCCAAATACGCTTTTGGTAGACGTAGAGAAGGAATAGCAACTACAGCGCCAACCAATGTTCCGGCCAAAAGTCCAGCGAGGGGCATCCACAGCACTGGTGCCCCAAAATCGTTTACTACGTGCAACGCGGCATAGGCACCAACACCGACGAAAGCCCCCTGCCCCAATGAAAGAAGACCCAGATAATGGGTCAATACCACTAACCCGGCGAAGGCAAGTGACAAAGCAACGACGTTGGAGAGGTCGGTAACGATTTTGGGCGTCGCGAAAAACGCGACCCGGAGACACACAGCAATAAAAGCCGTCGACACAATGATCCAAGCTGCGCGCTTCACCGAAGAAGTTTGCGACCCCTGCGCCGTCATCGTTGTTGCCATGCTTCTGTTCGAGGCATCAGACCCGAGGGTCTCACAAACAACACAATGATCAATACCAACAAGGCCCAAACCAGGGTGACTTGACTGTCCACAAAGCTTACGTACCCGCCAAGCATCGTCTCAAGGAAAGCAAACAAGTACCCACCCACAAAGGCAAGAACTGGGCTACGTAACCCCCCTAGGGTCGCGGCCGCAAGGCCGAACACCAGTAGGCGACCCATCATGTCAGGTCGAACATTGATCTCACCGGCGATGAGCCCTCCAGCTAATGCCCCGATCCCAGCGGCCAACGCCCACCCGAGCATAAGAACTCGACTCACCCTGATACCCACCAAGAGTGAACCTGTGCGATTAGATGTGACAGCCCTGAACGCCAGACCAGCCTTTGTTCGCCGTTGCAACACCGCCAATAGGCCCAACACAGCGATCATGGTCAACGTGATCCCAACGCTGTCATGCCACAGACGCGCACCTCCGATATCCCAACGATCTTCGACCGTTTGAGGGAATGGAGATCCTAAAAACATTGTCCGTCCACCCCATTGTTTGCGAACGAAAGCCCCCAAAAGCAGATACACACCTAACGTCGCGCCCACGGCAGCCACAGGGTCAGCACTAATAGGCCGAATAATCACCCGCTCAGTGAAAGCCCCGATCACCATAGAAATAGCTACCGCCCCGAGAATTGCTGCCCATACCGGCCAAGCAGCGCCTATCAGGTCAGTGTTGGACGAAAATTTCATATACGGGCTGGGACCCGTAGCAAGAACCAACGCGATATAGGTGGAGAACATTGCGAGCTGACCCTGGGCAAGATTCAAAATGCCGGTCGAACGAAACACCATGGAAATGGCGACGGCCAGAGCCGCGTACGCGGAGCCATTAGCCAGAGAATCAAAAGTTCGTTGCAAGAACAGCGACATACATCACGAAGTTTGTCACTCTCGAACGCCAGAAGCATCAACTAACTGGCCATACTCAAATCAAGAGTTCATGTCAGGATGTTTCACGTGACCACAAGCCGCTACCTCGCCGACTACGCGATCACCTGCGACAGTGACTTTTCGCTTCTCACTGATGTCGCGATAGATGTAACAGATGGACGAATCTCATGGATAGGTAAAGAGACTGACGCACCGCCCCATCCTGGGCCTACAACCAAATTAGGGGGCTTAGTGATGCCGGGGCTAGTCAACAGTCATGCCCACACCCCGATGACCTTGGTGCGTGGTGCAGGTGACGGACTTCCTCTGATGGACTGGTTGACCAAAGTCATGTGGCCACGCGAAGGCCAGATGACACCCGAAGATGCCCTATGGGGAATGAGGCTCGGGGCTGCCGAGATGCTCCTAGCAGGAGTAACTAGTACCTGCGAAATGTACCTATTCGAAGAAGCGGTTGTTGAAGCAGCAAACGAAGTTGGCATCCGGTTAGCGATGACGCCTGGAATAATCTCCGCCCTTCACGGAGACAGCTTTGGCGCCACCGAGAACCGAATAACCGACATCGCAGAATTTCACTCTCAACATCATGACCCTGACTCCCTGATCACCATCGGCTTCGGGCCACACTCCGCCTACGACCTGCCATTAGAACTATGTTCCGAAATTGCCGAGGCAGCACGTGATCTGCAAGCCCTTCTCCACATTCATGTTTGCGAAACGAAAACCGAAGGCGCCGAACTAGAAGCCCAAAATGGAGATGAATCAACCGTCCAACTATTAGCTAACCATGGAGTCCTAGACGGACGAGTGCTAGCGGCTCACAGTGTTTGGCTAAACGACTCCGACATCGAAACCTACGCACAAAAAGGTGTCCGGGTAGCACACTGCCCGGTAAGCAACATGAAGCTTGCATCGGGAACGGCGCCGATTCAGGCAATGCGTGCGAAAGGAATCGACGTTGGTTTAGCCACCGACGGACCAGCATCAAACGACGACCTTGACCTTTGGCAAGAAATAAAATTTGCTCCCCTGCTTGCCCGCGTAACGACGCTAGATGCGTCATCGATGACGCCACAAGATGCTTTAACAATGGCCACCGTCGAAGGATCCCGAGCAATAGGCAACGACGACACCGGAACACTTCAGATCGGATCGAAAGCCGACTTCATCCGGCTCGACCTTGACGACCCAACATTTGTCCCCGTTACCAACAACGACGAACTCATCGCCCACGTCGCCTGGGCTGGTAGTGGTCGACACGTAACCGATGTATGGGTCGGCGGCACACAAGTCGTAGCTAACCGACAACTCACAAATTTCGACCTTGAACAAGCCCTACAGCAAGTGCAAAGCCGCGGCCAACGACTCGCTCAAGACTCAGGCACCTAACCCCGGGGCGCGACAACAGACCTTAAGTTCACCCATGAGCACCAACGCGCGTGCAACGATGGCCACATGATCGGGATCATCGCAGGCAGCGGCTACTACGAACTTCCAGGCCTACTCCAACGAAAAGACGAACTCTTCACCAACGAATATGGGCAGGCCACCGTCTCAACAGGGATCTGGGACAACGCCGCCGTCGCATTCGTAGCCCGACACGGAGGCGATCACTCGATACCCCCCAATGCAATCAACTATCGAGCAAATATCAGAGCACTAGCTGACCTCGGGGTCGGATCAGTGTTCGCCGTCAACGTAGTCGGATCGATGGTTCCCCAACACGGCTCAGGATCACTCTTCGTACTCGACGATTTCATCGAATTCACACAAGGTCGACAATGCACCTTCTTCGATCGCCCCGGCGAAGTAACGCACACAGATATGACCTCAATTTACGACCCTGAGCTCCGATCGATCCTCATACGCGCCGCCGAACTTGAAGGCCAAGAAGTTACCAACACAGCGACGTATGTCTGCACCAACGGTCCAAGGTTTGAAACGCCAGCAGAAATTCGCATGTTCACCCAGCTAGGAGCCCACGTAGTCGGAATGACCGGTTACCCAGAAGTTGCACTAGCCCGAGAAGCAGGTCTGCGGTATGCCTCAATCGCCGTCGTATCCAACCTCGCCGCAGGCATAACAGACGACGTCATAGAAGAAAAAGAAATCTGGCAAGCGCTAGAAGCAACCAAAGACCCCGTATTCCGCATCCTTAAGCGAGCCACCCAGCTAAGCACTTCCGGTGAATGTTGAAACACACCTCGATATCCGCGGCTGACCTCATCTCACCTGACCCCCACCCGTTCAAATGGCGAATGGGCGTCAAGCCACTCGACCTCGACCACTGGCTACTCGTCGACCAAGAACGCGACACCGACCTAGACGAGATCGGACGACTGATCGACGCTCACCGAGACGAAATCATTTACTGCGAACCAACCGCCCACGAAGGCTGCGAAGAGCTGTCAACCGAAGTCCTCCAACACCTCCAGCAAATACCCGATCTTGAGACACTCAAGATTGACCAACAGCAAGATAGAGCTCCGATAGAAGCCATTCGGCGCGTCGTCCAGGAAGACCTTTGCCTTTTAGAAAGACGACCCGAAGGGTGGACGATGACCGCATGCGCAGTCGCGATACCAACGCAATGGGATGTGCCTTCAAAGTACGGAAAGACCCTTGATGTCATCCATGAGCCAGTACCCCGATACGACACCGACTTATCTCAACCAATGGGCACCTTCTTTGACCGGCTACGACCTGAAGCACCAGTCTGGAGAGCCAACCGCACCCTCACCGATGACCCAAGCCTGAGATTGGCACCTCAACGGCGCCACCACCCCATGCGAGATGACATCACCATCAACAATGTGGCTGATCGAGTATGGCTACGCGTCGAATATCAGACGCTTCGGCGCCTACCTCGAAGCGACGTGATCATCTTCACAATCAGAATTCTCAGACAAAAGATTGCTTCGGTAGCAGACCATCCAGAAACATTGACCCAACTTGTGAGTTCCTTGGCGAAAATGCCGAGCGATGTCCGCGACTACAAAGACAGCACTTGGCGCCACGCCCAGCTGATAAGGGAATGGGCCCTTTCCACAGGTCAGGTAACGAAAGAAAAACTCACCGAAAACTAACGAACGTTCGTGTGTATACTTTAAGTATGCGGACATGGCACGACATGGACGAATTCGAAGCATTTCTAGACGCCGGAGGCATCGTCGAACCCAACGACGACATCCCGGAACGCTACCGACACGCCGTTTTCCGCTTCATCGAACTCCACGCAAATAGTGAATATATGGGCGGACTCACTGAAAGAGACTGGATCCCCAAAGCCCCGGGGATGCATCGAAAATTGACAGCGCTCGCCAAAAGCCAAGACGAAATAGGCCATGCCCATCTCCTCTACATGGTTGCAGCTGATCTGGAGGTCAAGACCCGTGAAGAAATGATGGTCGACCTACTCGAAGGACGAACACACTTTCACAACGTCTTTCACTATCGCGTGCATAGCTGGGCTGACCAGATAGCAGTGGCTTACTTAGTCGACGCGGCTGCCCTCGCGAGCCAACAAGCCGTTTTCAAAAATTGTTCATACGGTCCATACAAGAGAATCCTCCGCCGGGTGATCGCAGAAGAAGGATTCCATATGCGCAACGGTGAAGAAATGGTGCTGTTGATGGCACATGGAACAAACACTCAACACGAAATGATGCAAGAAGCAATCAACCGATGGTGGCTACCAGCAGTACAACTATTCGGCCCTGACTCCCGGCCAGATGATGAATTGCTGAGATGGCACATCAAATCAGAACGAAACGAAGACTTAAGAGACCGCTACGTCCAAAAGTTCGTGCCCCAACTATTAAACGGAGGCTTCACCATCCCAGACCCCGGTCTGAGGAAAGACCCTGATGACGGCAAGTGGAAAATCAGTGAGATTGACTGGGAACCTCTCAAAAAAACGATGCGGAATGGTGGCCCCGACAGTGCGCGCCGAATTGCTGATGCCCGAAGTGCCTGGGAGAACGCTGATTGGGTCCGAACAGCACTTGATGCCGCAGCAAAGGCACATACATGACCATCACAAAATCAACCCTTAACGCGGTGCGCTCCGCCGTCGCTTTAGTAAAAGACCCGGAGTACCCAGATCTCAATATCCAACAGCTAGGAATCCTCGAAGACGTAGTTATTGACGCCTCATCTATCCGCGTTGACCTTGTCCCCACGATTCTCGGATGCCCTGCCTTAGACACCATTGAACAAGACGTGTTAGCAGCAGCTCGAGCACTCGGGTACGAAGTAACCGTCAGATTTTGTCACTCGCCAGCATGGACACCGGATCGCATAAGCGACGACGCTAAAAAAATCTTGGCACACGAGTACACCATCGCCATAACCCCCCGAACCGGAAACACAGAATGCCCATTATGTGGGCACACCTCCTTAGAAAAAAGGAGTGATGTCGGCCCAACGGCGTGTAGGTCTGTGCACTGGTGCCCGAACTGCCGCAACCCAATAGAAGTCGTGCGCTCCAGAAAGGCACAGGACCAGTGACGCGACGAAACAGAGCCGACGTCATCGCCGCTGCACGGGTCTTGTTCGCCGATCAAGGCTTCCACGGAACATCAATGCGAGACCTAGGCAAGGAACTCGGCATTCGCGGCTCCTCCCTCTACAGCCATGTGGTTTCCAAAGACGAACTATTGGTGGACGTGGTGCGAGAAGCAGCATCACGCTTCCAAGCACTTGCCGATGAGGTAAACGGCATGTCGGGGACAGCCACACAAAAATTATCCAGACTTGTCCAAGGGCACCTCCGAATCCTTGTGGAAGACCCTCACCAAGCACAAACCTTCCTTAATGAGATCCGATTCCTCCCTGAATCTGAACGAGAGGAGACAGTCGCGATGTTTGACCTTTACCAGCAGACTTTTCGCGAAGTTATTGAAACAGGTTGCATTGGTCACGAATTTCGACCCGATCTAGATGTCCCGTTGACAGCCAACCTAATTCTCTCGCTATTGAACGGCACAACAAGATGGTTCAACTCAGATGGGATCTTGGACACCGAGACACTGGGGGATGAAATCCATCAGCTCCTTACGGGCGGACTCGGCCCCGTATCAAAGGCTGACCTGACATGAAAACCTACGAAGTATTCCTAAAAAAGGAAGGCAAAGATCCATTCAGCCACGCAGGATCAGTCGACGCACCCGATGACGAACTAGCACGGACCTACGCGCGTGAAGCCTACGGTCGACGCAGCGAAGGAGATCAAATGTGGGTTGTCCCTCGCAGCGACATCCTCATCGCTGACGAAACGGAACTTAAACTGGCCGACCGAAACCACAGACACAATGACGGTCAGTTACTAGCTGAGCTTCGTCGCACCACTTCGAGCGGCGAAAGTTAACCAGATGACCCCAACCGAAGAAGCCCACGAACTTGTTCTTGCTTTCGCCGATGATGAACTATGCGTAGGACAAAATCACTCGTGGTGGATCGCGATCGGACCCTTCCTAGAAGAGGACCTAGCATTCACATCAATCGCGCAAGATGAACTAGGTCACGCACGAGCCCTTTATTCGCTCCTCTCAGATGACATAGACGATCTGGCCTATGGCAGAACCCCTTCCGAATACCGGTCTGCGCACATCGCCGAGTTCCTCTGCCACGACTGGTCCTGGGCGTTAGTTCGGCACGTACTTCACGATATAGGCGAACAGATCCGCTGGTCCGCTATGACTGATTCAAGCTGGAAAGAACTCGCTAACACGGCTCAACGAGCCCTTGCTGAAGAAAATTTCCACCTACAACATGGCTTGTCGCTGATACGTCGGTTACTTTCCAAGGAAGACGGCGGCCGACACCTAGAACCCGCAATCCTAGAACTCGCACCCTACGGGAGGGAGTACTTCGCTGACTCCGGCCATGGGCTGGTCGACCAAGGGGTGCTGACAATGTCAATGGCCGACCAAGAGCAAGAGTGGGTGAAGCAAGTCTCGGATTTGTTTGATGAATTCGACGTCCCCGTCGATCTAAACGTCGAAACCCCAGCTTCCGGCCGATCCGGAATTCGGTCGGAAGATTTCGCAGCGCTCCACGACGAAATGACCGCAGTAATCCGGATTGACCCGAAGGCTCAATGGTGATTAGGTCGCTAAAGCTTGGATCTCACGCCAAACCTTTTCTGGAGTGAGCGGCATATCCAAATGTCGAACTCCTAAATGGCTCAACGCATCAATAACTGCGTTTTGAATCGCTGGAGTTGCTCCAACCGTTCCAGATTCGCCGATGCCCTTCGCTCCGAGAGGATTGATGTGAGTAGGAGTTTCGAGAACAACCCGCTCAAACATCGGTAACTCCGTTGCTGAAATAACCGGGTAATCAGCAAAGTTGGTAGTAAGAGGATTCCCATATTCGTCGTACCGAAACTCTTCTACTAGAGCCTGAGCCGCGCCTTGTGCGAGGCCGCCATGAACTTGACCGTCAGCAAGCAACGGATTCAAGATCACACCAGCATCGTCGCACGCGATTAACCGCTGCAATTCAACAGCACCAGTTTCAATATCTAGCTCTATCAAAGCAACGTGCGTGCCGAAGGGGAAAGTAGGACCTTCGGAGTCGAAGACCTCCTCGGCATGCAAAAGACGAGGACCATCAGTCTGAGTTTCGGCGAACTCGGCTATGTCTTGCCAGGAAACCCCGATAGACGGTGTCCCAACTACATGGAAGAGACCACTATCTGTGTTCAGAGACAAGTCTTCTTCCGACGCTTCTAACAAGTCCGCTGCGATCTTTTTTGCTCGATCGACTAGCAACGCTGACGATTCCCATATAGCGGTGCCGGCTAGCTGCACTGAACGCGAACCGCCAGTGATACTTCCTTGAGGGATTTCGTCGGTGTCGCCGTGCACTACTTCAATATCGTCCATTGGGACTCCGGTAGCGTCGGCAATGAGCATTGCCCAGGCGGTGTGGTGTCCTTGACCATAAGGAGAGGATCCGGTCCTGGCGAGGAGTTTGCCTCCACTGAGCAGTTCCACTCCTCCGTACTCTGAGCGGCCCGCACCAGCGGTGCGTTCCACGTAACTTGCCACTCCGATACCTAAGAGGCGCGTCTCCTTATTCAACCGACGACGTGCTTGTTCGGTTCTGAGACCCTCATAGTTACTGGCGACGAGAGCAGCATCGAGACTCGCTTCGTATTCGCCACTGTCATAAGCCGACCCAGTTTTTGTCACCAAAGGAAAACTCTGAGGACTTAGAAAGTTACGGCGACGGACCTCCGTTGGGTCCATACCGATTTCCAAAGCGAATGCATCGACCGCTCTCTCGATAGCAGCCGCCGCTTCAGGTCGACCGGCACCCCGGTAAGCACCCGTTGGAGTGGTGTTAGTTACTACTGACACGGAGCTAAAACCGACGCTTTGTATGTCGTAACAACCAGTCAACATGGCCCGGGCATTAGCCGGCAGCCCAGCTCCACCTCCGGGATAGGCCCCAGCTTCTTGGACTACGTGAAGATGGTAGGCCGTGATATCTCCATCATGGGTGCCTCCAATACGGCAGTATTGCACTTGACCTCTGCCATGGCCGAGACCGACCATGTCATCACTTCGGCTCGGAATCCAAACGACAGGCCGGTTCACGCGTTTCGAAATCCAACCCAAAATTGCTTCTTCGGGAGATGGACGCGCCTTAGCACCAAAACTTCCGCCCACATCGCGAGAAACTACGCGTACTTGTTCTTTCTCGATTCTTAAAACGGACGCAATCATTGCGCGCACTGGATGAGGTCCTTGACCTGCGTTGAAACAATGAAGGCGGCCATCGCTGCGCCACTCCGCAGCTGCGACGCGTGTTTCGATGGGGGCTGGAGCGAGCCGATTATTTACCGTTCGCACCTCGGTCACCACTTCACAAGAATCGAAGTCAGCGCTTAAACCGTCGGCCTCCATGCGACATACCACGTTGCCCTCAGATGTTCCGTCAAACAACAGCACTGGAGAATCCAGTGCTGTTTCGACATCAACCACGACATCAAGTGATTCGTAATCAACTTCAATCAGCTCTGCTGCGTCAGCAGCCATTGCCGCAGATTCTGCAACAATCGCGGCGACCGGCTCTCCGACGAACCTAACCCGCTGGTCAGCTAACAGTGGTCGCACCATAGCTTCATCAAAAAGTGGATTCGCAGATGGATAAGGGCCGATGTCGAGATCAGAGTTTGTGATTATGTCAAGGACACCTGGCATTCGAATCGCCGCTGAACTATTTATTGAACGTATTTTTGCGTGTGCGATTGTTGAAGTCAGGTAATGCACATATGCCGGGTTGTCGAACTCAAGATCCGCGACGAATGTGCCGTCACCTCTAAGGAGTGGCGCGTCCTCACGTCTTTTTACTGAGCTGCCGCGTAAAGCCATAATCCAGTATCCCTCCTCAAAATTGGAGAATCGGTTGGGTTAGCCGAGTTTGGTTGTAACAGCACAGATATCATGGCCTACGTACGGTGCAGCGATGCAGCGAAGTCCGGTAAAAATCCGGCACTGTCCCGCAACGGTGATGTCCCCTCTGGGAACGAGTCCGGCCGCCTGAATCAATGCCTCGCACGACGATTCTCGAGGAAGAAGCGTTGTGTGGCAGGTCTCCTGCCGCTCCGCTCTCGGACGACAGGAGAAACTTGATGAAAAAACTGGCGCTCCTAGCCTGCGGACTGTTTTTGTTGAGTGCTTGTGGCGACAACAACACATCGGACCTGAACCCGAATTCAATTACATATGAGCCCACAGTTTCGACTGTTCCCGCAACTGAGACGCCATCAAAAACTGTCGAAACGATAGAACCAGGTGAAGCTGAAGTAGTTGAGCCATCGAGCGGCTACCCGGCAGCCATTGTGTCTCTGTCACCGACCGCAACCGAGATGCTTTTCGCTATTGGTGCAGGGCCTCAAGTCCTAGCGGTTGACGAATACAGCTACTGGCCTCCAGAAGCGCCTGTTGTCGATGGCCTTTCGGGGTGGAATCCAAATGTCGAAGCAATAGCAACATTCGAACCGGATTTAGTAATCCTCAGTGACAACGGCATACAGCAAGAACTAGAGCTGCTTGGGATCGATGTGTATGTCGCCAGTGCAGCGATCGAACTTGAAGATGTATGGGCCCAAATGCTCGAAATTGGCGAAATAACTGGTCAAACTGACCGCGCTACATCTGCTGTCGATGACATGAAAGAACGGATAGCAGAAATTCTCTCAAGCATCGAGCGCCCCGAAACTCCGATCAGCTATTACCACGAATTAGATGACACCTTGTACTCGGTGACAAGTGCAACTTTTATCGGGAAAATTTATTCACTAGCGGGTTTGACCAATATCGCTGATCCTGCGGATGAGGATGGGACCTCCTGGGGATACCCACAATTGGGAGAGGAGTTTGTTCTTCAGGCGGACCCTGACATGATCTTTTTTGCCGATGCTCAGTGTTGTGGCCAATCGATTGAAACAATCAGTGCACGACCGGGCTGGTCAGAACTACGGGCTATCAGGAACAAAAATATTTTCGAAATCAATAGCGACATAAGTAGTCGCTGGGGACCACGCCTGGTCAATTTCTTAGAAATCGTCGCACTAGCCATTGCGAATGTAAATGAAAACTAAATCCCCACCTACGAGGTCCCCTGACTCTGGGGGTCCCTCGGTGTTGTCGGAAAAGCTTCGCGCTCCGGCGCTGTTTGTTGGATTTGTTGCGATCCTTGTCGCGGCAGGTGCTGGGTTGTTAATTGGCCCAGCCGGGATAGATAAGACGGCCGCAATAATGGAGTTGCTGGATCGGATGCCGTTCATCTCGATTGATAGCGGGCTGTCGCAGATCCAGAAAAACATCATTTGGGAAGTAAGAATGCCGCGTGTGGTGCTGGGGGCACTCGTTGGGGCGACTTTGGCGGTAAGTGGGGCTAGCTACCAGGCAGTGTTCAGAAACCCGCTTGCCGACCCGTACTTGCTCGGAGCTGCTGCAGGAGCGGGCCTCGGCGCGACTGTGGCGATTGTTACTGGCTCAGGTGATGGAATAGGAACCTTTGATGTAGTTCCGTTACTAGCCTTTTTGGGTGCTCTAATAGCCGTGGCGCTCACATACTTGTTGGGGTACAGCTCAGGAACCCAACGATCTCCGGCTGCTCTGCTGCTTGCGGGTGTGGCTGTGGCAAGTTTTCTGACTGCGATTCAAACCTTCATCCAACAGCAGAATGTTGACACGATACGTCAGGTCTACAGTTGGATTTTGGGGAGACTTAACACTGCGTCCTGGGACGAAGTGTCGTTGCTTGCACCGTATGCGTTGGTTTCGACTCTCCTGATTCTCATGTACCGCAGAACTCTTGATGTGATGCGATTAGGAGATGTCGAAGCATCTTCAGTAGGTATACGTCCTCAACTGGTTCGGCTGGTTGTGATTTGCGCAGCATCGTTAGGTACCGCTGCTGCCGTTGCTGTTAGCGGATTGATTGCCTTTGTTGGATTAATTGTTCCGCACACAGTTCGATTGCTGGCGGGAGCAAGTAATCGGATCGTTCTGCCGTTGTCGATTCTTTTCGGCGCCGCCTTCCTTGTCTTGGTTGACCTTCTGGGTCGCAGCCTCGCATCGCCTGCGGAGATTCCACTCGGAGTGATTACCGCTTTTTGTGGAGCGCCTTTCTTCGTCATTGTGTTGAGGTCAAACAAGAGGACCCTCGGATGAACCTGTGTGTGGCCAGAGGAGTCGATGTTCGCGTTGGACAGAAATTAATTCTCGACAATGTTTCAGTGTCAATCGAAGCGGGAGAATGGGTATCAGTAGTTGGCCCGAATGGTGCCGGTAAAACCACCTTGTTGTCAGTTATGGCTGGGCTGAGAACGGCTTCTGGAAACATTTTGATAGGTGACAGAGACCTCAAAGAATTGAGTCCTCGAGAAAGAGCGCGACTGCTTGCATACGTGCCCCAACACCCAGAAATTCCACCTGGAATGAAAGTTGACAGCTACGTACTACTGGGCCGAACACCTCATCTTTCATTCCTTGGGATGGAAGGCCCCGACGACTTTCGACTCGTCCAACAAGTTCTCGAACAATTTGATCTAGCGACCCTAGGGCAAAGGACACTTGAATCGTTGAGCGGTGGTGAATTGCAAAGATGTCACTTGGCGCGAGCTATAGCGCAAGCTACGCCAATAATCTTTCTTGACGAACCCACTACTGCTCTTGACCTAGGACATCAGCAACAGGCGCTAGACAGAATTAGGCGACTACGAGAAGAACATCAGGTCACAGTAGTGATGACGATGCACGACCTGACCCTGGCCAGCCAATACTGCGACCGAATGATTTTGATGTCGGAAGGCCAGATAGCAGCCGACGGCACGCCCTCGGAAGTTCTTGACCCAGACCGCCTATCTGACTTGTACGGAGCTCACGTAAAGGTTCTCAACATCGATGACCATTTGGTGGTGGTCCCTATCGTTGGGCGCTAAGAACTCGGATGATTCCGGAGGCAAGTTTCCGTGAGTAATTATTGCCAGAGACCCTGACGATTAAGAGGTGCCTGTTGGCAGGGACCTTTCTGCGGGTACCGTGAACTCTGTGTCTAATGAAGCACCAGAGTTACCTGCGAACGGACGGGCCCGTCTTGAAGAGTTGTTTAGGGCTGATCCGCTAATGGATCAATTAGGTGCCGAACTCCTTACATGGTCTCCGGGCGTCGCAACGGTTCAGGCAACGGTTCAGGTCAGCCACACCAACTTCTTAGGTGGTGGTCATGGTGGGATCCTTTTCAGCCTCGGAGACATTGCAATGTCTTTCGCCTCAAATGGCTATGGCCGTCAGGCTGTAGCAACGCAGATCGATATTTCTTACCATCGCGGCGTTGGCCCAGGTGACCTAGTCACCGCAACCGTAACTGAGATCAGTCGGACCCGACGTTTTGGGCACCATAGGGTCGAACTGAAAGTCAACGAGCGTTTAGTCGCAACCGCCACTGGAACTACATACAGAACTGACGAATGGCACTTCGGGGCCGAAGTTTGGCCAGATGAATGGCGAGAAAAATATTGACCCGGCGTAATTGCATCGGATGGCCGTTCATGATGGTCGTGTTATTCAATGTGGCTTGCGCACCAGATGGACCTTCAGTGGTGCGGGAATCAGACCCATCGCTCGTTGAACAAGCCACTTCGTCTACAAGCGAAAATAGATCGACGGAATCGACCGAAGACAAAGTAGGCCAGGTTCGCGAGGACGAGGTTTCGGGAACAGATATCCGTGTCGGCGGTTCAGCGACAGTTCTATTAGCTGCGGACCCTACACCGATTACTGGTTGGACTCCCTGGGATCACGTATGTGCATGGTCATGTCGCAACGTCCTTGACCAAGTGTTGGAAACCATCACCGTAGTTCTCCCAGATGGCTCAGCCGCTCCCTGGTTGGCGGAACAGGTTGAACCCAATCCGACGATGCTTAATTGGACCGTTACTTTGCGTAAAGGTCTCAGATTTAGCGATGACCAACCGGTCACGGCTCAGGTAATAAAAGAGGGGTACGAAGAGTTCCTGAAGAAGGGTGAAGTGACTCGAGGGTTACTACGTGATGCCCGAATTAATGCAGTTACTGTGATTGATGATCATCGTTTGATGTTCGACCTAGCTGAACCGAATCCTGCTCTGGATGTTGTCTTAGCTGGGCCCATAGGCAGGGTTTTTTCGATCGAAGCAGCAAGAGCTGACCCGTCCGCATTTTTACGCAGTCCCGTGGGGACTGGGCCCTTCATCATGGAGCCATGGGAAATCGGTCAGACGGTCAAGCTGTTAGCTAATCGCGAATACTGGAGAACAGGTTTCGACGGAAAATCGTTGCCTTACTTAGATGAACTGATTTTTCGTGAAGTAGTGGACGAACAAGAACGAATCGAGTCAGTCCAACGCAGGGATGCAGATTTTGCGCAGTCTCGCTCAACGTTGGCTATCTCTCGGGCGCGAGATCTTGAATTAACGGTGATATCTCGAAATGAAGACAATGTTGGCGTGGTGTTGTTTAACACGCTGCAGTCACCGGTCGACGATGTTCGCGTCAGACAGGCGCTTCAGATGTCGACGAACCAAAATGTACTGATCAAGGCCTCGCTAGGTGCTGGTGCTGGTGAAGCGGCTACCCAGTGGTTTGCTCCACAAAGCCGCTGGTGGTCAGGGTTAGTGGCTGACAGATGGCCAGATTCTGACGTCGCCGCTGCGAAACAGTTATTAGCGGCTTACGTCAACGACGAAGACCGGTCCGATAAACGTGCACCGGGTTCACAGATCTCGATCGATCTTCAATGCACCGACGATATTCATCTTTCATCCATGGTTCGAGAGCTGGCACGCCAGTGGGAAGCGACAGGATTTGTCGAAGTTGAAACCGAAACTGTTACTCGGAGCGGTTTGATCCAAAGAGTCTTAGGGTCAGTAACAGATCGACCTGGGTTTAGCGGCGATTTTATGGCGACATGTTGGCGGGTAGGCGGTGAATCTGACCCGGCGATGATGTTTGGTCCATTGTTCGGACCCATTCGGACCTCACCCCTAAACGTCAGCAACCTTCACAATGAGCCCTTAACTACCTTTGTTGAACTGCTGTATTCGAGTTCGGTTGAGACTGTGCGCCAAGCTGCGGTTGAACAGGTCATGTTGGCGTTAACAGAGCAAATGCCCATGATCTACCTATCCCACGCGCAGTCGGCGGTTATAGGACATCCGGGGACCAAAGGATTGGGCTATTGGCAATTACCGAACGGTACTGAGGTTTATGGTCAAGTAGCAGGGGTGGGCCGCTGGTCGGATGTCTGGTTGTCCGGTGAGTAACGCTGGCACGCCACTCGATTTGCTGGGTTGGACGAGACAAGGAATAACGCACCCCGACCTAGGAGAAGATCAGGGAATCAGCAGGGTCGTCGTAGAGCATCGAGGTGCTTATGAGTTGTTAGGTCCTTCTGGCTCATATGCGGCGATTTTGGATACCTCTTCGCGAGAACAAGCTCACGACCCAACTGACTATCCAGCAGTTGGAGATTGGGTGATCCATACGATGGACCCGATCGATAATCGACGGGTTGGCATTACCGAAGTCTTACCGAGACGCTCACGTGTGCTTCGACGAGCGTCAGGCGCTGCTCCAGTACCCCAAGTTGTTGGAGCCAACATCGATGTCCTCGGCGTAGTTGTCTCCACGGACCAGGACCTCGACGAACACCTGATTGAGCGGTACTTAGTGACTGCTGAAGGAGGGGGCGTATCACCTGTTGTCATTGTCAACAAGAGTGATCTAGGAGGTGCTGAAGAGATTCGAGAACAACTCGTAGAACGAGGTGTTCGGTGCCCGATTTTGGTGACTAACGCACACAAACGCGAAGAGTTGAATGAGGTAGTCAAGCTGTTGGATGGTGGCGCAACCCTCGCGGTGACTGGGGCATCCGGTGTAGGAAAATCGACGCTGGTTAATCAACTAGTAGGTGACCCGATGCTTGTCACGGGATCAGTTGACAGAGAAGGATCCGGACGTCACACAACAGTCCGCCGAGAGTTGCTCGTGGCTGAACATGGTGTGGTGATAGACACACCGGGATTAAGAGAGGTCCAGATTTGGGACGATGCTGGGCTAGACGATGTGTTCAGCGAAATTGCCGAAGTTGCACAGAACTGCAAGTTCACTGACTGCAGTCATAGGGAAGAACCCGAGTGTGCAGTGACGGCTGCATGTAACAACAAAGAACTAAATGCAGATCGGTTGCTTTCCTACCTCGCTTTATGCCGTGAGGTGCATGAATTGAATGACGAGATTGAGGAGTATCAAAGATCTCAACGTCGACGTCGAGATTCTCGGTCAAGCTAACGCCCTCTGAATTGAGGAGTCCGCTTTGCCATGAATGCCTCAACACCCTCTCGGTAGTCGGTGCTGTCGAAGCAAGCGTCGACTAACTGGTTAATCTCATCGAAATTTCTGATTGACTCTGGCTTCGTCCACTCATCTGTGGCGGCCTTTGCTGCCTGGATAGTCAGCGGCGCGTTTTCGCAAACAAGGTTTAACCACTCGGTAGTCGCTGCTTCGAGCTCTAATTTCGGGACCACTCGATTCACCAACCCCATAGATAGAGCCTCCTGGGCGCCGAACCGATCTGCGAGAAACATAATTCTCTTGGTTGACGAAGGTCCGACTAGCTGAACGAGTCGGCCAAGTCCAGCGGAACGGTAACCAAGCCCTAGGCGGGCAGCGGGGATGGCGAATTTGGCGTCGTCGGAGACAATCCTCAAATCGGCGGTAAGAGCCACAGCAAGCCCGCCACCAATGCAGTAGCCGTGGATCATTGCAATTAATGGCTTGGGCATTGTGGTTAACGCCGTGTAGGCCTGATCCGAAACGTCGTCGTACTCTTGGTTTGTGGAACTATCAGTTCGTTTGTCGTTGAATTCGCTGATGTCAGCGCCCGCTGCAAAAGCTCTGTCGCCTTCACCGCGCAATAAGACCGCTCTGATTTTTTCGTCAGCGGCGAACTCATTCGCGGAATCGAGCAACCCTTGCCACATATCGGTGCTAATTGCGTTGTGGCGTTCTGGATGGTCGAGAATGATGAAGCCAATATGTCCGTCTCGTCGAATATGCACAGCTCCGCTCACCGATAGAACGGTACACGGCATTCGGAACTCTCGATAGGTGACTAGTCTCGGCTCGATGCTCAGACATGGACGGCGACTCCTTTTCCTTTTGCTCGTGGCTGGAGTCTTTGCGAGTTGCGCGGGAACTCCCCCTAGTGCTCGGTTATCACCATCATCGACAACACTCATAGAAGACGCTTCCGCAGAGGGATCTGAAGCCGTTGAAGGCGAGGTCTTAGATGGTGACGATGATCAAGATGTCGTGCCGACAACCACACAGGAAATAGAGGAATCCGACAGTTGGCCCCTGACCGGAATTCAAGATGAGCAAGTCGGAAATTGGCCAGTGCTGATTGTGAAAATCGATAACCATGACCGAGCTCGACCCCAATCAGGCATCAACTCTGCAGATGTTGTTTTTGAAGAAATAGTCGAAGGTGGTCTCACTCGTTTTGCCGCTCTCTTTCACTCACAGCAAACAGAGCAAGTCGGACCGATACGTTCGGTTAGGACGAGCGATTTTGATCTATTACGTAACTTGAACAGGCCTTTGTTTGCTAACTCAGGTGGCAATGAAGCTGTGCTCGAGTTGCTGCAAGACGTCGACTATGTCGACGTAAGTTCCAACGCCGCTATGGATGTTTATGAGCGCATGGAGGAGAGGCCGTCACCACACAATCTATTCAGTGACACAAATTCATTACGAGTTGTTGGAACTAGTCGCGGGGATGGTGGACCCCCACCAATGATGTTTGTCCGTCAAAACACAGGCGACGGAGTACCTGCTTCTGCAACGCCTGTTACCGGCGTTAATCTCGACTACGGATCGACTTTTGTGAACTATCGGTGGGATCAACAACAGGGGTGGGTGCGAACCCAAAACGGAACGACTCACCTCGACACTGAAGGTGTAGCTGTAGCTCCGGAAGTAGTCATTGTTCAGGTGGTTTCCTACACACGAAGCAGGGCTGATGGACGATCACCTGAGGCCGTGTTGCTCGGCGAAGGAAGATCTCTAGTGTTGTTCGATGGGAGTCTCATAGAAGGTACTTGGAAGCGAACGCAAGCCGAAGCGGTGACGCAATACTTTGACCGTGATGGACTACCGATTGCTGTGCCACCCGGCCGCGTTTGGATCGCATTACCACGAGTCGGGCAGGTCCAGGTTGTCGAATAAGTTACTACGGCAGTTTCTACTGCTGACTTGACGGAACCCAATCAGCATCACGACGTTCTCTAAAAGCACTAATTCCCTCACCAGCTTCAGGACTTTGGAAAAGTGACTGACTTAACTCAGCGGTCCACGCCCACGCGTCACTTCTGTTCATTTGAGGAACCTTAGAAATTAGTTGTTTCGATGCTGCAAGAGCATTTGGTCCCCCGCGGACAACTTTGCCGAGAGTGTCGTTCATTTCATCGTCTAGGAGATCCCTTGGAACAGCGCGGTTAATGAGACCAACCTCAGCTGCATATGAAGCCGGGATTCGTTCGCCGTTCAGGAAGAGTTCACTGGCGTCCGCTCGACGAAGTTTCGGAAGACAAACCACAGATATAACCGCCGGAGCTACCCCGATTCGAACCTCGGTAAAGCCGATAACTATGTCGTCCGCGGCGATCGAAATATCAAGAGCTGCCGCCAAGCCAACCCCGCCTCCGGTGCAGTGTCCCGCAATTTGACCTAGCACTGGCTTTGGCGACTCGATGATGTCATCAAGAATTTGAACAAAACTGTGACGAGCAGCCGGTTGAGTTACTCCAGGCTGGTTCGCCTTTAGATCAGCGCCTGCGCAGAAGGTATTGCCATTGTTGGTGAAAAGAATGACCCTGACCTCAGGGTCGCTCTGGGCGGCCTCCAGGTGATCTCCGATCGAGTTAACCATCTCAACACTGAGAGCATTCTTGTTCTCTGGGCGGTTCAGGGTGATGGTCGCTACCCCTCCAACTACCTCATAGAGAGCTGCTTCGTCTGAATCTGTCACAACTTTGAGCCTAGTGAGTGCACAGGTGTTACATATAGGTGAACCTAAGCTGGTGTATGTGATTAATACTTTTTCCTCGATGGCCGCAACGTTGAACGAAGCATGTGGAACAGACCCAGCTTGGCTATGTCGGAAAGTTTTCGAATGGACCGATAACTCAGATATAGCAGGCGTAGCGACATGGCTAGTTGACCGCCCGGTCAAAGTGGCCGTCATTGCCCTACTCGCGTTAATAATCAGGCGAGTCGTACACCGAGCGATCGATGGACTCATCGACCGCCTTATGGCTGAACGATCCTCAGAGGAACATGATGCAGTCGAAGCTGCCGAGGCAGCGACAGGGACCCTGCGTCGAGACCTACTTACCGAGAAACTTGCTTCGCTGCGCGAACGAACGGAAAGAGCGCGGCAACGTGCGAAGACTCTCGGCGTGCTGTTCAAGAGCATTGCTTCAGCGGTGATTGGCGTAGTCACCATCATGATGTTGCTCGGTGAATTCGATATCAATCTAGGTCCGTTGATTGCTGGCGCAGGCATCGTCGGTGTCGCAATCGGCTTCGGTTCTCAAGCGCTCGTTGGTGATCTACTTAGTGGCATTTTTATGCTCATAGAAGACCAGTACGGAGTGGGTGATGTAATCGATGCAGGTGATGCAACAGGCACAGTCGAGTCAGTGGGCCTGAGAACCACCCGAATTCGTGATGTGCGGGGCACTTTGTGGCATATCCCTAATGGTCAAATTCGTCGCGTCGGAAATATGTCACAAGTATGGGCTCGAGCGATTCTGGATATCGACGTCGCCTATGACACCGATCTTGACTTGGCAATGGAGACGATCAAAACGGTCGCGGATGGGCTCTGGGAAGATCAGCTTGAGGAAGCAACAATCGTTGAAGAACCTGTGATTTCGGGTGTCCAAAATTTTGGTGCGGATGCTGTAACTATTCGCCTGTCGGTGAGGACTGAACCCTCAGAACAGTGGAGCACTGGACGGGTGTTGCGGAAACGAATCAAGGAAGCCTTCGATGAAGCGGGTATTGAAATCCCGTTCCCTCAACGAACGGTGTGGTTGAAGAGTGAGGCTGACCAGAAAGATCCCGTCAAGAAGGAAGGACCTGGATTCCAGACTGGGATGCGAGGTGGAGGGACTGACGACTCGGAATAGGCGCCGGTCGGCTTAGCCGACGACAACCACTTGAGTGCCGACCCCGGCCCAGGCAAACAAGACTGCGGCCTGGTCGTCGCGTAAACGTACGCACCCCTCAGATTGGTAGGTGCCCAGTTGCGCTTCTGATTGCATGGCTTCACCAAAACCGTCAATTGGGATGTTATGAAAACCGATCGCTTGTTCTACTCCCCAGGTAAATCGCACCATGTATTCCATCCGAATGTCATCGTGGCCGGCGATGGTGTGTCGGGACTTAGAAAACACTTGGTAGCCACCGGGTTTAGGTTTGTCTGCGCGGCCACTAACAAAGAAGTTTCCGGTAATAGCTCCGTCACGTTCGACGAGCCAAACTCGGTGACGCTGATTTGAGAAGATCACTCGGCGTCCCGATCCCGAATCTTGAGGAACTCCGGGGGGTTCTGAAGTCACCATCAAGTAGCCGCCACTTTCATTAGCGGCGAAGGCGCCGATGGGAGCTAACTCATGAGCAACCATTTGTCCGAAGTGGGGTGCTGTTCCGAACGTGAACACTTTCCCTCTCTGGCTAACGAGCCAGTAGCCATCTCGGTTTGCAGTTTGAGCCGCTGCCACAATCACGCTGCTTGACACTTCATTGTTGGCGAGAGATCCGTGAAAACGGGCGGTTCCTCGCGGGTAGACAGCGCCGTCGGCGCCGACCAGCAAGTAACCAGCCCCATCGGAGGTGGATAACAGGTCAATAATCGGCCTATATAGCGAACGGTCAGCTAGTCCTCCTAAGAATTGTGCGTCACCGAATGCGAAGACACCGCCATCTGCTGCGGTTAGCCAGTAACCATTACCGGATGCAAGGGGTTCGAGATCAACGATTGGTGCCTGCAGGTCGAGGTGAGCAACGGATCCTCTCCAAAGAGCTGTCCCGAACGCATATACGACCCCGCGTGCGGTTACGAGCCAATAGCCGTTTCCATCTGGTGTGACTGCCAAGTCTACGACTGGAGCGTCTAAAGAAATTGACCGCAAATCACCTCTATGGATTGCGTCGCCGAAAGCGAAAACCTTGCCGGCTGTAGTAGATACCCAGTAACCAGCGCCGGTGTTAGATGAGGTCATGGCGGCAAGATCTGATAACCCCTGTTTGGATAGGTCACCAAGATTCTCAGCGTTTCCGAAGGTGTGAATCTCGCCACTTTCTTGAGAATCAGCAAGTGGATAGACACCTGGATCTAGCCAATCAGCCGCCGAGACGTGTTGCGGCATACAGCAGAGCAGACCGACTACGAGCCCAATGGCGAAAGAAAATCGAACCATCGATGTGGAGTTGAACGAAGCATGGGTGTTGGCGGTAGCTGAGATGGTCTACTCCTCTTCCGCGAGAGTCACCTCAACGCGAGGTGCAGTTTCCTCTTGTTTTACTAGCTTGAGAGCTTCGATGTTGCCGGCCTCTATTAGGTCGTTGCGTGCCAAGTTCACCAGATTGATGCGTTCGCTTGTAGCGGAGACAACAACACTTTCGGCTTTAACTTTGAGACTTCGTTTCGCTTCTGTTTTGGCTCTTCGAACTTCAGAGAGTGTTTCCGAAGCTGCATCGAGAAGTCTGATTTCAATATTTTCGGGTAGGCCTTGGGTTAGGTCCGCCTTCGTAGGCCATGGCGCGCAATGAATTGAATCTTGATGAGACCATGTCCAGACCTCTGCCGTAACGAATGGAAGGAACGGAGCAAAG
>MPLU02110008.1_pt1 | contig 27321 bp, 22 predicted proteins | sample 1617381 | NCBI WGS metagenome assembly MPLU02 (sample SAMN05944801, study PRJNA350692) | marine metagenome | biome: marine; feature: ODZ; material: water; isolation source: 90 m water sample filtered on 0.2 um supor filter | place: Pacific Ocean | collected 2012-04-08 | depth 90m m
ACTGTCAGCAAGGCTCTCGATAGCTGGGTCCAGGACCTGGACCCGAAGCTGCCGCGTTATGAACATCACCTGTATGAGGCCCTCGGTACTTACGCAACCCTCGAAGTCGTCCGACCGGGTCTCCTTGCCCGACTCCTGCAAGCCCAGGATCCGCGGGCCCGGGCTTACGCCACTCGCATCGTCGGACGTTGGCACGATCGACTCGAAGAACCACTCGACCTGCTGACGCAGCGTATCACGGATGAACACCCACGCGTACGCATGGAAGCTGTTCTGGCCTGTGCTGCCATCGATTCCCCGCGATCTATCGAGGTTGCTGCCCGCGTGGTTGACCAGCCGATGGATTCCTGGATCCAATATGCCTTCAAACAAGCCGTCCATCACCTGCAACCTTACTGGATGCCAGCTTTTAAGCAGGGCACCGTATCCTTTACTCGGCCGAATCACCTGGCCGCCGTCCTGAATGAAACTGGCGGCCGGGATGTCCTGGCAAGCCTCGAGCAGTTACTTGAAACTCCCAACCTCAAGCCACCGACCCGGGCTGCTGCCATCGCCACGATCCTGGCCGTCGGTGGCCCCGGCGAATTGAAATCCTACGGCCTCGACGCCAAGGCATTCACCCAGGCAGGTCGTTACGACGTGAACGCCCATGCCCAGGCCCTGGGAATCCTGGTAGCAAACGCTGACTTTCGCGACGTGCGTCCGGAATGTGATCTCGGTGCTGGCCTGGCACCCCTGATTCGACAATCGCATCCCGAACTGCAGGTGCAGGCTCTCTCACTGGCCGGATCCTGGAAAGTCGACCAAGTAGCCAACGCAGTTTCCAAGGCCGCTCGTAACACCACGTTACCCATCCCGGTAAGAGCTGCTGCTTTCACCGCCATGGTCGATCTCGGAATACCGGGCAGCCGCGAACTACTGCTAAACTCGGCAATGCAATCCCAGTCGCTCGCTCTGAAGTCCGCTGCTATCAAATCACTGGCTGCCCTTGACCCGGCAACAGCAGCTCAACAAGCCGCCGCCCTGTTTGCCACGGGCAAGTTGAAACCAGCTGGCGCACAGAGCATCTTAACCGCGTTCCTGGATCGAACCGGTGGCGCCGAGGCCTTGGCTGCTGCCCTGCAAATCCACAAACTAGAACCCGCTGTGGCCAGGAAACTCCTGGCAGCACTTTTTTCCACGGGACGTTCAGACCAGGCACTCATGGTCATTCTCAATCGGGCTATCGGCACGGCCCACCAGACTCCTGATTACAACAAGGCCTACGTGCAGCAACTGGTCGAGAAAGCCAGGAAGACGGGCAGCGCCGAGCGTGGACGCCTCCTCTTCAAGACCGTTGCCTGCGCTTCCTGCCACAAGGTGGGTGGTAACGGCGGCCGCGTGGGACCTGACCTGACTGCTATCGGTACGACGCTCTCCGCTGATCGTATCGTCGAAGAATTGCTCTGGCCCAACCGCCAGGTCAAGGAGGGATACTCCCTGGTGCGAGTGATCACCGATGCGGGCAGGATCCACCAGGGTTACCAGCGACGGACCAAGGAGAGTGACCAGTCTGGCGACCTGGTACTCGAGGACCTGGCGACAAAAAACACCATCACGATTAAACAGGAACAGATCGACGAGAAGCACGTTACTGGAAGCGTCATGCCCCGGGGCCTCCCGGCGTTATTATCACGCCCCCAGTTACTGGATCTTATCCGCTACCTTTCAGAACTAGGACAAATTAAATGAATCACGACTCCTTCCTCCTGCGGTGGACTGCTTGCATAACGCTCACGCTGATCACAACCTGCATCCCGGCCGCTGAGCCGAAACTTTCACCTGGTTTTACTTCCATGTTCGATGGCAAGACTCTCCAGGGATGGTCCGTGATGCCCGCCAAGGCGAAGCTTGCCTGGACCGCGGAAAACGGAATGATCGTGGGTGACGGGGACAAAGGCCGCAGTTACCTGGTTTTCGACAACCGCACAATCGCCGATTTTGAAATGAAACTCAGTTACCGTTTTCCTGGCAAGGGAAACAGCGGGATCAATCTTCGTGCCATCCCTGACAAGACCGGTAAACGCCTGTTCCAGGGTTACCATGTTGACTTCGGTCATGTCGGGATTGGCAAGCAGGTCCTGGGGGCCTGGGATTTCCATACGCCCGGCCGGCGAGAACACGCCTGTTTTCGCGGCGATCGCCTGGTCATCGATAAAGATGACAAGCCGACGGTAACCCAGATCGCAGGTGCCGTGACGCTTGACGATATCCACAAGGGTGGCTGGAACGACGTGCACGTCTCGGTCAAGGGAAACCGCTTTGCTTTCTCGATTAATGGCAAACCCTCGTCCGAGTTTATTGAACATCTGCCCCGAGAGCGCCGCCTGGAGAAAGGCATGATCCAGCTCCAGTTACACGACCCGGGGATGATCGTCCACTTCAAGAATCTCCAGATCAAGATCCTCAAGTAAATGCGAAACGCCCCGCTCAAAAGCAGGGCGTTTAAAATCATTGACCGCCGCCAGCAAAGCAGGTTTCCTGGAACCTAGAACCTGAGGGACTTCAAACGTTTGTGGCGAGGTGAGATTCCACTCAGTCTGCCGATCGCGAGTGAGGCCAATAGCGTGGAAAATGACGTGCCGACAATTTTCCAGAGCAATGGATCGTCGACAAAGACCTTCCAGAAAACTGGTAAAATGGTCAGCGAGGTGACCACGATGGACACGATCGTCACGTGATAGCTTGCATAGGCCACGCAACTGAGTGAGCTGCTTTTCTCGCTAACAATCATTTCCCGCGTGTACAGGTAGATCATCAGCGAGCCTACCAGCAGGGTACCCGTCGTTTCCAGCAGGTGCCCCAGGACTCTCTCCGTCACGATCGTGGGTGAAGTCCAGATCAGCGTAACCACGATGGCCAGGACGGCCACGATCAGGCTCACCGCAGAGCCTCCGGACAGGAACAAGATCTTTTCGCGTGACATTTTCCAGCTCCTTATCTTGGGGCCAATTAAATCCAAGTTACCAACCCGCAGGCAACGGGCTCTCTTAACAGGAGTTCCCGGTCGGAACCGAGTGAGTCATTGACCCCCTCTTGCTTGACGGGTGTTTTACAGACTCTAATACCGGCTGATACATGACTTAGCTCATCCAAGCTCTTTGATACCAACCTGGAGTTCCAACCATGAAAAACCGTTCGATGCACATCGCTATCATGCTCGTCCTGGGCTTTACCCTGCCCCTCCTGGCTGCCGAGACCGTCAAGCCGGTACGGATGGGTAGTGGAGTCATGACCTTCGACACGGTACCGGGTTGGGGACTACGCCCGGATGGAAAGTCTGCCCTGGGCCCCACGCATGGTGGCGTTGTTGTCGATAGCAAAGGCAACATCTACACCAGTGCCAACAAGGGAGTTGTCGTATTTTCTCCGGATGGCAAAGTGATCCAGGAATACCTGGGACCCAAGTATTCCAACATGCATGACATGGAAATCCGCAAGGAAGCCGACGGCGAATTCATTTATGCCGCTCGTAACGCTGCCGCCGAGGGTATCAAGTTCGATGCTCATAGTGGAAAAATTATCTTGAAGATGCCCTTCCCCAAGGAATCTGGACTGGACCTGAAACGATTCAGCCCCACGGCCATCACGGTCACTGCCAACGGTGACATCTACCTGTCAGATGGTTACGCCAGCAACCACATCTTCAAGTTTGATAAGAACGGCAAGTACCAGATGCACTTTGGCACCAAGGGCAACGAGTTGAAACAATTTAACACGGCCCACGGCATGACCCTCGATACACGCTACGACCCACCGCGCCTGCTGGTATGCGATCGCAACCACAAGCCCAAGGGACGTCTTCTACATTACAGCCTGGAAGGAAAATTCATCGACGTTGTGATCACAGGCCTCGGCATGCCAACTTCTGCTGCCGTCCAGGGAGATTATGTTTCCGTGCCGGACCTGGAAGGCCGAGTTGTGATTCTCGACAAGAGCAACAAGATCGTTTCAGTACTGGGAGACCGCGAGAACTCTAAGCCTCGAGTCGTATTTAATGTGCCCCAGGATAAATGGATCGAGGGGATCTTCAACGGCACTCACGGTTCCTACTGGGACAAGGATGGTAACCTGTATGTGCAGGACTGGAACGTCTCGGGACGCATCATCAAGTTGGTGCGCGTCCGGTAAAGGGCCGCACGCCGTGTTGAATGCTACCTCGTCCAGGCACGTCCGCAGGACGGCAGTTCACGCCTACGTCATATAGATCGAGACCACGGCTGCCGCGCCCATAGCCACCAGCAATGAAAGCGGGCGATTGCTGGTAATATAATCTCTCCGTAAGACGTTGCGTATTAGCATGATCGCCCGCAAACCGCCAGTTTCGTGCCGACCTGACTGGCCGGCTTGATGTTGCATCGCATCCCATTCGTGGTTTTGCAGACGCTGCTGATTCGGTTATCATCTACCTGTTAGCACCAGGACCATTCCACTGTTGGCAGGAACAACATGTTTGACATTGGCAGTTTTGCCGCTCGTACTTGCAGCGGGGCCACACGCCGGTCTTTCCTGCGTCTCGGCGCCTCGCTTCCACTGGGCCTGGGCATGAGCAACCTGGCAACTGCCGCCCCATCCCGCCGACGTGCCAAGTCGGTATTATTTATCTTTCTCTGGGGTGCACCCAGTCACCTGGATACCTGTGACCCCAAGCCGGATGCTCCCTCGGAATACCGTGGCCCCTTCGCGACCATACCCACCCGAACCCCAGGCATGCATTTCACGGAGTTGTTACCCAAGCTGGCGCAGCGAAGTAACCTGTATACCGTGATTCGCAGCCACGTAACCTCCGCTCCGGGCCACCCAGACGCCGGTACCGTGGCACTCACCGGTTTTGAAGAAAAGCCAACTCCCGTCCAGCCTAATTTTGGCTCGATCGTGGCCAGGCACCGCGGACGCCAGGGAGCCTTGCCGCCATTTGTCTCCGTCGCAAGGGGAACCGTGATGGACGGCGCTCGTCGCATCGAGGGCTACGGAGGTGGTACCCTGGGGCAGGCATATGACCCGTTCATGATGGGCTGCTCGGAGAGGGGCCATGTTGAACTGCCGGCACTGAAGCTACTGGACGGATTGGTCCCTAATCGCATTCAGGATCGACGTAACCTGATGCGCCGGATTGACGGAGTTCCGCGCGTCCTGGAGCAATACGGGTTCGAAAACTGGAACCGCACACACCAGGCAGCCTACGATTTACTGATGGACCCCAAGGCTCGCAGCGCCTTTGACCTGACCCGGGAATCAACCAACACACGAGCCCGGTACGGACAATCCGTGTTCGGGCAGAGTGCCCTGCTGGCACGACGACTGGTCGAGGCCGAGGTTCCCTACATTCAACTTAACTACAGCCGGCACGTGGAAGCGATCACACCCGGCTTCGAATTCGGCTGGGATACGCACATCTACAATTTCGATCTACTGCAGGACCTGCATTGCCCTATCCTCGACCGCGTCTTTTCCGCCCTGCTGGACGACCTGCAGCAGCGTGACCTTTTGAAGGACAACCTGGTGGTCTGCATGGGTGAATTTGGCCGCACGCCCAAGATTAACAATCGAGCAGCCCGTGACCATTGGCCCCAGTGTTATTTTTCAATGTGGGCTGGCGCCGGCATCGAACCCGGACGCGTGATTGGGACCAGTAATCGACTCGGAGAACATCCGATAACAGATCCTGTTACACCGAAGATGGTCGGCACAACCATCGCAGAACTGGCCGGTATCGATACGCAAGCTCGCGCAGAAATGAACGTACTCGAGGGTGGTCACGTGATCGAGGGCTTGATCTGACATGGCACGCTGGGCTTTCACGATCTGCCTGCAGCTTTTCATCATCCTGCTTGCCCTGCAGCAGACCGGCGCTGTCGAACCCAGACGCCTGACCACCGATGGCGGGATCAAGTTAACTCCAGTCTTCCTGAACGCCGAGGAATTGATTTACGTGGATTTCGAAAAACCGGAATTAACGACATTGAAGCGACTGCAAATGAAGAATTTGCAGATCGACCGATTCCACCCAAAGGCTGCCTCCCAGGAACTAGAACCTGCATTTTCACCCGATGGAAAATGGTGCACCTACCTGAAAGCGACAGGAACCCTCAGCGTCACACTGATGATCCGCAACGAGCAGGGGCAACAGGAGGCGTCCGTTTCCCCCGGCGGCGGATTCAGCGGGTTTCGTACTCCAGCCTTTACACCTGACGGAAAACGCGTCATCTACTCCTTTGCCGAGAACAATTACCAGGATCTCTTCTCGGTAAACCTGGAAGGTAAAGACCGACGACAATTAACCCAGCAGGAAGGCATGAACTACTGGCCCAGTTATTCACCCGACGGCAAGCACATCCTCTTTGGATCAACACGTGACGGCAACTATGAAATCTACACGATGAAAGTCGGAGGCAAGAATATCCAACGCCTGACTAAATCACGGTTCCAGGATCTGCGACCCCGTTTTTCTCCGGATGGTAAACGGATTGCCTTTACCAGCAGCCGAGATGGAAACTTCGAAGTGTACGTTATGAACGTGGATGGTACAGGACTGAAACGCATGACCAATCATCCTGAACGAGACGACTACCCTACCTGGCATCCCAACGGGAAACAGTTGGCCATTGTCTCAGAACGCGACGGTCGCCACGATTTATACCTACTGACAATCGACACGCAAAACTAACCGGGCAATAGCCACCTCGCCGACCTCTGCTAATACTTGCCGCCGAGTTTTTTGCAGTTCTTTGCCCGCCTGAAGACCCTTTAAAAACTGACCTCGCCCTGCTTCTCAGGGTTTTTCTGAGGCTCCTACTTGACGCCCCAACCGCTTTTCTATAACCTCTCTTTTATTGAGATCCAGTCTCACTAGTTTTGTCGACCAACAGGCCTCTCGTTTAAACCTTGTTTAACGGGTAATTAAGGCAGCCTCACCGTAATCCCTCCTTTATTTGAATATTGAGATAACATCTCATGGGCAAGCAACTGTGTAAAAAGAAAGGCCGCAAAGCTGGCCGTAAGCATGGTTACAGTCGGTCCGAGTTACCGTCGCTGATATGCCGAAAGTGCCAGCGGGTCGCTTGCAAAAAGAAGAAACTCTGTAAACCGATACCATTCATCTGCGAATAGCATTTCCCGGGGTACGTTGACCGGATTTATCCAGTCACGATGACTCGACGATCCGAGCCCAGTGCAGACTCATCCGCTGTGGCGTACCAGCGTACCAGGCAACCAGCCAACCTGTTCCAAGCGGTCGGATGGCAGGATGACCGAAACTCCATTTCCCCATGTCTTCCCAGAATTCCGCGTAATCGATATTCTCGCGTCCCTGGGTCGTGGCCGCCTGCTCATCGTGCACATGCACCACGAGTTTCGCTTCCCCTGGCCAGTTCACTCCTCCATCTGCCGATTGCCAAAGTGTCATCGTGCCTGGGCGGCCACGATCGACGACAAAAGCCAGCAGGCGTCCATCATCGACGGCACAGCAACCAGCGATCTGCCCCGAGATATTTGTCTCGATCGGTTGCGCGGCAGCCTGTTCACCGTCCGCCAATGAAGCCCGCAGTAAATGAACATTCAGATCTCGCTGGGCGGTTCGACCGTGTGTCCAGAACATGGCCACGAACTCGTTCGCCGACGCGCTGACACAAAGTCGTTGGTCCCAGTAGTAAACGGCCTGCTCGGGATCCCGGGCAATCAACCACGGATCTCCGAATGATTGACCACCATCCCGTGAAACGCTCATCCAGGTCGCGGGATCGACCGGTTCTGGATCATCAAATTCCTTGAAGCTCTCATAGCTGCAGGCAATCGAACCATCGGGCCAATGCAGGATGGGTCCCGTGACGGCACAACCGGTCAGACCCGGCGTTACCAGCTCTGTCCAATCACCCCAGGTGGTTCCTTCATCAGTGGAAACACAGTACAGCAGTCGCGTGGCCAGGATGCCTTCAGTAACCGGGTTAAACAGAGGCCGTTCCGGAATACTCCGATCCACCCAGGTCGTGAAAAGCAAAAGGCGTCCTGGCTCTACCTCGACCATTTCAGCAGCCAGGAACGATCCTGGAATTCCCTGCCAGGACGTGTCCAACACGGGTGCGAGTTGTTCCCAGGTTTGGGCCCCATCCCGGGACCGTGCCAGGCGAATCTTGTTGACCGGAGTCATCTTCTCCGGGCCGGACTGCCAACCGGACAACCAGGTCCCGTTATCCAGCGGCACCAGGCTCGTGACATAGGCCACGGCCTCGTTGTCTGGAGCCACGGTGGCATCGAAAATCGTGCCTTGATCCTCAACAATCAATCCGGGCAACAAGGGCTCGGCGCTATCTGGCATAGTGTACCGTTGGCAAAACAGGAGGGATATCCAACAACTAGAAGAACAATTTTTCCAGGGGACGCCCCATGGAGATCCGATGCTCCTTTTTCCGAGAGGGGACGCTCATCCGCGGATCGATTCCCAATGTATCGAAGATCGTTGCCGTCACGTCCGCCGGCGAGACGGGATCGTCCTTGACGTATTCCCCAAAGCGATCGGTGGCACCGTAAACACTGCCCCCCTGGATTCCCGCACCAGCCATCAGGATGGTAAACGCATGAGGCCAGTGTTCTCGGCCGGGTGTTGAGAATAACTTACTGATCCGAGGGCTACGACCAAATTCGCCCATCCAAACGACAAGGGTATCGTCAAGCATCCCGCGTTGCGATAGATCCGCCAACAGGGCGGCAAGTGTTTGGTCTGCTCGTGGAATCAAGCTGTTCTTAATCAGCGGAAAATGATTGCGATGGGTGTCCCAGGGATTGTTAGCCAACAAGGGTTTCCAGTCACCACCCCAGTCCTGCATCTCCTTACCCCAGTAAACGCTCACGAACCGTGCACCCGACTCGATCAGTCGCCGAGCTAATAACGTCGACTGGCCATGGCGATGGCGACCATACGCGTCTCGCAACGCTGCCGGCTCCTTGTCGAGGTCGAACGCATCGCGAATCGAAGGCTTTTGCAGGATGCGCATCACGCGTTCCTGGAAGCCTGTGAACTCCGTGGCCTCTGAAACATGCTCACTCAAGGATTGGTTTTGAAGTTGACCGAGCAACTGGTAACGCTGTTCCATGCGGGCCTCGGTAAACTGTTCAAGCCGCCCCAGGTCAGGCGGAACCACGTCACCGCCTCGTGTAACGTGAACAGGAAAAGGGCTCCATCGCGTCCCCAGGATTCCTCCATTTTGACCGGGAAGAATCCTGGCATCGATGCGCATCGGTTCAGGAATCTGGATAGCGCTGGGCAAGGCGGCCAGCTGTGAATCTGCTCGATAAAATGCACTGGCCATATGCGGCAAGTCCGTATCCTCTACCTTCAACCCACCTGCCTTGATGTTATGCCGATACCCGGTCAACATCCGATAAACCGCCTGATCGTGAGGTACGTCTTCGTGGCGCACCGACCGGATCTGGGCCACGTGGTGCATCTGTCGCGAGAGCAGCGGCAGGTACTCTCCCACGGAAACACCTGGCACCGATGTATCAATGGGCTGCACAGGCCCTCGTATTTCGGCTGGCGCGTCCGGTTTCAAATCGAACATGTCGATGTGACTCGGTCCACCATCCATGTACAACATCAATACCGATTTGGCTCGCGATGGTTTCGCCTGGGCACCCGTGGCGGGCAACGCGTCAAGCAGGTTACCCGTGGCCAATCCGAGGCATCCCAGGGAAAGCACGCTACGACGATCAAGATGCGTCAAATCCATATGACTTCGTCTACTGGGCATGAAATAACATCCTCATGAAGCACCCGCCAAAGCGCCATCGATCCCGGCTCTTCTGACTCTCATGTTATCAGAACGTCAAACGTCGAGATATGCATAAAAAAGTCAAAAAACTCGCGGCTGAAACAGGTCCCCAACCGTCCAATCACACGTGCGCCAGCAAGGACGCCAGGTAGACGTAAAGGACAAGCAACCCGTTGTATCCCAGGTGAGCGGCCACCGCAGGGCCCAATGACCTCGTGCGGATCCGCAGCCACATCGTTAAGGCAGCAATACCGGCCAGTCCGAATGTCGCTGGCCAGAAACGTAACAGTTCCGTGATATGCAATGCCACGAAGATGGTCGAGCAGAGGACAACTGCAACTGGCAAACCCCAGGATCTCGTGAACCCCGCCAACATGACTCCTCGAAAGAGAAACTCCTCAACCAGTGGCGCACAAATCACCGCCAGGATCGCAAACAGCAAACGCGTGATACCACCCTGGCTGGCCATTTCGGCAAGCGGGCCCTCTGAACCGGGTTGGCCTCCCGAAAACATAATACTCAACAACAGCAGGAAACTGCCCGACACCATGGCACCCAGTAAGACACCGACCAGTAGGCTGAACGGCGAACACCTGCACCACCCGATCCCCAGCGGGCTACCATCCGTCATGGCATCAGCCGCCATCGATCGCGTCACCATCAGTACGACCAGGCCTGAAATAATCATGATCGGAACCAGGCTATACTGCAGCACCTGGGTCGTGATCTGTTTAAATTCCTCGGTCTCGGTAGAAGTCACTCCCGATGCCACTGCGATCAGACTGGCAATCGTACCCACCATAAACCCACAGGCTAATTGAGTTACCAGGTAAGCCACTAAAGCCTTGCCGGCATGTTTTGCCGTGGGCAATCTCGCAGGCGGGAGAGGCAACACCAGTTCCTGGCCCGCTCCCCCTGGGCTTGCTCCCACCGGGTCGAAATCGGGAGTATACCCTGCTTCATCTCTATCGTAATCTGGCCCCGATTCCATCTGATCCAACTCCACTGCTCTATATCATCCAGCGGCCAGCACCGTGAGGAGGCTTAGCCCGAAAAGACCTCATGTAAAAATTATCGTCCTTTTCTGTTTACATGCAAAGTCAAGTCAGCATAAAACAAGATTTCCAAGCACCTGTAGGCAACAACGTAGTGACTGGCCCAGTCCATTTAAACTTTTTACGTCACGCGATTTGACGCAGCACGCAGGTTCACCAACCAGCCGACACCGATCCCCGCGATCATCGACGAAGCCAGGATCCACTGGAAACTCAAGAGCGCGTTACCGTCTGGGCCTGGCCAGAGGCCGACCAGGCAAGCGACCACGAAACCGGCCAGGCAACCAAACAAGGCCCCCGCCTGGCTGCGACGCCGAGGATACAAAGCCAGGAAAAAGAGAACGAATAACGGGGGAACAAACAGCCCCACGGTACGCTGGGAAACCTCCAGGAAGTTCCCCGGCACATGCTGCATGAAGGAACTGGCCAGCACCACGCCCAGGCCAATCGAGAGGGCCACCCATTTCGCGTATCGCGACTGACGCGCCTCCTCCAGTGGAGTCGTACGGAAACGCTCCACGAAATCCTTCATCACGACTGCCGTGATCGAATTGATCCCGGAGTCCAGGCTCGACATGGCGGCCGCAAACATGCCCGAGAGAACCAGGCCGGAAACCCCCACGGGGAGATGATGCGAGATGAAATAGGGAAACAATCGATCACCATCGTTCTCGATCGTCAGCTCACCCAGGTGAGCCGGATCCTGCTGGTAGAAAGCAAGCAACGAGAAACCGACCAGGGCCAGGACCACGCTGACCGCAATTCCTGCCAGCGAATTCACCAGGAAAGATCGACGAGCAGCTCGTGCATTTCCCGTCGCCATGAACCGTTGAATCGCGGTCTGGTCGCTTCCTGCCGTGCAAATCCACCACAGTGTTATATGGACGACGGTTCCCAGCACGGTTATCCGGACCGTCGGTGAACCCACCAGTGGCTGCGTGTCCCACGATTGATTCCACTCCGTCGGAAACCAGCCAAAGCCACCCAGTTTAAACGTCGCCGTTGCCACGACCATCAACGCTCCGCCAAACAGTAACAGGAACTGCAAGAGGTCGGTGATCACTACCGCTCGCATACCGCCCAGCGACGAATAGCCCACCGCCACTGCCCCCGTGGCAAATGTTACCGCCGGTAACCACTTGGCATCCAGGCCCAGCATGACCATCATGGCATCCGAGGCAAAGTAGATCAGGGCCGCCATCCAGACCAATCGCATCACGATGAACAGCAGGGCCCCTGTCACCCGCGAGGCCAACCCCAGCTCGCTTTCCAGCAACTCGTAGGCACTGGTTACCTTGAATCGCATGTAGATCGGTACAATGCCATAACTAACAATGAAGTAAGTCAATGGGATCGTTAATGCGCCGGTCAGGATAGCCGGGCCATTCTGGATGATCTCTCCCGGTGTCGACAGGAAACTAATGGTGCTGAACAGCGTCGCGAACATCGACACCCCGATCAGCAGGGGATTCATCGAACGATTCCCCACAAAATACTCGTCGGCCTTGCGTTAACGGTACCCGGCGTACGCCCCGAGCGAAAGAATCACCATCACGTAACACGCGACTACTACCGCATCGATCCAATGCAGTCCCGTCATAGGGCACCCGCTCCATTACCTGGAAGCACCTCTTACGAGGCGTATCACCTGGGCCGCCAGCGATGTTACTTGACCTGCAGTACCAGCCGCTCCACGGTCTTAAAAATTCGTTCCTCGACGGTCTCAGTAAATGGCCCGGGAAACTTGGTATAAACCATGTGCCCACCCCCCTCGTACCCACCTTCTTTCAATACTCGCAGCGACGGGAGATAACCGAACACATCATTCGAGTAACCTGCCACCCAGATCGCAGGTCCTCCGGCACGCTCGTATGTTTTCTTGGCACGCAACGCGTAATCCACCACCGTTTCACCACCGATAGCAATCAACAAAACATCATCTCCAAAGGCCATGACCTGTATCGGCAAACCATAGCGACGGGAGATAGTACGCCCAGCGGCCAGTTCTCCCAGGATGTAATTGGCCTTCCAACGCTGGTACTTATTTTTTGCATCTGCCTGTTTCTTCAAAGTTCCCTGGTCCGCGTGTGGCTGAAACTCGAGTGCTGCCTCACCACGTGCCGCTCGGACCTGCCCCTCCACCTCGTGAAAGGAACCAGCCAGGGTCTTTTCGACGGCATCTGCCAGGGCCCGACCATGCTGGTAAAGTAACTCCAGTGTGCGTCGTGGCAGTGGGTTCTGGTCCCCACCGGCACCCATCACGAACATGGCCAGGGTCTCCGGATGTTTTTCCTCGATGTACTGCTGGGCAAAACCGGCGTAGTCACCCGACGTCTGGTACTGCCCCATCGTGGTGTTATGGCAGGCATAGCCAAACAGGACTGCCAACACTCTCTTGTCGGCCGTTGTCACCCTCAGCACGGGAACCGCATGATCAAAGGGGCCTTTCAGTTTCCCCTCGGCTCTCAATCGAGGTACATCTGCCTGCGTATTATTACGTCGATTGACAGCAAAACTCGCCAGCCCCTGGGAAAAATCCAGCCGTGCCGGCACCTGGTTTGCAATGGCCTTGCCGACCAATTGCACCAGCTTCTCTTCCAACTCCTTGACGTAGGCGTGCATCTTCCGGGCGTATACCTTCGGAATATTATGCAGGGACTCACGATACAGTCGAACTTCCGGTCCACAATGCGTATGCGAACAGTTCAGCAACAAGCGGGACCGGGGCAACTTGTGCTCGCGGGCAACCCGGTCACCAACTGCCTGGGACAGGTCCCGCGAGATCACCAGCAGGTCCATCGTTACCAGCACCACGCGTGATCCCCTGGCATCATCAATCGCGATCGCCTTGGCATGCAAGTCCTGCAGCGTCCCCTCGGAAGGTCGGTCCCGGGAAGCATATCCGCCCATCCAGTAAGGTCCATCCGGCGTGATTTTCACACGTGCCACACCAACTCGCCATGGTAACTCAACAGCAGACAAGGAGTATTCCAACAGGAACTGGCAGACCAACAGTGTTCCCGCCATGACCAAGCATCGATTCCACCTGTCACTCATGATCATTCTCCTCGTCGTAACCATGTTCCAGCCAGAGGTTCCCTGCGCGGAACCCGGCAACACTACTTGCTGGCTTCCAGGGAAACCCGGCGAATCTCCTTGTCGTTGCGAATGATCACGTGGCGGTTGGCATAGGCAGGCTGCACCCAGTTCACCAGGTCATCCGCAAAACGCCGTGGACCGTATCCGCAATGCGTGTCAGCTTCGATCAACTTGGTACGCCCCAGTACCGTGGGCCCGCTGGAACTGAATTGCATGATCAGCAACTCGCCCAGGTCGTTGTTCACGAAATACCGGTCACCGTTCTTGACCCAGAACATCGAGCCCCAGCGTCCCTGCCGAGTCAGGTCCTTCTGCTCCCAGATCCTGCTGCCGTCCTTCAGGTGCAATCCTCGCAGTTCGCCATAGCTGCAGGTGCCGTAAAAATGTTCGGCATCCGCAATCGGCGTCGTGATCACTGCATGCAGGCTGTCCGTCTGATCCGGTTTTTCACCACGCCCACCATTTTTCCACAGCATCTTAGCACTGTCTGCCTTGACCTGGACCAGCATCGAACCGTCGTAGAATCCGCTGACGAGCAAGCGGTCGCCGATCCGAACGGGGCGAGCCAATGCCATGTTCGATTTGGCCACGAACGGTACCTGCCAGATCACCCGGCCATTATCTGGATCCAATGAACTCAAGTATTGCTGATCCCACTGGATCAACTGCTGACGTCCCGCAATTTTCATCACCACCGGTGACGAGTAAGGAAGATCGTAATCCGCGGGAAGCGCTTTCCATTTTTCCTTGCCCGTCTTTTGGTCAAAGGCACGTAGCATGCCTTCCCCACCCCCGCAGGCATAGATCACTGTATCTTTCCACGCCATCGGGGAAGCCGACATACCAAATACCGGCACTTCCGCTCCGAACTTCTTCAAGGCGTCGTATTCCCAGTGAACCTTGCCGGTTTTGGCATCGAAGCAATGCATGCGTCCGGTAGCACCCAGCGTATAGAGTCGTCCGTTCGTGACCAGAGGGGTCGCACGGGGACCCGTCGCATACGAGTGTAACTGGCGCCGATAATGTGTTTCCCACTCGTGGCTCCAGAGTTTCTTGCCGGTCTTCTCATCCAGGCAGGTGACCCGTTCGATCGCTTCCAGTAGTTTTGTTTCCGGCTTGGGACGGTAATCCGTCACGAACACCCGGCCTTCCCAGACCACGGGCCCCGAGTACCCGGAACCAATCGGAACAGACCAGGTCGGCTTTAATCCTTCTTTTGGAAACGACTTCAAGATCCCGGTCTCGCTCCAGGTACATTGACGATCATTACCGGCCCACTGGGTCCAATCCTCTGCAACCAGGAATCCAGCGGGGACCAGGAGAAGCACGAATAGAGATACTGTACTACGTTTCATTTCCAACCTCGTAAATACATGAGAACCAAGGGATCGAGTGTCAAGAAACCTATCTTAGCGTGCTAATCCTGGCAGGAAAGCCATGCCCCTCCTGGTCCGCCTGATTCTTTTGCCACGTAGAGATGCCGGTTGTCCGCCTTGGCCTACCTGACAAGCAGCATTCATGAACAACCCTGCCCGAAGCAAGTGCTAAAGATCCATTCGATAACGTTTACTCAAAGTCCGCTTCCGCCGCTGAGGTGTTTTCCCCAGCTGGCTCAGGCTCCCGAAAATGCTCCCTTTCAATGTCTTCACTCATCTCTTCCAGGATCAAGTGAATTGGTTCCGCAAACAGTTTCAGTATATGCCGGTCGATCTGGAACGATCCCAGGTCTAACGAGGCCGCGGCACCGTCTTTCAACCGCTCGGTCTTTAGATGCAGTGGTGCTCTACTTTTCATCATCTTCTTCATGATCGAGTTGACACTAAGCTGGACTAATTGCGGCATTTCCTGGTTCGCAAGGACAGCTTGCGTAATTGCCAGTGCATCCAACTCCGCCGCAAACAGGTGCGAGCTTCCTATAAATGGCTTCCAACTCCCCGCCTCATCGGCTGCGATGGCCCGGATTTTATCCATCGCCGTGCCAGCGACCACGTAACCGTCTATCAGTCCGACAATAAACGGTTCAATCACATACAGGGTGGACTGACCACGTGTTTCCTTTTCACCCACCTCCGAAGCCAACGTGAGCAGCTGCTGCGCAACACCTTGCTCCTGCAATTTGAGCACCCCGATCACTTCCGGCAAATTAAACAGCGATCGAATAAACTCCGGGTAGAGCAAGACCGCGGCACTTGCCGGTGTCAACGACTTCCGAAGCTGCGCATAGGACACTTCCAGCTCTTCGATATTTCCTTTGAAATCGTTCACCTCCCGGTCTCCCCTCGCCGCGTCTCCCTGTACATGCCTGATCACATATTCGACCACGGCCAGCGGATCCGCAAGGCTCAGGCTGAAACCGACCATCGGTGCCTCCGCTCTCGCCAACAAATCCTGGCAACTTGCACCCGGCTTGATTAGTTTCAGCAACCCGGAATCAGTCGTCATCTGTAAAGATGCTCGGGCTTCCTTTGCTCCCAGGCTGACGCCCAGTCCCAGGAACTCCCGGAGCAACGGAATGGACTCACTAACTTCCTCCTCGAACATATCGCCTGCCACCTGGAGATTCACGAACATGCGAGCGAGGCCCTCGGAGGAAACGTTTTCGCTGGCACGTTGATACTGCTTATTTTCCTGCAGGTTCTTTTTCCCGGCTGCCACCACGAATCGTGGCAGGTAGTTTTTCAAAGCATCATCGTCGCGAACATCTGCGAGGATGATGGAAACGTATCCGTGGTGAAAAACGAGCCCCATCACATCATTTCTTTTGTCTTTCACCGTGTACAACATCCCCCCGTTACCGTCCAGCTTGTTCAGGCTGACATCCTCGTCCACCAGGAGCCGATTGAAGAGATCCACCACTTTCCGAGGATCGGTCACCGCCACGTGAAATGCCCCGTGCACCTCATCCCCTGCCAATCCTTCGATACCGTGATTCGGCAACAGGCTCAAGCCAACGGGCTTGGTCAGGTCAATACCAAGCTTTTGGTATTCATCCAGCAGCAAGGGATTGATCCCCAGTTTCTCTTGAAGGAACTGGACTACCGTCTTGAAATTCTGTTGGCTGTCCGGACGCGTGGCCGCAACTTCCTGCACGCTCTTGGCAAGTTGCAGGACGATCTTCCCCAGGTCGGAGACCTCCACGTGATACAACGCCTGGTCGCTGACCAGGCCTGCCGTACTTGACATAGACGCTGCCACGCCACCAGGCGGCGATGTCTTGCGACAGGAAACTGTCGTAACCACCAGTAACGCAGAAAGAATCGTGAAGAAGCAAAACCTAACGGAACGACCAGGCCGATTACAAACCTGCTGAATACACATGACTTATTGCCTCTTCATAAAGTGGAATCGTGCACTACACCTGGCAGAGCCTGGCCCTGCCAGGACGCCCGAACTTGTTTCCTATTTCTAGCAGATGGCCTGCAAGGCTGCCATCATTATTTAAGCTACACTTCCGAACCACCTCATCACCTGGTCCACACGAGGCGGGCCGATCGTCCAACCTGTCGGCGCTACCGTCATTTGCCTGGCGTCCACCAGGAGGGGAGCCATCTCCCGGTCAAATTTACGCTTGGCCAGGATCAACACTGTCAGCAGTACGCCGGCAACCAGTAACGAGCGTACTGACCAGACGAACCAGGGCCGTCGACGTTTTAACCACGGGATTTCTGCCAGCCCACCCAGGAGTGGCGTAAGCAGGATCATCAGTGCATTACCGGTCGACAGCTCACCGAAAAATCGACCGATGAAGACCAGGCTAAACAAGCCCACGACACCAACTCCCAGCAGCACGGGCCAGCCAGCCTCTGCCAATCTGCTCGAGGTCCTGGTAATTGCACCCACGACCAGGATCGTAGTAAGCAGAGCGGTTGCCCATACCAGGGCTGCCGCTCCCCCCTTGATATAACCGGCCATCATCACGGTCAAACCGGCGCATAACGCCGAGGCCTGCAGGGAACATGGCACAAACATGCCCGGCGCACGACGAGAAAGAAGGGTCAGCAAGCCCCATAAGCCTGCCAACAAGAGCCCACCGGCTATCATCATCAGGAAAGCCTGCCAGGCAGGCCAGGCACGCTCCGTTCCTCCCAGGTAAACCGAACCGTGCAACAGGACTCGAGGTAGAACCAGGGCCAGGATCACACGCAGCGCCCAGGCGTTCCAACGTGGTAGCGCTGGACTAGCCGCAACTAACTCAACACCCAGGATCGCCGGAACGATCAACAGCAAGAACCGTTCCAGCCCATTCCTGGGAGGCCAGGACAACTGCAAGGCCAGCAACCTGTAGCCAACCACCAGGCCAGCCGCCACGGAAAACACGCAGGCGGCACGAAGCCACCCAGCGTGTCCCTTACGCCCAGCTGCCACGATCGCGAGCCCTCCAACGGCACTAGCGATCGCAGCCACACCCATGGCTTTCAGATACAATAGCGGATCGGGCATCCGTTATTTCCGGACGCCTTCGCAATCGATCATGATCAAGGCTGCGTCACCGATTGGTCCGATCGCATTCTTATCGAATCCGTAGTCGCTGCGCTTGACCGAGAGTTCCGTGGAGAAAGCAACTCGCTTGACCTTCTTGAAGTCATGTTCTTTTCCACCCATCAGGACCAGGGTAATTTTCTTGGTCGTACCATGCATGGTGAAATTACCAGTCACTTCATATCCACCCTTGATTGGCTTGGTGCTGGTACTTTTGAACTCGATGGTCGGGTATTGCTTGGTATCAAAATAGTCAGGTTGTCGCAGGTGCGCGTCACGGGCCTTGTTGGCCGTATCAACACTGGCAGTCTTGATCGTCAGTGCAAACGTTGACTTGGCTGGATTTTCCCGATCCAGCGAGAACTTCCCGGACACTTCATTGAAACGACCATGAATCCAGCTGATATCCAAATGTCGGGCCTTGAAGCTGACCGAGGAATGTACGAGATCATAGTCATATTCGTCAGCTGCTGAACAGGAATCCGCTCCGCAATGAACCGTAATTCCCAACCCCAGTGCCATGGCTCCAAGTAAAAACAACTGTCTCATGAGAGTGTTCCTTTCAAAACGTGGTGATATGATTCCTGGTTGTTTGACCAGCGCGTTGCTCGTCATCGTAGCCCCTGGCGCGGCCCACGTAAAGCAATACAACTTCGCTTGAAAAGATAGCCGGCCGGGCAGGCCCCGACATCGGCCTCGAACCTGTTCAGGGCTTCAATGCTGCCAGCATTTTCATCTGGGCACCAATCGGTTCCTCCAGGAATTTCGCAAACCGTTCGTAGAAATCATCTACATCCGCGACCTGGGCATAACGTCCCAGTGCTTCTTCCCATCCCAGGCTGGCCACCAGGGGATAGAACTCCTGCGTATACGTCTTCACACTACGAGTCTTCGATCGGTGGATGGCAAACGCGACGGCCCAGACTCCCGCATCATAGGCCAGGTGTCGATAATATTTTTTTAGCTCCGGCTGTTCTTTCTCCAGTCTTTCCACATCTTCAAAATCCTTCATCGTGGCCTCATCCCCCACCGATTGGACCATCCGCATGGACTTGTTCATCGACTGTTCAAAATCAATCCACTTGTATTGATCTCCCAGGTAAAAGGCCAGGAATTCAGCGCCACCCTCGGTCATCCAGGTTGGAGTCCGCGGAAAAGCCCGTTGGAACACATGGGTGTATTCATGGATGCCCCGGGTATACAGGTAGGGAAAGGGAAATCCATGAGGATTGATGAACACCAATTCTGCGAGCGGTGGATCTGTCTGGTTGACGTAAGAAAGGTAGGCTTCTGTTGATCCTTTCTTACCACGTTCAATGAGCGATGCACCAGATCTTTTCAGGCAATCCGAAAGGCGTTCTCCCTGCTTACCTTGTCGTCGCCGACAGTACGCCTCTACGATCGCCTGGGCCACCTGGGGGTCCTCTAACTCGTTCGTCTTCTGCCCGATGATATAAACCTGGACCGGACCATAGTTACCAAGGTAATCGCGTGTCTTGTCGATCCCGGTCTTGACCGTCTCAAACCACTTCCGCTCATAATTTTCATTTCGCACATAGGTAGGCGGTTCCTGGATACGAGTCAACAACTTTTCCGTTTGCCTAACCTGCGCCGAGACCGCACCGGGGACAAGAAACCAAACCACCAGCAACCTTAAACAAAAGCGACTCATCAATTACGGCTCCCCCTGGTAGTACTCCTGTTCCACGTGCAGGCATCATTCATGCGACTTCCTCCATCTTCCTCGTGACCGGCAACGCATGCAAGTATGGTCGCGAAATGACTCGACAATCAGGAGTTCATGAAAAGCCCTCCAGAACCAAAGAACGATCGCCCCAGGCTGGCTTAGCCCGAGGCGATCGTGGGCTTCCGTTTCCTGCAGGCAACAGGAACGGGAGCGGGATTCGAGACATGCTCCTCTAGCGACCCTGGAGAACGTCCCAGATGTCATCGCCATCGGAGCCCTCGTACTCAGCCGGATTCTCCACCAGGTCATCGATATCCAGGATAATGACCGGGGCATCCTTCCTGACAATGATGACCAGGTGACCGAAGCAGAAGGCACCCTCGGCGCGGTTCTGTGGTTTGCGACGGTTAAACACCGGCACATCGTAGTCGTAATTGGCCAGGGGAAAGTCCTTCCCGTCGAGAACATCATTCATGAGATCACCCAGGAATTCCTCGGGATGAGGTTCCGGAAAGGTCGGTCCCGGGCTCCCAGGAGGCCAGGGGCCAATAATATCCTTAAGCCAGTCAGGCAGTTCCGTAATAATCATATCGTGCCGAGATTTTTCGACCGCGGCGTTGGCCCGTTGCGGACGGCGGCCATCGAGTTTTTCAACATCCAGCTTGCGATGTGACTTGAAACGAGAGTTCTGTCCGCGTTGCGGCGCCTGGCAGAACGCTTCACTCACTCCCAACGAGCCCATCACTGCTACCAGTACCAAGAGTAATGTTTGCTTCTTCATGATCTTCACCTTTCTCGTCGGGCATTGCTGTTCCACGAAACCTGGCAACTGGCCCGAACTGGTTGCTTCCACGTTTCGTTATCTACAAATACAAACCGATGTACCTGCTGTAATTCTTAACTTTCCTGGCAACTGCGACCGGGAACCTCGTTTCCTGATGGCTTCCGATCCGTTGCTGACAGTACAAACACCAGCTCGAAGAGACGGCCCCGTAAAAACCACGTGTTTTTTTAAGTGGCCGTATTTACAGGGCTAAACGAAGAGAGATCCATTCACACACGGAAAGAGCCCGCGTGGATTTACTTGACTTAAGGCCAGTCAAGATAGCGAAGTACGAAACGGTAGATTCCGTAACCGTTGATCGTGAACCGCCCAGTCCGATGGCGTGCCACCGTCTCGATGGCCCTGCGCAACTACAAGAGGCCGCGGTGACATCAGCATCGCCAGACGTGCCCGATGTCCATCCGCAGCGCAGACCTTTACCCGACTTACTCGCCGGGTGAACACACCTCACCGCAGTCCGCTGCATTTGCTTCTTCCACCATTCCAAATGCAACACGAGCGGTAGCACCGGTAACTCCACTGTTGATCGACGCCGTGACAGCAACCAGGGCATTCAACTCGTCGTCACTCAACCCAATGGCACGCGCTTTTTCAATTCGATTTCGCGTACAGACCTGGCAGCCACGCGTCAGTGTTACAGCCAGCCCAACCAGGTGTTTTTCACGTTCGCTGAGCAGCTCGGTACCATGAGTCTGCTTGATGTGATCCACGATCAACGTATCATCATAAGCCATTACAAGATCCTTCTGCGTAAGGGAGAGAGAAACTTCTATAGCATCATTGGCTATCGGATGAAGCGTGAGTGATTCGCGTCAGTCGAAATTCACCATCATCTTTACGAGAACGAAAGCTGGAAACGAAGCTGGTATCCGAGGCTTCCGCCTTGTAGTAGAAGGTGCCTCGACGCCGACTAATGTTGGAAGTCCCGGCAAGATGAACCTTGCCATCTTTTTCTGTTGCCTCCAGTACGACGGAATAGCGAAAGGGAATAATCTTCGCAAAACGGCCGCGAAAGTTAACCTGGTAATTACCATCTTCCAGCTGGATAAAGACCGCTCGCAACGGCCCCTTGTGACCGGTACGCGAGTCATGCCAGCTTCCCGACCAGCTTCCGGACAGGTCCAGGGCATGGCTTGTCGCCGGCAGGCAAGTAACGATCGTGGCAACCAGTAACACAGCAGCGACTCTACGAAACATGATTTTTCTCCTGCGTCTTGCTATCGACGGACTACTGGGGTGAGGTTTTTCAAACAGTGTTTTCATCACGATGACCGCAAATTATTCTCCCGCCCTCAGGCGGGGGTAACTCGAGGCATCAGTGGTTCTTATTTTAGCAGTGTTCCTTGCCACCGCACCCCGGTCCTCAATAGATTTTCCAGTATTTTTACAGCGGACGCTGATATTCATGTTGTCGAGCAGTCTCACCAGAGCACTGGCTGCAACCACGAAAGCGGCATGGTAGGATTTCCTGCAAAGCAATCTTTCCATACGAATAGGTTTTCCCCCACGTACCAGGATTGCACTCAACAGTAACGATCTATGAACGACCCGACAAACGAGCCGCGACTGGTTTACGAAGAAAGAGTCTATGTCGTCTTCTCGGGAGCAACCTTTGCCCACGAGGGCCCAGAGGTCACCACGGATTGTCCCGTTTGCCAGGAAACCAGAGTTATCTTTTCCACGGAACTCTTCGCCCACTCGATCTGGCTACTGCTACTCAGGCTGTGGACCTTTAACAAGTTGATTGCTACCTGCAGCAACTGCCAAAACCAGTCAAGGATAAAATCCTGCGACCTTGAATTATTAAAGGTCACCTCCCCCGAGCACCTGGCCTCCCTGCTGGTTCCCCTGCGTTACCAGCCCTGGACATGGCAAGGCCGGCTCTGGGTGACAGCATCCGTCCTGATCTGCTGGTTCCCCCTGCTGGGCTTGATTATCTTGTGGATCACCTGGCGAAAAACACGTTACATGATCAGCGGGCTAAGCAACGCCTTCATGATCGCAGCCGGTTTCATTGGCCTGCTGATGACCAGCTGCTTCGCAATCGGCCTGACCCTCTCATGGTTGGTTTAACGGACATGGCAATCCGTGAGATGGGATGACGCCGATCCTGACTACCGGCTATCGTTTCCGAAAGGTCTCGCTGGCCACGATCCCCAGGACCAGGTCACGCAAGCCGTAACCCTCACTGGCACACACCCTCGCGATCTTCTTGATCTCCGGCTGATCACGAAACGTCATGGAACGCCCGGTCCCATAGGCCAACAGTTTCTCGGTCAGTGCCTCGGTGAATCGCTGTTTGCGAGCAAGCAGCAAGCGTTTCAGACCACGTTCATCCTGGAAAGTTTCTCCCGAGGGTAACTGGCCCGCTCCATCAATCGATAATCCTCGCCCCCTGCGTGCCGGATAGCGTGAACGATAGGCTCCCACGGGGTCGTAAAACTCCAGGGCAAAGCCGGCGGGATCGATCTTGCGGTGGCAATCCGCACAGGCCGCAACCGTACGATGCTTGTTGAGCTGTTCCCGGATACTGGTCGTACCACGCGTATCCGGTTCCAATGGTTGCACGTCAGGTGGCGGTGGAGGGGGAGGCGTCCCCAGGATATTTTCCAGCACCCAGATACCTCGCACGACGGGAGAGGTTTCAATACCGTTGGCTGTCAGCGTCAATACACTGCCCTGGCCTAGCAAACCGCCTCGATGATCTGCTGGCCCAAGGGTTACCTTGCGAAAATGTTCGCCCTGAACTCCCTCGATTCCATAGTGTTTTGCCAGCGCGTCATTCAGAAATGCGTAGTCACTGTCAAGAAAGTTCAATATCGATCCGTTGGATTCGAGCAGGTCCGCAAAGAAGAGATGTGTTTCTTTCTTAAAAAATATCTCGAGCCGATCCTTGTAGTAGGATTCAAAGGCCTTGGAATCAGGAGGCATCGATCCGAGAATCCTGAGACGCAACCAGCTATCGGTAAAATGCTCTACGAAATCAGCCGCCCGGGAATCACGCAGCATACGATTCACCTGGGATGACAAGGCTTGCTGATCATTCAACTGGCCTCCGGCAGCCGCTTTCATCAACTCGGCATCCGGTGGTGCACTCCAGAGAAAATAGGAGAGTCGCGAGGCCTGTTCATGGGCATTAAGCCGCGGATCAAGCTCTTCATTACCTTCATCGAGATAGAGGAAGCGGGGTGAGGTCAGGATAGCAGCCAGCCCTAACTTCAATGCCGCTACCCGCGTGGCCCCATTCTTGATTCGCTCCTCTATAAACGCCACGTAATGAGCAACCTCGGCAGGCTGCACGGGACGCCGAAAGGCCCGCGCAGCGAATCCCTGTACAGACTGTGCGATATCGACCCTGGCCGGGGAGGTCTCTGCGCCAAAAAGCAGTTGGTGGCTGGCTGGTGGCCATTGTTCAAACGTGGGGCCCTCGATATCCATGCCCCACACCCGCAAGCGCGGTCCCTGGTAGACCTCGGAAAGTAACTTGTTGTCCTTGTTCTTTTGCAACCGCTTCACCAATTCCTGGGCATCCTGGTTACCCAGTTGCGCTGCGTCCAGTTGAGTCTTCGTGGCCCGAATCACCTCGGGATGATACTTCTCGGCCACGCGGCGAATATTGCCCTTGGAAGAAACCCCGTTGGTCCAGCTGAGAAACGGGATTGCCCCCTTTCCAAGCCAGACACGCTGGGTAAAGACCTCGGGAGTGCCGTCGGGCAAATCCCAGACTTTTACCAATCGTCGTTCTTCCGCAGCATTCTTACTGAGCAGACGCGCCTGGGGGGCGACCCACAAGGCCAGTTTCAAGGGCATCCCCTCAAAACGACCAAACTCACGATGGTCGTAACCGTGATCACGACGATTCGCCGCCGCGGCACGCACGCGGATGGTATACCAGCCATCCGCCGGGGCACCTCCCTGGGCAACGAACTTCTGAACAAAGTTAGGGTGCCGCTCGCTGGGCTGCCCATGACCGATCTCGAGGTACGCATCGTCCACGATCAATCGCCATGTCACGGGTGCACGTTCATACGACTTGACCCCGTTAAAATCAGCACCGGTATACTGCCAGGTCCGCGACCTGGGTCTTTCCCTATTAAAGAAAACTGCCTTCTCGATAGAAGCTTCGGCAACTTCCAGGTAACGCTGCAACTGGAAATCTGAGAGCGTAAGAGCCTCGCCGTTGTTATCCAGTCCTTCCTCGTTGGCGTCCGCTGGAAAATCGCCCGTCGGATCAAACGCTTCGGTATGCAATCCCAGCAGGTCACGCAGCGTGTTGACATATTCGAAACGATTGAGCCGTCTCATCGTGGTCGTGGCCGGCTTCCTGGCGTTGGTCTCTTGTTCCAGGAACTCGGTAATCCACTTGACGACCTGTCGTGTCTGGTCTGCCGGTGGTCGAGCTACACCCTTGCCAGCCGGTGGCATATCACCCCGGTTGATCGCACCCAGCACATCCTCCAGCAACTGTGCCGCATCCGGATTCATTGCCAGGTCCCCGGGCAATTGGTCCAGGCGACGCTCTCCTTTCTGCAACGTCTTCCCATGGCAGCGATAACAATGCTGCTTGAAGTAAGCCGTCACGAAGGGTGCCGCTTTCTCGACAGCGTTCACGGGGCTGATGACAGCCAGTTGGAAAGCGGCAACTACAGCCAGCAGCAGCAACCCGATTCGGTTGCGGCCTTGTTCGCAGGCGTGGTTCATCCACGCACCTCCAGCCCTGCCAGGGTACCTGATGCCAGGCCAAATCCATCTGTCTCGACTCCGAAACGCTGGAGCATCGACACGAACAGCTTCCCGGCCAGGGTCGGCTTCTTACCAGATTCATCTTTGAAATAGGATCGATGCTCGCCATGACGAAAACCGCCGCCAGCCAGGAGCAGTGGCAGGTTCTTGTTGGAATGTGCACTGGCGTTACCCATTCCTGAACCGAACAGGACCATGCAATTATCCAGCAGGGTTTTACCGTCAGGCTCTCGTACTGCCCATAGCTTCTGCAGGAACCTGGCTATTTGCTGACTGTGAAATTGTTCGATAACCGACAACTCGGTGATGTACTCTGGAACTTTGCCGTGGTGCGTCAGCTGGTGGTATCCTCGGCTGATCCGAAAACCACCGTAGTTAGCTCCGATGTCAGCCAACGCCAGGGTCACGACGCGTGTCGAGTCGGTTTCCAGGGCCAGGGCCATGAGGTCGTAATAGAGTGGTACGCGGTCAATAAAATCAAGCTGATTTGCGCCTGCCGGCAACTGGTAATCCACCACCGGTTTCGGTTTTTCCAGCCACTGGCTTGACTGTGTCAACCGTTTCTCGACCTGTCGCACCGAATCAAAATAACGTTCCAGTTTTTCACGGTCTCGTGCTCCCACGCGACGCTTAAGTCTGTCAGCATCGATCTTGACCAGGTCCAGGATACTGGTCCGTGCTGCGTAGCGGGCCTGGGTGCTGCTGCGCAAACGGGGATCCACTTTTCGGAACAACAGGTTATAGATCGTCTCCACGTTGGTAACCGGTGGCAACGAAACACCCGAGGCACTCCAGGAAATCATGTGATTCGGATCATTGCCGCTGGCCAACTGCAAGGATGAATAACGGGTCTGCGAACCGATCAACTGGGCAGCCTTCTGGTCGATGCTGATATTGGCTTCCGGCATACCGGCAGAATTCTTGGAAAGCACACCTGAGAGGTACGCATGCACACCACCATGCCCTCCCTGGCCATTGACACCATGGTCCAATCCTGAGAACACCGTGAACTGGCTGCGCAACTTTTCCAACGGAGCCAACCGCTCGCTTAAGCGGTAATCTACCCCGGTTGACTCGGGAAAAAACAACTGCGGGACAAAACCAAAATTCAGACCAACACAGACCATTCGCATCGGCATGGGACGGGACGCTGCAGCGTGTCCCATGGCGTCCAGGCAGGGCAATGCCATCATGGCGCCACCGGTACCACGCAGCCAGGTCCGACGACTCATTTCTCGATTCATAGCAAGCCTCCGAGACTCTCGGACCCATCCCATCGTGCGTGGAACATCAAGATTACATCTTCATTCAAATGAACATATCCTGCAAGTGCGACCACGGGGTCTTGCCGGCTCGGCTCGTTCCCTCGTAGTCGTGCCCCACCTGGCCTCGTTACTTCACGACAAGCCACGGCAACCAATCATGGCTGACGTTTCTGCTTGAACAACCATGTCATGAAATCCGGCTCCTTGTCACAACGGTCGCTACTGAACTGCGTGGTTCCGTTTTTACTGCCCGGAATAAACTTATCTGCAACGGCATGTTTGTCACCAGCCCAGGTGGTGAACTTCATATTGCCACCTAGTCGTTTCATCGCAGCAAATACCT
>MPLU02053782.1_pt1 | contig 26805 bp, 23 predicted proteins | sample 1617381 | NCBI WGS metagenome assembly MPLU02 (sample SAMN05944801, study PRJNA350692) | marine metagenome | biome: marine; feature: ODZ; material: water; isolation source: 90 m water sample filtered on 0.2 um supor filter | place: Pacific Ocean | collected 2012-04-08 | depth 90m m
GCCTTCGTCGCGATGTGCGATGACATAGATGTACAGCGCCTCACTTTCGATAGTTACCTCTATAAAAAAGTTGTCGCGATGAATCCATGGCAGCAGATCAAACTCTCACTGCTAACTGTGGACGCATTAGCGCGAGGACTTGTACGTAAAAAAACCAGCTATAAGCCTGTTCCCAGCGCCGTGCGTAGCGACGAAGAGGTCAATGCCATGCTTGCTGTCAAAACCATCCAAGGTGGTATCAAAGTTGGCCGCAATAAAGCTTCCTCGCAAGAAGATTTGCCGGCAGACAACTAGTGACATAGCACTGGTTTTGCGAGCAAATCTCAAGTAGCAGATGCCAGAGCTCGCTTCTGCTACTCAACCTTTGATTTGGCTGAAATCGGCGAGCACACCAGCTTGATTGCGCAAAATTCCAAGCAAATTAAGGCGATTGGCTCGCACAGCAAGATCGTCAGTCATGACCATGACACTCTGATCGCCATCGAAGAAAGCCGCGAGAGCCTCTGATCCGGAAGTCAAACCTTCTGCAAGCTGGCTATAACGCTCACTTGAAGAATCTTTGCTAATCGGCTCAAGAGCCTCGAGCACCTTCAACATTTCCGCCTCACAAGCTTTTTCGAACAAGTCAGGATCAACAACCTCGGCAGCACTGAGCACATCTGCTGGCAGATCACCTTTCTCCGCCAGGCGTGCCGCTCTAGTAACCACAGCCTGTACCGCTAACAACTCACCAGTTCGACGCATCTCTACAAGCAAATCTGCACGCATTCGCGCATCGGCCGGATCAGAAAGAAGACGTTCAATCAACACAGTCTCACCAGCAACCGCTTGGACAAGATCGATATCAGTGCCTACCTCCTCCAACAAGCTGAGCATGCGCTGGCGAAGAAACTCACACAATTCAGCGGCCAAGGCGGAGGGATCAACCTTGTAATGAGGCAGAAGCTTGCTCCAATTAGTAGTGGCTTGCTCCAGCAGAGCGATGAGGTCAAGCCGCCACCCCTTAGACCAAAGGATTTGCAAAAGGCCATTGCCCGCACGACGCAAGGCATAGGGGTCTGATGAGCCACTTGGGCGCTCACCCTTGGCATAGATGCTGAGCAGCAATTCAAGGCGTTCCGCTAGAGCTAATACGGCTCCCGCATCGGACTCCGGCAATGCATCCCCTGATCCACGGGGTAAGTAATGCTCCAAAACCGCAAGTGCTACTTCTCTAGGTTCACCTTCAGCGAGCAAGTATTTACCCCCAATTACTCCTTGCAACTCAGGGAATTCCCCCACCATCTGACTTACCAGATCGTGTTTACAAAGATGAGCAGCTCTGCGTGCCTTAACCGAAATAGGAGCAGACATATCGAGCTGATCAACGAGCAAGTCGGTTAACCATTCGATTCGCTCAACACGATCAAGTAGAGAGCCAAGACCCTCAGCAAAGGTCACGCGCGCTAGCTGTTCTCGCCGGTCAATGCTGGCTATAGAACGATCAACTTCAACAAAGAACTCTGCATCCGCCAACCTTGCTTTGAGCACCCGCTCATTGCCACGCCGCACCGTATCGCTTGCTTCAACGAGCCCATTAGCTATGCATAGGAATCTAGGCAGAAGACTGCACCTAGCATCTAGCGCAAGGGGATCATTGGCAGCCTCAAGCAGGTAGAGGGGCACATAGCGCTGATGCAACCGCATCACAGTGCTGAGAACTTCAGCAGGTAGATCTAGATATGACTCATCCACCGCCCCCTCTAAAAGGAAGGGTGCCTCCACAAGGTCAGTGAGCTCCTCAAAAAGATCATCAGGGCAATCAGGGCATGCTTCAAGCTCAGCAGCAGCTTTTTCAATTGCACGCTGAATCAAGGCAGCACGCTCCTGCCGATCTACCGCCACGCCAACATCGGCGAGGGTCTGAACGTAACTATCTGCTGATGGAATGATTACTGCATCACCGTGAAGTCGATTCCCACGGCTGAGGTTTGACGCACAAATTTCCGGGTCACTACCTTCTAAACGCAATGGGATGATTTGCTCATCTAAAAGCGCCACAAGCCAACGAATAGGACGAGAAAAACGTCTTTCACCGTCACCCCAGCGCATAAAACGTCTGCCCTGAAGACAACCAATCCAGGCGAGTATTTGTTGGGGCAACAACTCAATGGCTGGGCGTCCACGCTCAAGAACCTTTGCAAAAACGAAAGCTCCCTTTGGCGTATCGCGCAGTTCGAGAGCTTCTGGTGGAAGACCACAGCGCTTGGCGAAGCCAATTGCCGCCTGTGTTGGCACGTCATTTTTGAATGCCTGACCAGCAGGAGGCCCCTTGCGTACTTCCTCTAGGTCCTCAGCAGCGCTGGCCAAGTCTTCTACCAACACAACAAGTCGCCGAGGGGTGCTGGTGCAATGGATCTTGCCGTAACTCAGGCGAAGACTCTGCAAATCACGATCAACCATCTGCTCGAGCTGGGGCAGTGCCAGACGGGCAAAATCAGCTGGCAACTCCTCAGTGCCAATCTCCAGCAGAAAGGTCGACACAAAGACAAGTCATCGCCGCCACCCACTCTATTGAAGGGAGCTCCTCAAAAGGTCATGTGCATTTCGCTACGGTGGATTAGGAAAATGATGACGCCGTGACCGAAGGGCAGACAGCATCTGGCCAAACGGCAGATCAAAAATTCTCACCTTGCATCGCCAACGGAGCGGATCAAAGCAAGTTCGAAAAATTCAAAGCTGACAGCAATTATTTATTAAACCCACTGGCCGCTGAGCTTAAAGACGACAGCGATCACTTCAGTGACGACGCTGTCCAGCTGCTCAAATTCCATGGGAGCTATCAACAAGACAACCGAGATGATCGCAAAAAAGGACAAGGTAAGAACTGGCAACTGATGCTGCGTCTGCGCAGCCCAGGTGGACGAATACCAGCAGAGCTGTTCCTAGCCTTGGACGACCTGTCTGATCGACTCGGCAACGGAACGATAAGGGCCACTACCCGACAGGCGTTCCAGATTCATGGAATACGCAAAGAGAACCTGCACGAAGTCATCGGTACGATCATTAAATCCATGGGTTCAACCTTGGCAGCCTGCGGTGATATCAACCGCAACGTCATGGCACCTGCTGCCCCCTATGAAAAAGGTGGTTATCCAGCGGCTAGGCAACTTGCCAATGAAATTGCTGACGTTCTCAACCCAACAGCAGCGGAGGGTTCCTACCTGGATTTGTGGGTTAATGGCAATCCGAGCTACCGCATCCGCCCATCTAGGCAAGTAAAAAAAGTTCGTGCCCGCCAGCAGCAAGGCGTCGTATTCAGTGGAGATAGCAAGGAACCTCTATATGGCTCGACCTACTTACCACGCAAATTCAAGTGCGCCGTTACCGTGCCAGGCGACAACTCAGTAGATCTACTTACCCAAGACGTCGGTCTAGTTGTCTTTACTGATCCAAACGGTGGCATTAAGGGATGTAATGTCTACGTGGGCGGTGGCATGGGACGAACCCACAACAATGAACAGACGTTCGCCCGCATAGCGGATCCTCTTGGCTATGTAGCTGCCGAACATTTATTGGATTTGGTGCAGTCAATATTGGCTCTGCAGCGGGATTACGGAGACCGTAAAACAAGGCGCCATTCACGCATGAAATACCTTCTTAATGACCATGGCATTACCTGGTTCAAACAAGAACTAAAAAGTAAATACTTTCTCCACCCAATCAAGGCATTACGGCCAGAACCAAAGAATAAACTCGAGGACTACCTAGGCTGGCATCGGCAAAGCGCCGGCAAATGGTTTGTTGGTCTGCCATTGCTCTCTGGGCGCTTAGAAGGTGATCTAAAAAAAGGATTACGCAAACTAGTAGAGACCTATAAAATTGAAATTCGCCTAACACCAAATCAAGATCTACTGCTCTGCAACATCGGGACTTCGCAGCGATCGAGTGTGCGCAAGAGCCTGGCTGCACTAGGCATCAGTACACCAGAAGCTCCTGCACTTCTGGCACGACACGCCATCGCATGTCCGGCACTTCCCTTATGTGGTTTGGCGATAACGGAAGCAGAGCGCACACTACCTGAACTACTTGAGCGCATAGATGCTCAATTACAACGACTACAAATTGAGAAATCAATCCTGATCCGCGTGACGGGATGTCCCAATGGGTGTGCTCGGCCCTATATGGCCGAACTCGCCCTCGTTGGAAGCGGTGTCAACCAATATCAACTCTGGCTAGGCGGCACCCCAAACCTGCAACGACTTGCCAAGCCCTACCTACAACGCATGCCCCTTGATCAACTCGAAAGCATCCTTGAACCACTATTTCTGAGCTGGAAACAAGCTGGCGGACGACGAAGTCTTGGTGATCATGTCAATAAACTCGGCGAGCAAGCTGTAGTTGATTTGCTATCTGGCTCAGAACAAGCTCCGTAGATAGCTTCAGCGACTCCATTCCTCCACGCCCAAAGTTGGTCTCCAAAGCTGAAGTGCCACCACTCATTCGGGTGTTGAGAAAAGCCAACTTTGAGCATGGCCTCAGCCAATACTCTGCGTCGATGATGCCAAAGATATGCCTGCGATTCCGACTCAGCAATCGCAGCCTCAGCGTAGTAATTCGGTTCCGATATATCGCCAATCGCATCGATCTCACCACCCATGTTTAAAGGCATACCCTTGCTATCAGCAAGAGTGAGATCCACGGCGGCTCCTGTGCTGTGAGGAGGAGGTGTGTGAGGCTCGAGGCTTGGCGGAGCCCAGAACCTGCCAACAACATCAATTACCTCCTGCAACGCTGTGGACTGGCTGGATAGATCGCAGCTCAGACCCCTTCTACGGCACTCCTCAGAGATGGCATGTTCAACCATGAATGCCTGAACAGGAATCGGTCGCCAGGCATCAAAGATTGCAAAGCGCAGCTCTGGATGCTGCAGCTGTAGCTGATCTTGTGCACTCAGCAGACGATCGTTGACCCCACTACGTAAACAAAAAGGATCAGCCCCATCACCATAAGGAGCACCTAAGCAAGCATATGGATGTGGCTCCAATCGAAATAACGACAAAGGAATCTGGGTGAGGAGCTCTCCACAATCACGTATAGGCTTGTCGTTCCAAGGGCGCAGCGGGGGAAAAGTTCGTCCCGTCACATTTTCCACAGCGACAACTTAGTTTTCCACAAAACGGATATTTGCTCAAACCAAACAAATCAAACTTGGCATATATATCCAATACATTATGCCGATAGCGTTGAGAGTTCCCAGGAGAGTGAGAGCCTGAACAATAATTAGACAGCCCTCTCCGAAATCTATTGCGAAGCCATGCTTTTACTACCTATTCAACAACGGCATCGTTATATCAACGGCATCCCCTTAACGGAGCATCTCCATAAATGACGTAGCAAAAAATACCCAAGTCTTGTTCCCTAAGCATTAGCACCCAGCCTAGGCTCGATAATGTGGAAAACTATCCAATTCAGTTGAGATGGGCTGTCCCGCTAAGACGCTGCCACTGATTCTCAAGCAGCTTCTTAAGCAGAACATGGCGGGTGAGATGTGGATCATCACAGAGCAGCCTTTGAGCCTCATCACGTGCCTCCTCAAGCACAGATCCATCGTCCGCCAGGCTTGCTAGGGCCAAGTCAGGCAATCCAGACTGTTTGGTACCAAGTACCTGACCTGGACCTCGTAAACGTAAGTCGATTTCAGCAATCTCAAAGCCATCATTAGAACGCACAAGCACTTCGAGTCGCTGCCTTGCTAAAGGGTTTGAGCTGTCATTGATCAACACGCAAAAAGACGCCGCTGCACCCCGGCCCACGCGACCGCGTAGTTGATGTAACTGAGCCAGACCAAAGCGATCAGCATGGTCGATCACCATCACACTCGCCTGAGGTACATCCACTCCCACCTCCACCACAGTGGTTGATACCAGTACCTGACAATCACCAGCAGCAAAGGCCCTAATCACACCTTGCTTCTCGACACTGCTCAAACGCCCATGTAGCAATCCAACCTTAAATTCTGGGAATATCTGCTCTGATAACTGGGCGTGAACCTTGACCGCTGAGCGCAAATCAAGCTTTTCGGAATCCTCAACAAGAGGCAACACCACATAAGCGCGCTGACCAAGAGATACTTGATCACGAATTAGTTGATAGGCCTCATCCCTATCTGCTCCACTAATCATCTGAGTCTGAATAGGCGTACGACCGGGGGGCAATTCATCGATTTGACTCACATCCAAATCACCATGCATTGACAGCGCAAGCGTTCGAGGGATGGGAGTTGCCGTCATGGTCAAAAGATGAGGCTGAAGCCCCTTGCTCAGCAAACGATTGCGTTGCCTGACGCCAAAACGATGCTGTTCATCAACCACAACCAGCCCTAGTCGAGAAAAAGCAATTGGGTCTTCAATCAAGGCATGGGTGCCTACGAGAATTTTTATAGATCCATTGACCAGGTCATCAAGGATCTGACGACGACGTAGACGGGTAGTTGCCCCAGTAATTAACTCAACACTGACATGCAACTGAGGCAACCAAAGACACAACGTCCGGTAGTGCTGCTCAGCTAGAACCTCAGTAGGTGCCATAAACGCTCCTTGCCAGCCGGCCTGTACTGCCGAGAGCAAAGCCGCAAGGGCCACAACTGTCTTGCCACTACCCACATCTCCTTGAACAAGACGTGCCATAGGTTCAGCTCGCTCGAGGTCGACCTCGATCTCAGCCAGTACTCGTTCTTGAGCACCTGTTAACGGGAATGGCAAAAGCTCCAGGAAGCGACTGACTAGACCATCACGCTGTCCTGCCGTTACCAACACAGGAGCAGAACGAGCACGAAGTTCTGCACGTCGTTTCAATAGCCCCAACTGCAAAAGAAGAAACTCATCAAAAACCAAACGCCGCCTAGCGGCCTGCAATGAGTTTTGATCCTCAGGAGAATGTATAGCGATCAAGGCATCACTTCTGGTGGGTAAACGCAATGCCTGAAGCTGCGATTTAGAAAGGGGATCAGGCCAACGGACTGCCAAAGGCAAAACGAGCTTCACAAGATCACGAAACCGATCAGCCGTAAGTCCTTCGGTGAGGGCATACACAGGCAACAAGCGGCCAATACTGCGAGATCTCAGTGGCGATTGAGGACTTTCCATAACCTCTATCAGAGGATCCTGGAAACTCATGCCATAGGGCCCTCCTTTGACCAGCCCACTCACAGCGACGGTGACTCCAGGGGGGTAAAGGCGTGACTGACTTTTGATGTAATTAGGACTGCTAAAACGTCGACCTGCAAAAAATCGGGTCACTTTTAGACGGCCAGTAGGGTCCTGAAGCTGCAATTCAAGAATGGACAAATTGGGATTACGTGGACTTGTGAACCCATGACAACGCCTTACTGTTGCCACGATCGTGGCTGTCTGCCCTGCCTCTAGGGCCTGGATACGCCTCAGCGAGGAATAGTCCACATAATCCCTGGGGTAGTACTGCAGGAGATCTTTCGCTAGCAGCAATCCAAGCCCGGCCAATTTTTCAGCAAACTTTGGCCCGATTCCCTTCACCTCTGCCAGAGGACTCTCCAGCTTCAAGGAGCTGCTGCTTGCAGACAAGACAATCTGCCGTCGCTTTTCTGCTCCCTCCTGCTTCAAACTCGGAGGAGCCATTGGCGCTGGAGGTTGCAAGCGCTGATGAATACTGTGCAATAGCTGTCGAGAGTCAGTCACTAATCGACGGCGTACCGACTCAGGACTGTCTGGATACCCTGCAAAGGCTTCTGCTATCTGAGTGAGACGAACCTGACTCTCGCTAGGAAGCAGTAAACAAGGTGATGCCACTAACTGACGGGCTAAAAATGCATGAAAATGCTCTTGACGTCCCTCAAGATTGTTGAAGCCATTCTCTGCTTCCAAGGTCAAGGCTTGCTGAAGAGGGCGCATCCAGCTGTGCACTTGCCGCAGCTGATCCGGATTCAATCCTTGGCTGGACTGGTCGGAGGATTGGCGGGAGGATTCGGCCACCACTGTTGCTTTACCTCCTGAGCCATGGCGCGACGTTGCCAATGCCGCTGTTGTCGAACCATTGTGAGTAAGTCCTGCCGATGATGCTTTAGTTCAGCCCGGCATCGACGCAGGCGTGGGTGGTCAAACTCCAACTCAGATGAGCGCATAAGCACGCAAACAATCTCCATCCCGTCTACTCCCAGTCGATTAGTTGATACCGGTACACGCATTCTCAATAAATTGGACGCCACAGGTTCAGACTCCAGCTGACCGCTCAACACTGCGTCGAGAAAGCTAATAGGTAAGAGGCTATTGACAATTCCTGCTCGCAGTAATTCCACGTTGATCGCATGAGAGAGATTGCGCAGCCTGCGAGCAAGAGCACGATCAAGAGTTTCCAACCATCTTGCTAATTCAATAGGGCTCACTGGTAATAGACCCTGTTCCGCATCAATCCCGCCATTGTGCGTAGAGACATCACCTTGTTGCCAATCGTCGGATTCGGTAGTCAAACCATCATCATCAGTGGCAATTGTCTCGCCAGCCATGACAAATAAATAGCGCAGCATCTCAAGATCACCCTTCTTCTCGCTAATCGGTTCTAAAGCCTCTGCTTCTAAATCCTCAGTGAAGTCATCGAGGTGAGCATCTCCTCCTAGATCGGGCTGATCATTAGCTCCCGAGGTATCCAAATTTGCACTAATGCTGATGTTCTCCTGATCCTGATCAGTGATCTGCATGCTGCCGAAGCGATCAGGTTGCTCAAGTGGAGGAGCAAGGCTTAGGTGAATAGATCCCGGCGCCTCTGGCATTGGACCCTGCTCAGAACTAAGTGCTAATAAAAGCTCCCTCCTGATTTGATCGCTATTCCTTTGGCGTTCACGCTCCATCTGGCGCGCTAGATCCATTAACTGTTCCACAGTCAACAAAGAACAGCAACGGCAGACCAATTGCTCAATCTGAAGTTGAAAGGCCGCCCTAGCATCTTCGTTAAGGCCCCTGAGACGATTCTGATCTCGATCCGTTATTAACCGGAATAGAGCCTGACGTACATCATTAAGCAATTCCTCCCGCAATAACTGAAGGTAGAGGGCCATATCACGGTAGAGAGTCGACGCCAAGCGTTGACTCTGCTTCCGTAGGGATGCCAGCTGCTGATCGGGGTCAAAGCGCTGCAATCTCTACCTCTCCAAATCCAAAATCAAGCTGCGGACATGGACGCAACTTCCGTAGCAAAATCAATCTGGTCCACCTCAATTCCCTCACCAAGGGTGTAGCGAGTAAAGCGACGAACTTGAACATTCTCGCCAATCTTGCCAGCCACCTGCTTAACAAGTTCCGCAACTGTTATGGAGCTATCACGGATGAATGGTTGCTCAAGTAGGGCCAATTCCTTAAGGCGTTTATTAATTCGTCCTTCAACGATCTTCACTTTCATCTGATCAGGCTTACCAGAGAGATCGTCACGGCCCATCTCAATAGATTTTTCCCGTTCAACCACATCAGCAGGAATCTCATCTGTACTCACATATTCGATATTCGGACACGCTGCCACCTGCATAGCAACGTCCTTTAAAAGCTCCTGGAATAAATCACCACGAGCAACAAAATCAGTTTCGCAATTCAATTCCAGGAGAACACCTACGCGCGCTCCGGTATGGATGTAACTACCAATGGCACCTTCAGCAGCAGTGCGGGAAGATTTTTTTTCTGCACTAGCGATACCCTTCTGACGTAACCATTCGGAGGCCTTGGTCATGTCACCGCCGGTTTCTGCAAGGGCCTTCTTGCAATCCATCATTCCCGCACCGGTCTTATCGCGCAGGTCCTTAACGAGCTTGGCTGTTACATCCGCCATAGGAAATCAGAGTGAAGAGGATATTGAATGCCGCTGACCAGACAAGAAAGTCGGCGGCGAGAACTTAGCGACAGGTATGCACTCAATCGTCGCTTTGATCAGCACCTCGCTGATCATTCGTACCGTGACGACCTTCATTGATGGCATCAGCTAGTCGGCCTAATACCAACTGCACAGAGCGGACGGCATCGTCATTGCAAGGAATAGGAACCTCACAAAGATCAGGATCGCAATTGGTATCAAGCATTGATACCAAAGAAATATCCAACTTGCGGGCTTCAAGCACAGCGTTGGTTTCACGGCGTTGATCAACAAGCACCACCACATCCGGCAACCGTCTCATGCCCTTCAAGCCACCGAGGTACTTCTGCAATCGCTCAAGCTCACGTCGCAAAACGGAAGCCTCCTTCTTGGGTCGCATGGCAATTGCGCCAGAAGATTCCATCCGCTCTAGATCCTTCAACCGGTCAATCCGGGCCTTCATTGTTGTCCAGTTGGTGAGCATGCCACCAAGCCAACGCTGATTTACATAAGACGCACCGCAGCGAGTGGCTTCCAATGCAACCACCTCAGAGGCTTGCTTTTTAGTGCCGACAAAAAGGAAACGTTTGCCACTTCGAGCGGCGGTACGGGTCCACTTATAGGCATTGTTCATGCAGATAGCGGTCTGCACAAGGTCAATGATGTGGACTCCATTACGCGCGCAGTAGATGTAGCGCGACATCTTGGGATTCCAGCGACGGGTTTGATGCCCAAAATGAGCACCCGCCTCCATCATTTCTGAAAGAGTGACAACAGCCATGGTTTTTTAGGTTTCGGGTTCGCCTCCACCTGCCAGGTATGAGAGCAAATCACGCCAAAAGGCGCAGTTCAACTCAGTCATCACCCGAAACGGACAGGTGTGCGGAATGAAAGTACCTGTGGAATTTATCAAAACGACGTCTTAACGCAGCCCTGCCAGAGCAGCCTCCTTAAAAAGTGCCCGCACACCGATGCGATTAAGGGGCAAACGTAATAGCTCCATCGCCAAGCCTGAATGGCCATTACGGATTAACAAGGCAAGCAATGGGCGAAGGCTGCGCTCATTAAGCAAACCGCCAAGTGTAAGTAGCTCCCATAAGAGTCGATGGAGCCAGGTGAACTGGATGATGAAACGCACCCGACGAGTCGGGTGCTTGCGATAAAAGACCAAACCCATTCTGGCCCGCTCACGCTCAATCCTGACCAAGTCGGGAACTTGCTCAAGACGCAAGGCCGGGTGCCAGTGATAACCAACTGCTTCTGGACATTTCACCAACTCAACACCCATCTGTCGGAGTCGCTCCCCGAGCTCCAAATCCTCCCAGCCATAGAGACGGAAACCAACATCAAAAAGTCCAGATCTTTCAAGCACTTCCCGATCGATAGCCACATTGCCTGTTGCGAAATATGCCCAAGAGAGGTCTTGAAGTTTGTGGGGTTCTGTAGTGGGGTGCTCGAAATTTGCCGTATTAATCACAGCGCCATAGGTAAAGCAAAGCCGGTCCCCACGACGCTGCCAACAGCGACGCAAAGCACGAGCATGACAAGCAAGAAACGATTCAGTAACCACTAAATCGCTATCAATAAAAACAATCACATCGCCACGAGCATGATCTACGCCCCGGTTACGTCCTTCGGCTGGGCCTCCATGCTCTTGCTCAACCATGCGTACATGGGGAAAACGAGACACCTCATCCTTCAACCAAGTGGGCGTTCCATCTGTTGATCCGTCATCCACCACGATCACCTCATAAGCCTCCACCTCAGAGGGCAGAGCCTGCTGCTCGAGAGCCAACAGACACTTCTCAAGGATCGACCGACGGTTATAGGTGGGTATTACGACACTTACGAACATCCGCTTCCGTAACTACTGCTGACAAACGACAGCCTATAGACATGAAAAAGAGGGCTCAGGAAAGCCCCCTTTCGTTGACTTAATCAATCTCTGATTGGGACTAGTCAGCAGCGCCGCCGTTATTGGCAGTTCCGGTAACACCATTGCCTGCCCCTTCTCCGCGGCCGTCATTGCGTAGCTTCCGCTTCTTGAATTTGCGGGCATAGGAGCGGTTGCGCTCTTGCTTTTCCTTTTTGAGGTTTCTACGCTTAGACATGTTTTTTGGATGTCCGAACTAAAGATCTGAACCCAACCTAGCCAAGTGTGGGGATCAAGCGGCCATCTTCCATCTGCACCAAGCGATCCGCGACATCGACTATTCGCGGATCATGCGTGACCATTAACACTGCACAGGCTTGTTCACGGGCCAGTCTTTGCAATAGATCCACCACTTCCCTACCTGTGACGCTATCAAGAGCTGCTGTTGGTTCATCAGCTAGCAACAGTTGAGGTCGAGCCGCTAACGCACGTGCAATAGCAACCCGCTGCTTCTGGCCACCAGAAAGATCATGAGGCAGCTTGCTGAGGTGATCGTCCAACCCCACAGCCCGCAACCAATAACGAGCCTGATCACGACGCGCCCGATAAGAGAGTTCTGGCAACAAATCAGCCCCCATCTGCACGTTCTGCTCAGCAGTAAGACACCGCAATAGGTTGTGCCCCTGAAAAATCATGCCGATATGACGTCGCAACTTTTGGCGTTGGCCACGATGTGATCCATGCAGCTGATGGCCAAACACACAAACATCTCCCTGCTGAACCTTGCGCAGCGCTCCGATCAAGGTGAGCAGTGTGGTCTTACCGCAACCTGAAGGGCCGGTAAGCAATACCACCTCACCAGGAGCTATTTGCATTGAAATTGACTGCAGTACCTGACGACGCATCGCACCTGTGCCAAACCAATGACTAAGACCCTCAACTTGAACAGTGAGACGCTCATTCATGGTTATGTCCTCCTGAGCGAAAAAAGTAAAAAGAGGATGAACCCATCAAAAAATCTCCGCCGGATCGGCATCCACTAATCGACGCATGGCCATCAAGGCAGAGCCCATGCACATCACCAGAATCAAGCTGAAAACAAGCGTGGCCCTAGGTAAATCCATTGCCACAGGCAACTTTGTGGAACTACGAACCAAGGCATAAAGGCCTTGACCAGCGGCATAGGCCGGCACATAGCCCATTACTGCCAAGAAGACCCCCTCTCGGGCGACTACACCCATGAGAGTGTTCAAGCGATAGCCCATCGCCAACAATGTGGCGTACTCAGGCAAATGATCGCTGACATCGCTGTAGAGAATCTGATAAACAATCACGCACCCCACCACAAAACCCATAGCCGCACCAAGACTGAAAATGAAGCCAATGGAAGTACTGCTGCGCCAGTAATTCTTCTCGAAATCAATGAAATCCTGGCGAGTGAAAACCTGTACATCGCTGGGCAAGCTCTCTTTTAGGGATCGAGTAACAGCCTCAGGATCGGCCCCTGGACGCAATCTCACTAAACCAATCTCAATACTTCCAGGCGGAGTACTGGGCAATAGCTCAAGGAATGTCTCTCTACTAGTAAGCAAATTGCCATCAGCACCAAACGATGGCCCCAAGCTCACCAACCCAGTCACGCGTACCCGTTTACCGGCGAGCTCAGTCTCCACAATGCGACCTTCCTCGAACCACTCGGCGATAGGTCCAAACTCAGTTCGAGAACGCTTGTCAAACAAAACTCTTCCACGACTGGTCAACGATTTGGCCTTGGCTGCTAACTCAGGATCGGTAAATAACGGATCGATCGGCTCAAAACCCAAGGCCAGAATTGAGCGTGTCTTAAGGGTTTCCGGATTTCTCCACAGCAGAAAATTCCAATTCACTGGTGTAGTGCCCTGCACATCCGGATGTGCCATGGCCTGCACTAATCGACGCCGAGGGAATCCACTCATGCTGATCGAGCTCATTGAACGAGGGCTCATCAACACCAAGTCAGCATCAAACAAGCGATGCACCGTGACACTGGCATCGAACAATCCGTCTCGGAAACCCAACTGCATAAACATCAAGATTCCGGCGAAGCAAATACCCGCCAGTGCAACCATCAACCGCAAAGGCTGACGACTAAGCAACAACCAAGCCAAAGGGATCCTTCGCCCTTGCCAAAAACCAGACTTCACGATGGCTTGAAGCGAGCTATCACCTTCATGCCCGTAAGACGCTTGACCTGAAGCGCCGAGCTGGGGTCAAGGCTGACTCGAACCTCAACCACACGAGCATCGGCATCACCAGTGGGATCAGTTGAGAGCACTTTGCGCTGACGCACCTGGGGACTAATTCGCTCCACACGACCCATCAAAGATCCTTTAAAGCCACCGTTTTCACTGATTAGACGAACAACCTGACCAATACTGACTCGACTTACATCCGACTCATAGACCTCGATAAGGGCCTCCATCGTCTGATTGGCGCCTACTTCTAGTACTCCGTCACTACCTGGACGCTCACCGACGCGAGTGTGCACCCTTAGCACCACGCCATCGATGGGCGACTTCAATTCGCTATCAGCAAGATCAGCTTCCAGCCCGCGAAGTTCTGCCAAAGCCTCGCGGCGATTGCCCTCAAACTTGACGAGTTCTTCTTGTTCTCCCTCTAAGTCAACCAGAGATGAAGCCCCGACCACAGCGGCCTCTTGGTAGCGAATCACCTCACGCCGTTGCATGCGTAGCTGAATATCGAGCGTCTCCAGACGAGCTTGGACGGCGGCAAGATCAGCAAGAATCTTGGCTCGATTATCAAATTCTGCCAAAACCTGGCCAAGCTTTACCTGATCACCTTCGCGAACCTTTAGCACCGCGACCCTAGGAGTGCCTCCGAAGCCACCCAACGGAGCAGCAAGACGACGAACATCACCAGCGGGCTCAAGCTGACCCAAAGCAGCAACGGCTTCAATAGGCCTAGCTGCTGGCAGCAAAGCAGGGCTCGCTTGAGGAGCAACGGGGCGACGAGTAAGGCTCCAGACTCCAGCAACTGCAGCCAAACAGAGACCACCAGCAATTAACCAGCGCCAGGCTTTACTGCTTAAAGAGGCGGAGGCTCGTCGAACAACATCTCCTCGATGTAGCGATCCGCCCACTGAGGATTGAAGGCCTTCTCCAGGACACCTCTTGTCTTGTCGTTGCGTTTCTGTTGAAGGCAATAGAGAAGCTGACCCTTATGCCTCTGGATCGTAGATGCCGCCAAAGAAGCATCAGCTTTTGCTCCAATTACAGCGGAAGCAAGAGTGCTGAGATAGCCATCTACCAAATCCACAAACCAGCCCTCCTCCTGAGTATCAGCTGGACGGATGAACTGCACAAACGGCGAAAAAATCGATCCCCATGCAGGCAATTGCCTCACCTGCTTAAAGGTTGGCAGAGGCAAGGCCTCAAGACCTCGCAAAATAGCCAAAGGCAACGGTTGCCCTACAGGCGAGAGATCAACAATGGCCGCCGAGATACCGCCAGGTCCAGCGACAACATCTGCTCCAAAAATGGGTAAATCAAAACGAGGGTCTGGGAAAAAAACGCTATGAAGAATCTGTATATCGGCATCCAAGCTGGCAATTTCTAGGTGCAACTTGCGTATTCCCCGACAGCGATGCAACTCATTGCTAATAAAAAGCTCCTCTCCATCAAGCATGCCGCTTATCGCTAGTAGTTCTGGATCAACAACTAGAGGACTGAGCTCTGGCAACTGCGCTCTGCAATCCCTGATCCGTTCAGCCAATGCCTCCAAGAGGGGGTGGATAGCCGGGCCGCTATTGGAAGGAGAAGGCAGCAAAATGGCAGCAAGGCTATCCATGAAACTGTCTCACCTTGTCAACCCCGGCATTGCAACAAAAAGGATATTGGCAGGTCCTTGCAGGGCAGTTGTTAGAAGCTGTCAAATAGTCAGAGCGTTTGATGTTTCGGCACAGCCTAGTTCTATTAACAAGAATGACCTATATGTGCGCAAGCTATTTAGATAGAATTAGCAAATGGATGATTAAAAATGAGCGGAAAAGCTAGCTCACTTGCGAGCCAGTCTCAAGAAACCGCGCATTTACTGATCAAACATCCTTGAGAATACCCCTTAACAAAAAAATTGAACTGCCAATCCCATGACCACACAGTCTGAATAAGCAATTTAAACTGAGGGATTGTGATGCGTCGATTTATGCCCATAATGCACTTATCTTTTTACGAACCATGCTGAGTACTATTTTTGCAATGGCTCTTGACTTGAGCCCAATCACGATTGGAGCCATTGCGCTTTTTGGAGTATTATTTATCATGATGTTTGGGATCAGCTCCGCCTTCGGCGGCTTTCAAGGAATCTTTGCCTGGACCCAGGAAAAACCAGAAAACCAGTCAAAAAATAACTAGTAAACCTGCTAAGTATAAAAACTACTTTTACTTGCAGAGATATTCCATCTCTTTGAAAGAGTTATGAAGCTTTAATAATAATAAACGATTTACTGCAAGGTGAAGGCCCTGAACCAATACAGATTAACAGGAGCGCATCAGGCTCAAAAGGCAATAGGCAGACAATTTAAGCAAATTAATCATTCGCAACTGACGACAAGTTTTCTAACTGTATTGGACTATCCATTGACTATTAAGGCTGCAGCGGATGGCAAAATGTACAATCAAAAACTGATTAATCTAAAAACAATACTGAGATATCTAAATTGTCGATAGCCGAAAGGAAATTCTGATTAGACAACATGGCATTCAAGTTGATATTGCCGAAGATGGCTAAAGTTGGTTGGTAGTTTATTGATCGCATCAAAACGTTCAGTCCTCAACAACGTTCTTAGAAAATACAAGCGGATATGGGCCTTTGCCTCGCACCTCTGGCACACTCAACCCCTGAGCCCAATCTTCAACACTGGACCCTGAAAAACGGGACTAGCTGCGTGGTGGCATCCATGCCGGACGCACCACTTACTTGCTTAGACCTCTGGTGCAAGGCAGGCAGCTCAAGTGAACACAAAGGAGAAGAGGGAATAGCCCATTTTCTTGAGCACATGGTGTTCAAGGGCAGCTCTAATTTGAACGCAGGCGAGTTCGACCGAGCAATAGAAGCGCTCGGAGGCAGCAGCAATGCCGCCACTGGTTTCGATGACGTGCACTTTCACGTGCTAGTGCCGCCAACAGCAGCAACTGAGGCTCTCGAGCTTCTGCTCAACCTCGTTCTGACACCAGCATTACGCCCTGAGGCCTATGCCACAGAACGCGACGTGGTTTTAGAAGAAATCGCCCAATACCAAGATCAGCCAGACGATCAGGTCCTCAAGCAACTACTCGAAGCCTGCTGCGACGAGCACCCCTATGGCCGGCCCATCCTGGGCTTTGAAGCAAGCCTAAAGAAAAGTGCTCCCGAACAAATGCGGGAATTTCATCGCCGTCATTATCGCGGCCCAAACTGCTGCCTTGCGATTGCAGGTGCTATTCCTCAAGGGCTGGAAGAGATCTTGAGCAACAGCCAACTAGCCGCGCTGGATGAAATAACTACTGAAGGAGTGGATCCTGCCTGTCGTCCAAATCTCAGCTTCCGAAAAGGACGACTAGAAATTCAAGTTCCAAGGCTTGAGTCCACTCGACTATTAATGACCTGGCCAATGCCCCCAGCCAGAAATCAAGAGATGGTGATGGGAGCTGATCTAGTCACCACTCTGCTTGCGGAGGGACGCCGCAGTCGACTAGTGCACCAGCTCAGAGAGGAGTTGCAAATCGTGGAGTCAATCGATATGGATATAACAGTCTTGGAGCAAGGCAGCCTTGTGCTACTAGAAGCTTGCTGCCAGGAAAAACAATTGAAGCGAGTGGAGAAAGAAATCCATAATTTGCTTCAAGCCAGCCTTGCATCAACACCCAAAAACCAGGAAATCGAACGAGCAAGGCAGCTAATAAGCAATGGGCTTTGTTTCAGCCTTGAAGCTGCCAGCCAAGTGGCCGGCATAGCAGGAAACCAGACTCTCTGGAATCGTCCTCAGCCCTTATTGGCGCCACTTAAACATCTTTCTACATGGACGCCAGAGAGACTCCACAAGGAGATCCTTCCGCTGTTGCAACCTGAACACAGCTTCACCCTGATCGCCAGGCCAATGGAGGCAGGCCAGTGAATCCTCTTGATCTGGTCCTTGATCCAGTCACAGCCCCAGGAATAATCGCTGCCAAGCTCTGGATTAAAGGAGGCAGTAGTGCCGATCCTCACGGACAACGGGGCGTGCATCAACTGCTCGGATCACTATTAACCAGAGGATGCGGCCCCTATAACCATCTCGCGCTGGCTGATCTGGTTGAAGGCTGCGGTGCTGGATTGCGCTGCGACACCCACGAAGACGGACTGTTAGTCAGCCTCAAATGTGCGGATCGTGATGCCGACAGGCTGCTGTCTTTACTTGGCTGGATGCTCATCGATCCGCATCTAGAGCCAAATCAGGTAACGCTAGAACGAGATCTCAGCCTTCAGGCCTTGCAAAGGCAAAGAGAAGACCCATTTCACCTGGCATTTGATGGCTGGCGGAATATGGCCTACGGAACTGGACCTTACGGACACGACCCCCTCGGCCTTAGCGAAGACCTCAAACAACTAGAACGCGAGCAGCTGTTATCTCTAGTTGAAAGCCTGACTACAAATTCACCAGTACTTGCCCTTTCAGGAAACCTTCCGGAAGACCTTGAACAGAGCCTAGGGACCATGGAATCCTTTCAACGCTGGCCAGCTCAGCCAACACAGCCAGCGTTGAAATCCAACTCAAGCGTGGCCTATGCGGAAAACAGCCTAAACAAATCAAACCTAAGTCTTCAAAGCGAACCAACTACTCAGGTAGTAATGATGCTCGGCCAGCCAACCATTTCGCATGGCCATGAAGATGATCTCGCACTGCGCTTGCTTAATTGTCACCTGGGATTAGGTATGTCCAGCCTGCTATTCAGGCGACTAAGGGAAGAACATGGGGTGGCCTACGACGTAGGCATTCATCACCCTGTGCGAGAAGGCGCAGCCCCATTTGTCTTGCATGCATCAACAAGCGAAGAGAAAGCTCGACTCACCCTTCAGCTGCTGCTCGATAGCTGGCGGGAACTCAGCCAGCAACCTTTATCAGAAGAAGATGTTGCGCTAGCACGCGCGAAATTCCATGGTCAGCTTGCCCATGGAGCCCAGACCACTGGTCAACGAGCAGAACGCCGAGCCCAATTACGTGTACTAGGTCTGCCCGCTAACTATGACAAGCACAGCTTGGAAGAAATCAAAAACCTCGATGGCATCTCTCTACAGAAGGCAGCTCAACGACATCTCCAGACGCCCATGCTCAGCCTCTGTGGACCAAAAACCAGCCTTAAGGTCCTCGCTAAAGAATGGCAACAACAAGCAGTTCCAACAAATTAAGCCCCCTAGACACCATCACTATCTGAGGTGTCCACCACTAGGCGATCCAGCGGGATCAAGAAAGTGCCATGGCGAAACCGCACAGCTGCGATGCCCTTAGCACGCAGCTCAACTATCTCGCCAAGTTCATCAGGCGAAACCAAATCCGGTGGTCGCAGCATTGGCATCGGATCCGCGGTTTTGAGATAAGGCAAAGGCACATTCAGGCGCACCTGTTCACCAATGGCTGGTTCCATAAAAACTGGGCATTACATCTCTCCTACTGCAGGATGGAACAAGCTGACTTTTATTTGTGCGGGCCCTAGCTACCTGGAGCGGCGCCCTCGCCGGCCTGATGATGATCCTTGTAGGAGGTTTGATACCCGCCGCTCTGCTACTTCCAGGTCTAGATCTACACCCAAAGGTGTTAAGCCTGCCAAGCACTTGGCAGGTGCCGGCACTCTTGCTATGCGCCCTCGTATGTGGTCCTCGGGCTGGAGTGATCGCTGCCGTGGCCTATCTCACTATTGGCCTCGTTGACCTGCCGGTGTTTCATGGTGGTGGAGGCCTCAGTTATGTGTTGACACCAGGTTTTGGCTACCTGGCGGGCTTCGTACCAGCCGCCTGGCTCAGTGGACGCCTGGCCCAGCAGAACAACATGAACAATGTGCCACGACTGACCATGGCAGCAATCGCAGGGCTGATCATGCTTCAACTCTGCGGCCTAATAAATCTAGTTATTGGGTCTGCCCTATACCAATGGCCAGATCGCCTTCCTGAACTACTTTTCAGTTATACCCTAGGCCCACTACCCGCTCAGCTAGCCCTCTGTGCAGGCGTTGGTTTACTCGCCCTGCCATTGCGGAATTTGCTGTTCGTCGAATGAATCAACACCAAATAAAACACCACTCAATACTGCTGATCAGCATTCTGCTGATACTGGTTGATCAGATCAGCAAGAGCTGGGCCCGCCAGAAACTCAGCTCAGGTTCAAGCATCGCTTTCATTCCTGGGTTACTGCAGTTCCACCTCGTAAGCAACACAGGCGCTGCCTTCAATCTTTTCGACGGTGCAACACCCTTACTAGGGCTACTTAGCCTCGCTGTAGCCATCGGCCTGATCCTATGGATATGGCGCACAGGCCCCATGCCGATCTGGCAAGGCCTGGCGGTGGCCTTCCTACTCGGCGGCACCATCGGCAATGGCATGGACCGCTGGCGTCTCGGGCATGTGACCGACTTCCTCCAACTTGTGCCAGTGGACTTTCCGATATTCAACGCAGCTGATGTGGCAATAAATATGGCCGTGATCTGCTTCGCAATTGATTTTCTAACTCGACGTCATGACCATAAACACAGCTAAGCAAAAGCAATGACTCGGGAATTCATCCATCAACTCGAACACCTCAATCAAAGAGCGGTGCTTGTTAGTAATGGCAGGCATCATCCAATCTGCAGGCCGAGGAAACATCTCGATTAAATGATCTCCAAACAGCGGCTGCTTTTATCGATCGCTTGCGCGTTAGCGGTGCTTCTCGTAATTGGAGCCCTTTTACAAGTAGTTAGAAACCTGCTCTGGGATCTGAGCTACTTGCTGCCAGCCTGGTTACTAGGTCCAGTGCTCTTACTAGCTGCAAGCCTAGTAATCATATTTGTAATTCAAGTGGGATGGCCCTGGTGGAAGGCATTTAAACGTCAGAGTTTAGGAACCGCAGAAAAAAATCAAGCCCCCCTGTCTCCTCCAAGTAGCCGTCATCAAGCTGCCAAGCAAAGCCTTGAAAGTATTGATCGCCTACTCGAACGCCTTCAAGATGATGTGGCTCGAGAAGGACTCACACAAGAACGCGAACGCGTAGGAAAAGAACTAGCCCGTGGTGATCTAATCGTGGTGGTATTTGGCACCGGCTCAAGCGGTAAAACCTCCCTTATCCGAGCACTACTGAATGAAATAGTCGGTGAAGTCGGTGCGCCCATGGGCTCCACAACCAGCAGTCAAATCTATCGACTGCGCCTAAAAGGACTTAATCGAAGCCTTCAACTAGTCGATACTCCAGGAATTCTTGAGGCAGGCAGAGACGGCCTTAACCGAGAAAAAGAAGCGCGGCAACGCGCCAGCAGGGCAGACCTAATGATTGTTGTAGTGGACTCTGATCTACGCGCTATAGAGCTGGAGATCATCAGCAGCCTCGCCAATCTCGGCAAACGATTGCTACTGGTGCTCAACAAATGCGACCTGCGCGGTGAAGAAGAGGAGAGACGACTGCTGGCTCAACTACGTGGCCGATGCAAGGGCTTACTACAACCTGAGGATGTCATTTCCTGCAGCGCAACCCCCCAGTCTGTGCCGCGTCCGGGCAAACAACCTTGGCAACCTCCTGCCGAAGTAGACGATCTACTGCGCCGTCTTGCCTATGTCCTCCACGCCGATGGCGAAGAGCTATTGGCCGACAACATTCTTCTCCAATGTCGTCATCTGGGTGATAGCGGTCGCCAGCTACTCGATCGACAACGGCAACAGCAAGCACGTCAATGCGTAGACCGTTACAGCTGGATTAGTGGTGGTGTCGTAGCAGCAACCCCCTTGCCAGGAGTTGATCTATTAGGGACCGCTGCGGTCAATGCCCAAATGGTGATGGAAGTAGCCAAGGTCTATGGAGTTCAACTCACCCGCGATCGCGCCCAAGAGCTAGCGGTATCGGTGGGACGAACCTTGGCAGGACTCGGCATCGTCAAAGGTGGAGTAGCGCTAATAGGTACAGCGCTGAGCGTCAACCTACCCACCCTGCTTGTTGGCCGTGCAGTACAGGGAGTTGCTGCTGCCTGGCTCACACGTGTAGCAGGAGCAAGCTTCATTACCTACTTTCAGCAGGATCAAGACTGGGGAGATGGCGGCATGCAAGAAGTAGTGCAGCGCCACTACGACCTCAACCGACGAGATTCTTCACTGGAACGTTTTCTGGCGACAGCCCTACGAAGGGTGGTGGAACCTCTTCAGCATGAGAAGCGGCGACAGCTACCGCCACGCCCAGGGCCTCGAGGGGAGGCGGACGCATCGGGCCGCGAGCATCCAAGACCGTAATCAAGATCAGATAGAGCAACCCAATCAGCACCGATAAAACAGCAGTGACAATCGCGACCCAGCGACCTGATGATGGTGATGAAGCCATTAGCTGAACTCCAACAAAGATTGATTCAAGAGAGTTGCCAGCTGATCGAGATGAGTTAATTGCGTATGGGGATTGCCCAACACCACTTTTAGGAAATGGCGCCCCTGATGCAAGGGTCTAGAGACCATTAACTGCTGTTCGAGTAGACGCTGACGAGTTGCCACAGACCATGCTTCCGCTTGAGCTGCATCGATATTCCTGGGGGTACAGGCAATCAAATGCAATGGTCCTGTGAGAATCGTGAATCGAGATGCATCGAGTTGACGCTGCAGATAACAACGACGCTGAAGCGCCCCCTCCAGCAAACGCTTAATACCAAGCTCGCCAAGCTGACGCAAACCGAACCAAAGTTTGAGCACCTCTGCAGGCCTAGTTCCCTGAAGACCGATTTCACTTCCATGCGCCTCTCCCCAAGCTGGCTCCATGTAGGGCAAACCAGTTGAGAAAGCAGCCGCTAGATGGCCTTGGTTGGCAACTAACAGCAAGGAGGATGTCTTGGTGATTCCAAGCACCTTCTGAGGATTCACCGTGATCGAATCCGCCTGAGCTATTCCTTCAACTACAGAAGCAGTAGTTGCTGCCAGAGCGAAAACCCCTCCAATCGCAGCATCAACATGAAGCCAGATCCGCTCGCGAGCACAGAGCTCTGCAATTGTCCGCAAAGGATCAACAGCTCCACGAGCAGTCGTGCCAGCTGTGGCTACTACGGCAAAGCATGGTCTTCCCTCTGCTTTGAGAGCCTTCAGGCGATGCGCCAAAGCATCAATCTCTATGCAGCCATCGCGATCAACAGGCACCACCTGTAGGGCATCCGCAGCTAGACCCATCACCCGAACAGCCTTGGCCAATGACATATGAGCATCAACACTGGCCAGTACCACTGCTCTGGGGTCGTGCTGTAGATCTGCCTGCTGGCGAGCCACCACCATCGCCATAAGGTTGCTGAGACTGCCACCACTGGCTGCCACACCACCAGCTGTCGATGGCAGCCCAAAACGTTCAACAAACCAGCGACACATCTGGCGCTCTAGAAGCGAAAGACTGGGTGAAAGCTCTTCCGCTAGAAGATTATTGTTCAGCCCTGCGCAGATCAGATCAGCAGCAATTGATGCGGTAAGAGGTGGTGGGTCGAGGTGGGCTAAAGCCCCAGGATGTGAAGGTTGATAGGCCCCTTCCATCACCAACTGCAAATCATCCAGTAATTCATCAACCGAAAGACCATGTGTTGATGGCGCCACATCAGGCAACGCACTCAGCGCTGGCAGAGGGCCTCGATTGCTTGCTGTTGCAAACCACGCACAAAGCCGAGCACTAACCTCCTCGAGAAAAGCCTGTAATTGGGGATCAAAACAGTCAGGCTTAGCAAAGGGCGCCAGTGAGTCGGCCGGCCTTATCTGGGGAGTGCCAGCCAATAGCGCTCGCAATGCAGTTTCCATTCTCCCCCTTGATGGCATTCTTCGATCACTACCTGCGACCTCGCGGTGCCGTCAACAAAACCTCTTGAACTAACCAATCTGCAAAGCCGCCGTTGGATGACGCGACTATTGATGCGAGCCGAACATCTAGGCAGTCTTGGTGAAGTGCCTGTGAGTGCAGTCGTGATCGATGCAAATGGCCGTTGCATCGGCCATGGCAGCAACCAAAGGCAACGAATGCGCGATCCATTGGGTCATGCAGAACTGATCGCGCTTAGGCAGGCTGCCTGGCTAAAAAGCGATTGGCGATTCAATGACTGCACCCTGATCGTCACACTGGAACCCTGCCCAATGTGTGCAGCAGCACTAACACAAGCGCGCATGGGACAGGTGATATTTGCTGCCCGCGACCCCAAGCGAGGTGGGCTTGGAAGCACGATAAATCTGGCAGATCACCCCAGTGCGCATCATCAAATGATTATCCAGGGTGGGGTAATGGAAGTTGAAGCCCGGCAGCAATTAGAGGCCTGGTTCAAGCGGCGAAGGCAACGTTCTCACGAAAACGAGGCAACTCTGACTCAAACAGATTGAGCAAGAGCTCTACGTTTTTAGGGGTGGAGTTGTATCCCATCAAACCAATCCTCCAAATCTTGCCCGCCAAACTGCCCAAGCCGCCACCGATCTCGATGCCGTGTTCATTTAGCAAGTAAAGACGGAAGGAATTGCCATCAACATCCTCAGGGATGCGAACTGTTGTGAGTGTGGGTAAACGCAACAGCTCAGGCACATGCAATACCAAGCCAAGGCTTTCGAGACCTGCCCATAACAACTCAGCATTGCTTCGATGGCGATCCCAGGAGTTTTCAAGGCCCTCTTCTGCTAGTAATCGCAGAGCCTCCCGCATGCCAAAGTTCATATTCACTGGAGCAGTGTGGTGATAAACCCTGTCACTTCCCCAGTACTGATTAAGCAGCGACACATCTAGGTACCAATTAGGCACCTTGCTTTTACGAGCCGCCAGCTTCTCCTCTGCCCGTGGGCCCATGGTGAAAGGGCTAAGACCAGGCGGACAGCTGAGTCCCTTCTGGCTACAGCTGTAAGACAAGTCAACCTTCCATGCATCAAGAAAGAGCGGCACCGCCCCAAGGGAAGTGACCGTATCAAGCACCAGAAGGCAGTTGTGCTTGCGGCAAAGATCACCGATACCATCCATTGGCTGGCAGACGCCAGTGGAGGTTTCAGCGTGCACGAGGGCCAAAATTACTGGTCGATGCTCGATTAAAGATGCCTCAAGTTCTTGCAGGGTGAATGCTTCTCCCCAAGATTTCTCGATCAACTGAACATTGGCTCGATAACGACCAGCCATTTCGGCAAGGCGATTGCCGAAATAACCGTTAATTCCAACCAAAACCGTGTCGTCAGGCTCAATGGTATTGGCCAAGGTTGCCTCCATAGCGGCACTTCCAGTACCACTCATCGGCAGGGTGAGACGGTTATCGGTCTGCCAGGTGTAACGGAGTAGCTCCTGCACCTCTCCCATCAATTGGACATAGAGAGGATCAAGATGGCCAATCGGAGAGCGCGCTAACGCTTGCAGCACCTTTGGATCAGCATTCGAGGGACCAGGCCCAAATAAAAGACGCTCTGGAATAGAAATCGGTTCGAGAGCCGTTTTATGAGATTGGTCAACCTGGGGAAGGGTTTGCGTCGTCGCCAAGGCCCTTGGTTAGTTCAATTGCTGTGAGCCTAAGCATTCAACCTTCTACCCCGGGAGTTTTTTGAGGGATTGCAACGGCAACATTAAAATTCGGATCGATAACACGGCACTATCACTGCCTAGGAATCCACGGGGCAAATCATCAAGCAGCAAAAATGCTCCACAACAGCGTCAACGGTCAAAGCGGAGACTTGAACTCTGAGCACCAAGGAAATCGCAAGGGGATATTCGGCTGTAATCGAAACTGTTACGAGATCAACCCTTTTGCAAATGGTGCAACTGAGCAGAAACCAACACCTATTTGGCAAGCACTAAAAGCAGCACAGACCTGAAGCGGAATTGACTGTGCGATATCTCAGAAATCAGCATCAGAGGTCTGTACAAGAGAACCACTAGCAGAAAGATCAGATCGAGTTAAAAGAAACAGTTACGGAATCAACGCAGAAAAAAGACAGCTTTACGACAAAAGGTAGCTGTTGCTACAAAAATAAGGTCATGCGACTTATTACGGTCGCTTTCATACCGCCGGCTAGGCCTTATCTTCGCCATGGGCAAATCACCCCAAGATGTCCTCCGTCAAATCAAGGACGAAGGCATTGAACTCATTGACCTGAAGTTCACTGATCTGCACGGCAAGTGGCAGCACCTCACCGTGTGTTCGGACTTGATTGACGAGGCAGCCTTCGACGAGGGCCTGGCCTTCGATGGATCATCCATCCGTGGATGGAAGGCCATCAACGAATCAGACATGGATATGGTGCCCGACGCAAGTACGGCATGGATAGACCCTTTCTATCGTCACAAGACTCTTAGCTTGATCTGTTCCATTCGCGAACCTCGTAGCGGTGAACCATATGAGCGATGCCCTCGGGCCCTTGCCCAAAAGGCCCTCGTCCACTTGGCTGGCACCGGTCTTGCGGATACCGCCTTTTTCGGCCCTGAGCCAGAGTTCTTCCTCTTTGACGACGTTCGCTACAACTCAGGGGAAGGTGGCTGCTTCTACAGCGTTGACACGATAGAAGCGCCCTGGAACAGCGGCCGCATCGAAGAAGGCGGCAACCTTGCCTACAAGATCCAGCTAAAAGAGGGCTACTTTCCGGTCCCCCCCAACGACACAGCCCAGGACATTCGCTCCGAAATGCTGCTGTTAATGGGACAGCTAGGTATCCCAACTGAGAAGCACCACCATGAAGTAGCCGGTGCCGGCCAGCATGAACTGGGTATGAAGTTCGCTGAGCTGATTGAAGCTGCGGACAACGTGATGATTTACAAGTACATCGTCAGAAATGTGGCCCGTAAATACGGCAAAACGGCAACATTCATGCCCAAGCCAGTGTTCAACGACAACGGCACAGGCATGCATGTACACCAAAGCCTCTGGAAA
>MPLU02038612.1_pt1 | contig 26748 bp, 18 predicted proteins | sample 1617381 | NCBI WGS metagenome assembly MPLU02 (sample SAMN05944801, study PRJNA350692) | marine metagenome | biome: marine; feature: ODZ; material: water; isolation source: 90 m water sample filtered on 0.2 um supor filter | place: Pacific Ocean | collected 2012-04-08 | depth 90m m
ATTGCTGGTCGGGCGTGCATCCCCGTTGTAAACGATATAGAGCTGGTCCTTCAGCAAGAGTGCCTGGGGACGCTGTCGGCAATCGTACAGCATCTTGAATTTTCCACCCCGAGCAAACGCCACGGCCGGGGTACCCGTCTTGGCCTGCGGTTGCCCTTCAACATTCGCCGGCAGCGAGATGGGCAAGCAGCCGATCAGGATCAGTCGCAATATAAATCGTTTCACTTTTCAGGACTCCTGGATCGATGGGAAACGCGTGCTAGACCCAGTTTACTTGAAATCCCGGCTGCTGTCTGGAATAACAGGACTGTCCCAGGCAGCTACGGTGGCAAACACCATAAACCAGCCGGTTCGCATACCCACCACCAAATCAACTTGATCAATGCTTCCGTTCAGGCCAGAATAACAAGCACTTGCCCATCCCTAATGACCAGGAATGATCCTCCATGCCAGCCCACCATGGCCATCCATCGAACCTCTCGCGACGCGAGATCATGCGACTGGGCCTCGGTGGTCTCTCGGCACTCTCGATTTCCGACCTGGTCCGCCAGCGAACCCACGCCAAGGAGGCTAGTGACCAGGACACCGCCGTCATCCTGGTCTGGCTCCCGGGTGGTCACAGCCACCTGGAAACATACGATCCCAAGCCACAGGCCACGTCTGATTTTCGCGGACCCTACCAGCCGATCAAGACGGTCGTCCCGGGCATGGAGCTTTGCGAGCTCCTGCCTCACCACGCGCGGGTTGCCGATCGATTCACGCTGTTGCGCAGCGTGGTGCATACCGGGTTCTGTCATCAGCAGGGAACCCACCAACTGCTCACCGGATTCCCCGAGCGTGTGCTTCGTCGCAAGCCACTCTACCCGGATCTTTTTTCCGTCACCAACAAGCTGCGTTACCGACCGGATCGCCAGGTTCCCAACTACGTGGGAGTGGGTCCGGTCAATTTCCTGGGCCCCTCTTACCTGGGCAATGCCTACGATGTTTTCTCGGTCACCAACGATCCGAACCTGGACAATTTCTCAGTCAACAATCTTAACCAGGCAGACCAGGCAACGGCCACCAACATCTCACGACGGATTAACCTGCGCAAGCAACTCGATCAACTGAAACAACGAGCTGATTATCTCAGCCGGATGGACACCCTCGATTCATTCGAGGAACAGGCTTTCAACGTGCTGACCGGATCCGCTGCTACCAACGCCTTCAACATCAAGGCGGAAACAGACGCCACGCGAGACCGGTATGGACGCAATCGCTGGGGACAACAACTACTACTTGCTCGCCGCCTGGTTGAGTCAGGCGTCGACCTGGTGACCGCGCAGTTCTCCGGTAGCCTCTGTGGTGGCGTCGGCAACTGGGATGACCATGCCGTCAACGCCAACTGTTTCGAGGCCATCAAGTATCGTCTCCAGTTCCTCGACCAGGCCGTGGCTGCCCTCGTCGAAGACATCTACGAACGTGGCCTGGATCGCCGCGTCCTGCTGGTGGTCACCGGCGAATTCGGCCGCACTCCACGCATTAGCTACAAGGCAAGTACCGGCAAACGTATCGGCAGTGCACCGGCCGGTACCGTCCAGCCCGGGCGAGATCATTGGCCACGGGCAACCTCGATCCTGTTTGCCGGAGGTGGCATGCAAACCGGCCAGGTCATCGGGCGCACCGACATGCGCGGTGAAGACCCCGTGGAACGAATCGTCGGACGAGGAGATTTCCTGGCCACGATCTACCAGCACCTGGGGATCGACTTCAAGCATACGGCCTTCAAGGATTATTCCGGCCGACCGATTCCAATCATGCTCAGCGAGGGATCCCCCATCAAGGAACTGGGACCGGTTCAGCCCTCCTGATCAAACTCATTCACAGGCTTTCCAGCAGGAGTTTCGCCCATGCCGTTCATCCGCCCCACCTGCCTGGTTGCCATGCTCATGTTGGCGACCAGCATCACTCCACTGCTGCAGGCCCAGGACGAGAAAGCCATCCTGGAAAACTACCGCAAGGCGGCGATGAACGCCGGCCAGGCAGCGGCAGGTAAGACGGTCTTCGAATCCAAGCAGGCCGCCTGTGCAAAGTGCCATGCCCTGGCAGGTCAAAAACCGCTGGCCGGCCCCAACCTGTCCGTGATCGGTGACAAGTATGCCCGTGATCAATTGATCCAGTCCGTCCTCGAACCAAGTGCACAACTTCATCCGGACTACGCGTCCCAGGTCGTGGTCACGCAAGATGGCAAAAGCTTTACGGGCATCCTGCGACAGCAAACCAAGGAAGAAATTCAGCTGCTCGATGCCGACAGCAAACTTGTACGAATCGCCCGCAAGGACGTCGATGAACAAACCCGCAGCAAGACGTCACTGATGCCTGCCAATCTCTACAAGGCGATCAGCCAGCAGCAGTTCGTTGACCTGGTCGAGTACCTCACGACCCTGCGGCAAAAAGACGGACAGGCCTACCCGGGGATGCCAACCAACATCCCGGCTGTCGCCAAGCCTGCTTCCGTCGTACCACTACACGACGAGGCCATGCGATTTGATCACCCGGTCTGGATCATCGCCAAGCCAGGAACCACCAGTACCTACATGGTGGTCGAGCAACAGACCCGACGTGTCTACCAGTTAACGAAGAGCCCCGACGGGGATCGCAAGGAACTGTTTGCCGATCTCAGTCACGAGGCCATCACGGGAAAGTTTGAAGGCGTGCTCTGCCTGGCCTTCCATCCTGATTTCCTTACCAACCGCAAGTACTACCTGAACTACCATGTCCAGGAAGACGGGATTTTCTCGCCGGTCATCGTGGAACGCCAGGCCACGCGGGATCTCGGACGCGACGTGGGCGGCGCCTCGCGACGGCTACTAAAAATTCCGCAACCGACCGTACTGCACTGGGGCGGGATGCTTGCCTTCGGACCCGATGGCTATCTCTACATCGGGGCCGGTGACGGAGGACCGCAGGAAGATCCGTTGGGCAATGGCCAGAACCTGGGCCTCTTCCTGGGAAAAATTCTTCGCATCGATGTTGATCAACGGGACCCAGGCAAGCCCTATGCCATCCCCGGCACTAATCCATTCAAGGATGCCGGCGCGAAAGTAAAACCGGAAATCTGGGCCTACGGATTTCGTATGCCCTGGCGATTCAGCTGGGATTCCAAGACCGGTGAAATGTACGTGGGAGATATCGGCCAGAACCTGTTCGAGGAAGTGAACATGCCTCGACTGGGCGAAAACCACGGCTGGAACGTGCGGGAGGGATTTGCACCGTTCTCCAAGCAGTATCGCCGCGAGGGAGAAACGTTTACACCACCGGTCGTCTCCTATCGTCGCAACAAGGGCGTCTCCGTAACGGGCGGGTATGTCTACCGGGGATCCCGTAGTCCCTCCTACGTCGGTGCTTATATCTTCAGTGACTTCGAGTCGAAGACGATCTGGGCCATGACGCAGGAAAATCGGAAACTGACCAGGATCCGCAGGATTGGTTCGGTTCCGGAAAAGCCGGCTTCCTTCGGTGTTGCGCCGGACGGGGAATTGTTCATCGTCGGCTACCAGGGGACGATCTACCGCCTGGTACTGGACGAGTCGGTCTTCGAGTAATGATGCCCGCCAGCCATTCGGAAATTTGATTTGCATCCCGGGTTTGGCTTCCCTACACTGGGGACGCAGCCGAGACTGCCACGATGTAACACCTCTTCTTTCACCTCTCCCGGGATTATCCAGGCAGGCCTGTCATGAACAAAACGACCACTCTCCTCGCTGGCATCTTACTGCTGTTACTAACCGCTGCTTCCACCGCGCAGGCAGATATCAAATTACCGAATGTGCTGGGCAGCCACATGGTCATGCAGCGAGACGTGCCCCTGGCGATCTGGGGAACCGCCACTGCCAATGAAGCCATCACCGTGACCATGGGTGCCGACCAGGCCAGCACCACGGCCAATGCCACGGGAAACTGGCGCGTCCAGCTCAAACCCCAGCAGGCCGATGGAAAATCCCGAACGCTGACAGTCAAGGGCAAGAACACCATCGTGCTCAATGATATCCTGATCGGTGAAGTCTGGATTGGTTCCGGCCAATCCAACATGGAATGGCAACTGGCCAGTACGCTGGACGCCAAGAAAGCCATCGCCGCCGCCAACCACCCCAACCTGCGACTGTTCCATGTTCCCAAGGTACAGGCCGGTAAACCGGCCACCGATGTGAATGCCCAGTGGAAGGCCTGTACGCCAGCCAATGTGCCCGCCTTTTCCGCGGTCCTGTACTACTTTGGCCGGCACCTCCAGCAGGAAATCGATCTGCCCATCGGCCTGATCAACAGCTCCTGGGGAGGTTCTCCTATCGAACCCTGGACCATCACCAAGGGAGGTTCCGGCGGCATGTACAACGGCATGATTGCCCCGCTCACCCAGTTCGCGGTGCAGGGATCAATCTGGTACCAGGGAGAAACCAACGTGCTGCAGAAAAACGGCCTCACGTATATCGACAAGATGAAGGACCTGATCAGCGGGTGGCGAACCGCCTTCAACGATCCGGGACACGCCTTCTACTTTGTCCAGATCGCGCCCTGGCAGGGAAGTTATGCAGCCGGCCAATTACCCGCCCTCTGGGAGGCCCAGGTGGCCAGCCTGAAAATACCTGGCACCGGCATGGCCGTCACCACCGACCTGGTAGATAACATTCGCGACATCCACCCACGCAACAAGCTGGACGTGGGAGAACGCCTGGCATTCTGGGCGTTAACCAAGACCTACGGCAAGAAAGGGATCATCTATTCCGGTCCCCTCTACCAGTCACTCAAGGTCGAGGGAAATAAAATACGACTCAGCTTTGCGCACACGGCCAGCGGCCTGAAATCCCGGGACGGGAAACCGCTCAGCGAATTCCAGGTTGCCGGTGCCGATGGTAAATTCGTTGCGGCAACGGCGACAATCGACCAACACACGGTAGTCGTGCAGGCGGCCGAAGTGGCGTCGCCCCGACAGGTGCGATTCGGTTGGCACGCCACAACGAATCCCAACCTGGTCAACTCCGCCGGCCTGCCCGCATCTCCGTTCCAGACCAGTAACTGGCAGGGCGGCACGGGCCAGTAGCAGGCACGCGTCCGATTGGCAACAACAGGCCCGGCTACTCGTCCGTGATCAATTCCCACTGGTCACTGCCACATTGGTCACAACAGAAGATATCCTGGTCCGGCAATGGTTCGAGAAAGGCCTGGTCCACTCCCTCCTGCCATGCCAACTTTCCCCTGTACTGGCAGTCACGACAATACGTGGTCATGGCAGCCACCTCTTTCACGTGGTTAAGAAAGTCTCGATGCGGGTGCCTCAAGTACCGAACCAGGACCATCACCGTGCGACACAGGTTCCAGGAATTAAAAAGGGCCAGCAAGGCACAGGTAGCAATGATCAGGATAGTCACGATTCCCATGAAACCCATCTCCTGCAGATCGATCTCAGCCAGCAACTGACCGATCAGTAAATCATCCGAGACCGGAAATAACAGACCTGACATGCTCTCTACGTTTCCCCGGCAAGAGTATCGATTCCACGCCTGGCAAGCCGGCCGCAACTGCAGATCACCCGGTATCCTGACCTGCCTATTGTCTGATTTCCCCCCTTCGCAGGCAAGCAACCTAATCCGTTTTGAAGCAGGTAAAAGCTACGCAAACCGTTAGATTTCATTAGAATAAGTGCATGCCTTTAATACTTCGCTATCTGCCGGCACATCCACCGCTTCACGGTGAGAGACGATTCAACCCGGTGGGAATCTGCCTGGTGACTGCCCTGCTACTGGTCCTGCCACCAGTGCTGTCAGCAGCAGAGGACGCCGAGGGCATCAAGTTCTTTGAATCACGTATCCGTCCGGTGCTGGTCGAACGCTGCTTCAAGTGCCATAGCCAGCAGGCCAAACCACCCAAGGGCAAGCTGCGACTCGACTTCCCCCGGGGATGGCTCGGCGGTGGAGAATCAGGGCCGGCCCTGGTGGCAGGCAAGCCAGCGGAAAGCCTGCTTATCTCGGCGCTAAAATACCAGGACTACAAGATGCCGCCCGGGGGTAAACTGCCGGCAACCATCGTCAAGGATTTTTCCACCTGGATCGAGATGGGAGCTCCTACCCCGACAACTTATGGTGCCAAGTTTTCACCAGCAGCCCAGGAAACAATCGACTGGGCAACAGCACTCGATCACTGGGCCTACAGACCGCTCTTGAAATCGCCGCCACCGGCCATTCGTACAGCGGGCTGGGCCAGGAATCCCATTGACCGCTTCATCCTCTCTGGACTGGAGCAAAACAACCTGGATCCCCCAGCTCGAGCTGACAATGCAACACTCATTCGTCGAGTGTATTTCGATCTGACGGGCCTGCCACCGTCACCGCAGGATCTGGCCAAGTACCGTGCGGTACTCAATCAACCCAGGGGCTATCGCCAATTGGTGGATGACTTACTCGATTCGCCACATTACGGAGAGCGCTGGGGGCGTCACTGGCTGGATGTTGCACGTTATTCCGACTCGAACGGAGCTGACGAAAACAAACCGTATCCACTCGCCTGGCGATATCGAAACTATGTCATTCGGCAGTTTAACCAGGACACTCCCTACGACGTATTTGTCCACCAGCAGATTGCTGGCGATCTACTGGCTCCGCAAACGACCGCAATAACAAACGATCAAATCAACGCCACGACTTTCCTGGCACTTGGCGTCAAAATCGATGCCGAGCAGGATCCTGAAAAGAAACGTAGTGACATGATCGACGAACAAATTGACACCATCGGTCGTGCCTTCCTGGGGGTTACGGTTGGTTGTGCCAGGTGTCATGACCACAAGTTTGATCCGTTTACCACGGAAGACTACTATGCGATGGCTGGAGTTTTACGAAGCACCAAGCTCACGAATGTTAACCTGAAGTCCGATGAGCAACCGGTACTCAAAAAACGCAATGAAGAGATAGCGACCCAGCGTCAGAAACTGCTGAATGATGTCGGCCGGCAACTCGGACAGTTGGCCATCGAAAAGCCGACCGATTACCTGCGTCATGTACCGACCATCGTGGAATGGCAAAACACGCAATTTGATGCGGAACTTCGGATTCGACTTGCGACAACAGCGAACCGTCCCCTGCAGCCTGTCGGTGAACTCATCAAGCTGAATGACGGAGGTAGAATCCAGCGGATCCAGGCAGAGACTTTTGCCCGGGGCAATTTTGGTATTGTCACCGACGGATATGGTAAAGGGATCGGTATCATCTCTGACAAGAATGGTTCCGGCCTGCAAACATTTGAACATGATCTGAACGTACCAACAGCCGGAATCTATCAGCTCGACATACGTTACGCTGCGGCCGCGGCACGTCCAGGCAAGCTGTTCCTGAACGGAAAATTGGTCAAGGATGGCGCCGTTGGTGAAGTCACCGGGGGCTGGAATCCGGAACATCAAAAATGGCATGTCTCCGGCAGGTATGCATTCCAGGCTGGCGCCAATGTGCTTCGTTTTGAAGTGCCGAATGTCATGTCCCACATTGATCAAATTTCCCTCGCGCCTGTTCTCGATGATGCCTTCCTGACCCGGGAGGCGGAACGTTATGATCGCGGTGACTTCTCCCGAATCAAGGACAATTACGGAAAAAACATCGGTATCGCTGCAACTTCCCGAAGCAATGAAATCAGCTTCATGGAATTTGATATCGCCACGACAACCAAGGGTCCCCATTTACTTCAATTTCGATATGCGGCTGATGCCTCCAGGCCGATGGCTATTCTTCTCGATGGCAAGCGCATCAACAAAGAAGCGTTCAAAGAAGTCACCGGGGGATGGTATCCCGAACATCAGAAATGGATGACGGAGGCGACCATCGATTTAACCCAACCGATGCATACCATCCGCCTGGAAACCACCAAGGTATCGGTCCACATCGATAAAATGAGGCTTGTCCCACTGAACACGGCGAGTGAATTACCATCACCTTCGAAAGTAGCCAAAGACAATCAATTAAATCCTGCCTCGCTCCAGCGCTGGGTGATTGCCTGCCAGGAAGTCACCACGAAAATTCCGGAAGTTGCAAATTGGCTTAAACAGGGAGGCAAGCCTCCCACCGGGCTATCTGCATTGACCGAAGAAGAATTGAAGACACTGCTATCAAGGCCGGCGCACACCGGTGAATTACAACCAGGTGACAAAGCCACTCTTGCTAACCTTGACGACGAATTGAAGAAGAACAATGAACGCCAGGCGGCCCTGGGAAAGATCGTCGCCATGGCTGTAGGTGAGGGTGACATCAACGACATGCCGATTCATGTTCGGGGTAGTCATCTCCAGGCAGGCGCCATCGTGCAGCGACGTGCTCCTCGCTTGCTCACTGATACAAAGCCTGAATTATTCCCAAAGGACGAGAGCGGCAGGCTTCAACTGGCTCACGCGATTACTGGAAGCACGACACCGCTTGCAGCCCGTGTCATTACCAACAGAATCTGGCGATGGCACTTCGGCAAGGCCCTGGTGCGCTCCACCGAAAATTTTGGTACTTCCGGTGAAACCCCAACCCATCCGGAACTACTGGATTACCTTGCCGGTTACCTGCTGGAAAACAACTGGAGCCTCAAGGCACTTCATCGCCATATCCTGGAATCTTCGACGTATCGCATGGGCTTTGACTTTAATGAACAGGCGGCAGCCAAGGATCCGGACAACCGTTGGTATTGGCGACATACTCCGAAACGCCTGGAAGCGGAGGCGATTCGTGACGCCTTACTGAGTGCCAGCGGAGAAATTGACTTGCAAGTGGGTGGCGCCCCCTTTGAAGGCATTTCAACTCTCAGTCCTTCTCCCCAGGCGTTAATGTCAAACCGACGGGCCTACGAAAACTCAAAACGTCGTTCGGTCTATTTACCGATTGTTCGCACCAATGTTTATAAGTTCCTGACGCTGTTTGACTTTCCAAACCCTGCCTTTCCCACGGGCAATCGCCACACGACCACGCTGCCGACGCAGGCGATGCTGATGCTAAACAGTAACTGGGTGCAGGAAACTGCAGAAGCCATGTCCAGGCGGCTTATTCGTTCGGAAGCAACTGCTGAAAAACGTATTGCCCTGGCATACACACTGACGTTCTCCCGACCCCCTTCTGCAGCAGAGCTAAGGGACGCCCAGGAATTCATCACGAACTACAATGCCACTGAAAAAATGGATAACGAACGTGCCTGGAACGCGTTTTGTCAGCTGCTATTCCTCTCCAACGAATTTATTTACATCAACTAGATCATGACCCATTATCCCCATTCTCGATTTATCAACCGGCGCCATCTACTCAACCAATGGTGTCTCGGTTTTGGTGGCATGGCTTTCAATGCAATGCACGCCGGTTTATCCTCCGGCGAGGCACCCCTGAAGCAACCGCTCTCACCTCATGACGGCCATTTTAAAGCGCGTGCCAAGCGAATCATTTTCCTGTTTATGCATGGTGGACCCAGCCACGTTGACCTCTTTGACCCCAAGCCTGCCCTGACTAAATATGACGGGAAGGAACCGCCTTTCGAACGGACGAGGGTCAAGTTCGGTAAACGCGGCAACCTCTTGAAATCACCCTGGAGTTTCCGGCCCACCGGCAAGTCCGGTATTCCAATGAGTTCGCTTTGGCAACATCTACCTGCAGTGGCCGATGATTTGTGCATGCTACACGGTCTCTGTGATACCAATGTGGCCCATGGAGGGGCATGCATGAAACTATTTACAGGTTCTGAATCGCTCATTCGACCCAGCATGGGATCCTGGGTCAGTTACGGACTTGGCTCCGAGAATCAGAACTTGCCCAGTTTCATTACCATCTGCCCGACAAGCCTGCACGGCGGCGTGGATAATTTTGGTAGTGCCTTTCTTCCCAATATCCATCAGGGTGTTCCGCTGGGTACGCCAGGATATCCGAACACACCCGCGAAGGATGCACGTTTTGAATTCCTGAAAAATGAGAAACGCAGTCGCAGCCAACAACGAATACTCCTGGATCAACTCAAGCACATTAATAAGCAACATCAAAAACAGGCAGGAAGAAATCCTCAATTGGAAGCACGTATCCAGTCTTTCGAGATGGCCTTTCGCATGCAGACCGAAGCTCCTGAGGTAATGAACCTGGCAGACGAGACGGATGCGACACTCAACCTTTATGGATACGATGATCCCACGACCAAGAATTTCGCGCATCAACTTCTACTGGCAAGACGATTTTCGGAACGAGGTGTGCGATTTGTACAGGTGAGCCACGCCGGTTCCTTACCCTTTAACAATGAACAATGGGATCAACATTCACACATCAAGAAAGGCCACGAGATGAATGTGGCTCAAATTGACAAGCCCATTACCGGGTTCATCCAGGACTTGAAGCAACGTGGATTACTGGAAGACACCCTGGTCCTCTGGGGCGGAGAATTTGGACGGACCCCGACCGCCCAGGTTGGCAAACCCGAGACGATCGGCCGGGACCATCATCCGGACGGGTTTACCATGTGGATGGCTGGCGCCGGCGTAAAGGGTGGCTACCGGTATGGCAAGACCGATGAATTCGGTTACTACGCCGTGGAAAATCGCATGACCATCCATGACCTGCATGCCACCATGCTGCACATGATGGGTATCGACCACGAAAAACTGACCTACCATTATGCGGGACGTGATTTCCGCCTGACGGATGTCGCAGGAGTTGTGGCACGGGATATCCTCGCCTAGCCCCTCGCCCGACGGGTCCCCAGGGGAGCAAATCCCCGTTATTCTTGCCCATAAACCTGCAGAAAATCGGATTCAAGCGGACTCCGTATTTCGCAGTAAGCAGGATCGCCAATATAATAAACGACCATTGATGAATTCGCGGATTAGGACAAGACCATGCTTCCCATCTTCGGTTCCCGTAAATCGTTATGCAGCGGCGTCACTCGACGCGACCTGCTTCACATCGGCGCAGCCGGGGCATTTGCTCCTTTGTTGCCAGATGCATTGCGGGCTGAATCAGAAGCGAAAAATAGCGGTTCGGCGAAGGCGAAGGCGACGATTTTCCTCTTTCTGTTTGGCTCACCACCTCAGCATGAGACGTTCGATCCCAAACCGGAGGCCGGTGCGGAAATCCAGGGCGAGATGGGAGCCATTCAAACCTCGCTGCCGGGGCTGAGCATTGGCGAGGGACTGCCGCAGACGGCGAAGATTACGGACCGACTGACCGTCGTCCGCTCCATGACACATCCCTATCCGATTCATTGCTGTGCTTATGTGATGACGGGTATGCCGAAGTATGGCATTCCACTCGAGACGCAACCCAGACATCGGGATCACTGGCCGTTTATGGGGTCGGTGGTGGATTACCTTGATACGCAGCGATCCGGAACTCGGATGCCGGCGGTGCCGCGGAACATTGGCTTGCCCTGGCGATTTTGTTCGCGTGGATCATCGTCCACTCAGGCCGGTCCCTACGGAGCATTTCTTGGCAACGGCTTCGACCCGTTCTGGACGGACTTTGTGGGAGACGGCACAACAGTCGTTCCGAAGCTCACTGCTGGCCAAGGTGAGAAAGTTCTCGACCCACACGCCGGCATCAAACCGGACGGTCGATTCCAGGTGCCCGGCTGTCAGTTGCCGGACGACGTCAGCTCTGATCGCCTCGACTCGCGGCGGCATCTGCTCAGGCAGTTTGACAATTCGCTAAGCCAGCTTAAGCGATCGGGGGCCTGGACGAACTGGAATGAACATCAGCAGAATGCGTTCTCGTTAATTGGTTCCAACGGAGTTCGCGCGGCACTTGACCTCCAGAAAGAGCCCGCTTCACTTCGAGAGCGATACGGCATGACTCTGTTCGGGCAATCCTGCCTGGCAGCCCGGCGACTCGTCGAGGCAGGAGCTCGATTTGTCACTGTATTCTGGGATCCGTTCGGCCCTCACGGAGCTTCCGTCTGGGATACTCACTCCAATCACTTCCCGCGACTGAAGAACTACCTGCTGCCCGTTTTCGACCAGTCCTACTCGGCACTAATCACGGACATGGACGACCGAGGGTTGCTAGATGAGACGATGGTGCTTTGCACGAGCGAGCACGGCCGCACGCCGAAAATCCGAGACATTGAGGGGGGCGGCCGCGATCACTGGTCGCGGACGTATTCGTCGGTGTTTGCCGGGGGCGGCTTCGCGCGAGGTCGTGTCGTCGGTCGCAGCGATGCGATTGGCGGAGACGTTGCCGAAACGCCGATCTCACCCAAGGACATGCAGGCAACGGCGTTTCACCTTCTTGGCTTCCCGAACACCGCAACCGTTCCCAACCAAATCGCTCGACCACATCCAATTGCCGGAGACGGCCAGGTGCGTAACGAACTTCTTGGCTAAAGGCCCGGGGTTCAACGCACGCTCAATCGTCACGACTTTCCAGCTTTGCAAGAAGCAGCAGTTGTGGCCCCTCGAACGGTGGGTCCTCACCCGATCCAATCCAGTGTATTCTTACCATAAACCTGCAGAAAATCGGTTTCAGGACGATTCCGTATTTCGCAGTCAGCAGGATCGCCGATATAATAAACGACCATTGATACCTTCACGGATTAGGACAAGATCATGCTTTCCATCGGCAACGGAAATTACCAGTTGTGCAACGGCGTCTCCCGTCGTGAATTCATGAAGATCGGGGCCCTGGGAATGGGAGGCCTCTCGCTGCCACAGCTGCTGCATGCAGAGGCGCAGGCCGGGATCAAGAATTCCCACAAGGCCGTCATCATGATTTACCTGGTAGGTGCCCCACCTCACCAGGACATGTACGATCTGAAACCGGATGCCCCGGCCGAGATCCGTGGTGAATTCAATCCCATCCAAACCAATGTCAATGGTATCCAGATCAGTGAACACATGCCGTACATGGCCAAGATCATGGACAAGTGCGTGCCACTGCGAGCGGTCGTCGGGTCCCCCAACGGCAGCCATGACTCATACATCTGTTACACCGGACGCCCGAAGGTCAATGAACCTCGCAATGGATGGCCCTCGGTAGGATCAACGGTTTCCAAGTTGCGTGGGCCCACCAGTCCTGGTATTCCGTCCTTTGTCGGACTGGCTCCCAATGCAGGCCATCCCCCTTACGGATCACCGGGGCTGCCTGGTTTCCTGGGAATTTCACACGCTGCCTTCCGACCTACCGGACCTGCCGAAAAAGACATGGTGCTCAACGGGGGCAACAAGGATCGCCTGGATCAACGGACCAACCTGTTAACACAGTTTGACCAGTTTCGTCGCCAGGCGGATGAGCAACGCATTTACGAGGAAGTCGACGACATTACCGCGCAGGCCCTGGGAATCCTGACCTCGAGCAAGCTCGCCCAGGCACTTGATATCAGCAAGGAAGATCCAAAAACGATCGAACGTTACGGCAAGGGACATACCGACCGGTACGGTGACGGCGCCCCGCGTAACAACCAGCAATTCCTGATGGCCCGGCGACTGGTGGAAGCCGGCTGTCGCGTGGTCACTCTCAACTTTGGACGCTGGGACTTTCACAGCAAGAATTTCTCCGAGGCACGTGATACGCACCTGCCCTACTTCGACCGGGCACTCTCGGCCTTGATCGAGGACATCTATGAGCGTGGGCTGGCCGATGATGTTTCGGTCGTCGCCTGGGGTGAATTTGGACGAACCCCGCGAATCAACAAGAACGCTGGCCGTGACCACTGGCCCCAGGTCGGGGGTGGCCTGCTTGCCGGCGGCGGCATGAAAATGGGGCAGGTCATCGGGGCTACCGACAAGCATGCAGCTTATCCCGTCGAACGACGCACGCACTTTGGTGAAGTGATTGCCACTCTCTATCAGCAGATGGGCATCAACCCTCGTACGGCAACCGTACCCGACCTGAGTGGACGACCGCAGTACCTGGCTGACCATGATCCGATGCCTGAATTGATCTAGCCAATCATCATGTTGCATATCAAGCCTCACAGACGCAGTCGTCGCAGTTTCCTGTCTGCGGGAATGCTTGGCCTGGGCGGTTTCATGCTCAGTGACCTCTTTCGTACCCAGGCCCTGGCTGGTCCTTCTGCCATGGTACGTGACAAATCAGTCGTCCTGTTGTTCCTGGGTGGCGGTCCACCTCAGCATGAAACGTTCGACCCCAAGATGACTGCCCCGGCGGCCTATCGAGCCATGTTTGGGGAAACCAAGACCTGTCTGCCAGGCGTTACCTTTGGGAAACACTTTCCAGGTATGGCCCGCAATGCTGACAAGCTGACCGTGATTCGCAGTTTCCGCAACGGGATGTCCTCCCACGGTTCAGCCACGGCGTACATGGCTGCCGGCGGTAATGCTACCAAGGCACACCTGGGCAGCCTCTACAGTTCGATCGCAGGAACAACGAATCCTCGCACCGGGATTCCCAACAACATCATGCTGGGCCCTCGTGCGGGAGGTGCCGGTTTCGTGGGCAACCCGGACTATACTCAGCGACTGAACCCGGCCAACAGCCTGGGAACGGCCTATGCGCCTTTTGATCCCAGCGGTGGTGGACAGCTCATGTCAGACATGAAACTGGGCATTGAAACGACGCGCCTGGATGATCGGCGATCCCTGCTGGAAAAAATGGATCAGCTCAAGCGCAACCTGGATAACAATCGGTTGCTGGAGGGATTGGACAAGTTTAACCAGCAGGCTTTTGACGTGCTTTTCCAGGGCGTCACGAGCGCTTTTGACCTCTCCCAGGAACCTCGCTCCATCCTGGACAAATATGACACCAGCGATATCACGATTCCCCCGGAGGTGTTCCTGCGCAAGCCCAAGCGTGCAGGTTTCGAGAAACAGACACCGGAATTCCTCGGTCGCCAGATGCTGTTGGCTCGACGCATGATCGAGGCCGGCTGTGGATTCGTAACGGTCACCAGTACTGGCTGGGATCTGCATGGTAATCGATTCGGTGTCGACGACGGGATGCCGGTCCTGGGAACAGCGGTCGACCGGGCAGTCACCGCCTTCCTGGAAGACCTGGCCGAGCGAGGCCTGAGCGACGATGTCCTGCTGGTCATCACGGGAGAATTTGGACGCACACCCAAGATTAACTCCAAGGCAGGTCGTGATCACTGGGGATCACTCTGCCCACTGGTGCTTGCCGGCGGTGGATTGAAGATGGGACAGGTGATCGGACAATCTGACAAGCTGGGCGGCAGTCCCAGCAGCAGTCCGATCAGCACGGCTGAACTGACCGCCACGATCCTGCATACCCTGGTCGATCCAGGTATCGTGCGGCTGCAACCGCAGGTGCCTCAACCGATCCAGCAGGCGTTGGCACAGGCAGCACCCATTCGTGGTCTCTAGAGGCCCGGCAATTCGCCTTCTCCAAGTTCCGTCCTGTTACCACAGTCCGATCGCGACATCATTAATTGCCATTGACCTGCTTTTTTGGTGACAGCTATGCTAGTGGCGCAAGACATGGATCAACCAAGGTTTACGCTGTCATTTCATCATCAGGATCCCATGCCTTTGCCTGCAGACGGACTCACGCATGGGATTATTTCGTAAAACGCGCCGTCGGATCCGACAGCGACTCTACTTCACCCCAGAAAAAATGCTTCAACACCTGCACCGGTTCCATGACCTGATGAGCCAGACTCCATTGGCCGACAAGTACTGGATTTGCGGGGGCATGCTAATCGGATATGCACGTGAAGGTAAACTGCTGGCACACGATACGGACTTCGATTTCCATTACTGGCGCGAAGATCAGCAGGATCTGATGGAAACAATCAAAATCCTCGAGCAAGCCGGATTTCGCAAGGAAGCCTGCTGGATCAATAACGAGGGACACGCCACCGAGTACGTGCTCAACTATGGACGCATCAAGTTCGAGTTCTTCGAGGCAACCCGGCACGAGGATCGAATCCGCTGGTACTGCTATCTCCCCCAGCCTAAACGCCAGTTCCTGAACGAAGTACCTGGTTACGACCTGGAACCCTTCGAATTCTGCGAACGACAGTGGCTCAAGCCCGTGGATGAGCAACAGTACCTGGAGTCGCTTTACGGGGACTGGCAGACACCCTGTCACGACTATACCTACTACATCGACAGCAAGGCAATCATTCAACGGGACCGTTGGAAAGGAACCAACCAATGGTAAAGGTTTTTGTCCCGGGCGTATTCGACGTCTTTCACATCGGACATCTGAATTACCTGATGGCCGCAGCAGCAGCCGGTGACTCACTGATCGTGGGCGTCCAGGATGACCGTGACGTGGAAACCCACAAGGGAGTTGAGCTGGTAAATTCCCTTGCCGAACGAATTGCGATCATCGAGCAACTTCGCTTCGTCGATGAAGCCATCAGCTACCGTGACATCTTCCAGGGACCGTTACTGGAAGCACTTGGAATTAACGTCTTTGCATGTGGCGAAGAGTATGGAGAAACTGATCTTTATCCGGATCAGCAGAAAACGCTCCAATACTGTCATGAACATGGAATCCAGGTCGTCCATATCCCTCGCACTCCACGCGTCTCTTCTACCAGGATTCGTTCTCAACTGAAAACTTTCTGGACTGCGCGGGCAACTCAAGAACGTGAATTACCTGCCGGGGTGACTGTGCTGGGAAGTTTTAACGGCGACCAGGAAAAGGTTGCCTCGCAAACCCAGCGTGAAGTCGACCTGGTTACAGCGGCCGTTGATAATCCAGGCGACAAGTCCCTCCTGGACACGGCCTGTGGTGATGGCCGGCTGCTGGTCAGCCTGGCAAAGCAATTCAATAAAGTGGTCGGTTTCGATTACGTCGGTGAGTTGTTGGAGCTGGCCCAGCGGAGACTTTCCGACGCTCACGTGGAAGCCGAGTTATTCGAGGGCGACGCCACCACTTTCCAATACGATGGCGAATTTGACGTGGTATTACTGTCAGGAATCCTTCCCTGCCTGGATAACGAGCAGTGCCAACAAATGCTGGAAAGACTCGAAGACTGGTCTGCAGAACAATGTACCCTGCTGGTCAGGTCCTCCGTCGGGCTGGAAAAACGAATCGAAGTGATCAACCAGTATTCGAAGGCACTCAACACGCGCTACACGGGATACTACCGAACCGTTGAAGAAACCCGCGAGTTGTTTCAGGGCAAGGGTTGGCAGTTGTTGGATGACGAGCGACTTTACCAGAACCACGCTGACACCGCCGTCTGGTGGTTCAGCTTTTCTCGCGGCTAGCACCTGTCGATCGGCAATAATGCGGAAACGTCGGACATCCGCTGCTGTCACCCGAAGCGGTAATGATTGACCTGCCATTGCTGGCCATCATCAAATCCGAATAACTCGGAAACGGCCAGGAAAAACATTCGCCAGCGGTACCACCAGGTCTGCCCCTGGGCACCGTAATGCGCGTCGAGAAGCGGTTGAATATCACCGCGCGCCGCATCCATTTTTGCCAGCCAGGCATCCGCTGTTTTCTGGTAATGTCGTCCATCCCAGGTCCATTCCTGTTCCAACTCAAAACCGCTTGCCAGCGCGGGGAGCAGGCCCTGGCTGGGCATGATGCCACCGGTAAAGAAATACCTTCCCATCCAGTTATCCGTCCCCTCCGTCTCGAACGGATAGCTGTAGTCCCGATGGGTAAAGACATGCACCAGTATTTTCCCACCCGGATTCAACCAGGATTCCATGCGTTGAAAGAGTGGCGCGTGGTGCCGCACATGCTCCAGCATCTCGATCGATATGATTCGATCAACGGTCATGGCCGGATCAAATTCGTTAATATCTGACGTGATGACCTGCACACGATCCTGCCAACCTCGTTGTTCGACCACTTGCTCGATGTGAGCACGCTGAGAATGAGAGTTGGAAATCGCCTGGATCGAACATCCCGGGTAGTGTTCGGCAATCCAGAGAGTCAACGAACCCCAGCCACACCCGAGATCCAGAACCTGCATGCCATCTTCCAACCCCGCATGCTGACAGGTCTGCTGCAAGCTGGATTCCTCAGCAGCATCCAGGTCCGCTACCTGCTCATCCCAGTAGCAACAGCTGTATTTGCGTCGTTCTCCCAGCACCTTTTCAAAAAATGCTGCTGGCACCTCGTAATGCTGTTCATTTGCAGCTTCCGTTTCCACGGCAACCGGCCTGGATTCCGTAATCGCGGGTAGGTCGGAAAAGGCCTGCTGCTCGATACCTGTCATGGCAACCTGTTGCAGCCGCTTCCCACAGAGGCGGTGCATGGCACCTCGGAGTAAGCGATCGGAAACCCAACCCCGTTCGGCAAGATAAATACCTGGCTTGGTGAGAATAGACATTAACGCTGGAGGCTTTCTGAAACATCACGTTTCACAGGTAACGGAATAAATACGGAGGTGGTTCGCTGGTAGGTACGATACGCCTCCCCGCGGGTTGCCAACGCCTGCTTTTCCGTGGGTGGAATTCCAGTCACGAAGAAGATCAAAAACAGGAGAATAGCTGGCAGAAGGATGAGCCAGGCCCCCTGGGGAGCAGACCATCCAAGCAGCACGTAGCTGCACCAGTGGACAAACTCAAAGAAATAATTCGGGTGTCGGCTATAACGCCAGAGACCTACCTGGCAGACGCTTCCCGGTGGACCTGCCAGGCGAAACCGGGTCAGCTGGACGTCGGCAACCGTACCTCCCACGATCCCCGCTAACCAGCAGGCCACGCCCATGAAATCGAGTATGGTGAGGGGGCCCGTGCTCAACGCGACCAGGTAGAAGGGCCAGGCAAACAGCAAGCATCCCAGTGCCTGGAACTGGTGAAAAAGAAACATGCGAAAAGCGGCTCGACCGCCCCACTTCTCATTCATCGCCAGGTAACGCCCATCCTCGGGCAACTGGCGGATTCGCCAGGCCAACATTCCTGCCAGGCGAAGCGCCCATAAACCGATCAGGATAGCAACCAGCCAATGACGCGATGTCACCGGGTCCGGCACCGTGACCAGCTGTGAAATCGCCAGTCCGGCCACGCCGAATGTCCAGGCCACGTCCACGACGCTGCCACGCCCTGTCCGACACTGCCACAGCCAGAGCAGCGTCATGATCAGCACCATAACGCCCGTACCGATCCAAAGAACTGTCATCGTATTATGCCATCCGGTTGAAAATCGACTATTTTACTAACAACATCTGCTCGGTCGTGGAATGCCGCTCGGCAAAGCCCGCCTCACAGTAACACAGATAGTATCTCCAGATGCGTATGAATCGCTCGTCGAATCCAATTTGCCGAACCTGTTCCAGGCTATTCTCGAAATCAGCTCGCCAACATTGCAACGTTCGTTCGTAATGCGGCGTGATATCTTCACGAGCTGCAATCTGCAGCTCCGTTAGTCGGTCCACGCTATCCGCAATCACCGCATGACAGGGCAACGAACCTCCCGGGAAAATATAGGCCCGAATAAAGTCGACACTGGCCAGGTATTTCTGGTAGTGGTCATCGCTGGTCAGGATCGCCTGCAACAACATTTTCCCACCGGGCTTTAACAACTGATCACAGCACTCGAAAAAAGTGGGCAGGTAACGATGCCCGACAGCCTCGATCATTTCCACGCTAACTAACTTGTCATACGTGCCTGGCATATCGCGATAATCACAATTAAGGACCGTCACCTGGTCGGCCAACCCTAACCGCTCTACCAGTTCGCTGACGTAACGAAACTGTTCGCGAGAAATGGTCGTCGTGGTGACTCGGCAGCCATGTTGTTGGGCCATCCAGGTCGCCAACGATCCCCAACCGCTACCAATCTCGACCACGTGATCACCATGGCTCAGCTCCAGTTTCCGGCAAATCGTTTCCATCTTGTTTCGGGATGCGTCAGCCAGGGACTGTTCCGGATCCGCAAAGATGGCGCTGGAATAATTCAAGGTCTCGTCAAGAAACAGCTGAAAGAACTCGTTCCCCAGGTCGTAGTGCTGGTGAATATTTCTGCGACTTCCCTGTCGATGATTTCGCTTCAGCCAATGACGCAACGAACCGATGATTCGGGCCATGCCACGCCGACGCTGCTGGACCGAACCCAGTACCTCAGCATTGCGGAGCAAAAGACGAAATAGGCCAGTCAGGTCAGCACAGCTCCATTCTCCCTGCGCATACGATTCAGCGGCGCCCATGCCGCCCCCGGAAACCAGCCGCCGATAAAACCGGGGATCCTCTATCAATATCTGTACCTGCTTCTCTGCATCCTCGCGCCCTCCCTGCACGATACCCCAGCCATCACGCAGGGTCACATGGCCCTCGCGGAGTCGCTGAAACATGCGTGCGACAAAACGACGAGACCAGGGAACGCGTGATGCCACTGGCATCTCCGAAACCAGGCCATTGTCAGAACTCCAGGTACGACCACTCATGCTACGCTCCACTCCCACGTGACACCCCGTCCAACGACTGCTGTTTCCTGGGGTGTGTATAAAACGGTATTTTCTTGCACCACAAGAGAAATGCCTGCCAATAAATTCGTCTAAAAATACTCCAGGTCATCCAGGGAAAACGACACTTCATTCGCAACAGGTTTCCACGAGTCAGTGGCAATCGTTGCATCTTCAGTTGCACGTCGAGCGATCGTTCCCCTTGCTGACTAACCTCCATGTGCACTGCCAGCTGATCATCCGGCGGTACCAGTCGCCACCGGTACTGCATGTCCATCGGCATGAATGGCGAGACATGAAACTCTTTTTCCGTTAATGGCCTGCCAGGATTTCCCTGGTCCCACATGTCCGCGGTAAGCAGGTACGTGTGTTCTTCGTTCCAGGGCGTGTTGTTCACCTGTGCCAGGACAAACTCAAGGTCCTCTGAATCAGCCGTGTAGACAAAATAGAATGCCACGGGATTCATCAGGAATCCCAGCTGCCGGACCTGCGTCAACATTCGAATCGGCCCGGTCGGTAATGTCCCGGTCCTGGACTGGATAAATTCTCGGACAGTAACATCAAGGTCCTGGTCAGCAGGACCCAGGTGATCTTTTCGCCGGTACCAGTTCAGGGACGGCCAATGCATCGACCAACCCAGTCTTCCCCGGAAGACCTGGTCCAGTTCCGCCAGGTCCAGGTAGAGCATGTAAAGTGGGTACGTAAACCGGTGCCCACGCGGTTTAAAGCGCTGGTGCAAAACGGTCCCTCGATAAATACAGCTATCCATTATGCTGCCGGGACCTCCGTCAACTTCGTGGCCACGGCCAGGGCACTTCGCACTCCGTCCTCGTGAAATCCGTTACCCCAGTAAGCTCCACAATAAGAGACATGGTGATGATCGATCAGATCATCATGCTGCGACTGGGCCCAATCCCGGCGGGTATTGAAGATTGGATGATGATAAACATATTCCCCGATCACCTGGTCAGCATCAATCCGGTCCCCCGCGTTAAGTGACACGCAGTAGGTCTTGTCAGACTGGATTCCCTGCAGCTCGTTCATATCATAGGTCACGATAGCCTGGTTGGACCGTTCGGCAGAAACCAGGTAATTCCAACAGGCCCAGGCACGTCGGTTCACGGGCAGGATCGACGTATCGGTATGCAGTACCGCATGGTTTCTCTGGTAGGGAAAGCAGGAAAGAAGTTCCTGTTCTTTCTCCGTGGCATTCTCCGCCAGGATCTTCAACGCCTGGTCACTATGGCAGGCAAAGATCACGTGATCAAACAACTGTTCCCCGCCACCATCAGTGTTCACACGTACTCCTCCCTCCACCCGCTGGATCGAACGCATGGAATCCCCGAGCCGTAGTTGCACATCCACCTGGTCCAGGAGTGCTTCGACGTACCGGAAGGAGCCACCTTTCACGACACGCCACTGCGGTCGCTGACGCAATCCAAGTAAACCGTGGTTTGCATAAAAATCGATAATAAACCGAATTGGAAACTGTTCCATGCGAGACAATGGGCAAGACCAGATGGCAGATCCCATGGGCAGGAAAAACTGCTCCCGGAAACGATGGGAAAACTGGTACCTGGAAAAGAATTCGGCAACCGTCATCTCCAGGTCCAATTCGGATCGCAAGCGAGTCGCCAGGCGATTGAAACGCAGGATATCACGAAACAGGCGATGGTGCCGCCAGGACAAAAGGTTCCCACGCTGTGCATAAAAACCGCTGAATCCGGTTCCGCTGTACTCCAACCCCGTGTCGGTACACTTGACACCAAAACTCATGCGAGTCGGTTGCGATGAAACCTCCAGGTCCTCCAGCAGGCGACAGAAATGCGGGTACGTACGCTCATTGAAAACGATGAACCCGGTATCGACGTGTAACGTTCGAGTCCCTTCCTCCACGGCAATCGTATGGGTATGCCCACCCGCATACTGGTTTTGCTCAAAGAGCGTCAGTTGGTGGTCCCCGGACAGGTAATAAGCGGCAGAAAGACCCGCAATACCACCGCCTACGATTGCTATGTTCATCACGAAATCAAATCATTAAATATCTTAAATTTTATTGTTGCCGCCAGGCCATGGTTCGTAAGACTACCAATAACTGTCACTGGTGTCAGGATTTCATCTCACACCTTTTTATTACCCTGTGTTCCCAAAAAACCAATCAAGACTCGATAAAATGAAGAAAAAAACCTCAAACCACCGATTTATCCTACTTCCCGCACTTCTCCTCACCACGGTCGTTTCCCAGTTCGTGGTAACCGGGCAGTTGCAGGCTGGCAAGGAATGGACCCAGTGGCGAGGCGCTCAACGTAACGGCATCCTTGCCAAGGCGCAATGGCTCAATTCGCTGGACACCAACCACCTCAACGTGCAATGGTCGGCACCGCTGGGACCCAGCTATTCCGGCCCCGTCATCAAGGATGGTATCGTTTACACGACCGAGACCCGCGACCAGAAATGGGAAGTAGCTACTGCTTTCGAGGTCGTCACGGGCAAGAAGTTGTGGGAAACCAAGTGGGACGGTGCCATGTCCGTTCCCTTTTTTGCTCGCAGTAACGGTAGCTGGATTCGGGCTACGCCCACGTTGCATCGTGGCAAGCTCTACGTAGCAGGAATGCGTGACATGCTGGTCTGTCTCGATGCCAAGAATGGAAAAAAAATCTGGTCCCGGGACTTCCCCCGGGAACTGAAGACAGCGGTACCATCCTTCGGTTTTGTCAGCTCCCCGCTACCCGCAGGCGAAGCCCTCTTCGTCCAGGCCGGCGGCGGCATCATGAAGATCGAGGCCGATACAGGAAAAACCATTTGGACTTCTCTCAAGGATGGTGGCGGGATGAACGGCAGTGCGTTCTCCTCCCCGACGATCGAAACCCTGTTCAACCAGGAACAACTCGTTGTCCAGAAACGGACCGAATTGGTTGGCCTGGACCTCGAGAAAGGCAAGGTCCTCTGGAACGAGAAGACACCCGCCTTTCGCGGCATGAACATCATGACACCCTGCAAGTACAAGAACGGGTTCTTTGCTTCCACCTACGGGGGTGGCAGTTTCTTCCTGAATCTTTCCCGGGAGAAAGAGAATTACCAGGTCGAACAGGCCTGGAAAACGACCGTGCAGGGTTACATGTCGACTCCCATCCTGATCGATAAGTATGCTTACCTGCACCTGCGCAACCAACGGGTCACCTGCATCGACATGGAAACGGGCAAGCAGATGTGGACCACGCGACCTTATGGAAAGTACTGGAGCATGGTCAGCGACGGTAAACGGATCCTGGCACTCGATTCCGGGGGAACCCTGTACCTGCTGAATGCCAACCCGGACAAGTTTGACCTGGTCGACTCACGCAAGATCAGCGATTCCTCGACCTGGGCTCACCTGGCAACGATCGATGGCTACGTGTTCATTCGATCGCTCGACAAGCTGATTAGCCTGCGCTGGGCCAAGACATCCGACAGCCCCTGACCTGTCACCAGGCCCAGGGGAGCAGCACGTCATTTCGTCCAGAACTGCGCTTTCCGGGGGGCCTGGTAGCGGACCTGCAGGTGGGATGTATCGATTTTTTTCTGGCCGGCGGCCAGTGATTTCATCCCTGCTTCTACCAGCCCAGAGGTCAACAGCGTACGTTCCACGGGATAGGCTGCCTTGCCCGTCACGAAGGTCTCCTCGACCTTCGCCATCAAGGCAGCCGAATAGACCACGTTGGGATTGGGAGGCAGGTAGAACAGTGTCGATAACGGTTGATCCTGCCCCTGCAGCCTGGCGGCAAATGTAAAATCACCGACCAGTCCGTTCATTAATAACATGGTTGCCTTCAAACCATCACGGTACTCGAAACGAAAAGCGACTGGGTCTTTCACCCAGTCCTGGATCTGCTCCTGGGTCGGGTAACGATGGCTAAATGTTTCCGGCTGGGCAAGTGTCTGGCTGCGACAGAGGCAGGCCTGGAATAATTCCGGGTCCCATCCTCCCTTTTGCCAGGACCCGGATTTCATGGCTTGCCATACGGCATCCCCTTTCAGGGCATGCATCGATGCGACCCCGGTTTCACCACCGCGGCGACGTTCCGCCATGCACTGGATCACCTCCAGGGCGTGAAAATCGTAACTGTCCAGGCCACCCATCGCCACGCACATCACTTCATCCACATCTGCACCGTAAGGCATGTCGATCGCTGGCATTCGCCATGTCACCGGCAGGGACGAGCCCGCCAGGAAGGGAAAGTTCATCTCCCGGGCAGTATCAGCCATCTCCTTGGCCCATTCCCATTTCCAAGAGAGGTGCTTGTCGTTAAAGACAGGCACGGTTTTCTTTTCCTGCTTGAACACCTCCACGACTTGCTTGAAGAACTCGTAACGAGGATAGAGTTTCTGGCCTATTTCATTGCGCGGGTAATCACCATGTTCACCGATCACCAGGACGGCATCGACCGCCAGCTCTTTTCCGCCGCAGCGCAACGCCTCCCCGATAGACGGGTAGATCGGGAAATCGAATTCCTGCGAGCGACGACGACTCAGGTCATTCTTCGGTTGCTGATCCACGTAGGCCGCCACCACGTCAAAGGGAGGCTGATGCCAACGTCCACGGTTTGGGTACCCTACCAGGAAACGCTCTCCCATGTGCCAGGCATGGGACTTGTAACGCCACTCGGTGGTCACGATCGCCATCCGTTTACGAGGTGCTGCCTGGGCCCAGGAAAAAGATGGAGCAGCCAGGGTTCCCCCCATGGCACCAAGGCCCATGGTACCGAGAAATGTCCTACGATCGAGCATGACGTTCTCCTTCAAAACAGGATTCAAGTTGCTACTATCTTAGCCACTTCCTGGCGAACTGCGGAGTATGACCCATGGAGATTGTCGACCTTTTCTCGTGCAGCGAACAAACCCGTTGAACGGCTCAGCATGACGTTCCCAGTCGCTTATAGTACAATAGCCGAGCAGGATTTTGCCCCTTGAACTTCGACTTCTGACAGGAACAGGCTTACCATGCGAACCGGCTTTTTGATCTTCGCTTTCAGTGTAACAGCCATTGGAACCACCGGTATCAGCCAGGAAAAAACTGTCGACTTTGCCAAGGAAATCTACCCACTCCTTGCGCAGCGCTGCTTCCAGTGTCACGGGAACAAGAAACACGAAGGTGGCTTGCGATTGGATCTGCGTTCGGCAGCACTGCGGGGCGGTGACTCCGGAAAAATCATCCTGCCTGGCAAGTCCACTGAAAGTGATTTGCTCAAGCGCATTCGTTCCTCCGATCCCGACGAACAAATGCCCCCCAAGGGAAAACGACTGACCAGCGAAGAAATCAGCCGTCTACAGCGATGGATTGACCAGGGTGCCAACTGGCCTGACGCCCTGGCTGGCAAGGAAACGAAATCTGACCACTGGGCCTTCCAAGCGATCCAACGTCCAACGCTGCCGGCCAAGTCGACAGCAACCACGCCCAACCCCATCGACCTGCTGGTGCAATCCCAACTGGCCCCCAGCGGCCTGCAACCCGCCAACCTTGCCAGTCCCATTACCTTGTTACGAAGACTCCACCTGGACTTGACCGGTATTCCTCCTGGCGATGCGCAAATCCGAAAGTTCCTGAAGGCCAGTAACGAAGATGCTGACAAGGCCTACCAGCAGGCTGTCGAGCGACTCCTCGAGTCGTCTCACTTCGGTGAACGCTGGGCCATGGACTGGTTGGACCTGGGCCGTTACGCAGACAGCGACGGCTATGAAAAAGACTTGCCCCGTCCTCATGCCTGGCGCTGGCGAAACTGGTTGATCGATGCCATCAACCGTGACCTGCCATTCGATCAATTCACCGAACAGCAACTGGCCGGTGACCTGCTACCTGGTGCGACCGAACAGGTGCAACTGGCAACTGGCTTTCATCGCAACACGCTCACCAATCGCGAGGGGGGTGTGGACCAGGAAGAATACCGCGTCAAGGCAGTCGTTGATCGCATCAACACGACCTTGACGGTCTGGATGGGACTGACGGTTGGCTGTGCAGAATGCCACACACACAAGTACGATCCCATTAGCCACCACGAGTTTTATGGACTCTACGCTTTCTTTAACAACGCTGACGAGAAAGATCTCGCCGTCAGCGCCGCGCCCCCGCTGATGGAAAAATACCAGCAGCAGAAGGATACCCACGACGCCCAGTTGGCCAAGCTGCAAGCCATGATCGATCAGCAGCAACCTGAACTGCGCAAGCGTTTTAAATCCTGGCAAGGTAGCCTGCAGACCGACAAGGCTCCCTGGTCCCCCCTGAAAGTCGTGGCGGCTGAGAAAACCAACCTACCGCAACTAAAGCATCACCCCGACGGATCCCTGTCTGTCATCAAGCTCAAGGACGGATCTCCCACGCTTGAATTATCAGGCTCAGTGAACTTGAAAACGATCACCGCCCTGCGACTCGAAGCATTGCTTGATGACCAGCTTCCCAACAAG
>MPLU02264307.1_pt1 | contig 26656 bp, 24 predicted proteins | sample 1617381 | NCBI WGS metagenome assembly MPLU02 (sample SAMN05944801, study PRJNA350692) | marine metagenome | biome: marine; feature: ODZ; material: water; isolation source: 90 m water sample filtered on 0.2 um supor filter | place: Pacific Ocean | collected 2012-04-08 | depth 90m m
GCTGACGGTCGCGTCAAGTTTGGCCGTCGTGGTGGTCGCAAACTGGTCGACATCATCGTCGACTGATCAATTCGCATATGGGCCGCCTTCGGGCGGTCGGAAGATGACGCACCGTTTCGACGGTGCGTCATCTTCGTTTTCGGATGGAGATCAGTCCAGGCCCACCCCAACCGGCAACTGGTCATCGGGCCACCCGAGAAGGCGCACGCCGGACCGGCAGGCGAACCGATCGGTCATGCCTCCCACGTAACGCACCGCGGCGTGCACGATCGCCGGACGACCGGTGTCGTCGCCGGTCCCACTGTCGATGGCGTCGACGGGAAGGTCTTCGGGGTGAGCGACTAGATGGTCCACCAGGGCCTGAAGAAGACTCACCACCCGCCCGGCCTGTTCGACGGACGCGGGCCGCAGGTAGATCCGCTCATAGTCGAAGCTTCGAAAGGCAGCTAGAGCGTCGGCAGTATCGGGGTCCATGCCGATACGCCCCGAGATCGCCGAGGCGGTGACGACGCCGTCGATGAAGGTCGCCAACTGGTCTCTGCGCGAGATCCCACACCGTTGGACGACGCCGTCCGGCAAGTCGGTGGCCGAGACGATGCCGGTGTGAACAGCATCCTCGAAATCGTGGCAGACGTAGGCGATCCGGTCGGCCCAACTAACCACCTCACCTTCCGGGGTGGCCGGTGCCGGGCGGGACCAGGAATGGTTCCGAATCCCGTCAAGGGTCTGGGTACACAGGTTCAGTGGAGCCAGGGTGACATCGGCGCCCCACTGGGCGTGGTCGTAGCCACCGTCGACGTAGGGCGAGAGCGCATCCTCGCTCGCGTGGCCTCCCGGCCCGTGGCCACAGTCATGGCCGAGGGCTATGGCTTCGGCCAGGGCCACGTTGAGGCCGAGGCGGGTAGCGATGGCCCTCGACACCTGTGCAACCTCGAGGGCGTGGGTGAGGCGTGACCGTTGGTGGTCCTCGGGAAACACGAACACCTGGGTCTTCCCGGCTAGACGTCGGAACGCCGTCGCATGGAGGATCCGGTCGCGGTCTCTCTCGAAACAGGTACGGAAGTCGTCCGGTGCCTCCTCGATGGCACGGTCCCCTCCGCCGTCGGCTCGGGTAGCACCGTCAGTGGGAGGCACCTCGTAACCGGCATCGCGGTCGGGGCGGGCAAAGTCGGCTACCGGGCCGATGGCCGCGTGGCTGTCGTGGTGGGCGGTCCGCACATCGGTGGCGCCGGGTGTGGCGTGCCCGTCCATGGTCGAGGCCCAGGCTCGGGCCCGTTCCGAGGCGTCCTGATTGGTCATCGGACCACCCTACGGAGCCAAATCTCGGGCCCGTGGCGTCAGCGGGTCCTCAGTAGGCTCCGGCCCATGTCAGAGAGCCATACCTCCCGGAGTGGAGGGTCCCAGTTCGTCGACGAGTGCGGGCTGAACGTCCACGGCGGCGACGGCGGAGCTGGAGCAGTCTCGTTTCGTCGTGAGGCCCATGTCCCCAAGGGCGGTCCCGACGGCGGCGACGGCGGTGACGGCGGCAGCGTGTGGCTGGAGGCCGATCACAACGTGGCGTCCCTTCTCTCCTTTCGGGACCATCCCCATCGACGGGCCGGCAACGGGACCCACGGGTCGGGTGGAAAGCGCCACGGGAAGGCCGCCGGAGACCTCGTGATCAAGGTTCCCGAAGGCACGACAATCCACGACCTCTACTCAGGGGAGGTGCTCGCCGATCTGGTCCAACACGGTGACCGTTGGTTGGGTGCCGAGGCAGGTTGCGGCGGACGGGGCAACGCCAAGTTCCTCAGCAATCAACGGCGGGCACCGGCGTTCGCCGAGCAGGGCGAAGAGGGCGAGGAACGATGGCTAAGCCTTGAGCTGCGTCTCATGGCCGACGTGGCACTCGTGGGGTTCCCCAACGTGGGCAAGAGCACGCTGATCTCGAGAATCTCGGCAGCCAAGCCCCGCATTGCCGACTATCCCTTCACCACGCTGGAGCCCAACCTCGGCGTGGTTCGTCCCGCCGACCGCCCCGAGTTCGTGGTAGCCGACATCCCCGGCCTAATCGAGGGAGCCAGCGAGGGGAGGGGACTGGGCCACCAGTTCCTCCGGCACATCGAGCGGGCTCGGGTCCTCCTGGTGCTGCTGGACCTGGCGCCCACCGCCATGGACACGCCGCAGCGTCAGCTTGACGTCCTGCTGGGAGAGTTGGAGGCCTACCGGCCTGATCTGTTGAACCGACCTCGTCTGGTGGTGGGTTCACGGATCGACGTGGCTGAACCCTCGGCCATTGAAGCATTGCCCGCCGATGCCAGTTCGTCCGTTTCGGCTATGACCGGTGAAGGCCTTGAGAGCCTCGTCCACGCCATGGCCGATCTGGTGGTCGAGGCTCGGGAAGCGCCGGTAGAGCGACCCTCCATGGTCGTGCACCGGCCACCCACCGAGGACGTGGCAGTGGAGCGCGGCGAGGACGGCACCTGGGAGGTTCTAGACCGCGCCGTGGCACGGGTGGCAAACTTGAACGACCTGACGAACCCTGATGCGCTGGACTATCTCGAGGAGCGGCTCAAGCGCATGGGTGTGAACCGTGCGTTGTCGAGGGCCGGGGTACGCGATGGGGAACCGGTACGCATCGGACGCCTCGAGTTCACCTACGAGCAGGACTGACCCCGTGAAGAAACGAACCGACACCGTGGTGGTCAAGATCGGAACTTCGTCGATCACCGACGACGAGGGCGTGATCGACCGCTCCTCGGTGGGTCGTCTGTGCGACGGAGTGGCAGCGTTGCGTGATTCAGGGAGGCACGTGGTCGTGGTGACCTCGGGAGCGATCGCTGCGGGACTGCCCGAACTGGGGCTCGGTGGCGAACGCCGGCCCCGCGACGCTGTGACCCTCCAGGCTGTCTCGGCGGTCGGTCAGGGCGGTCTGATCCGCACCTACCGCGAGGAGTTGGGCCGACACGGCCTGATTGCCGGACAGGTGCTGTTGGCGCCTCTCGACTTCTTCGTGCGAGCCCAGTACCTGCATGCGCGGGGCACACTCACCCGACTTCTGGAACTGGGTGTCGTGCCCGTAGTGAACGAGAACGACGCCATTGCCGATGACGAGATCCGGTTCGGAGATAACGACCGGATCGCCGCGCTAGTGGCCCACCTTGTCGATGCGTCGACACTTGTGTTGCTGACCGACACGCCAGGCCTGCTGACCGCTGACCCCCACCTGGATGCGGGTGCATCGCTCATCGAGGAGATTGTGGAGATCGACCACGAGTTGGAGGGCCTTGCTGGAACGAGCGGGTCAGTGCGGGGAAGTGGTGGCATGGCGTCGAAACTGGCGGCCGCCAAGATCGCTAGCTGGTCGGGCGTCCGGACTGTTATTGCCGACGCGGCCCGCGAGGGAGTGATGCTTGATGCCTGTGACGGCACTTCAGGCGTCGGGACGGTGGTGCGTCCCCGGGCGGCAAGTCTCGGTGCCCGGCGGCTGTGGATTGCCTTCGCCGTCGGTTCATCGGGTCGGATCACCGTTGACGCCGGTGCCCGACGGGCGCTCGAGGAGCGGCGGGTGTCGTTGCTCCCGGCCGGTGTGGTGGACGTGGACGGCACCTACGAGGCCGGTTCGGCCGTCGAGGTATGCGATCCGTCAGGGTCGGTGTTCGCCAAAGGCATCGTGCGCCACGACTCATCCATTCTGCGTGCCCATGCGGGCCGACGGACCGGCGACCTGCCTGACGGTATGGCTCACGAAGCCATTCACGCCGACGACCTGGTTGTTTTGCCCTGACGTAGAGGCCGACGGTTAGCGATTGCCGAGTCGACGTTGGGCGCCCCGGATGTCGGTGATGAGGCTGCGGGCCTCGGCGACCCCTGTGACCGAGGCGACGGTCACGTAGGCCAGGCCGGCAACCATCACGCTCAGTGGTGCCGCCGCCACGTCGGGCAGGCCACCTGTGGCCCAGCGGGCAGTCATGGCGACGACCACGGCGGTGGCTACCGGCCAGGCCAGCGGACCCATCACCGACGACGGACCAGTAGGCGCGCCGAGTACTCGACGGGTTCGACGGGCCAGCAGAGTCAACTCGGTCCAGGCGGCTACCGCTGAGCCGAGGGCCAGGCCGACCGCACCCAGATGCGGGTCGAGCGACCCCGAGCGGATGCCTTGGCTGAGGGGGCCGAACCAGCCGTCCCCGGCGACAGTCATCAGTTCGCCGGCATGCACGGTGATCCGATCCATGGGAAACATGACGGTGAGGCCGATGACGGCCGCTAGGCCGACGCGCACCGCGGCGATACGGGCCGGGCCAACGGTGTCGCCAACCGCGTACAGGGAGTTCTGGTGGATCCGTGAGGACGCCACGGCCGGCAGGCCAAGGGCGTAGGCGCCCAGCACCAGAGACACGGCCCGGGCGTCGTCACCGTCAAACGCCCCCCAGCCGAACAACGCGCCGACGATGGACTCTCCGAGTACCAAGAAGGCCACCGTCGAGAATGCCACGTAGAAGGCTGTGCGCTGGCGGGCTCGTAGCGAGGTGGCGGCCAGCTCGGAGGCAGATGAGCGAGACATCCCGGGAAGCGACGCGGCAGCCACACTGGTGGCGAACAGTGCCACCGGGAGGCCGTAGAGCATCTGGGCCGACAGCAGGCCGGCTACCGCTCCTGTGGCCAGCAGCGATGCCAGTATGAGGTCTAGATAGCCGGAGAGTTGGAGGACGCCCCGACCCAGTACGGCCGGTCCGAATCGCCGTCGCACGTCGGCTACCGACGGATCGCCACGTCCGATGGTCCGTCCGATCCAGGGCCGCAGTTCGGGTGCGAGCCGGCGGACGGCGATGGCCTGTACACCGAACTGGAGGACCCCGCCGACTACCAGGCCCCACGCCAACCCGGTGGCGGTCCGGGTCGGTGACCAGTCGCCGGTGAGGGCGGCGACCAGCACGGCGATCTGGGCCACGTTCCAGAGCACGGGGGCCACGTACGGCAGGAAGAACCGGCCGTGGCTGTTCAGGATTCCAAGGCACCACGCCGAGAGCACCAGAAGACCGAGGCCGCCGGTGGTGATGCGGAGTAGGTCGACGGTGAGGTCGAGGCGGGCTCCCTTGAATCCGGGAGCCAGGAGGGTCGCCAGCGGTCGGGCAACCACGATGGCAACGACGACTAGCCCGCCGGCCAACGCAGTCAGGAGTCCGGCCACCGCAGCCGCCACCTTGCCGGCCTCGTCGCGCCGGCCCTCGCCCAGGAGGCGGCTGTAGACGGGAATGAAAGATGCGGACAGGGACCCCTCTCCCAACAGGTTCTGGAGCAGGTTCGGTATCCGCAGGGCCGCAGCGAAGGCATCTGCTGCCGGACCGAGGGCCAGTACGGAGCGGAGCAGCGACTCGCGGGCCAGCCCGGCCAATTTGGACAGCAGTATCCCGGCGGCCACCGCGGACGATGATCCCTCATCCTTCGGGTGCCCAATTCGGTCCACGGCCATCCACTGCACGGTAGGTGATGGCTAGCCTCCACTGAATGCAACCCGAATCTGTCGTCACCTATGGGGCCGACGGACCGGTCGGGTCCGGATCGGGTGTTGCCGACCTAGCCCGCCGTGCCAAGGCGGCCGCTCCGTCATTGGCCGTTGCCACCACGGAGGTCAAGAACGCCGCCCTGCTGGCCGCCGCCGACCGACTTCAGGCCGATGTAGCGGACCTGTTGGACGCCAATGCCGAGGACGTAGCTCGCGGCGAGGCCGAAGGGATGCCTGCCGGCATGGTCGACCGACTCCGACTCGACGAGGTCCGGGTGGCTGGCATGGCCTCCGGGCTGCGTCAGGTGGCCGACCTGGAAGACCCGGTTGGCCAGGTGACGTCTGAATGGACCCGACCCAACGGGTTGCATGTGAGCAGGGTGCGGGTGCCGCTGGGCGTGGTGGCCATCATCTACGAGAACCGCCCCAACGTGACAAGTGATGCCTTCGGCTTGTGTCTGAAGTCCGGCAACGTCGCCTTTCTCCGGGGCTCGTCCGGGGCGTTGACCTCCAATAGGGCCATTGCCGTGAGTATTCGGTCGGCGCTGGTCGATGTGGGCCTGCCTGCCGATGCGTTGGTCCTCGTCGAAGACGCCAGCCGGGAGGCCGCTGTCGAGTTCATGCAGCAGCGCGGGTTCGTGGACTGCCTCATTCCTCGGGGTGGCCCGTCGCTGATCCGATCGATCCTGGACAACGCGACGGTCCCCTACGTGATCGACGGAGATGGGAACTGCCATGTCTACGTGGACGAGGCAGCTGACCTCGCCATGGCCACCGACATCATCGTGAATGCCAAGGTCCAGCGACCATCCGTTTGTAACGCAGCGGAGAGCCTTGTGGTTCATGCCGGCGTGGTCGACCGGTTCCTTCCGCTGGCCGCCGAGGCGCTGGCCGGGGTCGAGTTGGTGGGCGACGAACGGGCCCGGGCTGTGGTGCCGTCCATTGGTGAGGCCGTGGAGGCTGACTGGTCAACCGAATACGGCAACCTGAAGCTCTCGATCCGGGTGGTTGACGACCTCGACGAGGCCATTGCCCATGTGAACGAGACCGGTTCGGGCCACAGCGAGGCCATCGTGACCGATGACGAGGCGGCTGCGATTCGGTTCACCGGTGAGGTCGATGCGGCGGCGGTGTTGGTCAACGCGTCGACTCGTTTCGTGGATGGTGAGGAGTTCGGCTTTGGAGCCGAGATCGGGATCAGCACCCAGAAACTCCACGCCCGAGGTCCCATGGGGCTCGAGCAGCTCACCACTGAGAAGTACGTCGTCAGGGGTAGCGGCCAGATCCGTCGTTGAGCCTCGGTGAAGCCGGTCTGCCGTCCGGATGACGGGCCGAAAGTGACCGCTCGGTAGCCTCCGGGAATGACCGAACCCAACGTGCAATTCGACGATCTGGATGGGGTGCGAAGTGCTCTGGCCGACGCCGACTACCTGGCCGACGCCGGCATTGCCGGCATTGTCTACCTCGCTGAACGACTGGGCAAGCCCATCCTTGTGGAGGGGCCGGCCGGTACCGGTAAGACCCAGCTGGCCAAGAGCGTGGCCGAGATCACCGGCTCCCGTCTGATCCGTCTGCAGTGCTACGAGGGGCTCGACGAGTCCAAGGCCCTGTACGAGTGGAACTACAAGAAACAGCTCCTCCGGATCCAGGCCGAAGGCACCGACGCCGCCTGGAACGACGTGGAAGATGACCTGTTCTCCGAGGAGTTTCTTTTGACTCGGCCGTTGCTGGAAGCCATTCGAGCTGAGGACCGTGTGGTGCTCCTGATCGACGAGGTGGACCGTGTCGAGGTGGAGACCGAGGCGCTGCTGTTGGAGATCCTCTCGGAGTACCAGGTGTCGATCCCTGAACTGGGAACGGTGCAGTCGACCCAGATCCCGATGGTATTCCTGACGTCGAACGGTACCCGTGAGCTCTCCGAGGCACTGAAGCGGCGTTGCCTCTACCTATACATCGACTACCCGGACCTCGACCGTGAGCGTCAGATCGTCACCGCCAAGGTTCCCGGGATCGATGCGAACCTGGCAGACCAGGTGGCCCGGATCGTCCGGTCGATTCGCCAACTGGACCTCAAGAAGGACCCGTCGGTGTCGGAAACCCTCGACTGGGCCCGCACTCTGGTGCTGCTCGGCGTCGAGCAGATCGACGCCGCGGTGGCCACCGAGACAGCCAACGTGTTACTGAAGTACCGCACCGACATCGAGAAGGCAGTCAAGGAGTTCGCCGACAACCCCGACGAGCTGGCCGGCCCGGTGGGCTGATCGAGGGACCTCCCTTCCATGACCATTGCCAGCACGTCAATTGACGGCGCCCCCATCGCAGCCGGTGATCGGCCGTTGTTGGACCTGCTGAGCGGCTTTATCGAGGAACTCCGCAACGCTGGTCTTCCGGTGAGCCTGACGGAAAATCTCGACGCCATGGAGGCCGTCACCCACATCCCGCTCGAAGATCGGGAGGCATTCAAGTACGCGTTAGGGGCCACGCTGGTCAAGAACCACAGCCACTGGCGTGCCTTCGAGGTGGTGTTCGAGGTCTACTTCTCGCTACGGGGACCGGAGTACGAGATCGTCGACGGCGACCCGTCGGCTGATTCCGGCGAAAGTGACGACGACCAGCTGCAGATGCCTGGCGAGGGTCAGGCCGGTGGCGGTGGTGGCGGCGGCATGTCGGCGCTGACCCCCGAGCAGTTGGCCGAAATGCTGTTCAAGGCGCTCATGCAGGGCGACGATGCGATGCTTCGGGCGTTGGCCCGCCAGTCGGTGATGCGCTTTGCCGGGATGGAACCCGGGAGGCCGGTGGGCGGGACCTACTACCTGTACCGAACACTGCGGAACCTGGATCTCGCCGGGATGCTGGATCGTCTCATGGAGGCGACCCGAGAGGATGCACCTGAGGACCTGACGCCACTGGAAGAGCGGCTCGAACGCGACGAGTTCAACGACCGCATGGACCGCCTCAAGCAGGAGATCGAAGCGGAGATCCGTCGACGACTGGTTGCCGATCGGGGTGTGGAGGCCATGGCCAAGACACTCCGCAAGCCGTTGCCTGAGGACGTCGACTTCATGCACGCCTCACGCGAGGAGATGGCGAACCTCCGCAAAGCCATCTATCCGTTGACCCGAAAGTTGGCCGTACGCCTGGCCCGCAAGCGGCGTCACGGTCGCAAGGGCCCACTGGACTTCCGCAACACCATGCGACACTCGCTGAGCTACGGCGGGGTTCCGGCTGAGCCGAAGTTCAAGTTCCCCCGCCCGGCCAAGCCGGAGATCATGGTGGTGGCCGACATTTCAGGTTCGGTGGCCGCCTTCGCCCGCTTCACCCTGCATCTCGTCTACGCCCTCAGCGGCCAGTTTTCCAAGGTTCGATCGTTTGTGTTCATCGATGGCTTAGACGAGGTGACCCGCTTTTTTGAGGGGGTGGAGGACATCGGCCAGGCCGTGCACCGGGTCAACACCGAAGCCGACGTCGTGTGGGTCGACGGTCATTCGGACTACGGCCACGCCTTCGGGGTGTTCTGGGAGAAGTATGGGAAGGAGGTCGGCCCCAAGACCACGGTACTGATCCTCGGTGATGCCCGGAACAACTATCACGCCTCACAGTCGTGGATCATCAAGGACCTAAAGCACCGGGCCCGCAAGGTCTTCTGGTTGAACCCCGAGCCACGCGCCTACTGGGACACCGGAGACTCGATCGTGGGGGAGTACGGCACGTGGTGCGAAGGGGTTCACGAGGTTCGCAATCTCCGCCAACTCGAGGCATTTGTCGAGAACCTCGTCTGACCCGAGACCACCTGATGGGGCCTCCCGATGGGGGTCAATGCGTCAGATCAGTGGGTGCCGTTACGGAGCAGTTCGGCGACCCGGAACGCCAAGTCGACGCTCTGGCTCCCGTTGAGGCGGGGATCGCACATCGTTTCGTAGCGGTTCGCGAGGTCGGCGGTGACCACCTCGGCGCCGCCACCCAAACACTCGGTGACGTCGTCCCCGGTGAGTTCGAGGTGCACGCCACCTGGATGGGTTCCGGCGAAGCGGTGGGCGGCGAAGAAACCCGACACCTCGGCCAGAACATCTTCAAAGTGACGGGTCTTGCGTCCGTCGTCAGCAGTGAAAGTGTTGCCGTGCATCGGGTCGCACACCCACACGACGGGGTGGCCCGACTCCTTGACGGCAGTAAGCAATGGTGGCAGGCCGTCGACGACTTTGGTTGCACCCATGCGGGTGACCAACGTCAAGCGGCCGGGAATCCGTTCGGGGTTCAGAGCCTCGCAAAGGGCGATGACGTCCTCTGTGGTCGCTGTGGGGCCAACCTTGCAGCCCAGCGGATTAGCCACGCCGCGCAGGAACTCGACGTGGGCGCCGTCCAGTTGACGGGTCCGTTCGCCGATCCAGAGCATGTGGGCAGAACAGTCCACCCAATCGCCGGTGAGTGAGTCCCGGCGGGTGAGGGCCTCCTCGTAGTCGAGTAGGAGGGCCTCGTGACTGGTGTAGAAGTCGACCTGTCGGAGGTCGGTCAGGGTCTCGCTGTTGATCCCGCAAGCTGACATGAACTGCACGGCCCGTTCGATCTCCTCGGCGATGGCGGCGTAGCGCTGCCCGGCCGGGCTTGCGGCCACGAACTCACGGTTCCACTGGTGGACCCGTGACAGGTCGGCGAACCCCCCCTTGGTGAAGGCCCGCAGGAGGTTCAGGGTGGCGGCCGCTCGGTGGTAGGCGGTGAGTAGGCGCTCGGGATCAGCTGCGCGTTCCTCGGCGGTGAACCCGACATCGTTGACGATGTGCCCACGAAACGACGGCAGTTCTATGCCGTCGATGGTCTCGGTGTCACTCGATCGGGGCTTGGCGAACTGGCCGGCGATCCGACCGACCTTCACCACCGGAACGCCGGTGTAATACGTGAGCACGACGGCCATCTGGAGGATGACCCGAAGCCGGTCCCGGATGGAGTCGGCGGAGGTGTCGAAGGACTCGGCGCAGTCGCCGGCTTGGAGCAGGAAGGCCCGCCCGGCAGCCACGTCAGCCAGTCGGCTGGTCAGTTCCCGGGTCTCGCCGGCGAACACCAGTGGCGGAAGCGACGAGAGCTGTTCGAGGACCCCTTCATGGGCGTCGCCGTCTGGCCACTGGGGCTGCTGGAGGGCGGTACGGTCCCGCCACGTGCGGGAGGTCCAGGTGGACTGGGAGGTGCTCACGGTGGATCAGCCTAGGGGTGACGGTTCGCGGCACCGCAGAGGTTTGCGTGGGTTCGCCTATCGACGACCGTCTGAGGAACCGTTCAGCGATCGGGTCGGTCCGACCGCCGGGGTTCAGGCGACGTCGCTGTACTCGCTGGCCCGGTCGCGCACCGTGGTCACGGCACGCTTCACCAGACGGCGGGCGGCTTCGGCGGTAACGCCCAGATCTTCACCGACCTCGCGGTAGCTCCGCTTACGGCCATCGGTGAGGCCGAAGCGCTGCTCGACGGCGTAGCGGGCCCGGTTGTCTAGAACGTCCAGGAGGCTGGTGGCCATGTCGTTCTCGGCCATAGCCATCACCTGGAGCTCGGGACCCGGGGTGGAGTCAGGGAGCAGGTCAACCAGCTCGTTGCTGTCATCGTCACCAATGGTGCGGTCCAGCGAGGTGGGGGTGGTCAGACGGTGCAGGCGTGCGTGCTCCTCGTCGAGCTCATCGCCATTACCCGATACGGCCCGCAGGGCGGCCCGCAGGCTGGCCGAGCGGTCGCCGGGAAGACGCACCAGGCTGGCCTTCTGGTCCAGCGCCCGGCCGATGGCCTGACGGATCCAGAAGGTGGCGTAGGTGGAGAACTTGAAGCCCTTTCGCCAGTCGAACTTGTCGACGGCGTGCTCCAGGCCGAGGTTGCCCTCCTGGATGAGGTCGAGCAACTCCATGCCGGGAGGCAAGGGGTAGCGGCGGGCCACACTCACCACGAGGCGGAGGTTGGATCGGATAAACCGATCCTTAGCGCGGGCGGCGGCCCGGATGGGGCGCTCGATCTCGCGACCGGTCTCACCGGCCTCCTTGCGGGCACGGGCTGCAGCACCGGCCTCGATGATCTGGGACAGCTCCCGCTCTTCCTGGGCGTTCAGGAGCGGGACCATGCCGATCTCGTTCAGGTACTGACCAACGGAGTCACTCATATGCTTCTCACTCGCTTGTCTTGGCCTCGGACAGTCGCATGACGCGCGCCAAGGAGGGGATGATTTCAGGGGGGAGACGGGTTTCCGGGGCGATTGGTGGATGTTTCCGGTGATCTCGTCTGTAGATATTCAACCACATCGGGCGGGTGCTGTATAGCCCTGTCATGGTGACCTCCGTCATACGAAGATTGCATAATCCGCCCCGGGGTCCGAAAATCCTGCGTCTTCGCAGGTCAGGGGCGATGTACGGAGCTGTCGTCACAGCGGCGAGCCGCTGGCCTACCGGTAGCATCGGGCCGTGAACGGCGCCCAACTTCCGCCTGGACCGCGCCGGATCGGACTCTTTGGCGGGACGTTCGACCCTCCCCATTTAGGCCACCTAGAGGCTGCTCAGACCGCGATGGTCGATCTGGGGCTCGACGTAGTGGTTTTGGTCGTCGCCAACGACCCGTGGCAGAAGACGGCCTGCGGTCAGGACGTGACCCCGGCGGGGATCCGCCTGGCCATGGTCCGCGCTGCGGCAGAGGGGCTCGAAGGGGTGGAGGTGGACGACTTGGAGATCCGGCGGGGCGGCCCGTCCTACACGGCCGACACTGTGGACGCCTACGCCGAGACAGGCTCCAAGGACCAGTTGTTCGTACTCGTGGGAAGTGACATCGCCCCGGGGCTTGACCGGTGGGCGCGACCTGATGAGGTGCGTCGGCGTGCGACGATTGTTGTGATGGATCGACCCGGACACATCGGGCACCGTCCGCCCGCTGGCTGGGATCACGTGGTGCTCGCGGGCACGTTCCCGGATCTGGCCGGGACGGACGTTCGGGCCCTGCTTCAAGACGGCGCGAGCGCGGTTGGGGCGGTCCCTGAGGCGGTCCTCGAGTTGATTTCTGAACACGGCTTGTACGGGGCGCATTAGTGAGCAGCGATGGTCTACGAAACCCGAACCCGCCGCTCCCTAACGGTTGGAGGTGGGGCTTTCCCGCGTTGGCTGCCGCTTTAGCCATCTGGGGGGCGGTCCTCCTGATGGGCGGATTGACCACCGTTCTGGACAGCCGACGGGGTGAGACCCGTGAGGCCGTTACCGATCCGTCGGCCGCCGGGTTCGAGGCATTCGTGGAACAGACCTGGTCGATGCTGGTGGCTACCGAGGACGGGTCGGGCGACTTGGTACAGGTCGCCGTGGTGGCCGCCGCCGACCGGTCGGGTGGCGGGGGTTCGGTACTACTGCTCCCGGTGGAGACCCGGCTACCCGGCGACGGGACCGCGTCCGAATGCGAGGCGGCCTGTCGGCTGCTGGATCAGCACCGTGACGGCGGACTGGAGGCGGTCCGGATAGCCATGGCGTCGATCCTCGACGTTCAGGTGACCGGAGCGACCCTGTTGACCCCGGCCCGGTGGGAGAGTCTGGCCGGAGCCGTAGCTCCCGTGGCGGTGACCCTGGCGGAGGACCTGGTGGCCACGGCGGCCGATGGGACATCGGTGGTCCGATTTCCGGCCGGGACGGTTTCGGTGGCGGCCACCGATGTGGTGGACCTTTTCGGTTTTCCCGGTGCCGGGGATGACTCGTCAACGCAAAGGGACGTGGCCGAGCGGGCGACTCGCCAGCAGGACTGGTGGCGGGGCTGGATGGATGCCCTGCACGGAGGAGACCCCCGTGACCGCCTGCCGAAACTCGACCTCGACGTGATCGACCTGTTGGCCACCGTGGCCCGTGGCCGGGTACGCATCGTGTCCGCACCGTGGGTGGATGACGGCGCTGCGGTCGTGGTCGATGGGAGCCAGCTGACCGATGTGGTAGTCGAGATGTTCCCCTTCCCGATTCCAAGGGTGCCCGGACTCCGTCCGTCGGTCCGACTACTGAACGGCACTGGCGATCCGTCGGTCGATGGTCCGGCCCGCGAGGCGGTGCTGCGAGCCGGCGTCGAACTGGCCGTGGTGGGCAACTACCGCAATGACGGGGCGATCCAGACCCGGGTCATCTACCGTGACCCGGCACTGGAGGCGGCCGCCGAGGCGTTGGCCGCTGCGATAGGTGGCGGCGTGCTGTTCGACCAGTACCTCAGTCCGGTGACTGACCTAACGGTGGTCATCGGCGCCGATTTCCTTCTCCGGGGTTAGCGTTCAGCCGCTATGAGCGGTCAGAGCACCACCACTCCTGAAGCGTTCCCGATCCCCTCGGTCAACGAGTGGATTGACTGGGCCCGCGCTGCGGCACGTGCCGCGGATGACAAATTGGGTGGTGAGACAATCATCATCGAGGTGGGCGACGTCATCTCGGTGACCGACTACTTCGTGGTTACCAGCGGCGGCAACTCCCGCCAGGTCCGGGCCATCGCCGATGAGGTCGAGGAACAACTGACCATGCTTGACGGACCGAAGCCTGTTGGGGTCGAGGGCCGAGATGACTACCGCTGGGTCCTCATGGACTTCGGCGGCTTTGTTGTCCATGTGTTGGACGAGGAGTCACGGTCCTTCTATGACCTCGAGCGCCTCTGGAACGACTGCCCAAAGGTTGGCTGGGATCCGTCCTGACCTAAATTCGTCGTACCTGAAGCACAGTGCCCCGGCTATCGCCCGCGCCGGCGGACGGAGACGCTGACTGAGGCGTCGTCGTGGATCTCGGTCCGTACGTCGACTCCCCAGTAGCGCGATATCACCGAGGGCGTCAGCACCTCTCCTGGGGTGCCGTGCTCGGCGAGGTGGCCGTCGTCGAGCACGGCGATGCGATCAGCGAACTGCCCCACCACCGTGAGGTCGTGGAGGGCGCACACCACGGTGAGGGACCGCTCGACGCGGAGTTCGGCGATCAACTCGAGGACACCCATCTGGTGTCCGAGGTCTAGAAATGACGTGGGCTCATCTAGAACCAGCACCGGAGCGTCCTGTACGAGTGCCCGGGCCACTACCACCCGCTGACGTTCGCCACCGGAGAGCGAATCCACAAACCGGTGAGCGAAGTCGTTCAGGCCCAGGCGTTCCAGTACCGCTGAGGTTCGCCGTCGATCATCTTCCGATGTGGCGAAACGCACGCCCTGATGGGGAGAGCGTCCCAGCAGGGCGTAGTCGAATACGTCGAGCCCCGGGGGAATGACCGGGTGTTGCGGCACGACGGCTAGTCGTCGCGCCCGCTCCCGCCTTCCAAGGCCGACGCCGTCGTCGGGACCGATGGTGATGGTGCCTCGGTGGGGGACCGTTCCAGCGAGTGCCCGGAGGAGGGTGGTCTTCCCGGCGCCGTTCGGCCCGATGATCGTCGTCCACGACCCGCCTTCGACCAGGAGGTCCAGATTGTCCACGACCTGGCGTCCACCGAGGTCGACCGAGACGTCGGACCAGCGGATGTCGAGTGGTGCCCCAGGGCCGGTTGGCGAGGTCACGACGTCAACTGCCTTCGGAGGATGAGGAGAAAGAACGGCGCACCGATGAAGGCCGTAATCACCCCTATGGGCAACTCGGCCGGCGCCTGGACAGTTCGGGCGGCCACGTCAGCCAGCGCCAGGAAAGCCCCACCAAACAGCAGGGAGAGAGGTAGCACGCGTCGGTGGCTGGCCCCGGCCACCATGCGAACAACATGGGGAACGACGAGGCCGACGAATCCGATGAGACCGCTGACGGCGACAGCCGCTGCGGCGGCCAGCGACGCCACGACTAGGACGACACGTCGTGTGGCTCTCGGGTTGAGCCCGAGGGTGGAAGCCTCCTCGTCGCCAACGGCCAGGATGTCCAGGGCTCCGACCGACAGCAGCATCCCCATTGAACAAAGCACCGCGTAGGGGAGAAGTAGGCGTACCTCCCCCCACCCGGCCGTCGAGAGTCGTCCGAGTATCCAGGCGAACACCTGCTGGAGAGTCGCGGAGTTCTGCTGCTGGACGAAGGTTTGGATCGCGGTGAAGAAGTTGGCCACCGCCACCCCGGCGAGGATGAGGGTGGCCGGCGAACCGATCCGACCCCGCCGCACACTGAGCGTCCCGGCTGCTGTCACAGCCACCAGGGCGCCGGCGAACGCGGCGAACGGCACCGGGTCGATGAAGCCGAACACGTCCCGGAGTTCGGTGACGATCGCGATGGTGGCTCCCAGACCGGCACCAGCGGCGATCCCGAGCAGGTAGGGGTCGGCCAGCGGATTTCGGAACACTCCCTGATAGGCGGCGCCCGAACCGGCCAAAAGGGCGCCGACGAGAAGCCCGAGCACCACCCGAGGGGCCCGGATATCCCAGACGATGGCCTGTTCGGTCGCCGACAACGACGAGTCCACTGCAATGAGTGGCAGGCGGTCGAGGAGTTCCCTGACCACCTTCCCGAGGGGAATGGAGACCGGCCCGGTGGCTACCCCCACCACGCCGGCCACCAGGACGGCACCTACCCCGGCAAGGAGCCATGCGGCTCCCAGGCGGGAGTCCGAACGTTTGGGTATCTGGCTAGCGCTCATCGACTTGGTCACGTAGCAATCAGTCGATGGCGTTGACGGCCTCGACGATGGAGCGCAGGAACTCCACGATCCGGGGCCCCCATCGAGACGCCACGTCGTCGTCGAGTTCCACGACCCGCCCACGGGACACGGCGGTGAGGTTGGCCCAGCCGGGGCGGGCGGCGACCGCTGCGACATCCTGTGCGCAGCACTTCGTGTCGGCCAGGAAGATGATGTCCGGATCGGCGTTGAGGAGGTATTCGGCAGAGACTTGCGGGTAGCCCCAAGCGGAGCCGTCAGGATCAGCCGGATCGGCGACGTTTACCAGTCCGGCGAGGGCGTACACCTCGCCAATGAAGGTCGTCGAAGTGACGGTGTAGAGGGTGTTGTCCAGCTCGTGGTAGTAGCTCAGCGGTTGCTCGAGGGACTGGACGGAATCGGTGAGTGCCGCCATCTCAGCTTTCATCTCGGCGACCAGGGTGGCTGCGGCATCCTCATCGCCGGTTGCTGCTGCAAGTGCCTCGATCTGGGAATAGGTGTCGGCAATGGTCTGGGCTGCCCCCAGGAGAAGGGTCGCTACGCCGACGGCGTCGAGGCCGGCTACGACGTCGCCCGGGTCGTAGGAGAGGACCACTAGGTCGGGCGCAAAGCCGAGAATGGCCTCGACGTTCGGCTCGAAGCCGCTGAGATCGGTGACCGGTGCGTCGCTGGGGAAGTTGGACATGGAGTCGACGGCCACGACACGGTGGCCGGCACCGATGGCGAACAACATTTCGGTAGCCACCGTCGAAATTGACACGATGCGTTTGGGCCCGTCGTGCTCCGCTGAGTCATGATCGACGCCGGGCGACCCGGACATGGCGATCGAGGAGCCGACGCCACCGCAGGCGGATGCCATCAGCATGGCCACAAGTGCGGCTACCGGCAGGCGGAGGGTTCGGCGGATCATTGGAGGTACTCCTGTCGTCGAGGAGTCTCCGCTCGATCGGCATGTTGCTGCCGTCCGAACCGGTTCCCTGGCCTCGAGGGTTTCTGGTTCGTACGAACGGGAGCTGGTTCGGGCTCGTAACCACATCTCCTGGCTGGAGAGTGGTTCATTACCGCTGCGGGACAGCGCCGGATTCACACCGGACTTCGGTCTCCCGACCGTGCAGGCAGTTTAGCCACGGCTTTCGGGGTGACCAGCCGTCGAGCCGGCCAGTCAGGACCAGGTGACGTGGGTGAGGGTGAGGGTGGTGCAGTACCAGACGTCCTGCTGGCCGCCTGCCGACAGGAACATGCCATTGGCGATCCTCGATCCGGTGGAGACCCGGTCCAGGATGTTGCCGGTAGCTACGTCGACCACGATCAGGTCGTCGCTTCCTTCATCGGTGAAGTCGTTGATGACCATCTCTCCTGACTCGGGAAAGACCACGGGCTGCATACTGGGACGGACCTCGAGATGCCAGAGCGGCTCCATGGTGGCATCGTCGATGCCTGCCAGCCCGCCGTTGACCGAGTCCCACGCCACGGCTATTCCTGTTCCGTCGGCCAACGGGTTGGGCACGTGGACGGGCGGAGCGATGATTCCGCCGCCGGGGGTGCCGAAGGGGGCCACCTCGCGAACGTCGGTTGGGTCGTCGAGATCGATGCGCAGCAGGCGCTGCGGGCCGGGCCACGGGGCCGGACGTCGCCACGACAGGTCGGGCGGCTGATCCCACCGTCCGTTGGGTTCGGTTGTGTGGATGGCCCGCACCGAGTCGATGTCACCGCAGTCCATCACCCAGCAGGCACCGTCGGACAGGCAGGCGTCCCAGGCCAGGCCGTGCTGACCACCTGGGACACCGGCAGTCCAGGTTGTCCGGTAGCGGGGGCGCCAGTCGTCGACAAGTAGGCGGTCGTCGTCGACTACGAGGCGCCAGAGGTGCTCGGTGCCCGGGACGTACACGTGCTCGGCGCCGCCGTCGCCCAGATCACCGGCGATTCGGCCCATGGATCCTTCGGGCAGGACGAGCGGCTCGCCCACCAGTTCGAGTGTCCCAGGGGCCAGCCGGGTGATCGTGGTGCCGCCCTGGCCCTCGAGGCGGAGGTCCTTGGTGATGAGCGTGCCGTCGGCCAAGGCCAGTAGGCCGTTGTGGCTGCGGTCGACAGGAAGCTGGCGCTCGGCCAGTACCGACAGGTCGTCGGGGTCGAGGCGGTGGAGGAACGAGCCGTTGACTGAGAGGATCGAGCCGTCGGCGTGGGCCAGGATCGCCCCGCACCACACGTGCTCGCCGCACGGCAGCTCGGGTGAGGTGGCTAGTGGTGCGAGCGTGTCGGGGTCTATGCGTTGCACCCAACCAAACGGAGGAGGCCCTGTGAAGGCGGCCATTGTCCCGCCGACGTACCACTGGCCTGGATCGCGTTCGATGGCCATGACGTTCCATCGCCCGTTACGGACCGTGGTGACTGAGGCGGTGCGCGTCGCCGCATCGAGTCGACCGGTAGCGGACTTCTGGCGACGGTTGCCGCCGCATTCCACCGGCCAAGCCGAAGGCCAGTACCCGGGGTGGGCTGTATCTCGATCGAGGGCGGTCATGTGCGAAGGAGACGGCGGATGGCCGTCACCACTTCCTCGATCTTCTCGTCGCCCGCCTCGTCGCCCTGCTGGACGGCCTCGCGGACGCAGTGGCTGATGTGGTCGTCGAGCAGTCCCACGCCGACACCCTGCAGGGCCTTGGTGACCGAAGAAATCTGGGTCAGGACGTCGATGCAGTAGGTCTCCTCGTCGACCAGGCGTTGTAGGCCACGGACCTGACCCTCGATGCGGCGGAGACGGACGAGGACGTCGTCCTTGGTGGGTGCGTAGCCGTGTGCCATGGAGCACAGCATAGAAGGCAGGGGATAGGGGTAGGGGGTATATTGCAAACACCGTGAACAAGACCGTGGAACTTCCAATCGGCGGCATGACGTGCGGTGCTTGCGCCGCCCGAGTCAGCCGGGGCCTGTCTGACGTCGATGGCGTGGAGACGGCGACCGTGAACCTGGCCACCGAGCGGGCCAAGGTCTGCTTCGATCCGGCGGTCGTCGATCCGGCGACATTGGAGGCTGCCGTTGAGTCGCTGGGTTACCGGATTGTCCTCCAGGCGGCCGAAGGGTCGATGGGTGAGGGGCGACCGGTCGATGGGCCATCGGAGGTCGGGTCGGACGGTGGCGGGGGCGACGGTCGACAGTTGGACGGATCGTCGGTGCGACTGGTGGTCGCCGGGTTGCTCACCGTGCCGGTGGCGTTGATCTCCATGGTCCACGGCCTGCGGTTTGGCGGGTGGGAGTGGGTTGTCGGGATCCTGTCCACGCCCGTCGTATGGGGCTGCGGGTGGCCATTCCACCGGGTAGCGATCCGGAATCTCGTACATCGGGCGACATCGATGGACACCCTGGTGTCGATGGGTACCGCAGCGGCCTGGGCGTGGTCGGTGGTGGCACTCGTGGCCGGCCGGGGTCACGTCTACTTCGAGACCGCCGCGGTGATCGTGACCCTTGTTCTGATGGGTCGTTGGTTGGAACAGCGGGCTCGCCAACGATCTGGCGAAGCCATCCGATCCCTGGCCGGACTGTCGGTCCGTGACGCCACGCTGGCCAATGGGCCCACGATCCCTATTGTCGATGTTGAGGTCGGCATGCGACTACTGGTGCGTCCCGGCGAGAAGGTCCCGGTCGATGGCCGGATCCTCGAGGGTTCTTCGAACGTCAACGAGTCGATGTTGACCGGTGAACCCCTCCCGGTGGCGGTGGGAGTGGGTGACACGGTGACGGGAGCGACCATCAACGCCAACGGGGCCCTGGTCATCGAGGCCATCCGCGTGGGCGCCGACACCACCCTGGCCCGCATCATGCGACTCGTCGACGAGGCCCAGGCCGACACCGCCCCGGTGCAACGCCTGGTCGACCGGATCTCGGCGATCTTCGTGCCGGTGGTCCTCGGCGTCTCGGTCGCGACCCTTCTGGCCTGGCTAGCCACCGGTCAACCCACGGCCGATGCCTTCACCGCCGCAGTAGCCGTGCTGATCATCGCCTGCCCATGTGCGCTGGGTCTGGCCACACCGACGGCGGTGATGGTGGGCACCGGTCGGGGCGCCCAACTTGGAGTCCTCATCCGCGGCGGAGAGGTACTCGAGTCGGCCCGAAGGGTCGACCACGTGGTGCTCGACAAGACAGGCACCGTCACCGCCGGCCACATGACGATGCAAAAAGTGGTCCCGGCCGCTGGCGTGGACGCCGGCTCGGCACTACGGATCGCCGCCTCGCTTGAAGAGCTTTCCGAACACCCGGTCGCGACAGCCATTGTCGACGCCGCTGATCGACAACTACCGGTTAGTGACTTCACCAACCTCCCCGGCATGGGCGTGCGAGGCGTGGTCAACGGCATAGAGACGGCGGTCGGCCGGCCCGCCCTGTTCAACCGGTTGCCCGACCACCTGGCTCTCGCCGTGGACGAGGCGGCCGACGCCGGCCACACGGCGGTCGTCGTGGGGTGGGAAGACCAGGCCCGGGCTGTGCTCGTGGTCGCCGACGAGGTACGACCAACGAGTGCCGAGGCGGTCGCCGGATTCCGGCGCCTGGGCCTCGATGTGACACTGCTGACCGGTGACGACGAACGAACCGCCCGCTCGGTGGCCGCCGCGGTGGGGATCGACCGGGTGGTTGCCGGCGTGCTACCCGACGGCAAGGACATTGAGATCCGCCGACTCCGCGAAGAAGGCCATGTGGTGGCCATGGTGGGCGACGGCATCAACGATGCCCCGGCGCTGGCCCGGGCCGACCTCGGGATCGCCATGGGAACCGGAACCGACGTGGCCATGGAGGCGGCCGACTTCACGATCGTGGCCGGCGACCTCCGAGCGGTCGTCGACGCCATCCGACTATCGAGGCGCACCCTGAACACCATCCGGGGGAACCTCTTCTGGGCCTTCGCCTACAACGTGGCGGCCGTACCACTGGCAGCCGTCGGTGTGCTCGACCCGATGATCGCAGCGGGCACTATGGCGTTCTCATCGGTGTTCGTGGTCACCAACTCACTGCGTCTCCGACGTTTCCGCGGTCGGGCGGGGGTCTGAGGACTCAGGCCGCGGCGTGGCGGGACCATCTCTGATCGGTCAGAGTGGGCACACCCCCGAGGAGGGCCCATGAACCATGACATTCCCGATGACCTCGCCGGCTACCTGGTCGAGTTGGACGAGTTCATAGATCGCGAGATCAAGCCGCTCGAAGAACAGGACGACAACATTCGGTTCTTCGATCACCGCCGTGAGGATGCGCGTACCGACTGGGACCGTGACGGTCTCCCCAACCGCGAGTGGGAGGCCCTCCTGTCCGAGGCCCGGCGTAGGGCCGACGAGGCAGGCCACTACCGCTACCCGCTCTCGGCTGAGATGGGTGGCCGTGACGGTACGAACCTGGGCATGGCCGTCATCAGGGAACACCTCGCCACCAGGGGACTTGGCCTGCACAACGACCTCCAGAACGAACACTCGATCGTCGGCAACAACGTGGGCCTCCTCCTGATGCTGGAATACGGGAGCGAGGAACAAAAGGCCGAATGGGTGCCCCACCTGCTGGCCGGGACCCGAGGATTCGCCTTCGGCATCACCGAACCGGACCACGGATCGGACGCAACCCACATGGAGACCAATGCCGTGCGCGACGGTGACGGGTGGGTACTCAACGGGGAAAAGACGTGGAACTCCGGCATCCATCGGGCGCACAGCGACCTGGTACTGGCCAGAACCTCGGGTGAACCCGGCGACGGCCACGGCATCACAGCCTTCTTGACCCCCATGGACGCAGATGGCCTGAAGATCGAGGAGTACCTCTGGACCTTCAACATGCCAACCGACCATGGCCGCGTCTCGTTGACTGGCGTACACGTACCTCACGGAGCCATCCTCGGCGAGGAAGGGCGGGGGTTGCAGATCGCCCAACATTTCTTCAACGAGAACCGGATCCGACAGGCGGCCTCCAGCCTCGGCGCCGCCCAGTACTGCATCAACGAGTCGGTGCATTACGCAGGAGAGCGCAGGCCGTTCGGCAAGCCGCTCTCGATCAACCAGGGGATCCAGTTTCCCCTGGTGGAACTTCAGACGGAGTGCGAGATGCTCAGGGCGCTGGTGCAGAAGACCGCGTGGCAGATGGACGCCTACGGGGCGTTCTCGGTCTCGGACAGGGTTTCGATGTGCAACTACCGGGCCAACCGGTTGTGCTGCGAGGCGGCGGACCGGGCTATGCAGGTCCACGGCGGGCTTGGCTACTCACGCCACCGGCCGTTCGAACACATCTACCGGCACCACCGGCGCTACCGGATCACAGAGGGTGCCGAGGAGATCCAGATGCGCCGCATTGCCGGCTACATGTTCGGCTTCATGAAGCAGCAGGCCCCCAAGGGCGTCGCCGGGGACTGAGCGAGACACGATGACCGACGTCGGGGTACTCCAGGACTGTTTGGGCGAGGTCCTGCAGCGGCTGGACGGCTTTGTGACCCTCTACTCGGTGGAGCGATTGTCAGGGGGTGCCAGCCAAGAGACCTACCGCCTCCGAGTCGAGATGACAGACGGTGAACGCAGCCTGGCGTTGCGCAGGAGCGTTGGCCCGACCGAAGGGCGTGGGATCGGAGGGCCCGGCCTCGTAGTCGAGGCGCGCCTCATGGTGTTGGCCCGCCAGGCGGGGGTGCCCGGCCCTGATGTCTGTCTGGTCCTCCGCCCGGAGGACGGCCTGGGAGACGGGTTCGTGATGGAGTGGATTGCCGGCGAGAGCCTCGGAGCCAGGATCAATCGCTCCGAGGATCTGGTTGCGGCCAGGGCTGGGCTGGCCCGTGAGTGCGGAGGAGCACTGGCGCGGATCCATTCCATTGACCTGGACTCCACAGGGCTACGCGACGTCCTGGGCGAGGTTGGCCCGGAAGACGCGGTCAGGTTGACGTGGAAGCGCTACCAGGAGTTCGGCAGTGCCCAGCCGATGATCGACTTCACCGCCCGGTGGCTCCTAGACCACCTACCCCCCGACGGGGAGTTGGCCCTTGTTCACGGAGACTTTCGCAACGGCAACCTTGTGGTCAACCCGACCGGCATGGGTGCCGTCTTGGACTGGGAGATCGCCCACATTGGTGACCCGATGCGTGACCTGGGATGGCTCTGCACCTCCAGTTGGCGCTTCGGTTATCCGGAGCAACCTGTCGGCGGCTTTGGTTCCTATGAGGATTTGTTCGCCGGATATGAGGAGGAGTCGGGTCGTGTCGTCGACCCGGAGCACGTCAGGTTCTGGGAGGTCTTCGGATCCTTCTGGTGGTCGATCGGCTGCCTGGGCATGGCAGACCAGTACCGGACCGGCCCGGACCGCAGCGTGGAGCGGGCGGCGATCGGAAGGCGCTCGTCTGAATGCCAGGTGGACTGCGTGAACCTCCTCATCCCTGGCCCGGTCACCGAAGTGGCCCGGGAAGGTGGTGACCACGGGCCCGACCTGCCGCGGGTTGACGAGCTGGTCGGCAGCGTCCGTGAGTTCCTGCGGTCCGACGTGGTTCCGGCCATTGACGGGCGGACCGGGTTCCTGGCCCGTGTGGCAGCCAATTCGCTGGACATCGTGACCCGTGAACTGGAGTGGGGTGGTGAACACCGGCATCTGGAGTGGATTCGACTGCGGAACCTTCTCGGCGTGGACGGCACCCTCGGAGAACTCAGGCTTCTCCTAGCCGAAGAACTACGGGACGAGTCCGTCGCGCTGGATGCTGACGGCCTCCTCGACCACCTCCGGCAAACGGTTGTGAATCAGGTCCTCATAGACCAGCCCACCTACCCGGGGTGCATATCCGCACTGAGTTTCGACGTCGACTCCCAAAAATAGAAACACCGGAGGTCGCTGACCTCCGGTGTCACGTGCAGTTAGAGGGAGCGGCCCTGGGCGGCCAGGGGGCGTGCACCGCCCTCGGAAATGTCTCGGCAGTGCCAGATTCCCATGATTGCAGGCATCTAGGGGCCACTGTCACAGCCCTTAATTATTGTTGTAGGTGAATTAACTGTTGTACGAGTACGAGAGAGAGCAGCAATGAACGACAATCCGGCCACTGAGATCCAACCCGCCAATTGGTGGCGGCGCCTTTGCGAGGTGACCGACCGCCTGTTCGTCTGTGGCGACCTCCCGCACCTGCAGTCGGATCCTGACGGATTCCACCGGGTGCTCGACGAGTGGGTGGTAGCCGGCATCACCCACATCGTCGACCTTCGCGGCGAGGCCTGCGACGCCGATGACGTCGCCAAGCACGCGCCCCACATCACCTACACCTGGCTTGGTACCCACGATTCAGGCGGCAACCAGGACTTCTCCTGGTTCGACGAAGGCGTCACCGCCATCACGAGGGCGTTGGAGGATCCTGATGCTCAGGTCGTGGTGCATTGCCACATGGGCGTCAACAGGGCACCGTCGATGGCCTATGCAGCGTTGCTACAGCTCGGCTACGGGATCGAGGACGGGCTCCACGCCATCCGCGACGCCCGCCCGATAGCGAAGATCCTGTACGCGGACAGTGCGGTCCGTTGGTTCGCCGACCGCGACGGCTGGGCAGAGGCCTTCCGCATCGATGCCGAGTCGAGGGTCCGTGCCTGGCACAGGGACAACGACGTCGACGTCCGTTGGATCATCAGCCGGATCCGGCGAGCCGGTGACGAGCAGATCGTCGAGGTGGCCGCCTGATGGGTTACGAGCAGATCGACCCGGGGTTTCCGGATCCCGACGACATCGACTGGGACGCCGAGTTCCGGGACCTGCCACAACAGCAGATCCTCATCGAGTACGCCCACAGGCGGGTCATGCGCCTCGTCGACCAGTGGTACGACCTGCGCGCAGGCGATGCCATCGGGTTCGAGGACATACCGGCCGAGCTACAGCTCGACCCCGACGCCAAGATTGGGATGATCGTGGTCGACCAGTTCGCCGAGGCGATCTGCGAGGTCTTCGGGGCGGATTACGCCGAGATCGACGCCGATAGGGGTCAGAAGCTGATCAGGGAGATCCTCGGGTGCATCACGCAGGGGGTCTCCATCGGACTGGGTGCAACTCCCGACGACGCCATCGACCAGAACGACGACACCAGAGATAGCGACGAGATAGGAGAGTCAAGATGAAGGTGTTCTACAACGAGGCGTACACGGCTGCGGCCCACGCCTTCGACACGACGAGAAAGAGCGGCTCGATTGCCACGGCGATGGATGAGGGCAGCGTGCCTGGCTGCGAAGTTGTCGACCCGATCGACTTCGTCGATCTGGCCGAGAAACTGATCGAAGAGACCCACGCTTCGGCTTATGTCGAGGCGCTCCGGACCGGAGAGCCTCACGAACTGGCCGAGAGCCAGGGGTTCAACTGGGATGAGGGCATTTGGGTTATGGCCGTCAACTCCACGGCCGGCGTGTTGGCAGCAGTGGACGAGGCTCTGGCCACCGGCGGGTCCAGCGGCAGCCTGTCGTCGGGCCTTCACCACGCCAGGTGTGCGGGCGGCGTGGGCTATTGCACGGTCAACGGCCTCGCGATGGCCGCCACGCGTGCCACCGAACTCATCTCGGGCACGGTCGTGATCCTCGACCTCGATGCCCATTGTGGCGGCGGCACCAATGAGCTGATCGGTGGCGACGGACGCATCCTGCACCTCGATCTCAGCACCAGCTCGTTTGATTCCTACAGCCCGGACGGTGACGATGAACTCACCGTTCTCCACGGACCAACCGACGTCGAGTATCTGGAGCACGTCCACAGCTTCCTCGCGCTGATTCCAGACGACACGGGTCTCGTCATCTACAACGCCGGCATGGACCCGCACCCAACCGTGTCAGCCGAAGGGCTGGCCCAGCGGGAGCGTCTGGTGGCTGCCTGGTGCGCACGTCACGGCGTGCCGGCGGCGTTCGTCCTGGCCGGGGGCTACACGTGGGGGATCACGATGGACGAACTCGTCGAGCTGCACCTCAACACCGTGAGGGCCTTCGCTGGCCGCGAACCCTCTGCCAGCGGAGATCTGTCCTCAGCGACGCGACAGCCACGCTACGGGCCGACCAGCAGCCCTGCCAGAACGGCCTAGTCCTCGATGATCACTCCGGCGGTTAGCGGGTCGAACCAAGCCGGCCATATCGTCTGTGAATCTGCAAATGACTCGGCGAGGTTTGCCCCAGTGAGGTTCGCCCCATCGAGATAAGCACCATGCAGGCTCGTTCTGAATAGATTCGAGCAGTACAGATTCGTTCTGACGAGCATCGCCTCAACGAGGTCCGCCCCGCTGAGGTCTGCCCTAGTGAGGTCCGCCCCGCTGAGGTCCGTCCCGCTGAGGTTCGCCCCGGTGAGGTCCACCCCAACAAGCGTCACTCCAACAAAGCTCACGCCTCGGAGCTTCGCTGAGGTGAGGTTCGCCCCGCTGAGGTCTGCCCTAGTGAGGTCCGCCCCGCTGAGGTCCATGCCAGCCAAGTCCGCCCTACGAAGGTTCGCCCCGGCGAGGTCCGCCCCAATAAGCGTCACTCCAGCAAAGCTCACTCTTCGGAGTTCTGCCGAGGTGAGGTTCGCCCCGGTGAGATCCGCGCCGATGAGATCCGCGCTGGTGAGATCCGCGCCGGTGAGGTCCGCCCGCCTGAGGTTCGCCCTAGTGAGATCC
>MPLU02004201.1_pt1 | contig 26571 bp, 16 predicted proteins | sample 1617381 | NCBI WGS metagenome assembly MPLU02 (sample SAMN05944801, study PRJNA350692) | marine metagenome | biome: marine; feature: ODZ; material: water; isolation source: 90 m water sample filtered on 0.2 um supor filter | place: Pacific Ocean | collected 2012-04-08 | depth 90m m
CACGGGCCCACGAGGCGTCACTCCCCCTCCGTTCACGGTCTCCACGCCCACGTTCCTGGGCATTGGTTGAAATCACGGCCACCATCAAGGCCAATAATCCATAGATTAAGTTGTTTAGTTTCATTATTATTTAATATTTAAATCGGTCTGCCTGCCTTGAGGAGCACCCCCCCCCATGCTACTAACCTTTAATACGCTTCCCACAGCTTAAGAGTTACACATGCCCTGTATCGGGCGTTGAAAATGAAGAAATCCCCCCACTTGTCAATAATGCCGCCCATATTTAAGCTCTACCCACTGTTACGCCAATGAATCCCGCCCTGACCCTCCAGCCTTCCACCGACCCGGCACAACTGCTCCGTTACCGGGATCGGCAATACGCCGCCGAACTTCTGACTGCAGCCATTGTCCATCTGGATCTCTTTACGTGGCTCAAAAATAATCCCAATGTGTCCACAGAAGAACTGCGTGGTCATTTTGATTTTTCCGAGCGCCCAACTGATGTGCTGCTTACACTGGCCCGTGCCAATGGGTTAATAAAAACTACTGACAACCAACATTCCATTACGCCATTGGCTGAGGAATTTCTGAGTAGTGACTCTCCGTGGAATTTAAAGCCCTACTACAGCCCGGTCCAAGACTCCCAAATCACCAGGGATTTTCTCACGGTTCTACGTACCGGCAAACCTGCCAACTGGCAGGCACAGGAGGAGGGCGGTGACTGGCACACCTCCATGCTGGATCAAGATTTCGCGCGCGACTTTACCCAGATCATGAACTGCCGCGGGCTCGCTTTTGGCCAGAAACTGGCACAAGCCCTTGACCCACAACTCAAGGACAAATCCCGACTCCTGGATATTGGCGGAGGTTCAGGTATTTATGCCAGCACCCTGATTGCCGCCCACCCGCATCTCAACGGAATGGTAATGGAGCAGACTCCGGTGGACGCCATCGCGCGTGAGGAAATTGCTAACCATGGCCTAACAGAGAAACTCGAAGTAATTACTGCAGACATGTTTGAAGTCGACTGGCCTGAGTGCGATATCCTGCTCTTCTCAAATGTACTACACGATTGGGATATTCCTGAAGTGAGAACCCTATGCCAAAAGGCCTCCACCGCACTTTCAAAAGATGGCCTATTGGTGGTTCACGAGGCCTTTATCAATGATGATAAAACCGGGCCCTTACCCGTCGCTGAATATTCCGCGCTACTCATGAATATCACCCAGGGCAAATGCTATGCGCCTTCTGAATACAGGACGATTCTTGAAGAACTAAACTTTAAAGTCGGCCCCTATCAGGATACCATCGCCGACCGCGGATTTATAACTGCCACAAAACAATAGAAGCAAAAGAAGTTCGAATGGCTAACTCAGACCATAACCCCTTAACTACCAAGGAAAATTACATCATAGAAAACAAGGGCACTGAACCACCCTTTTCAGGTGAGTATGATAATTTTTATGAACCGGGAACTTATATTTGCCGGCGCTGCAACACTCCACTCTACAAATCCACCAGTAAGTTTAATGCCGGCTGCGGATGGCCCGCGTTCGATGAGGAAATTGAAGGGGCTGTAAAGCAACTCCCTGATGCGGATGGCTTTCGAACTGAAATCCTGTGTGCAAGTTGTGACGGACACCTGGGTCATGTATTCGAGGGCGAAAACCACACCCCAAAGGATACCCGCCACTGCGTTAACTCTCTTTCAATGAAATTCGTGAAGGAAGGCGAATAAAAAGAACCGTACAAATAAAGGCTATTACACTCACCACACCCAAAGAAAGGAGACAAGGTCGAGTGGGGTTTGGTCTTGGTCTATGTGATAATCACCAATATTTAAAACGCCAGCCCGATGAAATACTCTAAATAACGTGAGGACCGGAACTAGCTGCCCTCATTTCCTCCTTGCGAATAGCCTTGGGCCTTGTCTTGCCGATACCTGCCAAGCGCTATAGGCTCCAGAACATGGACCCGAAACAACTTCACGTTATCCAGGCTCTGGAAAAGGCTGGAGCCACTGAGCACCTTACTGATCGCGAAAAACATCTGGTAGGTTTGGCTGTCACCATTACCCGCGGTTGCGCCTACTGCACCGGGGGCCGAACAGAAAAAGCGCTCGCTTCCGGAATCACTCAGGAAACACTGACCGCCAACACCGATCTTGTCGCCGCTGTGAATGCAGGAGTGGCGGTGCGCACAGTCCTGCAGGGGCTGGAAGGACTCAGCTGCGATAGCCCTGAGTGTGCTTCCTAGACTAAAAAGCCTACTTTTTTCTTTTCCCACGCACTTTCCAGTTGGGATCAGGCGTGTGCATCTTTTCCATGAGCGAAACCGCCTGCCTCACTAGCTGCGGATTTTCCCCAGCCTGATCTCGTGCTTCAGCCGGGTCACTTGAAAGATCATAGAGCTGAATCTTGCCGGTAAACATCGGCTGACGGATGGCCTTCCATTTGCCGAACCGCACGGCCTGTGCTGAACCCTTTTCATAAAATTCCCAGTACAGGGGATTCTTTCGCACCTTCTTTTTGCCGTGCAACACATCCATAAAACTTTCGCTGTCAATTTCTGCGGGCGCCTTCACCCCGGCCAATTCACTCGCCGTTGCCATGAAGTCACCAAAGTACCAGTAGGCACCATCAGAACCCCCGGCTTGAATCGTGCCCGGCCACCACGCAATAGTCGGCACGCGAATGCCCCCTTCAGTCAGGTCGCGCTTAATGCCGCGCAACTTGCCATTGGAATCAAAGTAATCAGCCTTATGCCCCCCTTCCTGATGCGGGCCGTTGTCTGAGGTGAAAATAACCAGTGTGTTCTCTGCAATCTTCAGTTCCTTGAGTAGATCCAGTATCCGCCCGGTATCCCGATCAATATTCTGGATCATTTTGGCAAATCCTTTTTCCGGTTCGGGCCAGTTCTTCCTGGCAAACTCTCCCAGTTCCGGAACCTCCATGCCCTTGTTGCCCGCCTCGTTATTGGCATGGGGTACATTCATGGAAAAGTAGAGGAAGAAGGGATGCTTTTGATTCTGGCGGATGAAGGCGAGTGAATCCTCAATAAAAAGATCAGGCGCATACTCAAGCCGCTTCACCGCCACCCCGCGGCCGGACCGGGGTTGAGCGGGATCCTGAAATGCCTTCCACTTTTGTGCCACTTCATTCTTGAGCTTTACCACCCTGCCATTGCGGATGAGGAACTCCGGATAAAAATTATGGGCGTGCCACATGTTGATGTAGCCAAAGAAATGATCGAAGCCCACGTCATTGGGGTTGGTAAAATTATCGGGCGTGCCCACCCCCCATTTACCAATACACGCAGTTTGATAACCCGCACCCTTGAGCATTGAGGCAAGCGTCGATTGATCGGGCCGGATGACAATCGGTTGCGTAGAATTGCCGCGCACCACCGTGCGGCCCATGTGACGGCCAGTGAGTAATACACTGCGAGAAGGGGCACACACCGTGCAGCCTGCATAAAATTGGGTGAACTTCATGCCCGCTTTCGCCATCGCGTCCAGTCGCGGCGTCTTGAGTTTCTGCTGTCCGAAACAGCTCAAGTCACCATAGCCCAGATCATCAGCCAGAATCAGGATGATATTGGGTTGTTTCGCGGCACGTGCCGGCAGCGTGCAGATCACGAAAAGAAACAAGATAAAGAGGTGGCGCATGGATATTTTGGTAGCGGCACAGGGGGGTTAGGTCAAATAATCTCGAAAAACCGCCGATCCATCCATAAGCTGAGAGCCACTCCGTTATATTTCATGAAAAATCTTTTCCCTCTCCTGTTAGTGCTGGGTATCGGCTCAGTAGATTTCCTGTCGGCCGAAGACGGCAAACCAACGGTAATCCGTGTCACACACGGCCCAATGCTCGGCCGTCCAAAGACCGATTCCATGAGCCTTTGGGTGCGTACTGAGCGACCGGGCAAGGTCCAGGTTTTTTACGGCACGCAAAAAGATAAGCTCACCGAAGAGGCATCCATTGAAACGACTGATATCAAACGTGATAACACGGCCATCATCCCCATCAACGGATTACAGGCCAATACCCGCTATTATTACCGCATTGCTGACCATCAGCTCGATGGCTCCTTCCGCACCCTGCCTCGTGCTGCAGACTTCAGAAACCCAAAAGGCAACCCGAAGGGTCTCTTTAATTTCAAATTTGAATTTGCCTGCGGCAATAATCAGGGCGGAGGAGGCGACAGTGCGGGCCCAACCGTGCCTGTCTTTAAAACCCTGAACGCCAAGGTCCGCGAGGACATCAATTTTGCCATCCTCAATGGCGACTGGCTCTATGAGCAACGCCGTGATTACCCACCCAAAGACTGGTTGGGTCAGGTTGGTTTGGATTCCATCAACCAGGCACCGCGTGTTGTGCAAAAGGCCCCCACGGTCGTGGGTGTTTGGGAAAATTATAAAACCTATCTTGCCCGGGGTCGTAACTTAAGCGAGTGGCACCGGAACGTTCCCTCCTTTTATACGGCGGATGATCATGAACTGATTAATGACATCTATGGTGCAGGAGAAACAGGTTACGTAAACCGACGCGCCGTGTTCCGCGACATTGCCACCAAGGCCTGGTTCGATTATCTCGCCTGGGCCAACCCCGTACAGCACAACGCTCCAGCGTGGTTCGGCACCGGAAAGTTCAAGCAGGGAAGCGATATTCTGGAGGATCCGGAAGCCAACTTTACCCAACTCAACTACAAGGAGCTGGCCAATCTCCACGTGCACTGGGGCACGCCCACTGCCGGGGTGCCTGACGCCAAGCTCGATGCAGAGAAAGGGGATCCCAATTCAGCGGTTTATGAAATTGCTGAAGTGCTCAGCCCCACCAAGCTTCGTATTAAGCCTGCAGCCAAGGCCAACGGCAATGCCGGTTATTCCATTGGTCGCCGCTGCTACGGTAAATTCAGCATGTCCAACTGTGACTTCTTTCTTTTGGACACCCGTTCCCACCGCAACCTGCACAATGTCGATAAACCTGATAACCCCAAGGCCACCATGCTGGGCAAACAACAACTCGCCTGGCTTAAGGACGGCATCAAGAAAAGCAAGGCCGACTTCATCTTCGTGGTTTCCTCGGTAAATTTCATGGTACCACACGTGGGTAGCGGCGGGGGAGACGACAAGCAGGCTACCATCAAAAAGGACGATGCCTGGACCGTATTCCTGAAGGAACGTGAGGAGTTGATTGAATTCTGGGACGGCCTCGACAAGGGCGTGTTCGTGCTCACCGGCGACTTACACAACAGCTTCGCCATCAAGATAACCGATAACGTCTATGAATTTGCCAGCGGCCCCCACAACTCCATCAACCACGCGCCCATGAAGGATGAAGGCGGTCGGCCCTCCAATGGTAAATTCAAGTACGGACCGCGCGCTTGTGACATTCGCTGGAGCAGTTACGCCATGGAGGATATCCCACGCGCCAACCGCACCTTTCCCCACTACTGCGTAGTGCAGGTTAACAATGTCTTTAATAACCCGGTGGAACGAAACGGCGAACGCTGGTTTGCTTTCCCTCACCCGCAGGTCATCTTTCAGTTTCACGACGCCTACACCGGGGCCCTGCGTTATTCCGAAACGTTTGTCTTGGGACTGAATTAAAGCTCCACCCGGGCCCCGTCCTTTTTAGAGGACTCAATACAAGCCATCAGAACCTGCTGCGTCTTGAGGACGATTTCACTCCACTTGGAGTCCGGCGAATCTTTTAACACCAGGTCACCAAAATTACGGAAAAGACCGGTCTCCTGCGAGGTGGGATGACTACCTCCATATTCATGAATGGCTACGGTGCGGTCATGTTGTTCCATATTAAAATCACATACGTGCTGATTACTCTCGGTGTTACTGACAGTGTACTTCACTTCCGATCCATAAAAGGGCACCACAAAATCATCGAGCCTTACGGTTCCTTCAGTACCGCAAACATGTGCCCACTGCTGGTTGCCGGCCATAAAGGAACAATAGTAACTGGCAGTAACGCCATTCTCATAAAACATTTCACCGGAAAACTCCATGGGCACCTGGTCGGGGCTGTCGGCACGCGCCGCCCCCTTTAATATTCGCCCGCTCACTGACTGGGGCATCGCATAATTCATCACCCACAGGTTGAACCGGATATTGTACCAACCCAGATCTCCAAGGCAGCCCAGGGGTTCAAGATCACTGTGCATGCGAATGTTGCCGGTGAGGAAGTCCTCGCCTGCATTAAAACTGAACTGCGAATTGATCCGGCGAATGTCTCCAATACTTCCATCAGTCAAGGTTTCACGCAGCGCATCGAGGCGTTTACTGTGCATAAACATGACTCCATCCATGAACTGCACGCCCGCTTCATTACAGGCAGCAATAATCTCCTCCACTTCAGCCACATCAACACCACAGGGTTTTTCAGAAAGCACGTGCTTGCCGGCTTTGACGGCCTTGATAATCCACTCCTTGCGCACTCCTGTAGGCAGTGGGATGTACACTGCATCAATATCATCGCGTGCGAGGAGTTCATCATAACCCTCCACCGCCTCAGGTTTGGTGGGGAACGGGACGTGACTGGAACAGTCATCAATCCATGCCTGTGCCTTGGCTTTATCCCGGCTGGCCACCGCAACAATCTCACCGTTACCTGAAAGGGCAACCGACTGCCAGTTTTTGATCCCAATCCAGGCGGCACTCAGAAAACCCCAACGACATTTTTTTTCACTCATAAATCTAATCTATTAACTTGGTAAAACGGGAGGCGACTCTCGCGGCGACCCTTGAGTTTGGCAAGAAGTTTGCCTAGCTATGCATGACCTGCCCTCCATCGATATTAATTGTCTGGCCGGTGATGTTGCAGGCATATTCTGAAGCCAAGAAAGCCGCCATGGCTCCAAACTCCCTGGGTTCCTGCCAGCGACCCAGCGGGGAAATACTTTTGATCTTGGCCTGAGCCCAGTCTTCGTAATCAAGACGTTCCTCCTCAGGAAGGGTCTTTTGGCTGGCCGCCCACACTGACTGGTTTAAACCGGTTTTCACCATGCCCGGAGAGAGGCAATTAGCCCGCACATTGAAAGGTGCCAGGTCCTTGGCGATGACCTGCATAAAATTGATGACCCCGGCCTTGGCCGCACTGTAGGGCGGATCAGTGGGGGAACCAATTTGAGCTGCCACGGAGCTGAGAAAGAGAAACGAGCCGGCTTTCGCTTCACGCAGGACCGGTGAAAACGCATGGGCAGCATGCACCGCACCCATTAAGTTGACCTCAAGAACCCGGGACCAATCATCCGGCTCAAGATTCCAGAAAGGACATCCAAATTTCCCGGAACCGACTGCAGCAGCACACACCACGTGCCGTACCGATCCCAACGAATTACCGAACTGCTCCGCCGCGACCTCCACATCCTGAAGCTTTGCAATATCGCCTACTGAAAATTCCGCTTCCAATTCCGCAGCCGTTTCGCGAACCCCTTCATCACAATCCAAAATCCCCACTCGAGCTCCTTCTTTAACGAAGGTTTCAGCAATTGAACGGCCAATACCCTGCGAGCCACCCAAAACAACCACTCCCTGTCCCGTAAGTCGAAGATCCATTTTGCGCAGTGTTAATCAACCGGATGCAGAGCGCAATGTTCAACGAAGTATTCCACAATAGCCGCAAGGGCCTGCTCATCATAACTTTTCTTTACAGATAAATTACCCCAGATGGGCTGCGGCCAACAAGGATCAGCAGGACTTCTTCCCACAACATGCAGGTGAAGTTGTGGGACAAGATTTCCCAGAGCCCCGAAGTTAACCTTGGGATTTTTCTGCGTCTGCTTGAGGTACCGCGAGATCTCCTGACAGTCACTCATAATTCGCGTCAGTTCAGGCGCCGGCAAATCCAATAAATCGACTGCATCAGTTTCCGGCACGAGAATAAACCATGTCACTGCCGCATTACGATGTAACAGCAGGTATCCATTTTTTATCCGGCCAAGAACATGACAGTCCTGTCTCAATTGAGCGTGAAGTTTAAACATCGGTGAAGGGATTTGTACCGTGAGGAAGCGCGCTTGCAAAGTCACCAGCGATCGGCACAATCAGCCCCCGTTACCCTGAAACATGAATAAACTCGTTCCTTTCCTGATGGCTGGGCTGGCTTTGCCGGTGTTAAGCGCAAATTATACAGTGGTGCCCAACTGGACCAAGGTTCCCACCGGCGAAAAACAAATCGGCAACATGCATGGTGATGTGGCGGTGAGTTCCAAGGGCGAAATTTATGTCAGCGTCCAGGGTGGCCCGAAGGCCGGCGTACAGGTATATGATAATAAGGGAAACTACCTGCGCAACGTCCCCAAGGCTCCAAATGATTTTCATGGATTTGTCATTCGCAAAACCGGGGATGGCGAACACATCTACGGTGCGCGACTGGGCGGACAAAACATCCTCAAGCTTACCCTGAAAGGTAAGGTGATCCTGGATATCCCCCCCAGCACAATCCCCGACAAGTATAAGAATAAGCGGAACGAAAAATCCTTTGTCCGCCTAACAGCCATGGATGTTGCTCCCAATGGGGATCTCTATGTGACTGACGGTTATTCGACTGACTACATCCATCACTTTGACAAGAGCGGCAAGTACGTCAAAAGCTTCGGCGGCCGAAAAGCGTTGGGTTCACAAACACTCCATAAAATCTGTATCGACACCCGTTATGATCCTCCCCGCATTCTGGGAGCTGACCGGGAAAAGTATCGTTTGATCCATATTTCACTCGAGGGAAAATTTATTGGAGTTTATGCCAAGGACGTTCTTCGCCCCGCCGCGGTGGCGGTGCATGGAGATCTGGCCGTCGCCGGAGAGATCAAGGGCCGCTCAACCCTTTATGACAAGGAAGGCAAGGTGGTCGCTCACCTGGGCCACAATACCGCCCCGGGCGAAACCGCCACCAACAAGCTGCCACCAACCAAATGGCGTCCTGGATTTTTCTCCGCCCCACACGGTGTCGCCTTCAATGAGGCCGGGGATTTGTTTGTGGCTGAATACACCGTACACGGCCGCATCCACCGTTTTAATGTGAAGAAATAAAGGTGCTGCCGGGTATTAAACAGTTCGAGTTGACTGGTCGTGTAGCGATCATTACCGGAGGCTCCAAAGGTTTGGGCGAAGCCATGGGGGCGGGACTGGCGAGTGCCGGAGCCAACCTGATGCTGGTCAGCCGTAATGGAGAGGAAGCCCAAGCCACCGCAGAGAAATTAGCCAGCGAATACAACTGTCAAGCCATGGGCTTTGCTGCCGACGTCTCCAAACAGGAAGACACCGAAGCCATGGCCACCAAGTGCCTGGAGCAGTTCGGACGTATTGATATTTTAATCAACAGTGCCGGCATCAATATCCGCGGCCCCATTGACGAAGTCAGCTACGAGGAATTCTCCGAAGTACAGCGTATCAATGTCGATGGCACCTGGCTGGCCTGCCGGGCTGTGCTCCCTCACATGAAGGAAAAACAGTATGGCCGTATCATTAACCTGGCCAGCGCCCTGGGCCTGGTGGCCATTGCCAACCGTACCCCCTACTGCAGCAGTAAAGGCGGAGCGGTGATGCTCACCCGTTCACTCGCGCTCGAACTGGCCAATGAAGGCATCACTGTCAACGCCATTTGCCCCGGACCCTTTCTCACTCCGATGAATGAACCCATCGCCGAAACCGAAGAAGGCAAGAAATTCATCGTGGGAGCCACCGCGCTCAAACGCTGGGGAGACCTGAAAGAAATCCAGGGGGCCGCCATATATCTGGCTAGTGATGCAGCCAGCTACACCACCGGTTCCATGATCAGTGTTGATGGCGGCTGGACCGCGCAATAGCTCCACGACTATTGCGTGAACAGAACAGAACTGTTAGCGTCAAACTGCAAATGCATCGACCTCTGTGCATTCTATTTGTGCTACTGACTTCCCCTGGAAGTTGGGCGGCACCCGTTAATGAACTGCCTTGGTCCTTCAAACCACTAAAGAACGCAACTCTCCCCAATATCCAGCAGCCAGACTGGCCCCAAACCCGACTCGATCACTTCATCCTTTCGCGGATGGAAAAAGAAGGGCTACAACCGGCCAAAGCGGCTGAGGATCGCGTAATTTTACGGCGGCTTTACTTTGATTTGATTGGCCTGCCGCCCACGCAAAAACAAATAGATACCTTCAAGCGCGAGAATTTTGCGAAGACGGTCGATCAACTGCTTGCCTCCCCGCACTACGGCGAGCGTTGGGGGCGCCACTGGCTGGATCTGGCACGCTACACCGACAAGACCGCCAGCTGGCTTAACTCCACCGCCTCGGCCTGGCTCTACCGCGATTGGGTCGTGAAAGCCTTTAATGACGATCTACCCTACAACACGTTTGTTAAAAAGCAGCTGGCCAATGACCTGATGACCGGGAGCGACCCGAAGGACAACGCCGCATTGGGTTTCCTCGGCCTGAGCCCAACCTACTGGAAGGAACTGCAGTTGCCCCCGGAAATTATCAAGACCACCGTAGCTGATGAATGGGAGGAGCACATGGACGCCTTGGGCCGCACCTTTCTCGGGCTCGCCTTTGGCTGCGCGCGTTGTCACGACCATAAGAGTGACCCGGTAACCCAGGAGGATTACTATGCTATTGCCGGTGTATTTGCCAGTGTACGCATTACCGATCGGCCGACAATGAAGGAGGAACTTTGGGTGCCCGTAGCCCAGGCCCGCAAAAAGGTTGCGGCCCTGGAAAAGAAACTGGCAGAGTTAAAAAAGAAAAAATCCGCAGCACAGATCCTCGGGGTAAAAGTCCCGGAATTTGCCAAGGATTATGCCGGGGCGATCGCAAAACTAAAACCCGCCTTTCACGCGCCATTGAATGTCCCTACCAAGAATCTCACCTCTGAAAACGGAGTCCAAATCTTGAAAGACAAATTTACCACCTTCGGTTCCGGACGAATGCGCGGCGAAGTCAAGGCGCTCAAAGATGCCTACACGGTTTCTTTCTGGTTTCGCAACGACCTGGCCAACAACGCGCGGCCGGTTACCGCGTATCTGTTTTCACGCGGCCAGGATGGCGACAGCCGGGCACCGGGCGATCATCTCGGCATCGGCGGCACTTCCACCCAGGCCGATGGAACGCTCTTTCTTTTCAACGGCAACGCAGCCAGAAATTCGGTGGGAGGCAAGACGGTCATCGCACCGGGCAGCTGGAACCACGTGGTGTTCCTACGGTCGGGAAGCAATGTGAAGGCTTACCTCAACGGCGCAACCCAGCCGGAGTTTGAAGGGGAAATTAAATCCACCGCTGCCGACTCCCGGGAGATTTTCATCGGGGGCCGCAATGACCGTTTTGCACTATTGTCGGGTCACGTGGCGCACTTCACTTTTTTTAACCGGGCTTTAACGGCTAGGGAAGCACAGCAACTCCACACGGCCTCCGGCCAACCCAAGGGCCCAAAGACTGAGCCCAAGGAAAGCACCAAAACAGTGATCGCTCAGGCTGATCCCAAGGCGCAAATCGAGAAGGTGACCAGGGAAATGGAAGCCATTAAAAAGAATACGCCCCATTATAATATGCCACTAGTCAACGGCGTGTCTGAAGCGGCCTTGTTCGTAAATCCTGCCAAGGGCAAGCACGGCACATCGCTGGATTACAAAAAGGGCGAAGCGCGAAACCTGGCTCTCCACAAACGCGGCAACCCCAACATAACCGGCAAAGTGGTGCCGCGACGTTTTCTTAATGCCTTCCCTGTAAAAAACGAACAGGTACGCCAGTTCAAAAACGGCAGCGGCCGCCTGGATCTGGCTGAAGCCCTTGTGAATGAGGCCACGCCTCTGGCCGCGCGAGTCATCGTAAACCGGGTGTGGCTGCATCACTTTGGGAGCGGCCTAACCTCAACTCCCAGCGACCTGGGCTCCGGCGGCGATGTACCCACCCACCCGCAACTTCTTAATGACCTGGCCTCACGCTTTGTGAAAAACGGCTGGTCACTCAAATGGCTGCACCGCGAGATTCTACTCTCGGCATGCTGGCAACAGAGCATCCACTCCGACCAATCTCAGAAACTGGATCCGCTCAATAAACTGTATGGACGGATGAATCGTCGCCGACTGGACGTGGAAGTCTGGCGAGATGCCATGCTGCAGGTCAGCGACCAACTGGACCCCACCCTTGGAGGTGAGCCCAAGGATCTTGAATCAAAAGATAACAAACGACGCACGCTATATGGCCTCATCCATCGGCGCGAACCCAATCAGATGCTGCGCATCCATGATTTCCCGGACCCCACTGCGCACGCCCCCAGCCGCCCCCAAACCATTACACCCCTGCAACAACTCTTTGCCCTCAATGGCCCCTTCATCCAATGGCAGGCCGAAGCGCTGGCGACAAGTTTAATGAAGCAAACCGGCACCGAAGCCAGAGTAAATGCCGCTTATAAAAAACTGTTCCAGCGAACACCGCGCCAAACAGAAAGAAAAATCGCGTCCGCCTTCTTTAATGAAACCAAAAATGACAAGGCCGCCTGGACACAGTACTCCCACGCGCTCCTGGCCAGTAACGAGTTTCTCTTTATTGAATGATGAACCCACCCTTCTCCATCAACAGGCGCAGTGCCCTCGCCCGTATGGGCGCAGGCATGGGCACTCTGGGTTTATTTAATGCGCTACAATCCCAGGCAAACATGGCGCCGCACTTTAAGCCGCGTGCCAAGCGCGTGATTCATCTTTTCATGAATGGAGGCCCCTTCGGCCCGGACTTCATGGACCCCAAGCCGGCTCTCAAGAAATACGAAGGCCAACGGCCCGAGGGCACGGATCTGCGCACCGAACGCCCCACCGGCGGGCTACTCAATGCACCCTACCATTATACACAACACGGCCAGAGTGGACTGCCCATCAGCAGTCTATTGCCGCACACCGCAAAGTTTGCCGATGACATCTGCGCGCTGCGCTCGGTGCATACCGACAACCCCAACCATGGCCCGGCACTGCTCCTGATGAATAACGGCACCATGACCCCCAAGGTTCCCAGCATGGGCGCATGGATGAGTTATGGCTTGGGCACAGAAAACACCAACCTTCCTCCCTATGTTGTGTTGTGCCCCGGCCGACCGGTCCGCTTTTCCATCCTGTGGAACAGCGCCTTCCTGCCTTCAAAACATCAGGGTGTGTACATCAATCACTCAAAGATTACGCCCAAGGAAATGATTCCCTGGCTGCGCAACGCCCAACTCGATACGGCCACCCAACGTAAACAGTTGGATCTTATCTCCGCACTCAACCGGGACCATCTCGCCGTCCAGAGCCAAACCGACAACGCGTTGCAGGGGCGTATTGAGGCAATGGAAACCGCTTACCGCATGCAGTTTTCCGCTACTGACGCCTTTGATATCGAGAAGGAACCCAAATCCATACGCGAGAGCTACGGCAAGGGGCATTTTGCCAACGGGTGCCTGATCGCCCGGCGCCTCTCTGAACGGGGCGTGCGTTTCATTCAGGTTTACTATGGCAACGGCCAGCCCTGGGATACTCACAAGAACCACAACAAAACCACACCCACCCTTGCCAGGAACATCGACCAACCCATGGCCGCACTTTTGGGTGACCTGAAGGCACGGGGACTCCTGGAAGATACACTTATCATGTGGGGAGGCGAATTTGGACGAACTCCAGTAAGCGAAAATGGCAACGGCCGCGACCACAACCCGCACGGCTTCCTGATGTGGATGGCAGGCGGCGGAGTCAAGGGCGGTATGGCTTATGGCCAAAGCGACCCGTTTGGTTTCAAGGCCGTACACAACCGCATGCACATCCACGATCTGCATGCCACGCTGCTATATTTGTTGGGTATTGACCATGAAAGGCTTACCTACCGCCTGTCTGGACGTGATTTCAGGCTTACTAATGTATCAGGCAACGTAGCCAAGGAAATTCTGGCCTGAGCCGGGCTCTCTCAAGAGAGTAACTATTATTGAGTAGTTGCGTCTTTTCTTGTATAAGAATTCACCGATGAACAGTCCTTCAAAGCGCCTTTTGATTGCTCTATCTGTCAGTTGTTTACTGTCCGGACCCCGGAGTGTTGATGCGGCTGAGCCGAGTGCCGAAGGACTGGCATTCTTCGAGAAAAAAATTCGGCCGGTGTTGGTGGAGCGTTGTTACAAATGTCATTCAGCTGAAAGCGAGAAGTTGAAGGGGGAACTGATGCTCGATACCCGCGCGGGCATTCGCAAGGGCGGCGAATCAGGGCATGCTGTGGTCCCGGGGAAACTGAAGGAAAGTTTACTGATCGAATCCATTCGTTACGAGAATGAGGATCTGGAAATGCCACCCAAGGAAAAATTGCCCGAGTCGGTTATTGCCGACTTTGAAAAGTGGATCATGATGGGCGCCCCTGACCCTCGCGAAAACAACGCAGCCATCGAAAAACCGAATTGGCAAAAATCCAGGAACCACTGGTCCTTTAAGCCCCCCCAACAACCCGCTATCCCCAAGGTGAAGCAGGATAACTGGGCGCGCTCGGATATCGACCGCTTTATTCTGGCCGGTTTGGAGAAGCAATCCCTGAAACCGGCCGGCCAGGCTGATCGACGCACGCTGATTCGCCGACTCTTTTTTGATCTGAACGGTGTGCCGCCTACACCGAAGGAAGTGGAGGCTTTTGTAAATGACAAGGACCTCAGGGCTTATGAGAAACTGGTGGACCAACTGCTGGCTTCTGAAAGTTTTGGAGAACGCTGGGGCCGCCACTGGATGGATGTCGCGCGCTACGCTGAGTCCAGCGGCAAGGAGGCCAACCTCACCTACCCGCATGCCTGGCGTTACCGCGATTACGTGATTGATTCCTTTAATGCCGACAAACCCTACGACCAGTTCATTCGCGAACAGTTGGCCGGCGACCTGATGCCTTCCCGTGATGACAACCATCAGGCCGAACTGATGACCGCCACCGGGTTTCTGGCACTGGGACCCAAGTCGCATAACGAACGCAACCGAATGCAGTTCACCGTGGATCTGGTGGATGAACAGATTGAAACCCTGTCCCGGTCCATGCTGGGACTGACCATCGCCTGCGCACGTTGCCACGATCACAAGTTCGATCCCATTACCCAGCACGAATATTACGCCATGGCGGGAATTCTTTATAATACCGAGACCTATTTTGGCACGGTGGACGGCCCGGGCAACCGCCGAAGTACGCGGCTGTTAAATCTACCGGCAGAAACTGCTGAAGGCAGCGGAAAAACCCTGAGCACAACCGAACGCGCCCGACTGGAAAAATCGCTGACCGAAAGCGTGCAGGCCCGCGATGAACTCGTTGCCCAGGGACGGCGGGAACGACGGGATGGTTCCGGTGACATTCAACGCACCCAGTTTCGTATCCGCGTTGCCAGCAGTCGGGTCAGTGATCTTAAGGAGCGATTGAGTGGCTATACCGAAAGCGGGCAATCCATTCCGCGGGCCATGGGCGTGCGTGACCGCGGCTTTGTGCGCGAAACCCGACTTCTGGAACGGGGAGAGATTGATCAACCGGGCGAACGGGTAAGCCGTGGGTTTGTTTCCATCGTGAACCCCGATTACAAACCTTTCTTCAACCGGCGCGACAGTGGTCGAAAACAAATGGCTGAATGGATCGTCAGTCCCGGCAATCCCCTGACTGCACGGGTAATGGTCAACCGCATTTGGCATCATCTCTTTGGTCAGGGATTGGTGCGCAGCATGGACAACTTCGGTTCCACCGGCGATGCCCCCAGCCACCCGGAGCTCTTGGATCATTTGGCCCTGCAGTTTGTGGATCAGGAATGGTCCATTAAGAAAATGATTCGTCAGGTTGTGTTAAGCCGCAGCTACCAAATGACTTCAGATTATGATTCGGTAAATTACCAATCCGATCCGGACAATCGTTATCTCTGGCGCATGAGCAAGCGCCGGTTGGATGCCGAGTCGCTGCGCGACTCCATGCTTTCAGTCAGCGGGCTACTCGACTGGGATCGTCCTCGGGGCTCGGCTGTAGCCAAGGCGGGCAACGGCCAGGTCGGTCGCAGCCGCAACCTCCAGGGCCGCGATCTATTGACCGGTTCTGATCACCGCTCGGTATTCCTGCCCATTATCCGCGATATGGTACCTCCTTCCCTGGATCTTTTTGACTATGCTGAGCCTTCCCTGGTAACCGGCAAACGCGACGTGACCACCGTTCCCTCCCAGGCCCTGTACCTGATGAACAACCCTTACGTCTCCCGTGCAGCCGACAACATGGCCCGTCGCCTGTTTGATCAAGCCTCCTCAGGGCCCGAACGGGTAAGCCTGGCCTTCCGACTCGCCCTGGGCCGGGAACCCACGACGGCGGAAGCACAAAAAGTAAAACAATTTTTCGAACAAAACCAAAACCTACCTGAGATAAAAACCTCACGCAGCCAGAACCGTAGCAGCAGCATATGGAGCAGTTTCTGCCAGGCACTGCTGTGCAGTGCTGAATTCCGTTATTTGAACTAGCCATGAATCCTAATTCTTTAACCTCGCTGAGCCGCCGCGAAATGCTTAAGAGCACCTCGGTGGGTTTCGGTTCCCTCGCTCTGGCGAGTCTGTGTGCCCAGGCAGCGGAACAAAACCCATTGGCTCCCAAGGCACCGCACTTTAAGCCCAAAGCCAAGCGCGTGATCTTTCTCTGCATGCGCGGCGGGCCTTCGCACGTGGATACCTTTGATTATAAACCGCAGCTTACCGTTGATGAAGGCAAACCGGGCGTGGGCCGACGCGGATCCAGCAGCCGATCCAAGCTCATGGCTTCGCCCTGGAAATTTTCCCAACACGGCCAGAACGGCCTATGGATTTCCGAACTCTTCCCGAAGCTGGCCAAGCACGCCGACAAACTTTGCCTCCTAAATGGCATGCACACCGATTTGCCCGCCCATCCTCAGGCCTTTGTGAAAATGCATACGGGCAATTCCCAGTTCGTGCGTCCTTCTCTGGGTGCCTGGACCTTATACGGGCTGGGCACCGAGAATAAAAACCTGCCCGGCTTCATTGTGCTTAGTCCGCAAACCGGTCTGGGTGGTTCACAGAATTATGGAAGCGCATTCCTGCCGGCCATCTATCAGGCTACCCCCATTGGACGGGGTTCACGCGGAGGGAATGGCGCACAGGTCACCAACATTGCCAACCCGAGACTCTCCAAGGAAAAACAACGCCTCCAGCTGGATCTGGTTCAGAGTCTGAACACCGAACGCCTCAAACAGGATCAAGTGAACCCGGCCATTGAAGGAGTGATCGAATCCTTTGAACTGGCTTTTCGCATGCAGAGCGAAGTGCCTCAGCTGATGGATGTCAGCAAGGAACCAGCCAGAATCCGCGAAGCTTACGGAATCAGCAACCGGGAGACCGCCAATTTTGGACGCCAATGTTTGCTTGCCCGGAGGATGGCCGAAGCGGGGGTACGATTCATTGAACTTAATGCAGGCAACTGGGACCAGCACCGCACCCTCAAGACTACCCTGGAACGCAACTGCCAAAGCACCGACCAACCGATCGCCGCATTACTGGCAGACCTGGAGGAACGCGACATGCTTAAGGATACCCTGGTGATGTGGGGTGGAGAATTTGGACGCACCCCGCACGCGCAGAATGGCGATGGACGCGACCACAATAACCGCGGCTACACCATGTGGATGGCAGGCGGCGGAGTGAAGGGTGGCATAACCCATGGCAAGACTGATGAGTACGGTTATGCCGCAGTGGAAAACAAGGTGCACATCCACGACTGGCACGCCACCATTCTTCATTTACTGGGTCTAAACCACGAGAAGCTGACCTTCAATTATGCCGGGCGCGATTTTCGACTGACTGATGTCCACGGCAACGTGGCCAAGGAAATTCTGACCTAATCCGGCCCTCCACTCCAATGTAACCACCATTGTGGAGATCGCGTCTTTCATTGTATAAGAATTCATCAATGAATGCCCCCTCAAAACACCTTTTAATTGCTCTATTTTTCAGCAGCTTACTGCCTGGAATCCAAGGTGTTGAGGCGGCCAAACCAAGCGCTGAAGAATTGGCGTTCTTTGAAAAAAAAATCCGGCCCTCATTGATAAAGTATTGTTACGAATGCCACTCTGAAGAAAGCGGCAAAACGAGAGGAGGCCTATTGCTGGACACCAGGGAGGCCATGCTGCAGGGAGGCGACAGCGGCAATGTGCTGGCCGGCGATCCCTACACCAAATCGCTGTTCTGGGAGGCAATCACTTGGGCCGATATGGATATGGAAATGCCGCCCAAGAAGCAAATGCCCGCAGAAGTCATCCAATCATTTCGGTCCTGGCTTCAAATGGGGGCTCCGGATCCGCGGAGTCGGCAGAAGATCGTGTTGGAATCAAAGGTGGACCTTGAGTCGGGTAGAAAGCATTGGGCGTTTCAAAGCCTCACCGCCACTCAGGGAGCGACGATCGATTCGCTGGTCTCAGCCAGATTAACCTCCGCTTCCCTCACTCCGGTTGGACCTGCTGATGCCCAGATACTGCTGCGCCGAATTTCTTTTGACCTGATCGGCCTGCCTCCCACCCCGGAAGAGCTGGCAACCTTCAGGACGGCCTGGCAGCGCAACTCGAAGGCCGCCATCATCGCCAAGGTGGACGAGTTACTCAAGCGACCGCAGTTCGGCGAACGCTGGGGTCGGCACTGGCTGGATGTCGCCCGCTACGCCGAATCAACCGGCAAGGACGTCAACGTCACCTACCCGCACGCGTGGCGTTACCGCGATTATGTCTTTGACGCCTTCAACGCAGACAAACCCTACGACGAATTCATCAGAGAACAGATCGCCGGAGATATGTTAAAGATCAAGTCCGATGCCGAATGGCAGGAGCATCTCATTGCCACGGGCTTTCTGGCTATGGGAACCAAGGGACTCAACGAGCGCAATCCGCGACAATCCCAGATGGACGTGGTGGACGAGCAAATCGATATCATGAGCCAAGCCGTGCTGGGATTAACCGTTTCGTGCGCCCGTTGCCACGACCACAAGAATGACCCGATCCCGATGACCGATTACTACGCGCTGGCTGGAATCTTTCTGAGTACCAAAACCTATTATGGAACAGTCCCATCAGCCCAAAACCGCCGATCCACCAGCCTGATTCAGCTCCCCCTGGCTGATCCGATGCAGGCGAAGAACCAACTCAGCCCGACCGACATTCAGCGTCTGAAGGATCAACACCGCCAACTCATCATGACCCGACGAACCGCGCGCAACAACGAAAAGACCTCGCAGCAGCAATTGGCCAACATCCGGCGCCGCATTGCTGAAACTGAAGCCACCCTTGCGGCCCTGAATGAGAATGGCATCCCGGCAACACAGGCAATGGGTGTACTGGAAACAAAAAAACCCATCGAAGCCAACGCGCTGGTTCGGGGCGATGTAGAAAAACCGGCGCAGAAAGTGCCGCGTGGTTTTCTGCAGGTGCTGCCCGCGGGAGGCCCGGCCACCATTCAACGGGGAGAAAGCGGCCGACGCGAACTGGCCGATTGGTTGACTTCAAGGAGTAATCCGTTGACTGCCAGAGTGATGGTCAACCGTGTCTGGTTGCAACTCTTCGGGGAGGGACTGGTCACCTCGCCGAACAACTGGGGCCTCACCGGGCACAAACCGACGCACCCTAAACTACTCGATCACCTTGCCCTCCAGTTCATGGTCCAGGACTGGTCGGTCAAGAAACTGATCCGCTCCATTGTCCTCTCAGATGCCTACCAGCGCAGTTCCCGGATCAACCCCGTCAATTACCAGGTCGACCCGGACAACAAGCTGTTATGGCGTGCCAATCCGCGCCCCTTGGACGCCGAAGCCCTGCGCGATTCCATCCTCACCGCCGGCGGCGGGCTGGACCTCAAGCGCCCCTACGGATCTCAGGTTTCCCAGGTCGGAGACAAGCGAGTCGGCGGTTCATTTAATCAGGGTCAAATGTCGACCGAGGTACGCTATCGATCGGTCTACCTACCCATTCTTCGAGACGACCTGCCTGAGGCTCTGGGGCTTTTTGATTTCGCGAATCCAAATGCCTCCAAACCGAAGCGCGAATCAACCAATGTTCCCTCGCAGGCGCTTTACCTGATGAATAGCCAATGGGTCCTAACCGAGGCCGCAGCCATGGCAAAGGATTTGATTAAACGCTTCCCTGATCGAGAATCACGAATCAAGGAGGCCTTTCTTCGAATCTACAGTCGGCCCCCCGACACGATTGATCTTGCGGCGGCAAATGGATTTTTTGGTCGTTTCAAACCGGTGGATCAAAAGGTGTCCAATCCGGAACCCTTCAGGCGCCCCCAAGGGCGTTTTCAACGTCCGCAGAGCCAATTCCGGCGACCAGGCCAGGGACAACGACCCGGACGGATGGACGGATCGGGTGGTGGGCGAGGAGGTATGAGAGGACCGCAGCAGCCCCCAACCATCCCCACCATGACCGCTGAGGAACAATCGCTCGCCGTGTTCTGCCAGGGATTGATGGCCAGCGCCGAGTTTCGACTCCTGAATTAACAATTTTCTGAAATCATCATGGACCAGCTTATTCCTCGCCGCGAAGCTCTTCGAACCTTAGCCGGCAGCTTTGGCTCAATCGCCTTTGCTGCCCTGGCCACCAGGAAGGTACTAGCCGAGTCGGTCCAAAATCCTTTGGCAACCAAGCAACCCCATTTCAAGCCACGGGCCAAGCACGTCATCTTCCTCTCCATGCGTGGAGGACCGTCCCACGTCGATACCTTTGATTATAAGCCCCGGCTGAATGCCGACAACGGCAAGCCGGGCAAATATGGACCGACCCTGCTGGGGTCTCCCTGGAAATTTGCCAGGCACGGCACCAGCGGACTTTGGATCTCCAGTCTGTTTCCCCATCTGGGCAAACACGCCGACGATCTCTGTCTGTTGCGCGGCATGCACACCGACCAGCCCAACCACAGCCAGGCCACCCTGCAGACCCATACCGGAAGCTTTCAATTCGTACGTCCGTCCATGGGGGCCTGGACGCTTTACGGGCTCGGCACCGAAAACTCCGATCTGCCCGGCTTCATCGTGATGGGCGACACCTCGAGCCCGGTCAACTTCGGCAGCTCCTTCCTGCCGGCCATTTACCAGGGAACCCAGGTCGGCGGATCCTCGCGCGGCCGTCGCGGAGGCGCCGGCGGCTCCGCAGAATTTCCAAACGTCAAGAACCCGCTGCTGGATCCGGCTTCACAGCGCGTCCAACTCGACCTGGTGCAGCAATTGAACCGCAACAAACTTCGTCGGGACGAGCATCAACCGCAGGTGGAAGGGGTAATCCAGTCCTTCGAGCTCGCCTTTCGAATGCAATCTACAATGCCCAAGTTGCTGGACCAGTCGCAGGAATCTGAGGCGACCAAAAAACTCTACGGCATCGGAGAAACCGCCACCGACTCGTTCGGAAAACAATGCCTGCATGCACGCCGAATGGTGGAATCGGGTGTCCGCTTTGTGGAAATAGCCCACAGATCATGGGATCACCACAAGAACCTGCGTGAAGGAATGGAAACCCAATGCGCCCAAATCGACAAACCTATTGCCGGCCTGCTGGAGGACCTCAAGCGCCGCGACCTGTTGAAGGACACGCTTGTTATCTGGGCCGGCGAATTTGGCCGCACACCGCATGCCCAGGGAGGTGACGGCCGCGACCACAACCACAAGGGATACACCACCTGGATGACCGGTGGCGGCGTAAAGGGTGGATTTGGTTATGGAGCCACCGATGAATACGGCTACGAGGCCATCAAAGGCAAAATGCACATCCATGATTGGCACGCCACCATCCTTCATCTATTGGGCTTGGACCACGAGAAGCTCACCTTTAATTATGCGGGGCGCGATTTTCGCCTGACTGATGTCCATGGCGAAGTGGCCAAGGAAATTCTGGCCTAACACAACCGGAAAAAATCATACTTCTTTTGTCGTGGAGAAGTGCCTTTATTTTTTCGGCAACTAGTGTTGCGAAAATGCGTTCCTATGATAAGGTAAAGCGGTAATCATAAAATCGCTTAGCCATTATTCTACAGCATTTACCTGCCTCTGTCTTTTAGTTGCTAAAGGAGGTATTTTTGCCGCCGAGCCCACTGCGGAGGGATTAGATTTTTTTGAGAAAAAAATCCGCCCGGTACTGGTGGAGCACTGTTACAAGTGTCACTCGGCCAGCAGCGAAAAGGTGAAGGGTGGACTGTTGCTCGATACGCGCGAGGGAATCCGCAAGGGCGGCGAATCGGGACACGCGGTCGTGCCGGGCAATCTGAAAGAAAGCCTGCTGATTTCCGCTCTGAAGCATGATGACTTCGAGATGCCTCCCAAGAAGGTGTTGCCGGCGGCGGTGATTGCTGATTTCGAGAAATGGATTCAAAGTGGTGCGACCGATCCCCGTCGCGCAACCCGCCCGGTTGCCAAAGCGGATTCCATCGATATCGAGGCCGGCCGAAAACACTGGGCTTATCAAGCACTGAAGGCACCGGCCATCCCCGAAGTGAAGAATGCCGCCTGGCCTGCCAGCGACATCGATCGCTTTATCCTCGCCAGGCTGGAGTCAGCGGGGCTGCAACCCGGTGCCGATGCAGAGAAAATCATTCTGATCCGGCGGCTTTACTTTGACCTCGTCGGCCTGCCCCCCACCCCGGAGGAGATCGCCCAGTTCGTCGACGACAAGTCGCCCGCGGCGTATGAGAACCTCGTTGACCGATTGATGAAATCGCCGCGCTTCGGTGAACGATGGGGTCGCCACTGGCTTGATGTTGTGCGCTACGCCGAATCGATGTCACTGCGCGGACGCTTACTCAAACATGCCTGGCGTTATCGCGACTACGTGATTGAAGCGTTCAATGACGATCTGCCATACGATCAGTTTCTCACGCAGCAACTCGCAGGCGATTTACTGGAGACATCATCAGTCGACACCCAGCGTCGGAATCTCATCGCCACAACTTTCCTGGTGATGGGTGACGCGCTCCTCGAGAACCAAAACAAGAGCCAGCTCGATATGGATGTTGTCGATGAACAGCTCGACGTTATAGGAAAAAGCCTGTTGGCACAAACGATCGCCTGCGCGCGTTGTCACGATCACAAGTTTGACCCCATTCCCACCAGCGACTACTACGCGATGGCAGGGATTTTCAAAAATATTCAGGGACTGAAGCACTCGAATGTTTCCACGAACATGGAAATTCCATTGCCATTTACAGAAGAGGTAAAACGAGAACTGGAGATTCACAGTTCGGCGGTTACCAAACTGCAGAGCGAAATTAATGAGCTGAAGCCAAAAATTGCAGGAAACGACCGACTCCCTGTGCAGGCGAAAGACTTACCGGGGATTGTTGTGGATAATCCGGATGCAAAAGCCATCGGCAAGTGGGGTAAATCTGACGGCATTAAAAACCGCGTGGGTTCTGAGTACCTCTTGTCTAAAACCGCTGGCAGCAAAGTCGTTTATCCCGTGGCTTTTCCGGATGATGGCAGATACGAAGTACGCATTACGATTGCCCAGCACGCAAACCGTGCTCCCAAGGCCCATGTGACCGTACTCCATAAGGACGGAAATCAATCCTTTCGTATCGACCAGAGAAAGGCCCCGGGCAATTTTAACAAGGACAGATCCGATGACTATTTTCAATCGCTTGGATTTTTTGAATTTCCATCCGGCCAATGGGACGCGGTTGAGATTTCTGTGAAGGGGGGCGGGGGCTTTGTCATTGCTGATGCGGTTCAGTTTCTGCCTGTCGACAACGACGGCAAAGTGACCAACATTGTTGCCGCCTCTTCATTAGCAGGAATTGTAGTTGATGATGACGATGTGAAGGTGGTCGGTGCATGGACGCACTCGATGTATTCCAAACACTACGTTGGCAAAGGTTACATTCACGATGACAATAAGGGAAAAGGGGGCAAGACGCTTACCTTCATTCCAAAAATATCGGACGGGAAATATGAAGTGCGCTTTGCCTATTCGTGGGGGGGCGGCCGTGCGTCCAATGTGCCAGTTGAAATATTCAGCGCTGCGGGTAAAAAGTTACTTGTCATCGATATGCGCAAGGAACCACCCCTTAACAAACGCTTCATTTCACTCGGTACGTATCGTTTTGCAGCAAACGAACAGAACCGTGTCCTGATCTCGAATGAGGGGACGGACGGAATTGTAACGGCCGACGCCCTACAGTTTCTGCCTGTCGACAACGATACCACAGTCACAACCCGTTCCGCGTCACAAGTGGCGAAAGACCTGACGGCTGTCGAACAACAGGAACTCAAAAAGAAAATATCGAAACTGACCGCGGAACTTTCTGCACTCCAAAAGCGAAAACCCGCCCGGGAGATGGTCAATTCAGCTGTCGAAAAAAAGAAGCCAACAGATTTGAAGATTCATATTCGCGGCAACATCAATAACCTGGGCGCCATCGCTCCACGTGGTGTGCTGCAGGTCGCCAACCATGGCCCTGCTCCAAAGATGCCCACCAACGCCAGCGGCCGCCTGGAACTCGCTCGCTGGATTGCCGATCCAGCCAATCCGTTGACATCGCGTGTAATGGCGAACCGCGTATGGCACTGGTTGTTCGGCGCAGGACTGGTCCGCACAGTGGATACCTTTGGCACAATGGGTGAATCGCCGTCTCACCCCGAACTGCTCGATCATCTTGCCGTCCATTTCATCCAGAAAGGTTGGTCTGTGAAGAAACTGATCCGGACGATTGTGCTTTCCAGAACCTACCGGCTTTCGTCCTCGCGAGGCGGGCAGCCAAAAGACCCGGAGAACCGACTGCTGGCTCACATGAATCGGCGGCGGCTGGATGCTGAGTCACTGCGCGACACGATGTTGTCTGTTGGCGGCACGTTAAAATTAGAGATGGGAGGGGCCACTTTCCCCGCGAATCTTAAAACAGACGTTGGCTTTCAGTTTCAGGAACCACGACGCAGTGTCTACGTGCCCGTATTTCGAAGTAGTTTACCCGAACTATTTGAAGTATTCGATTTTGCCAATCCGAGCTTGGTAACCGGCCGCCGCGACATCAGCACAGTGGCTCCCCAGGCATTGTTCATGATGAATCATCCTTTTGTTCGCACGCAAGCCAGGCTCACCGCCGAACGTCTTCTGAGCGATCCACTACTTAACGAATCGCATCGCATCAATCATGCCTATCTGCAGATTCTGGGACGCCCCGCGACAGAAACAGAGGTATCACTTGGTCAGGATTTTTTGAAGGCGGTGACTGATACGAGTGAGAAAGGCCGGATCGAGGCCTGGACACAGATGGTGCAATCAATGTTTTTGACCATCGAATTCCGTTACATCCATTAAACTAGCTGTTATTTCATGAATCCCCTTAATAATTGCATGACACGACGAGAGGCCCTGAAGCAGTCCGCCTGCGGTTTCGGCAGTCTGGCGTTGGCCGGCTTGTGTGCCGACTCAGCTTTAGCGGCGAATCCGCTTGCAGCCAAAGCGCCACATCTTCGTCCAAGGGCAAAGCGGATTATTTTTCTGTTTATGCAGGGCGGCCCAAGTCACGTCGACACATACGATTATAAACCGGCGTTATACAAGAATGACGGCAAGAAAATGGCGTTCGACGACGCTCGCACGATTGCTAACACGGGCAAACGCGGTACTTCTGAGCGTGTTATGAAACCAAGGTGGAAGTACAAACAATATGGAGATTCGGGACGTCAGACTTCTGATTTGTTTCGTGAAACAGCAAGGCATTCAGACGATCTCACCTTCATTCACTCGATGCATACCGAGGGGGTCGCACACGGCCCGGCAACGCTGTTTCTGCATTGTGGTTCGACCAGTTTTATTCGGCCATCATTAGGATCCTGGATCACCTATGGACTGGGAACTGAGAATGAGAATTTGCCCGGATTCATTTCTCTGGCGCCTCTCTCGTCATCTGGCGGTGCCCGCAATTACGGCAGCGCTTTTCTTCCCGCAGCAAATCAAGGCATAGCCATTGGCAAGGACGGAAAGTTTGACGCCAACGCCACGATTCGGAACCTGGGCAACACTAACTTGTCGAAAAAGGAGCAACTACGACAACTCCAGTTCCTGCAACGCCTCAACGCCGAGCAATTGAAGGGCGCAAATCAAGACTCTGAACTGGAAGCGCTCATCAGTTCCTATGAGTTGGCGTGGCGGATGCAGAACAATGCTCCCGGTGTGCTCGACCTGAGCCAGGAGACCCCGGGAACGCGGGCGATGTATGGTATCGGTGAAAAGGAGACTGATGATTTCGGTCGGCAATGCCTGATGGCGCGCCGGCTGTGCGAAAAGGGCGTTCGCTTTGTTCAAGTCACCTCTGGGTCTGCTGGTGGGGCTAACAATTGGGATCAGCATTCGAAAATGCCCCTACACGAACCACAGGCAAAGGCAGTCGACAAACCGATCGCCGGTCTGTTGCAGGACCTGAAGCAGAGAGGACTGTTGGAGGATACCATCGTCTGGTTCAGCGGTGAATTCGGTCGCGCGCCCTACGCTCAGAATAATGGCACCGGACGCGATCACAATGCAGGAGGTTTTACGACCTGGCTGGCTGGCAATTGCCTGAAGTCCGGTTTCGCCTATGGCGCCACCGACGAGTTCGG
>MPLU02231875.1_pt1 | contig 26546 bp, 28 predicted proteins | sample 1617381 | NCBI WGS metagenome assembly MPLU02 (sample SAMN05944801, study PRJNA350692) | marine metagenome | biome: marine; feature: ODZ; material: water; isolation source: 90 m water sample filtered on 0.2 um supor filter | place: Pacific Ocean | collected 2012-04-08 | depth 90m m
GACCCACCGATATGCACGGTCTCATAGAGGCTGAAGGCCCCCTTGAAGGGGTCGCAAGGGAAGCAGGTAACAACGCACCCCCACCTGCTGCGTATGTCGAGGGAAAGACTGCCTACCTTAAATGACCAGGGTAGTGATAGTTGAAATGGCTTGTTCCAAATGACCCCTGCCTAGCAAGGGTCATAGGAGGGGGGTGCGCCTGAGTACTTCGATGTTGAGAGATGCCCTGGGTTTGTTGACTTTACAACAGGCTTTGCTATATTGATTGTGTCGGCGGTGTTACGCTGACTGCGGGGCTTTGAGAGATTCTAGCCGGGACAATTCCTGTCCCTGCTGTAACCGATGATGACTCATTGTCATCATGTTTTAAGGAGAGAGATATGCCTGCTTATTTTGAAACTGGAATGTATGTTGGTGCCACCCCCTGGCACGGTCTTGGAACCTATGTTGGTGAAGAGGGTCTTAGGACGAAGGATGCTCTGGAAAAAGGGGATCTTCTCTGGACTGTGAGCAAGCGACCTTTGTTCTCTACGAAGGAAGTTGTCCTGCCTGAGCATGTGGAGGGCACTCCATTTGGCAGCCTTAACCTGAAGGACTACCGAGCCATTGTCAGGGACACCGACAACTCTGCGTATGGGATTGTGAAGAAGGACTACACGCTCTTCCAGAACGAAGAGATGGGTGCCTTCGCAGACGATCTTATTGACGACGGCAGCCTACGTATCCACACCGCTGGGTCGCTTAACGGTGGTCGTCAGGTGTGGTTGCTTGGCAAGGTTGGGTCTACCGAGATCATCCCGAAGGACAAGGTAGACCACTACCTCTTCCTGTATACGGGGCACGATGGGTCTACAGCCTTCCGCTGCATGTTCACAACGGTGCGTGTGGTTTGTGCAAACACGGCTGCTGTTGCACTCCAGAACTCTCGTGGTCAGAGCATAAGCATTCGGCACACGAAGAACATGTCGCTTCAGTCTGGCGAAGCTGCTCGTGTCCTGGGCATTTCCAAGAAGGCATTCGCTGAGTCGGATGAGTTCATGCGAAAGCTTGCCGATGTTCGGATGTCTCAGGCTGACTGGTTTGACTTCTGCATGGAGATATTCCCCACCCCGGTGGCAGACGATGGCGGTCATGTGAGCAAGCGTGCCCTGTCTATCTCGGAGAACAACCGAAACCAACTGAACCAACTGTTCGTCGGTGGTCGAGGTACTCAGATCCCAGGGGTTCGTGGAACTGGCTGGGCTGCATACAACGCGCTGACTGAGTTCGCTGGCTATCACCGCACATCTCGCGGTGGCAAGGGCAAGCGCTTTGAGTCTCTGATGATGGGCTCTGGTGCAAAGTTCGTTCAGAACGGGACGAACATCCTTCGCAGTCTCGTTTAGCTTTCAACTTTTAAAGATTGAAAAGGGAGGGTTCATGGAACTGCTAACGCAGACAGAGCTAGTCACGTTCAGCCGATGTGAAGAGCGCCATAACATTCGCTACAACAGGCGGCTTACTCCTTTTGAGGAGCATCCAGCCTTGGCAATGGGAAGCGCTGTCCACGAAGGACTTGAGCATGGCTCAGTGCAGGCTGCGTTAGCGGTCATGGACGCCTCTGGAGACAGTGACTGGCCTGGATCAAGCGCGTCTGACAGGGTGCGCCGGTCCCAGGTCGCAGCCATGGTCGGAGGCGCTTTAGAGCGGTGGTCCTGCTGGCCTGACAAACACGAGGTTCAGTTTGAGATACCTCTCAGGCACCCAGACACAGATGTTCCTAGTGCAGAGCACAGGTTTAGTGGTGTGTTTGATGGTGTCTGGGAGGGGACCTATCCAGGGATGCCTGGAGAGTGGGTGTTGGGAGAGTGGAAGACTGCATCCATCGTGAACAGGGACTATGTCACCCGTCTTGAGATTGACTTCCAGGTAACAACTTACTTGTACGCAGCAAGCGTCCTGTATCAGCGACCTGTTAGGAAGATGATCTATCGGGTGATTAAGAAGCCAACGATCAGGCAGAAGAAGACAGAGAGTGCGAGCGACTATGCAGAGCGCGTCCGTTTGGATTACCTGGAGAGACCAGAGCACTACTTCTTTGATCAGGTAGTGACGCGAACAGATGCCCAGTTAATCGAGTGGAAGCGTCAGGCATGGGCCACGCACAGGAGAATACTTGAGATTCAGAGAGGCGAGGCTGTGGCCATAAGGTCTACACAGTCCTGCCTGAGTAGGGGACGGTGCCCATACTTTGATCTTTGCACCGGAGCCGTTGTCGAGGATGCGTTCAAGCGCCTCGGAACTAAACACAGAGAGATTAAGAAGGAGAGTAGCAATGGGAATGATTCCTAAAGAGCCGACTCCGCCTAGCACGAGGATGGCGGATTACTCCTGGCTCTTCTACGGCAACGTGGGAGTTGGGAAGACAACACTGGCAAACCAGTTTCCAAGCCCGGTGTTTATCGCCACAGAGCAAGGCACCACAGCCATGCACGCTGCGGCGGTTCCGGTTGGTAGCTGGGAAGACCTGAAGCTTGTCCTTGAGGCGCTGAGAACAGAGAGGCATGGCTACAAGACAGTTGTCCTAGACACCGTTGATGTGGCCTACACGCTTTGTTCAACCTACGTCTGCGAGGCAAACGGATGGACAGATGTCTCTGATGGAGACTACGGGCTTGGCTGGCGTGCGCTCTCAAGAGAGTGGACAAACATGATCGCCAAGCTCAGGACGTTGCCCATGTGTACAGTGTTCATCGGCCACGAGAAGGCCGAAGAGATTGTGGAAAGGATTGGGTCTAAGGACATGGCTACGGGAAGGCAGAGGATAACCTCGGCCCTACCTAGAAGCGCCAGGGCAACCCTACATGCAGCAATGGACTTCATCATTCGCTGCGAACTAACTGAAGACAACCAGCGCATCCTCAGGACTCAACCAGTTGAGAACAAGCGGGAGCGCATTGAGGTAAAGGCTCGTGGCCATGAGGGCGCGATGCTTCCAGAGACAGTAGAGATGAGCTTCCCTGCCCTGCAGGAAGGCTTTAAGAACAGCTTTGTAAAGGAGCAAGAAAACAATGGCTGACATCGAAGACATTTTTAACGAGACCGTGGTTGAGGAAAACAACGAGACCGGCGCTTCAAAGCGGCGCGGGAAGGACGACGCAGATAATGTTCCTGATGGCACCTACGCCGCCAAGATCGTTGAGTACTCTGTGTTTGCCAAAGAGCTTCCCAATGGAGACAAGGACTACTTCACCGTGATGTGGTTCCAGGTAACGGGTGGCCCTGCCTCAGGCGCTGAGCTTCAGAGCTTCTCGTCTGTTGGCCCGAACTCCATTCGCTTTATCAAGCGAGCTATCAAGACGGTAACTGGGTCCGATCCATCCTGGTCTGACCTGTACGACAAAGAGACTGGGCGCACCGGGCGCATACAGTTTGACCTTATCGGCAAGCATGTAGAGATAACCCAGAAGACAAAGGGTAAGTACTCAAACATCTACATCGACAAGTTGATTCGTGGTGAAGACCCTGAGCCAATGGATGACCGAAACGTAGACGACTTGTTCTGAGTTGGGGCACACACTCCTTTGAAAAAAGGTCCGTAACGCCAGTGTGCCCCAGGCATGTCTGACATGTACGAATGGCGCTCAGTACCTATGCCTAACTGCCGGGGTCGGGTCCTAGCCTGACGGGTGAAAGGGCTACCTGCCCAGAAGGTAGCTAAACCGGCAACTAAATAGAGCTAAGGAGGGAGCCTTCATGGCTAGGAAGAAGATAGAGGTCAGCACCCAGGTCCCTTCCGGCCCCAGTCAGACAGAGGCTGGCGCTGGGAGGGAGATCATAAGAAGCAACCCAGGGGTCACCTTCACCACGTACAAAGAGAGGATGGTCAGCAAGGGATTCGATAACCCCATAAAGCAAACCTTCTACAGGCTCGCCAAGGAGTGGCGCTCAGAGCGAGGCTACGGGCCTATGCCACGCGGTGGTGACCCAGCCCCCGTAAACTTCTCCGAAAGGCCAGAGCGTGGCGCACAGAGGCCATCACACAGGGAGCACGCGATGGCTTCCAGGGTGTCTGAGCTTGAGAAGAGGGTGTCGAGGATGGAGATCGCGGTGCGGTCTGCAGGTGAAGAGCTACTCAAATAACAAAGGAGAGGGACATGGAAGACAGGTCAAAGGGAAAGTCTTTGTGGCAAGCACGGACAGAACTTATGCAGGACATAGACGATGGGGCAACGTGCCCCTGCTGTGGGCAGCTAGCCAAGGTCTACAAGAGGAAGCTCAATAAGGAGATGGCTAGGTGGCTCGTCTGGCTTGTAGGCAAGTACCTCAACAGCTCTGGCCACATCCCGTCCGTATGGATAGATGTCAAAGACAGCAAGGTGAGAGGCGGCGACTACGCGAAGCTAGCTCTTTGGGGCCTTGCGAAAAGGAAGCCTGTCGAGGAGGGCTCTAAGTCGAGAACCTCTGGGCTTTGGAAGCCGACTGCTGCAGGCATCGACTTCGCCCTTGGAAGGAAGAGGGTGCCTTCGCACCTTTACATTTACAACAACACGGTCGTCAGAGAATCTGAGACTAAGACCTCTGTTAAGGATGCGCTTGGAGAGGGCTTTGATTATCAAGATGTTTACTACTGGAGCAGGGGGGAGGAGTTGAGGACGCCATGAAGCACCGACATAGGTATGGGCCATGGAAGATGTACAACCCCAGCGGGCTACCTGATGAGGAGTTCAAGAAGACCCTTAGGCTCCCCCCTATGTGGATGCAGGCCTGCGAGTGCGGCTTTGAGCACTGGATAAGGAAAGAGAGTAAGCCCAAGGCCAGCTTTAAGTTCATGGAGCACTGGGGCTCTCGCGCCCTCTAAAAGAAAACGACGCCCCCGGTCAGTAGGGACGCCGCTTTCTGGAGAGTGAGCGTGAGGTGCTCAATCGGGATGCTACGAGATAAAGAGGTTCGCGTCTATGTGTGCTCCAGGGTCTCCGGTTCCGGTAGAGGCCGTAGAGCCCTGCATGCTGATGGCAACGTCGAACGGAGCACCGATGTCTATGGACACAACCATGGTGCTGGTAGCAGCGAGCGGGATAACGATGTCTGCGTACTGAGGGGTCATCGTCCCTGAGTTAAACAGGGAGAAGTAGTAGGTGCTGCCAGCGCCGTTAACCAGACGCATTGCGTAGACCGTTCCAGGGGCTCCCGTGATCCCAGCAAGGCCGGTAAGGGGGACCTCTTCAATCTTAACGAGGGTTGACTGCAGCCCTGTTGAATACGGAGTTACCTTCTTTGTAAGTGCCATGGCTCAGTTCCTATCAGTCGAGAATGCGAACGACAACCGTTCCAGATGGGGTTGTTGCCCCGAAGGTTCCGTTAGTTGTAACGACAACAGCGGTTATTCCAGTAGAGATGGTAACCCCAGAGTCGAAGGTGTACTGGGCCTTGCTAGACCCAGGGCACATGAGAATCATATAGGGTCCGGTAGATCCAACTGTTACAGCACCAGTTGTGTCGTAAACCTTGAAGTACGAGGTGGCGGTGTTGAGAGTGTTGTCTATCTCAACCGCGTAGATCGTCCCAGCGCCAGAGGAAAGAAGCTCTGTGGTTGCGGTGCCAGTCTTGAACGTCTGCTCAAAGACGTGGATCGCGGAGCCTACCGCCGATGGGATTAGAGATTCAACGTGCGCCATCTTTTCACCTACTGTTACTTGCTATAAAAATTGCCAGCATCGCGGCAGCCGTAACCCCTACACCTGCACCAGCCCCTATGAAGGCAACTTCTACTTGTCTTTTCCTCGACATGTTAAGGAGTTTAGCGATTTCTTCACTTTCTTTCTGGTGTCTTTCTGCCGCCCGCTCAGAGTAATCACTCCAAAGAACAAGCTGCTTCCTTACCAGTGGGTATCTATCCCTCGCCTCTCTCGCGGTTACCCACCAGCCAGGGGCAAGAACAATGTGTCGGCACTTACTCTTCCCCTGCCTGTCTACAGCGGGATGCTTGTCCGTAGGCAAGATAACCTCAACGCCACCACCAATGTCTCCCCACTCCCCGTCAAACCACTTCCCCGTAGAGGGCTCCAGCGTGTACCTGGGGCAGTCGAAGTCTTCAATGGTGGGATACGTTAGCTCTGGTGCCTCGATGGGCTGTGGGGGCTCTATGGGTGCCTTCCTGACGTAGTGCAGGGGCGAACACCCAGAGGCCACTAGCATGGCGGCAATGAGGGCAGCTCTGATCATGCTTTGAGCCGCTCCCTCTTCATCGTCTTTAGCTCCTCTTGCTCAGAGGACGCTTCCTCATGGACCTCTTCCTCTACCGCAACCTCCTCCTCGATGGCAGCCTCGGTGGCAGAGGAGTCTTCCTTCGCATCCTGACGACCAAGCTTCACCTCTTTGGTAGAGGCAACCACTTCTCCTGCACGCTTCTTCTCTTTATTTAGTACTAGGACTGCAACGATTGCAGCAAGGGCAGCGGCAACTCCCCCCGCGACCCCAGCTATCTTCGTCCTGAGTTCCTCGTTCTTCGCCGCGACAGCGCCAAGAACAACCAAGCCCACTACCAAGAGAACAGCCGTGCCTATCAAATGAATGCTCATTTGCTACCGCCCGAAACGGAGGCACCGGAGATGATCTTCTGGAGCTTCTTAGGAAGGGCTTTAGAAACGGCAAGGTAGATTCCTGGGGACATAGAGCCAGCAATGCAGCCAATGATTGGGCCCCAGCTAGTTTCAAACCATGCGGGCCATAAGGGCATGTAACCCATGATGCCGCCAATGGCAACACACAAGGCCCTTGTAAGCCACCGAAGGAAGTCTTCCTGGGCACGAGATAGTTTGCCGTCGTCGTCGATGTACTTGGCAATCATGCGGATGAGGGGCTTAGCCACCTGACCAATGACTGCATACGTGGCAAGAGATATCCCGCCAGCGCGAATAGCTAGGTCCATGTAATCAGAAACTGTCATTACCTTTTCTCCAGCCAGTCAATCCTTTGGTCTAGCAACCGAAGGTCTGCTTTGATTTCACCGATAACTCTCATGTGGTCCATGCTTGTAGGAGGGCTCTTCATGTCGGTCTCTATTTCCGCGACCGCCTCTTGAATCCCATCAAGCCTAGCCCTAACAGCTTCCAAATCTGACTCGGCAGCAAGGGTATCAAGATCCCCCTGCGCTTCCTGGAGACTCCGAACGTCTGACCGAATATCGTGATACAGCCCAGCTACCGTAAGCGCCTGCGTTATTAAAAAAACGCACAGCCCTATCACTACCTTCAGGGGCAGCTTCGCCTCCTGAACGTCCGCAGCTTCCCTCTCTGCCAACCCCTCCATCATCGCTTCCTTGACGGTCGCAATGGTTTTGGTGGTTGACCACTGTGGCAGGTCGTCGGTCACTCACTGGTTCCCCCAGCAGAGTCGTCGTCGTCAGAGGCAGAAGAGTCGTCGTCGTCCAACAAAGGAGACGTGGGCGGCTCCCACTGCACTACCACCATAGACACCAGTAGTCCGGCTACGGCAATAAAGATAAGTATGTTCTTCGCCTTCTCGCTAATCATCATTCACCAGTTCAAAATGGGGGGCGTCAAAGAAACTTTCTGTGATCCTAAAGTCCCCGTTCCAATCAGCACCAAGGCGCAGCTTGATGCCCATCTGGCTGGCGATTCCCTTGATGAAGAACGCACAGGCAATGAACCTCTCTCGGTCCTGCCAGTCGATGGGGTAGGGGGCGACATCAACAGCAAGGCTGGGCTTGTGATTATGCTTAGACATCTTTCCAGGAGAGCCATCCAGCTTGCTCTTGCCCTGGCGAAATAACTCTGCCTGACGCTCAACGCTGCGGTGCCCCTCAAGGACTGTAATGTCGATATGCTTAATGACCTCAAGCATAAGCTTGCGTAGGTCTGCGTGGCAGCCATCCAGCCTATCCAACGATGTCTTACTGAAGCTGGGCATTATCTACACGAAGCTCCGGTTGCCTGACAGATGGCTGCGATATTGGCAGCTTGGTCTGCAACGTCGTCTCTCATGGCGCGCTGTTCGGTCACGATGATCTCCAGCTTGGCCCGCGTCACCGGGTGCGCCTCTAATGCCTGATGCTCTTCGATGTCAGCGGCTACTTCAGCCACCTGGGCTGAGCTACCGGCAACCATCTGAAACAACGAACCGGCACCGAACAGCACGGGGACGCACCACAAAGCAATCTTCAAGGCTAATGCGCTGTTCACTTGACGTTCCATTACTCAACCGGTGGGAGAGGGATTTCGGGGAACCACCCGGCAGAGTCCATCTCTGCGAGGTCATAAAGAGCAGCCTGCTCTGTCGATGTCAACAAAGAAGCCATGTCAATGGACTCTTCTGCAACCCAGGACCAGACGCTAGCCGCTATTGGGACAGCGCCTTTGCCGTTCGTGGGGTGCTCTATCGGCAACGTCGCCCGCTCTGTATCCGTTGATGGATGCGGGTATCCCATAGCCTCAGAGATGTCGTCTGAGCGGCTCTCAGCGGCTGCAAGGCTTGCCAGGACTAACCACCTCATCACCGCACCCCGATGTCGTATCGTTTGGAAAGGTACTGTTCAACCTGTTCCATTTCGTAGCTCTGCAAGTTGCCGTTGAAGATGAGAATCTCAGAGATAGGGCCGACATAGTATTCGTCAGGGTCTCCGTTGTTGTCTGGTGCATCACCAAGCTGCAAGGTGGTTGTTCCGCTTATTATGTCCACGGCTGCTGCCGTGGATCCTTGAACCCCGTTTTGCCTGCTCGTGATGCCGCCAGAATTAGAGTACAGGGCGAAGATTGCGGCGTCGCCCACTGAGATCTTTCCTTCGGTAACTGGGGACGTGAACCTGTAACCCGACCACCCGCCGCCAGAGTAGATGCCTCCACCGAATCCACCATAAGTAGCAGCGAACTGGGCTATCCCAAGGTGCCCCACTGAAGGATTAGCCACGAGAACATTAATCGTATTAGAAAAATTGCTAGAGGCTACCCCGTTAGGGTCGCTCCATCCCTGGCCCAAGACGATGTAGACCGACCACTCTCCTTTATCGGTGATCATCGCGTAGAAATCTGAGCCAGTCATCTTGTGGTCATTCCAGCCGATTTCCTGACGCTGACCCTGACCACTCTTCACAAACAAGGGTTGGGCTGACGCAGTTGCTTGGGCAAAGTCTCGACCATTGCCGCTGTAGTCAGCCCACTTAGACACGTCTGCGCTGTTCAGCGTGATGCCAAGGTCGGAGCGACACCAAACAGCTAGCGGAACAGACAGATTCCTGGGGTCAAACGAAAGCCTTGGGCTGTCACGAAGGACACCGTTGGCTTCCGTAGGAGACTCTACTCTAGGATTGGAGCGTTGAACGCTCATAGCGCCTCCTAGTTGTCAGTTGCTTCCACAAAGAACTTGATGTTCAGCGTGTTGGATGCTTGGGCAGACGATGTTTGCCGAACCAAGACATACGGCTGCTCAAGAAACGGTATCGGCTGACTAAGGGTGTCAACAATCGTCTTGCCAACCCCAGCGAAAGAAAAGGTTGCTGTGTATACGTTCGCCACCTTCCCCGAAGTGAGTGTGGTTGAGTTCTCTGTGTAGATCTCAATCTGGTAGTCAGCAGCGCCAGAGGAGTTGGCCTGGAGCGTAACCGCTAGCCCACAAAGCCTACCGCTTTCCAGTGGCGCAGTGGCAACCCCAAGGTTCAACCCAGAGAGAGCGGTTGGGTTGGTCGATGTGAAGTTGTGACCAGTTAAAACTAGGTCAGATACTCTGTTGTAATAAGGCATTCTCGCTCCTACGACTTTACGAAAAACAAGATCGTATAGTTCTTGGTGCCACCACTGGGAGAACCAACAACGTCCGTGATGGTGAAATATGGTGCTGATGTTAAGGGGATTGGACTAGTTAGGAAACTAGTTGTTTGTGTATTGGGGTGAAGATCAACGGTTACATCGTGGAACAGGTAGGTAGCGGCAGCTTCGCTGTACACCTTGACCGTTGCCTTATGGCTTGCCCCACTGGAGGCACTCACAGACAACTGAAATCCATGAATCTCCCTGAATGGCTTTGAAGGGATGTTTCCGCCAGAGAGTTTGATCTCGGTAGCAGCCGTGGTGGCATTATTTGCAACACCAGAAAAGCTATCCCTTGTTGTTGACACCCAATAGTTTGACGAACAAGACGACATCAACTCTTCTCCGCATAGCAGGCTTCGTTACGGGCTGAAAGTATCACTCGTCCTCACCATCATCAAGAGGAGTCATTGGGATCGCAGGGCTGGAGAACTGGGGGTTCAATCTCATTGTCTGCCTAATAGCACCCCTATTCCTATTCTTTACATACTTAAGCAGGCGTTGTTCAAGCTCCCAGGCCATGTAGTTCCTGTTCTGCTCAAAGTCGATGGTGGTGGGCTTCCACCCAAAGAGGAAGGCCCCTCCACGCTCTAGCATCGTTGCCTTCTGACTTGGGTCTCCAGCGTCCAGGGCAAACGAGTTGTAGGTGTCAGCGGACAGAATCATGTACTGCTGCATCACGCGCCACATTGGGACCTTCGTCATTAGGTAAAGAAGCGTGGGGTTCTTAGCCCTGAAGTCAGGCTTGTAGCCAACAACAGCCCCATTCTTGTAGACAGGAACCCAGGTCTCCTCGCCCTCCTCTGGATAACCGACAAGCTGCTTTAATCCGTTGGGGGCGTTCTTAAGCTTTCTTACGTTGTTGATCTGCTCCCAGTCTTTCCCGTAGTAAACGCTATGCCCTCCCCCGGCAAGCCACTCAAACATGGTCAGCGGAATTGGATTAACCCTTGTCAGTAGACCCGTAGGGATTCCACGCTTTCCGCGAGTCAACAGGTCCAGGATGGGCTCTTGGGGTAGCCCAGACAGAGCAATCATCCTGCTTGTCCCGGTGCGAAGAAGGACCTGTGTTCTCTGGTGCTCTGGGACAGATGAAATCTCGTCTTCCGTAAACTGACCCTTAAGCATCCCGTTCAGGAAAGAGGCCGTCATGTTGGCTGCACGAGGGCTCTTGCGAAGCCAGTCCAACTGGAACTTCATGTTGCCAGCTTCCCAGGTGTAGAAGAAGAACACCCTACGGAGCACATGCTTCTCAAGCGGGGTCATGTCTGAGTAGTCACGCAACGCCTTGTTCGTAGAAACCAGGGCTCCGTCTAAGTCCATACCCTTGTCGATTGCGCCAACGGCCATGCTAAGCCTTGCCTGAGCCTCGACGGAACTATTCACCTCTCCCATCAGCTTGAGATAGTCTGGCATCGTGAGAGCGCCGATAGCCGCTCCAGCGAGTGCCCCTGGGAGGCCAAGCGTTGACCCAACAAGACCGCCAGCAATAGCCCCGCTCATCACATTTAGCTTTGCAACCTTCGCCTCCTTGGGCGCTCGCTTAGCCTCTTCGGCTGTCATGCCAATGAATCTCTTCAGTACTCCGCCACCGCGAACGGACTTGGTTCCACTCCATTTGCGAGCACCAAGTAAACCCCCAGCAACGCCAGCAAAGGCCCCCAACGGGGCAAGCCCCACCGCAGATCCAAGGGCTGCGCCAGACAGAGCGAGGCCAGCCGTTAGGCCACCCGTCTTTAACATCCTCTGGGTAGAGGAGACCTGACGAGCCATCCCGGTGGTTTCCAACGTGAAGTCATGGGACAAAGAGGTGTCGAAGAACCCACGCTTCTTGAAAAGAGTCCTCCACTCAGACACGGTCTTCGTGTACTTACCGATTTGAACGGGGGCGTTGAGCGCCTCGTCCCCCCATGTGCCCCAAATACGAGCAGCCTTTATCTGGTTGACTGGGTCAATCGCAGCCAAGCCAAGCTCTTGAGAAGAGGCAACAACGTTTCCAATAAAGTTCCTGCCGATGTGGCCCATAGCAATGATGGTTGCCTGGGCCTTCATCCAACTGTGTACAGCGTCAGCGTTCTGGCCGAACACGCTGTTCGCATAAGCAGCGTCAGACGAGTTCATCCAGTTCAAGTAGCTAGCAACCTGCTTTGGAACAAAGACATCTGAAGAGGCGAAGCCGTCTACGATCTCGTCAGTAACGCCCTCAACGCCCATCTCCTTAAGATGCTCAACGATTTCCTTCCTCGGAACTCCCTTAGACAACTGTTCGTTTATCAACCCACTGAACTTCCTAAGCCCATCTGGCAGCTTCGCCTTAAGGACAGACTCAAGGTGAGAGACCTTGTCCAACCGAATATATCCAGCCGCATCAGCAAGCGCGTCTGCATTAGGACCCTTGAACGCCCTGCTCAGAGCGAACATCTCAATGGCGTCCTCAATCCACGTCGCCGCAGCCACAGTCCTGCTCGCCATAGAGTTGTATCGCTCCATCAAGACCATAGGATCGGTCTCAAAGAAGTCATACAGGTCGTCTAGGCCATGCTCGATGCGGGCGTCCTCAACCATCTCCTTCCAACTTGGCGAAGATGGGTCCTTCGCGTGAAGGTCATTCACATAATCCTCAAGCTTCATATCGCGAGACGCGACCATCGCCTCCTGGCTAGAGAAGGCCCCCTTGCCCTTCGACGCCTGATGGTAAAGGACTGACTCTGCGATCTCGTCACGCTTCCTGATGTTGATGTCGTCTATGACACCGGGCATCTCTCGCTTGCTTAGAAAGCCGGGGAACTTGCTAGATGGAAGAAGACCTCTGCCACGAAGGGCTTGTACTTTCGCCTGTGTGGCAAGACTCTTCATGTGGGGGATGTATCCACCCACGTTCACCCTGGCGAAGAACTCATTGGGGTCCAGGTTGCGGTCAACAACGCCAACCTTTTTCATCTCGTCTAACCAGTCGCCAAAGAACCTCTTCATTACACCAGCAACCTGGATGACATCAGAGGCCGTCTTGTCGTCTTTCAGGATCTCAATCCTCTTAGACAGGGTGTCTATGTTCCCGCGAACAGCCTTGGCAGTCTTTGTATCTCCCTTGCCAGAATCCTTGAGCCGCTGAAGTTTCCCCTGCGCCTTCTCAAGGTCAGACGACATCTCTTTAATGGCAACGGGCTTGCCGATTAGGAGGGGGTCAAGGTCTGGGTCCTTAACCAGTCGCTCAACACGAGCAACCTCGTCTACAGACATCCCGTTAATAAGATCGAACTTACTGGCGTTCCTCAGGGCTTCAATCCTTGAGTCGAAGGACGCTGCAGCCTCCTGCAAAACGCCCACCTGACTGTTGATTGCCTCTTCGTATCCCCTACGAACGTCACCCTTGCCACGGAAGTCGTAATTGATGTCCTCCGCTGCCTTGATAAAGGCGTCCAACTCATTGCCAAGCTCCTGCAGACTGATTTCGCCCAGGTCCTCCTTCCTAGCCACCTTTCCTTTCATACCCTTTGCCACAGACGCAGCGTCCATGGCGTCTACAGCTTCCTGCAGTGGGGTCAGTTCCTTCGTTGACCTAGCCTCAATGCCAGACAGCCTAGCGTTGAACCACTCCTCAACCGAGCGCATTGCGGTCTCTCTCTCAATCCCCTCTGGGAGCCGCCTAGCCTTGCGCCGCTTTTTCTCAACAACTTCAGCAAGCTTTGGGTCAGCAAGCTCTTTCACCAGCTTATCAACGCGCCCCTTCGGGATAGAAAGAACTGCTGCGATGTCTCCTGTGCCCTCTCCGGTAAGGTTCTTCTTCAAGTCCTCAACAAACTTCTTCAGCTTCTCTCGCTCTGGCCCACCCTCGGGGAGAAGCTCTCTGGGGAGGAGGTTTTCAAGCAGCACCTTTTTCCTCTCAGCGTCTTCTGTCCTGAGGATTATTGCCTTGTCCTGTACCTGGGCATGGATGCTGGAGATTTCGCCGCGAAGCCGAGCGCGTTGCCCCTCAAGCCGAGCGCGAATCGGGCTTCCGTATGGAACAACAAGGTCGCGCCTTCTTTGATCACGAACAGCCTTCCTTATCAGACGGTTCATGCGAGTTATGTTTTTCCCGGTCTGAAGCCTGGTGAGTTCCTTCAACGCCTTCTCTACTCGCCTCTCTAAGCCGCCCTTGAAAGCCTTGCGAAGGTCGGCAGCGCCCGCCTCGGGGACGGCCCCCTCCATGGACTTGGCTAGGGCGTCTTGCGCCCCCTTAAGCTCATCACCAGCCGCCTTAATTATCTTCAGGTCTTTGTTTAAAGACTCGCCAAGCTTCCCGATTGCTGCCTCTGGGTAGTGGACAAGAACCTCGGCAGGGACAAACTCTCCAGCCTCTACAGCGCCAACAACGGCAATGCGGTGCTCTTCCTTGGTAAGGCGAGAATCCTCTAGGCTCACCCTCCATGGCTCGCCAACAGGCGAACCTTCATCGCCAACGACCCTGACCCTGTCCTTGGCCAAGATGACACCAAGATGAATCTCAGCTTGATCGCCAGCATCCCCAATAGGGACCTGTTTGGTCTTACTCGGGTCAACCCTTACCTTGACGACAACGTTTCCCGCGTTCAGCTTGTCCGTGGCCCCCGGCCTCGTCCCATATTCCTTATTGGAAAGAACTAGCTTGCTGGAATGAGAAGACTGGGTGTCGAAATAACCAACCTCCCTTGCCTTGTCGGCAAGCTCTTCACTGGTCCAGTGATAGAGGGTGATAGTTCCGTCGTCATTGAGGAGCGGTGGCGACCCGTCTGAGTAGGTGATCAGCTTCTCATCCGCTCCCTTGACGGGAAGGTCCCCAACGGGCCTTGAGACCACGCCTTCTGTTGGGGCAGAGGGTCTCCTCACCATCCAGGTCTCACCGGGCTCATCAAAGCCGGGGACTGTCTCAAACCCATGTCTTTGATACCAAGAAACGAGCCCCTCTTCATCAACAGGGCCCTTCGGCACAGGCTCCAGGCTTATGGATACCCCAGACTCATCAGCGTCCTTAAGCACCCTCCTCAACGCGCTGCTTGCAGCCCCCTTGCCGCGACCAGAGGGAAGGGTCTTAATCATCTCAAGGTGGATGTCAGCGCCAACCTGATTGGCAATGTCAGCGTCTTTGTAAAAGACAATCTCGACATCATCCCCAAACCTTCTGGCAATCGTTCCTTCCTCAGACAGCCCTTCCGGGCCATACCTATGTGATTGGTGGTGTGGCTCTGTGGCCTCCAGTAGGCGCGACTCAAACCCCTGCACCCCTTTTCCAGCGCCAGCAGCAGCCCCACGACCTATGCCCTCAAGCTCTCTCAGCAGATTGTCTACTTCGCCAGCCAATGGCTTGAATTCGTCGCCGGTCTTTGCCCGAAGCTGTCGTTCTATCTTTGCTAGCTGCTCGTGGAACTGGTTCACCTGAGGCTGAAGCTCGTCGGCCATCTTGGCGATAGCAAGGTCTGTGTTGGTTGACAGGGTGGCGCTCAACTGGGCCTCATAGGCCATGGCAAACAAGTTGATGCGCTCCTTAAGGGACTTCATCTTCTCCATGCGAGCTAGGTCCCCAGCCTTCCCACCCTCCATAAGGACGCGCTCCTTCTGCAGACCCAGTAGACCAGCGCTCGCCCCCTGTGCTCCTACATCCCCCTGTGCAGGGATGTCGCCGTAAGTCCTTATCGCATCGATCAACTCCTCAACGAGGTCTCCTTCCCCCGCTGCAACCTCTCCGCCTGGACCACGCTTGTAGACGGGTCCTTTGAAGGCGTTCCTAATGGCGTTGATTGCCCTGGCTGTATCCTCTTTGGAGAGCACCTTGGCCCCCTTCACATGTCTCCCCGCAGCAGCCTTCGGCGCTTCAGATATAGTTTGAAGGACCCCACTCAACTCTCTCAACGATACGGCAGCGAACAGTTCCTCCTTCAGCTTCTCTGGGGCCTCGCCCCACCCCTTCTCAAGGAAGTGCCTAGCAAGCTTAAGCACCTCTGGATCATCCGTTATCGTCAGCAATTCGGCGCGAATCTCTGGCCACTTCTGCATCATCAGGGTTCTTGAACGAATCCTGTTGCGCTCTGACTTCTGGGCTTTGTAGTGGATGGATGGGTGTATAAGCTCGTCTCTTGGGATGGTGGTCCAGACGCCAGCGTCGTTCTTGGTGGCGTAAGCAGCAGGTCTTTTGGTGAGGCTAGCTACCCCGGCAAGGGCTCTGCGACCACGCTCCATCCATGGGAACTTGGATGCAACCGCATAGGCCATCCTAAAGCTAAGCGGATCAACACCGCTGACGAGGTCTGTCTTCCTGGCGACACTGGCTCGATGCGCGGTAAGGGCTTCTCTGCCCTTCTTCCCCCTGCCGATAGAAACGACTGGGTCAAACACGGCTTCAGCGAACCTGCCTGTGCGCGTTGTCCCAGCTTTAGATATGTCTAAGATCTCCTGCTTCGCGACAGCCTTAAGCTCGTTGAATCCCTCTACGCCACGGTCCTTCTTCAAGAAAGACTCTAGGATGTCGTACTGAGGTCTCTCCGCAGCAGTCTTGGCCGCGATACCAAGCTCCCCATCCAATGCCTTGCGGTACAGCCTTGCCACCTCAGGGGACTTAATGACTGTTCCGTGCTCGCGGAGCACCTTCCCAGCGTCATCGAAGTTAACGGCTACAAGAACTCCCTCTTCCCTGCCAGCAAGAGCGAGACCCCTAGTCCAAGCCTTCTCCATGCTTACAAGGTCTGCACCGGCCCCACTAGCAGCCATCGCACGTATCTTCCCCAACTCTCCGACAGCGAAGTCCCCTCGGAGTGGAACCCGCGACTGCCAAGCCAGGTTTACGGCATCGTTGTAATCGGCAACGGCAATGACTGCGGCTCTGGTCTCTGCGGCATGGCGAAGCTCGCTAGCCGGTGGTCCGTCGCCAACACGAAGCGAGTCAACGGTGGCATCGAACTCATCTGTAAGCTTCGCCTTAAGGTCCTTCAGCTTTGGAATGGACTCCTGGATATGGGCGGCGCTCGCCTGTCTGGTTGCGACACCCCTCCCCAGTCCTTTCCCCAGTCCTCCTTCAAGCTCTATAAGCCTTGTCCCATACGAGGAGAGCGCATCGTCAACACGAGTCATCCTGTCTGAGATCGACTGCAAGCCAATTAGGCTTTCCTCGTCAACAAGCTCTGACTTGGACAAGTCGTCCAGCATGAGCCTTCTGGCGTTGCCCTCAAGCCCCTTAGAGTATCTGGAGGCAGCCTCTATCCCCGCAGGGGTGAGGTCTACCCCACCCTTGAGGAGGCCCATAGCCGCGTCTCCAGCGCCCGCTATTAGCTTCCCAGGCATGGAGAGGAAGTTGATGGGGTCAAGGAAGATCAGGCTGGCCATCCCCAAAACCATGTGGCCTCCCGCAGACCCAGCCTCGACGCTCTTGCGAATGGACTCTTGGATGTCTTCGTCTGTTTTGTCTCCGAAGGTCTTTAGGAACGGGGTGGCTGCTAACCACCCAGCCTTCACGAGACGATCTGCAACGGCATCTGCGCCCTCGTCATAATCTGCCTCCGCCGTAAGAACACCCTTGGCCCCCTCCAACGTCTCAGGCTCAAGCATGGTGGCAAGCCAGAGGGCCGCGCTCCTAGCCCCTCTTTCACCATCCTCTGTAGTGCCCTTGTCCTCCGCCCAGTTCCTTTGCAGGGCGTTAGCCACGCTCTCCATATCGGGGGCACCCAACTCACCACCTGTAATGATGTTTGCAGCCTCCTGCTTGCGGAGGTCGAACATTGTGTTGAAGAGGGTGTGGAGAACCTTTCTGGGCTTATCTATGGCATCGACAACGCGCCATAGCCCCTCTGGCTCTATGAAGCCATCCTTCCTGAGCCCCATTCTCTCCGCCTCTGCGGGATCCCAAGCTCGCATAAAGCGGCCCAGTATCTTCACCCTGTCGGTGTTGTCCTTGGTGGCGTTGTATTCCTGAACAGTCTGATACCAAAGCATGGAGGCTTCGTCCCTGCTCAGGTGACCCTCCCTGCCAGCGAACTCACTAGGAGGCTCGTCTGCCAGGGTCTCGGGGAGGTTAATGACCTCGCCCCCCCTGGAGGTTAGCCCTGGTATGGGGGAGATGATTGGCGCTGAGTCAGAGAAGGGGTTGTCGTCATCAAGCTGGAACGCACCATCCTGCTGGGTGTCCCCGAAGATGTCCGGTGCGTCAGAAAGGTCAAACCCGCCAAAGGAATCCCCCTTAGCAACAACAGGCTCTTCTTCTACAGCAAAGATGTCAGGCGCATCTGACAGGTCAAAGCCGCCAAATGGAGCGACATCTTGCTCTACGGGCTGCTCTGCAAGAGCAAGACCACGCTCCTCTGACGCGATGCCCTCAAGAGACGGGGTGTCGCCAAAGATGTCTGGAGCATCTGATAGATCAAAGTCTGCTGGGGAGGCCATGATTGCCTATTGGGTTCTTTGAAGTCTTTGGGCTCTATAGAGATCTTTCAACTCTTTTCCCTCACGGGAGGCATGCCAAGCCTCTATCTCAGCAATCTTATTCTCAATCCTCTTATCCAGCCCAGAACTGTCCCTAAGCTGTGGGGTCTTTCTTTCCCTTAGAAGATCTTCAAGGTCCCTCTCAAGGAGAGCGAGTGGCCTATGTTTGTCCGTAAAAATCGCGTCAAAAGCTTGGCCAAGACGCCCTTCTTGAGAAAAGGCACCCAACCCTATCTCCTCTCCACGAAGCTCTCTTATGCGTTGATCTAATTCATTAGGTGGATCTTGTGGCACCTCTGGCACCTCTGGCTCCCCACCTCTTGCGGCTCCTTGGGATCGAGTCCTTTTAATTAACTCATCAATGAATGCTTCGCTGCCACCAAGATTTGAGTCGAGAAGCGATGCCCTGTGTGTCGGCAGGTCTTCTTCGCTAGCCGTAGCTATTGAGTCAAACAGGGTTTTTCCATCAGGGTACACCTTGTTCCTCATGTAAGAGGTTGCCTGCTCAAACTGGGCCGGGGTTGCACCCCCAAAATCGGAATCTGTCGCCCCCCCACCCTTAACACCGGAGCCTGTCGCCAGTGGCGTAGTCAACCCCATAAGGCCGTCATACTTGGAGACGAAAAGGCGGGCCCTAGCATGCTGTTGCAGCAGGCCCTTAATACCACTCTGGGCGTCTTGATACGCCTTCTGCATGCTGGCAGGCGCACCCTTCTTAAGGTGATATACCCCCTTCTTGTCCTGAACCAACTGGCCAAACAGCTTTTCGTTTTGCTTTGTATAAGCAGCCCTAATGTCATCCTCAACGGAGTTCAGAATCTTCGTCCAACTCCTGTGCTCAGTCCGAACCGTCTTGTCCCCCAGACCACCAGGGCCCGTGCCCTTACCCCTGTTCTTGCTGGCCTTGATAGATAGTTCCCGCTCCTTGTTATTCATTTGCGTGTAAAGCTTAGCTATTTCCATTGCCGTCTTCGGGTCCTTTGTAGCAATCGCCCCAATGGTATCTGAGAAGGTGTCCATGTCCTCCTGGGACATCCCGCCCATCTTGCTACCAGCAACGAGACCAGTGGCGAGAGACGCATACTTGTTAGCGATGCCCATAGCCTCTGCGTCTGCGGCCTCCTGTGCGGCTGTCTTACGGCTCTTCGTTATCTCGGTAGCCTTAGCCCTTACCCCGCCAGCAAAGTCCTGGTAGTTGGATGTCAGGCTCTCTAGATCGCGAAGCTCTGATGGGTATAGCTGCCTGCCGATCATCTGGGAGATAAGAGACGGGTCTCCATCCTTAGCCCGCTGTACGGCAAACGAGGTAGCTCTGATGGATGGCATGAAGGTAGCTGGCTTGCCAAACCGCTCCCATGGATTGACTAGCTGATCGCCAGACTTCTTCTTGAGGCGGCGAACGGCAGACCGAAGGGTGTTCGTCTTTGCCGTCTGCTCAGACAAGCGCTTATTGGCAAAGGCAAGCCTGCCTTGACGGAAGCCCTCCCCCTCGGCGGTATCGTCAACAGGACCTGCCTTGGCCAACCCGATCTCTCCACCAGCGGGAAGCCAGTAACCCGTCTTGCCCGCAGCGTCAGTAACCTTCCTGCCTCCAGCAGAAAGAACATCTTCCTCAGAAACATCCTTGAGAAGGTCGCTCCCAACCAAGATGGTTCCCTCGTCCTTTGGCATGCCGGTCGGTGCCTGGGCAAGGGGAAAGCCAACGGAGGCCGGGTCAACCTCTGACCCCCTAGACATTCCAGCCCTCTGAATGGCCAGCCTAAGTGGGTCTATCGGGGCGTCCTCCTTGAGAGCCTCTGTGGGGGCACCCTCCTTAAGAGCCTCTGGGCTGCCGCCAGCCTCAAGAAACTTCGCCTCTTTATACGAAATCGGGCGACCAATGCTACGAAGAGCCTCCTCCAGCGGGGCCCTCTCAAGCTCTGCCTGCTCCATGCGAGAAGCGGTGTAACTGGGAGTTCCAGAAAGAAGCCGTTGTCTAGCTGCACCAGCCTCGACCTCCCTCTCAAGAGCAGCCTGGGCAGGAAGCTGTTTGGCCAACGCCATCTGGGCAGCATCAAGCTCCCTCATCCTCTGCGTAGAAGCAGCCTGGGCCTCTGCAGCGTCTGCAGCCAATGCCTCCTGTAGGCTAGCCGCCTCGTAGTCAAGCGCTGGGCCAGCAGACGATGCACGCCTTCTTCCCCCGCCACCAGTAGCTCCACCGCCACCGGAAAGAGCGCTGGCCAACATCTCTTCTGTAAAGCCAGCAGACTCAAGGGCCTGCTTCCTGTTTATCTCATCTTGGCGTTGCTCAGCAGCCTGCCTCTGAAGGGCCTGCCTCTGAAGCTCCCCCTGCATACGGATGTTCCGCTCCCTGCCCTCGGCAAAGGCATCAATAGCGTTAGCCTCGCCCATCATGCGGAGAGCGGACTCGTAGTCACCGGCACCAGGAAGAATTACAGCCATTGTTATGCCCCGAAAATGTCGTCTTCTTCATCGAAGAGATTGAATCGTTGTCTACGCCTTGTATCGAATCCGCCACCGGGCTTCATCTCAAAGCCCTTGTAGCTGGTCGGCCTAGCTAGCATCGATTGATAGCTGTAGTCCTTCGCGGCAGTCTTTTTGGCTGCGCGATCCAAGTCCTTAAAGAAGTCCCGGTCACTCTCGGTCATCGCGGTCCCACTGATAAGAGCACCAGCGCCTCCGCCAAGGCCGCTTGTCAGCATGCCAGCCCCCTGAAGACCAGGGTTATTCGTAAGTGTTCCCAGCCCCTGAAGAGCGCTACCAATCACCTGAGCGCCAGTGGTAATAGCAGTGCCAGCCTCCTGCTGCTGTCGAATCTTTTTCTCAATCGGCTCCTTCTTCTTTCTCTGGAAGTCTTCGATGAGAAGCTGCTTGCCAGGGCCCTCTATGGACTCTTGCGTTTGTCGATCAATGTCGGCAGACCTTCTGTCTAACCCCTCTGCTATGCCAGCAGTAAGCGCCCCCTCAATACCGCCCCTTAGGCCGGATCTCGCTCGCCCCCCGCTATCAGCAAACTTGTCTGCCTCAAGAACGCTTCCAGCCAGGGAGGCGTCCACAACCCTTTCCTTACGCCTAGCGCCCTCGCTAGATATGCCAGCGCCACGCCTTCTCATCAGGCGGGCTAGCTCCATTTCCATTGTATTTGCGGCAGCCATGGGGACTCCTATTAACTGTCTGAAGAAAGGGTGTCCGCATAACTAAATGGGACGGTGTCTGGCACGCCAGCGTAAAGGGGCCTGTCTGTAGAGAAGTCGTAGTCAAGCCAGTGCCTGTTGCTTACATCGAGAGACGGTGCCGGGATACCCCTGTCAAAGACAAGGCCGCCTTCCTGAAGTTGCTGTAGTGGCTGGGAGAGGTTGATGTCAGACAGTGTGTCCAGGTAGGACTGCTGCTTGCCCATGTGGCTGGCAAGCTCCTTGCCTCGCTCCCTCAGGCCCTCTTGATGCTCCTTCGCTCTACCGGCAAGAGCAAAGCCTATATCGCTGCCCTCTTGAGACATGCCCCCAATAGTGCGTCCAATGGACTGACGAAGCTTCATCTGAGCTAGCCTCGTTGCATCCTCTGCCCTAGCCGCGTCTCTGAACCTCTTAAGGGCAGCAGCCCCCATCTCCTGACGCTGCCTTATGTCTGCCCTTTGAGCAGCCTCTGCCGCCCCAGCAGCAAGGCGTCCCTGAAGCTCTCCCCATCGCTTAACATCTGCACCGCGAATACCTGTCGCGCCGACTGGCATCTGTTGCCGAGAAGCCCTTGTAAGAGGCGCTCTCTCTGCCGCCAACATCGCCGCACGACGACGAGAAAACTCTGGCGAGTAGTACCCAATGGGCAGCGGGTTGACCAAGTCCTCGGCTTCCGCAGCGAGAAGCTGGGACATGTTCATATCTGATGGGTCGATTGCCATGGCCCTACCTTAAAGCACAAATGCGCGTGCGGAAATGTATCTGCTTGTGCTCAGCGCGTGAACAAGAAATAAGCGGTTGTTGTGGAACGCATTGTTCATCAACTGCCTCTGCCAAGAACCGGCACTAACTTGGTAGGTTTCGGCGGCGAGTATAGTTGGCACAACCTTTACAAACACATCGTAAGCGCTGCCGTTTGAATCTGTCCCTGAGATTGTTTTCTCGCAAGACAGGTGAACGGATGTGCCGCGCCGATATTTGTTTGTCCTATAAAAGTAATAGCTGTTCGCAGAGACAACCCCTCCCACCCCAGAGTTAGGTAGGTCTCCTGAAGCGGGGGCCGCAGCCTCAAGCCGCATCCTCTTCCTCACGCTAGCGAGCGAGGACCCGGTTGCTTCACCCGGCTGGGCACAATAAATATTGAAGTCGAGTTGAAGGTCTATCGACTTGAGATTTAACTCCGTACCAAAATCAGGAGCAGTCTGTATGTCTTTATTGTGATTGGATATTTTAAAAGCATCGAACTGAACAAAGGCGTCTACCTTTAGTAGAGCATCCCTATTGAGGATAACGCGAACAGAGCAACCATCTATCGTGTAGTTGTTCTCGTGATCTCCAAGGCTATAGGCAGTTGGCCTAAGGTCGGTGGGTGAGATAACCCCGCCTCGACCCATAAAAAGAAGCGTTGCTGGCTCGTCTTCTATGAGTTGGTTCTGAAGAAACGGAACCGTAAGCGCGTCATGGTGAACGCTTCTGTTTGTAATGAAGCGCTTAGATGAGTTGGGCCAGTTGTTCTTGTCAACGCTATTAAGAGACGTGGCTAGAGAGCTAAACTCGTCAGAGACGAAACCCGCCGCCAGCGCTTCCCCGTCAGCAATAAGAGGGCTTGGTCCGTTGTACTTACTCATCTGTTACCTCACCACGTACAGAGACCGGATAGATCCATCAACCTTTGGGTCAGAACTGCCAGCAGCATTCCGGTGCCCAACGAGCTTAAAGGAGATAGAGCTAGCAGACCCAGGTGATACGACCCCAAACAGAACCATTGTCGCCTCTTCTGGGGGGGCGGTGAAGCCACCACTTGTTGCGCTCCCCGCCTGAGCAGACCTCTCTGTGTCTATATTGGGGATGTCTTCCCAGGCAGACATTAGGTCTGTCTTATACTGAAGCTTGAAGTGATATGTAATGTTTTCAGTTGCGGCAGCCCAGAGGCCAGAGAAGGCGTTACTGTCGTAAAACGATATTTCCGCCCAGACAAACACCGGAAGGGCAATCTCTCCATCATAGAAGTTTGCAAGCGGCTGAGATGGTGTAACAGCCCCAGTAATATCACCATAAGAAGCGGCTGGGATTGTCACCAAGTCAAAGGATGCTGACCGCGTGTCCTTAAATCGATTGATGCTTGCCGTCGTCCCCACAGACTGCCTGTCGAAATGTCTGGTCGTTAGCGCGGCCCCTTCAAATGCTCCGTCAGGCAAGTCGTTGCAGCGATCCCCTATTGCAGAAAAGTTCTCCGCAACCTCTGTCGCAGAAAGAGAAGACTCTGGGGAAATCAGATGCTTTAAACCGGCCATTACCTACAAAATCCAAACAAACAAATGGCTGCCTTATCTAGTCTGGCGTCTCCAGAGAGGGGGTCATCGTCGTCGTCTAGCACAGAAGACCTATCTCTAACCTGAATCCTTATGTCATGCGTCCCCGGCTGGAAAGACTTGCGGCAGGAGACATAAAAAGGAAGGTCTGGTTGAAGAACTCGGCTAGACACCGTCTCAGAGAGACCAAGGGACGACCCGTTGCTGTACAAGCGCACGTCAAACATAATTGTCGCTGTAGGGGTAAAGCTCACTCCCGTCCTAGACAACTGGCCCGTCCCGATAACGGTAAGCTCTGTCTCTGTGCTGAGCGTTACCGACAGGATCAAGTCATTCCCAGGAGAATCAGCGGTGACGAACTCCCAGAAGTATCCCTCTGAGCGGCGCTCTCTAGAGCCAGTAGATTGCTCTGCTGGGCCAGACAAGGTCTGAGGGTTAGTCTGGGTGGCAAGATATAGATTCCCCGTGCCAACCGGATTAGGGGTTCCAAGGACACTCGTTGATACGGATTGATCGTTGACAGGGCTTGCAATTCTTTGCCAGCTAACCGCTTCGTCAGAGACGTTGTTTTGATCTATGTCGTTGTAAACAACTCCCATGGCCCGATTAAACTCGCGCATGGTGGCATCGGCATCAGCAATCAAGCCAAGCTTTGGCGGCTCCTTGGGTACGTACTTCATTACGCTACCTCCGCTTCAATCGCAGACATCGCCCTTCGCAGGGTGACCTCGTTATCAAGGTCTTTCAGCCTTGGAGCGCCAATGCGACCAAGGGTTATGTTCGCCGCCCTTAGCAGGTCCTGCTGAACAAGAAGCCCTGGAACCCCAACGTCAAGCTCCTGGATAGCTATAGAAAGCCTGTCTAGAAGTCGATCAATCACGGGAGGCCGTCCCCTCTGCTCTCTCTCCGTAGTCGTCACCTATAAGCTGCCATCCAACAAGTCTGAATGGTCGAGCCGGGTCTTCGGGGAAGGCAGGAGCGCCCTTTGATAGCCCTCCCGCAATAGTGTCATTTGACAGGGAGCCTGTCCTAAAGGTGAATCGAATCGCTTTGGCCGTAATGTCCTGCGCCGTTCCAGTGGAGCTAGTCTCCTTCAGGTCCACGAACTTACTTACAAGACGACGCTCGTCCCAGGTACCCGTTCCCCACGTTGTGTTGTCCCAGTAAACAGCGTCAGTGTCCTTCAGCATTAAGGTCGAGGATCCAGCCACCACCCTGTCGTCCCAATCTGTGTACCAGTCCACCGTAAGCTGGGTGTTCCCAGTCTGAACAAAGTAGAGGAGAAGCTTGTAGAAACGCTTGTCGCTATGGGGGTTGTTTAACTCCATCCACTCCGTAGAGAAGCTTCCAACAAAGTCCCTGCCGTCCCTCGTGTACCCCGTATCCCACATGAGAAGATCTGGCTCTCCCCAGTTGTTAACAGACCCAACAACCACCTCATCCTTGAGCATGGTCGCCGCAGAGACCTTCCTGTCTTTGATGACAGTAAACGCCCCGCTATCTGTGTGGATAACCCAGACCTGATTGTTCTCTGTGCCTGGGTTTGCGTTAACAGAGATATAGACACGGTTGTTCTGCCTATCGGCAAACACCGTAGCGCCATCTCTAGTGTGCTTTGGCAGCAACCTCACTGCGTCATCAAGGGCTGACGAAAGCCTCTTGAACTGACCACCATCAAATACATGAAACCCAACGTCTGAAAGGAAGTACGTGTTGTTGTCAAAGCTAACAACAGCCCGGTCGCTCACGGCCCCAAAGGTTGACTGAAGGGGGGTTATGACCGGCTCTTCTGCCTTATCGTGTGTAAGCAGGTATGCGCTTCTCCTCTTGAAAAGGATCGCGTAGTCCTGAGCCACTCCCCATGCGGTTAGCTCGTCTCCGTCTGCCGTGTTGACCTCAAGGAAGTTTGAAATCGAAACCGCTTCTGGAAAGTTTAGCTTTGAGTAGTTAAGGATCGACCCTCCGCCCAGGTAATAAACCCTGCCCCTGAACGGGAATGCCCATCTGGCGTTTGGCGGAGGATTGTTCTCTCCTGGGGCCGGTGCCCCCTGGATGGCCGACTCACCGATCTTCCTAACATCGAAGTGAGTCTTTGCACCAGGACCAAGCCTTCGTGGAAGCGCTGTGGGGGGCGAGGTGCCCTCTGACCTGTAAAGAGACCTGTAGGCTATGTCCACCTGCTTGGGAGCCTCTCCAAGGGCAAGGAACGCGACGAGACGCCTTGTCTTTAACTCGTTGTCGTAGGCGAACTCTGAGATGATGTTGTTACTGTTAACAACAAGGCCTTCATCTTGTGCCGCCTGAGCCGCTGCTGGCGTGATCGCTCCAGCCGGTAGGCCCCCGGTAAACCCAACGCCAAGGAGTTCGTTGAGTATCAACTCGTTGGACACTGGAGACAGGTTCGACTCTTGCCCATACTGATTTATGTATGTCTGGTAGTAGGCAATCTTCCTAACCCCACCATCAATTTGATTGAAGGAGTGCTCGTCCCAGAAGTCCCCATTAAGGGTGGGAACAACGTCTCCCTCTAGCTCTGTTGATATGTCCTGGTAGCCACCGTTGTCGCCGGTGCCAAGAACAATAACTGCTGTTATTGGGGCGGGCGCTTCCCTGATCCCCATAGGGGAGGTGATTCTTCCGTCCCACTTAACCGGCTGCATTCCCTCAACAAGGATGATGACAAACGGGCCAACGTCTACAAAGCGTGGATAGTAGCGAGGCTGTGGGTCTCCATAAGCAACGTTGTATGAATAGATAGAGCGAATCTCGTTGTGCTCAAGCACCCCTATTGTCACCGTCCCAGGAGACGTGCCGAACGCAGGCAACCC
>MPLU02075675.1_pt1 | contig 26469 bp, 31 predicted proteins | sample 1617381 | NCBI WGS metagenome assembly MPLU02 (sample SAMN05944801, study PRJNA350692) | marine metagenome | biome: marine; feature: ODZ; material: water; isolation source: 90 m water sample filtered on 0.2 um supor filter | place: Pacific Ocean | collected 2012-04-08 | depth 90m m
CCAAATCAAGGTTCTATGTGGTGATTGGTCTAACGACAACCTGTGAGGTTAGTCAAATCCGTGTGAACACCTGTTCAGAGATGTACTCGTCAAAAAGAAAAAGAAGGTTTTAAGTATACCCACATCTAGAATTGTTAAATCCCTGTACTAGTCCTATCTTCATTTTGCAAATATTCCTCATATTCCTTATCCCCCTTGAATTGACTTCGGTTCTTAATGACAATCCTCTCTACTTTGACTGTAATGACGCGGGTTTCACTTTCATGTATAAATCCTCTACCACCACTAATGTCCGTCAACTCATCAACTGTTAGTTCTTACTTACTCCCTAGCCGGCATCTTTAGGGTCAGCTATAGGTGTAAATACTCTTTGAATATTCTAGTCATTAGCTCAGGCTTTTACTAAAAATAAAATATTTGTCTGAAGAGGTTTAACATTTGAATAATTTGTCATCAATCCGTCTAGGATGGAGTAGTACATGAGGAAGGAAAATGGACGACGTTCACGACCTCATCGGACAACTAGATGATTTAACTATTGAAGAAGGTGACTTGCCTCATGAGTTATTAGAGAAACTAAAAAAGACTGTTGAGGACTACTATGATGTTGAGAGAGATGAGAAAGGCCTCTACAAAAAGAAAGAATGGAACCATCCATACTCTTCATTTTAGATCCCCAAATACTTTCTCTGCTGTAACTTCAAAGTTAGTTCCTTTTGCTTCCTTCCTCTAGTGGTTAGAACGAGATTGTAAATGTGGACTTGTCCCACTCCATAAATAGAATTATAGAGGAGACGAAAGTATGGTGATATTTTGTCTTCCTGTTAGATGGAGACTCTTATCCTTCTGATAGTTTTGACCACTACCCTTATATTCCTGCTGTTGGCTTTGGTCTTTTGGTAGGTTGTAAAGAAGAGGCAATATAGCTACTTGTCTGCTCTTTTTGAAACTCTTCGCTTGTTCAGATGTAGATCTATAATATGAAGGGATAAGGCGGTTTGGATGATGATTTACTTTTAGTATTTCACCTTTTGGATACAAGTTCACATGATCATAAATACTAACTTGGCAGATGGATGTGGAATACAAGATTTGAACTTGTGAGCCAAGGGAAAGCCCACTCTTCTTTACACATCTATTCCTACTCCCACGGTCTTTGATGACGGTGATTACAGTCACCTTTAAAGACACCACATGGGGTTTACTTCATCGCTGTATTGGATACTTGTATCTAATGAAGTAGTTTAGGAGTAGTAGTCATGGTGGATTAATTTGTAGACAGAAGGCGAGATGTTTCTCCAGATCCCAGTTATAGACTCAATTAAACCCCTAGAGTAAGAATGCAACCCCTCAGCCCCTCGTTCATCGATCAACTCAGTTTTGACGATGCAGGTCTGATTCCAGCAATCTCTCAAGACTGGCTTGATGGTGCCGTTTTGATGATGGCCTGGATGAACCGAACTGCCCTGGAGCAGACATTGAGAAGTGGCGAAGTTCATTACTGGAGCCGTTCTCGCCAGGAGCTCTGGCATAAAGGTGCTACTAGCGGCCATACGCAAATACTCAAGGGAATTCGCTATGACTGCGATGCTGATGTGCTTTTACTCAGCATCGAACAAACTGGTTTAGTGAGTTGTCATACCGGAGCACGAAGCTGTTTCTTCGAAGAAGCAAGCCAGCATTCGCAGGCAGGTTCACTGGCTCTTTCACCGCCGATGGATGCCTGTAGTGAACTTTTTCGAGTAATTGAAGAACGGAAGACCACACCCGAACCCAACAGTTACACAAACAAGCTTTTAGAAGGTGGTGACAATCGCATCCTCAAAAAAATTGGTGAAGAGAGTGCGGAATTTGTAATGGCGTGCAAAGACGACGATATAGATGCAATTGCCAATGAAGCGGCGGATCTTCTCTTTCATCTGCAAGTTGCACTTGCCCACCACGGTGTGAACTGGAGGCAAGTGCTTGAGGTGCTCGCTGGTAGGCGTGGTGCGCCACGTCGAAGCTGAGCTTTTAACCCAGCGATACTTTTCGATTAGCTCCCACTTCAGCGTGCTTTCCCAAAGTCATTGGATTGGGAACGAACCCACCGCAGGGTGATTTTATCTCTGGCAGAAAAATTCAGTAAAGGCAATGCCCCCTGGGAAACAGCCATAACATCTTCCATCTGTTCGCTGTGTCCCCATAAGCCAAAAGCGTGGCCTAGCTCATGCAAGGCTGTCGCTTGAAGGACAGGTGCTCGGAGTTCAGGTGAAACCATCACCTTCACCCTCGGCTCAAGTTGGTTCGCCGTTTCCCGTTGAACCTCGACGATCTTCAAAAGACTACGGCCATTACTGGCACGCCAACCCGAGGCGAGCTGCCTCAAGGGAGGACGTTTTCTAAACACCATCACATGAGCCCGTTCAATCTCCGCGACCCGAGTAACTGGAATCACTTCAGACCAGCTATTTAGTGCAGCATCCAAAGCATCTGCCCATCGCTTTAACCAGCGATTGCCCGCAACAGAACCTTCAGGTTCTGGTTCAATCCATACACACCAATGCGGAAGGCTTGGGTAACCAAAGCTGGTGGTCGCCAACCTATCGGCATAGCCGAGCCCATTTCTAGGCTCGGCTGATTGAAGACCCCCATCAAGAACACGAATTTCTTGTGCTGGTGGACAGGGATTTGGAACCATTTGGCTCATTGAGAAGGAAGGCCGATGCCGCGGGCCATCAAGGTTGCAAAAAGGGGAATCAATGCAAATCCAATAATTTCAATGTTGATGAACCAACCCAGACGAGTGACTAAAGATGCACTCACCTCAGGCAGTTCTCCCTTGCGCAGTGGGATAGCCCAGAGGATATAGGTGACGGTTGGATAAAGCGAAAGTGTGCCAGCAACGATAAAGACTCCTACCTTCCACCAGAACAAAGGGTTCTGAGTATAAAAATCACTGCCTTGACCGAAATACAACACCCGAAGGATGCCGCTGATCAATAGCGCCAAGCCTGCTACGCCATAAACAATGTCGGTGATCAACATGGCCGTGGCTTCTCCACGGTTTGGAGAAGTCTTCAACAGCTTCCTCTCCAGCACCAAGGCAGCAAAACAAACCATAAAGCTGAGGTAGTGGACGTAGGCAATTCCAGCCTTGTTGACAATCTCAGGCATGAGGACGCTCCCAAGTGGATGGGATGATGAAAATCGTTTTGACGCTAGCGACATCAAGCTCAATGAATGGCTTGATCAATAGAAGAAAAGAAAGAACTAGCGATCTCGGACAAATCGATGAAACAAAGAATCCTAAAGAAACTGTTTAATAACGCATAAAAAGTTAATTCCGCACTCTTCCTTACGCAGCCAAGATGGAAAGGCTTTGGCCCTAGCTTCAATTAAGACACGAGATCCAGATGGTGAGTTCCTTAAGCGCCTATCTCGGCGAGATTGGGCGACACCAACTTCTGACGCCCGAACAGGAACTCACTATGGGCCGCAAGGTTCAGGCAATGGTGACGATCACAAATCGCTGTCATCTAGCTGGTGGAACAGGGCCCGAATGCGAATATTCAGATGATCAACGTCGCACCATTCGTCGTGGTGAGAAAGCCAAGAATCACATGATCACAGCTAATTTAAGGCTTGTGGTAAATCTTGCTAAGCGCTACCAGGGCAAGGGTCTTGATCTTCTTGACCTTATCCAAGAAGGTACCCTTGGACTCACTAGAGCAGTAGAAAAATATGACCCAACCCGTGGCCACCGATTCTCAACCTATGCCTATTGGTGGATTCGCCAAGGGCTTAACCGTGCGCTTTCTACTCAGAGCAGAACTATACGAATCCCCGTGAATGTAAATGAAAAGCTGACCAAATTAAGAGCCGCAAAGGCACGACTAATGCAAAGAAACGGCTTAACTGCCACTGCAGAGCAACTTGCTCAATCCATGCGACTCCCCCTAGCCGAAGTAGAAGATTTGCTCGCTTGTGAATTGCGCAGCGTTACGGTGAGCCTGCAAGGGACAGTCAAGTCAAAATCCGATCCTTCTGAACTTGTGGATATCCTTCCCAGCGAAGAGATACCTCCTTTAGAACTTGCTGAGATGGCAGAGCGTACTGAATCGGTACGGACCTTGCTGAATCGGGCAAACCTCACTCCCAAAGAACTGACTGTGGTCACGCTTCGATTTGGAATGGACGGATCCAATGAATGGCGCACCCTCGCGGAAGTTGCCCGTCATATGAATTGCAGTAGGGAATACTGCCGCCAAGTAGTGCAGCGAGCGCTACGTAAACTAAGAAAAGCTGGCATACAGAGTGGTTTAGTAGAAAGCACCTTATGAGTTGTCGCGAGGGCGAATGGTAAGGAATCCGTCCCGAATAGAAGCGGTGCTCACCTTATAAATCCCGATGAAAGCAGGTAACACTGGAATGAAGTCAGCCCATCAAACCCATGGTTGATGCTTCCTCATCAGCTCAAAACACCGTGGACACAACGGTGCTGGAAAGTTCTGTCATTGATCAGAGCCTTTTGCAAAAGGTGTTACATCAGGCTGGACGCAGTCTTGCAAGGCCGGCTTTGGAGGCTATGGAAATGTTTCTCGATCAATCAACGCCTGCTCAAGTCAGACTCACCATGCTCGCAGCACTCACTTATCTACTGATACCTATCGATTTGGTGCCCGATCTGATCCCAGTGGCAGGATTCAGTGACGACCTCGTTGCACTTAGCGCAGTTATCGGCATCTGGAGTAATCACATGACCCCCCAGATACGCAATCGTGCTCGTCGCAAACTAGATCGCTGGTTCCCAGTTGAAGGCTGATGTCAGGGTGGACTAGTCAAATTGAAGAAGAGCTTGCCCTCCTACTAAAGGATTGGTTAAAGCAGAAGGGCCTTACCCAAGCAGACCTGCGCCGAAGTTTGCGGGCGGTTTCTACCCGCATGCCCGCCTTGCTTGAAGTATTAGAACGGGAGCACCGCTTCGGTGGCATGCCACGAGTTGCAGAGCGTCTATGCGAAGTAGAAGCTGAGTGGGCTAATACGGATAACTCGCCATCCGAGGACAAAAAAGACGCCGACCCCTTTGGCCAGCTAGACCTACTGCTGCAAGAAATCCGCGACGACTGCGGCAGCCAAGACTAATAACAGGCAAAGTGGAACTAATTACAACTCCATCATGCGTCTGTTCTCACTTGTGACTTGCATAGGAATGACTGCCAGTCTGCAATTAGCCGCTCCTACAAAATTGTTGGCACAGTCGGAGGGTTGGTTACTTGGGCCTAATAGCAGCACAGGTGAAAGCAGCGAAGTAGTACCCACCAACTGCAATAAAGAGGAGGATGGGTCGATCACTTGCGATACCAAAATCAAAAATCCCAAAGGCGATACTCAAGCTCGTCCTTCATATAATCCCTTCAGCAACTGAGATCTGCCTTGCGCCGTTTCAAAGGTGCAATACCTTCATTCCTCAAATTTGGGGGACTAAGGAAAACGACAAATAGCCAAAGTGCTCACTGCGATCACCGCTGGCATCTTTGCGGTATTAATACAGCTCAACCTAAATGCGGGCAGTGAATTGCTCTTCAATTCACACCAGCTCTGACTCGGGGATGAGCTGATCAAGGTTCTTAGTGATTTATTGAGTGATCTGATCGCTCTTAAATGTCTTCAAGACATCACGAGTTATCTGCGCAGCCACCTAGTGCAAGTTGAACTAGTGCTAGTTACGGTGTTTTCAGCTGCGGCGCGCAAAGCGAGGGTGATGCCAACCTGAATGGGACAGGCCTCAGTTACTTAATGAGCTGAGAATATCCTCAATTGCTCTGGCCGAAGCTTATTGACTGTTCAAGAGAGCAATAGTCAATCCAAGATTTTTGGCTAATTCCAAAACAAAGCCAACCAAATGGTTCCAGGGTGAGGATCAGTTCTTTCCACACGATGCAAACGGTGTGGAAGAAAATGCAGTTGATCTCCCACACTGAGGTCAACCAAAACATCGGGATCTTTAAGTCTCAGACTTGCACTTCCTCGCAATAGAACAATCCATTCGTGATCTGCCTGGTCATACCAGAATCCCTGCGGACTAGATGCACTACAAGAAAGAATTAGCTCTAGGCGCCAATTCGAACCAGCCTGGAGAAGATGTTGTTGCTCCTGCCCCTCTGGAGGTAAAGCACGTGCCAACAGGTTGGCATCAGAAGGAAACTGCTCAATAGGGTCAGGTTCTCCCCATCGGCGCCCAATTTCAAAGCCCCAAGATCGAGCTAACTGAACCACTTGGTTGTGATCTCCACAGCCAGCTAGTAATTCCCTACGACCGGGGTGCTCTTCCAGGGAGTCAACCATCTGTTGAAGCTGCTGCACCTTGTCTAGAAATCGATGCAAATCCTGTTCGGCCATCTACTGCTCCTAAATCAACCTCCAAGCTCTGATCCTGACAACAAGCAAGCTCAAAGCATCAACGACAAAATAATGGTCCACTCGTCCAGCCCCGTCGATCAAGACGAACACAAACACACTTATCCTCAAACACCTCTAAGCAAATCTCGCTACCTAACGACAAGTTCCAAAATCAGCCAATCAACCAGGCCAAAACAAGCAACCTTTTTAAGATCAAAGCCTGCTTAAGAAACCCCGACCACTCAAGTGCTTTCTTTTCCAGAGAGCCCCTACCCAGTCAATGCTGATATAGCGATACTGATCATTGGAACAGATCACTAATCCAGACTGAAGCGTTACCCGTGAAGCTTGAATGAACCCGAGAACCCACTTGAAGCAGTTTTTCAATGAGCTTTATCAACGAACTACAAAACTGCTAATCCTGTTCTCTGTACTGTTGCTACTACCTACTGGCACTATTGCATTAGAAACTAGTACTGGGGAATTCCTTTTCAACGAACACTGTTCAGGCTGTCACGTAAATGGCGGCAATATTATTCGTCGAAACAAAACCCTCAGACTCAACGCACTAGAACGCGGTGGCTTAGATAATCCCGAGGCAATCGCAAAAGTAGCTCGAGAAGGAATCGGACAAATGTCAGGCTATGAAAACGTTCTTGGAGAAGGTGGAGATCAGCTAGTTGCCGTCTGGATATGGACTCAAGCTCAGAAGGCCTGGATCCAAGGATAAACCTCAAGGGCGGTCCATATTCCTTCCTTCCAGTAAACGTCTTGCTCTAGAAGTTTCCTAACAGCATCCAGACTTGCTTCTTCAAAAATTCCAAATACATGACTGCTACCTTCTGTTGGCCCAAGTGTGATCAGGATGCCCTGTTGCTTAAGAGTTGCAAGCCTTCTGAGGTGTGCTTCACGAAATGGAGCTCTCTTTTCAAGTGCGTTCTCACAGTAAGTACCCCAAAGAACAAATCGTGCCATGGCAGTTGCGTAGAAGTCATCACGAAAATTTGTTCCTGAAAGGATGGCACAAATGGGTAACTAAAGGCTATGTTAGTGAAGTAGATTTCAGTTTTACAAATCATGCTCACTGGCAGCGACCTCTTAACGAAAGTCAAAGACCTGGGTGATGTCAGCAAATCGGATCTGGTTCGCGCCTGTGGCTACGTCTCCACCAAGAAGGATGGCGGAGAGCGTCTTAACTTCACTGCATTTTACGAAGCTTTACTAGAAGCCAAAGGTTTAAGCTTTGGTGCTCCTGGCTCTGCAGGTATTGGCAAAGGAGGGCGCAAGCTTAGCTATGTAGCGACTGTTCAAGGCAATGGCAATCTGTTGATTGGTAAAGCCTATACAGCCTTGCTCGATCTCAAGCCTGGTGATGAATTTGAAATCAAGCTTGGACGCAAGCAAATTCGTCTAGTTCCTGCTGGAGAAGCAGACGAAGAGTGATTGATAATATTGAACTAGGGATATACACCCAAGATCAATCCATCATCATTTGATACACCCAAGCCCTGGAGATCATCCAGGGCTTTTTTATTGAATTCATTCAGCAGGATGAAGGAGATGAATAAGCCAAAGCTCAGCCAGCCGCGATGCGAAGCTCCTGACAGAAACGACCAGCTTCTTCAGCAACACATCCAGGAGCAGCTGCAGCGATTCGCTTAACTAGTGCACTACCAACAATCGCTCCATCAGCACCCCAACCACGCACCTGTCGCACCTGCTCAGGGCTAGAAATTCCAAATCCGACTGCTATAGGAATTGAGCAAGACAGCTTAAGTTTCTGCACCAAAGACTCAACACGTTCTTCCATCACAGAGCGTTCGCCAGTAACTCCCGTCACGCTCACCAAATAGGTAAAGCCTCTACTACTTTCTGCAATCCTCGCCATACGTTCTGCTGGTGTAGTAGGTGCCACCAGAAGGACCAAATCAATCCCACGAGCAGAAGCTAATGGTGAAAGACGCTCTGCTTCCTCAAGGGGAAGATCCGGCACCACAAGACCAGCAACTCCAGCCTCGGCTGCTTGATCACAGAAACTCTCCATCCCTCGGTTGAGTAATGGATTTGTGTAAGTGAAAAGAATGACGGGAATGGACAGTTTGCCCTGCAATCCTGCCAACATCTGCAATACCCGAGCAGGCGTAGTGCCAGAAGCAAGTGCTCTAGATGCAGCGGCCTGAATCACCGGTCCATCAGCAAGAGGATCGCTATAGGGAATACCTAGTTCGACCATGTCAGCCCCAGAGTCTTCAAGCCTGAGTAACACCTCAGCTGTTGTGTTCAGATCAGGGTCCCCAGCCATTAGAAATGGCATCAGAGCTAGACGCCCCTCAGCTTGCAATCGTTGAAATCGGCTGCTGATAGTTGCTTTTGTACCGGATTTAGTCTCCAAGGGATTTGCCATAGCAATCATTAAAAAAAGGCTTGAGCGGGCAAATGCCCTAAAGCCTATGGGTCAGAAGGAGCCTGGTTAACATTCTTGTCCTCCTCAAGATCCTGCAAAAGGGCAATTTGCTCCTCCTCAGATAAGGCATCGAAACGAGCCTCAAGCTCACCAACTCTCAGATTCTCATAAGCCTGCTGATAACTACGGCGCTGCTGCATAAAGGTCATCTTTCCAGAAACCACCCGAATCAAATAAGACCCCGTCCAGCCGAGCACAAGAAGAAGAAGAAGAGATTGTGCAGCTATGCCAGCAGAAATACTATCCAAACCGGCAAAGCTAAATAGCCCGTATGCGAGTCCCCCGAGTCCCAAAATAAGGAGGCCCAGCTGTATGACATTGGTACGAGTCAAATTCTCAAACCTCTCCTTGACCGTTAAGGCGCATATTCAAAAACGGAGCGAATAGAATCAGTCCTGGAAAAAACAAAAACACCATCCCGTAGGCGCCTAGTCGCTCAAGTTTGCCCATGCAGTGCCAGCGTCTATTCATCCACGAATAAAGCAACAGAGGCACAACCACTAAATAGAGGCTGCCTAAAGAGAGGTACGCGCCAAGCACCAGCATTGATTCGATCGTGATTGGACTGGTAACGGCCTGAAGAATCACGTTCAGTAATCTGCTTATCGAAATCTAGAATGCCACTGCGGGCCTCGGGCCCAGCCACTGCCGGGGGGCATGGCGGAATTGGTAGACGCAAGCGACTTAAAATCGCTTGTCCAGTAATGGACGTGGGGGTTCAAGTCCCCCTGCCCCCACTAATGATGATTGCAAAGAGCTGAATCTCCTCGCCATCCGAGCAGGAGTTCAAACCTCCTGCCAGCACAAACGGAATCAATCGCTGCCGCAGCTCAAGCAATAGTGAGGTCTATGCATATTGACACTGTTTCTACTGATCAAGCGAAACAGTCCAGCCCAACATTTCACCTGCGTGAAATGGCACCAAGTATTCAAAAGAACCGGCATCGATTTGCCCTTCAAAAATGGCAGGCACAACCTGAGCTCGTCTGATCAGCGTGATTGAAGTGTTGTTGAGGGGCAAGCCATAAAAAGCAGGCCCGTATTCACTGGCAAAGGCCTCAAGGCGATCAAGTACTCCCTCCTGCTCAAACACTTCGGCATAACTCTCCAGAGCATGGGGAGCATTGAAAATACCAGCACATCCACAGGCACTCTCCTTAGCAGCGCGAGAATGCGGCGCCGAATCCGTGCCTAGAAAAAAGCAAGGTTGACCACCTGTAACCGCCCTACGTAAAGCAAGCCGATGACGCTCACGCTTGGCTACAGGCAGACAGTAAAAGTCACTACGAAAACCACCACTAAACATGGCATTGCGATTGATATGCAAATGATGAGGAGTAATCGTGGCTGCCAGATTCGCACCTCCCGTTTCCACGAACTGGACCGCCTCTTGCGTAGTTATGTGCTCCATCACCACACGAAGATGTGGATAACGATTCATGAGTGGAACCAGGTGGCGCTCAATAAAAAAAGCTTCCCTATCAAAAATATCGACATCAGAATCGATCTCCTCGCCGTGAACAAGCAAGGGCATACCAATTCGCTCCATCGTCTCGAGCAAGCCGTTGATTGCCCTTAAATCACTGACGCCAGCTGCAGAATTTGTTGTGGCATGAGCTGGATAAAACTTGGCGGCGGTAAAAACATCCTCCCGGTAACCTCGCTCCAAAACATCTGAAGCAAAATCCTCAGTGAGGTATGCCGTCATCAATGGTGTAAAAGGAATACCGTCGGGAAGGGCCGATAAAATACGCTTGCGATATGCCTCTGCAGCCTCCACAGTTGTAATCGGCGGCCTGAGGTTGGGCATCACGATTGCTCGCCGAAATACCCGAGCGGTGCTACCAACAACTGCCTGCAACATGGCGCCATCCCTGAGATGCACATGCCAGTCATCCGGTTGACGCAAAGTAATTTGATCGAGCATGGGATCCAATGCCATCAAACAAGATTGAGGTTTAGAGATTGCACCACCTAAATAAAAGCAAAGATTGATCTGTCGTGAGTTTGACCTGCGAAGGAATGTTCCTGAAAGAGCAGCAGCGTTCTAAGCCTTAGCTCAGTGAATACTGAGAGAAGAAACAATGACATTTTGTTCTGATAAGAAGGTCTTGACCACTATGAAAAACAAGAACCCAAAACCATCACCATCGAAAGGATCATCATCTGCATCAATAAGGGTTCAGAGCAGAGCGGTTAAAAGGGATGGAAGTTGAAGCGGTTCGGCATGAGCAAATCCATCAAGAAGGTAGGTAAAAACCTTAAATGCACAATGGGCCAAAAACCTTATTCGTTGATGAGAGGGATCAAGGTTTATTTTCAGAGGCAGAATCCTTTTAATCAGTTCCGATCAAATGCCGCCATTCCTTCAATCGGCCCTACAAGTGCTGGCGGGAATCGGCCTGTTATTCGGGGGCGGGGAACTGTTCGTGCAGGGCTCTGTAGCCATTTCACTGATCTTCGGTATTCCCCAGCTTGTAATCGGTCTGACGGTGGTGGCCTTAGGCACAAGTGCCCCCGAGCTATTCGTAAGCGTGAGCTCAGTGCTAAAAGGCTCCGACGCCCTGGCCGTGAGCAATGTGGTGGGCAGCAATATTTTCAATGTTTTAGTAGTGCTAGGAAGCAGCGCCCTTGTGCTGCCACTGCGGGTAGAAAGTCGTTTGGTGCGTAGGGATGTTCCCCTGCTATTAGCAGTATCTGCCGCTGTATGGGGAATGGCATCCGCCGGCCGTGTGACCTGGCAAGCCGGCGCGGCCCTATTAATTGCCCTTGTGATCAACTCCGTATGGGAAATCCGTACGGCCAGGGAGGAACCCGAAGAGATGGCAGAGGCTGAGCCACAGATCAGCACCGAAACAGCCAATGGAGGGTTTATCAAAGCTTGCATCCTCCTTTTGTTAGGAATCCTGCTGCTGGGCGTTGGGTCAAACCAACTAGTAGCAGGAGCAAGCAATGCCGCCAAACTATTAAAGGTGGACGAGACAGTAATCGGGCTGACGATCGTCTCAGCAGGCACTGGAATGCCTGAACTAGTCACATCCTTGGTAGCAGCACTACGAGGCCGAACAGACCTTGCGATCGGCAATGTAGTGGGCAGCTGCCTGCTCAATCAACTTCTAGTCCTGGGCAGTTGTGCTGTTGTAGCTGGTGGAAGTGGACTACTAGTGGATCCCCTAATCATTGAACGAGATCTACCTGTGATGGTGCTCACCACACTTGCTTGTATGCCAATTTTTTGGACCAAGGGGCAAATTAGTCGACTAGAAGGTGGAATCCTGGTCGGTCTTTACGCGTTTTACCTGACAGATCAAGTTCTAAACAGCACTAATCACACCTGGCAAGACGAATTCCGACTAACCATGCTTTGCATTGTTCTGCCAATTGTCCTGATCATAATTGTGCTGCAAACAGTGATGTACTGGCGTGATTTGAACCGATTGCGAATAACACCCAGTGCTGAGTGAGATGGCTCTGACTACGCCACCACGACATACATTTCTACAAAGATAACTAAAATAAAAATCCAACATCACCCGCGCCAGATGATCGAGCATCGACAACTGCTCAGATAATGCAAGTAAACAAAAGACGAAAGCGCTAGCAATAGCAAGCGAATAGAAGCAACAGACAAAACGGCCTTGCCGAAACAGGCCACTCAGTGCATGACTGTAGTAGCATAATCATGTTATTTTCCAATTAGGCTGGTTATGGAAAGAAACTAAGCAAGGTTCCCTCTAGCCACTCCGAGCAAAGGAATGGAACAGAGCCTTCATAAAAACCAAGATTCAAGTCAACAACACACCTCTTGCAATGCTCGAGCTGCTCCCAAGGCTCAACGACCACAACCTGCCACAGAAGTCATTGTTGGAGGGAAAAATGCTGGAGATCGTTATCGGATTAATAATCAAATAGTGACCATGGTTCGTCGTTATATTCAAGGCACCTTAGTGATAATCTTTACTGAAAGTACTACCAATACAAGCAAGGGCTATCTTGCCCACAAATACAACAGTCAATATCTTGATCCAACAACAGGATTCCCTTGCAGTGGTATCAATCATTTCACCGATACATTTTTTTCCTTGGCAGATTGTGGTGCATGGATTTTAACTAAAAGAGTGATACAGACTGAATCCCATGACGATACAACTGCAAAACAACAGGTTTTTAGCTTTGTTGATTTGAAGAGGGTTTAATGCTATGTTTCAAAATTCATGATAGGTCTCTAATAAACATTATGCCAAAGGGATACATGGTGATCCAAGGTACAGTTTTCAACCGTGTAGGGTTCAGGACTTATGTCTCAGCAGTTGCTGATGTTATCAAGTCAGCAGGTGGACGCTGCTTAGTCAATGATCTTAATACTGATGTGCGAGAAGGTAACCCTGGACCTTTTACTATATTGATTGAGTTCGATTCCAAAGAGGCAGCCCAAAAGGTCTATGAATCACCTCAATACCAGGAACTCATCATGATTCGTCGTCCTTACTCTAGTTTTAACTTTTCACTCGTCAAAGGTTTAAATTAGTTCGTAACTCGTGCTCTGTCACTTATAATTGATAATAACCACTTTGGGTCATGTTGATACCGCACACAAAATACCCTGCCGATCTCTTTACTATCGATCTCACTTCCTAACCAGCAATGCATTCGCGGCTTGATTCACGATTAAGAGGTTGACGTCAGCAAGGGATCGAAGCTTGCCATTGGCATGTGGCGTAGATGATGCCAATGCTTAAGGCCTCCAGTGTAATTAGATCAACACAATCAATCCAAAACTCAAATCTCATGCTATTACTGTAGTATCATTTGCATGGATACCTGAATGGCAGCAGCACTCGCTAATGCACGAATGAATTTCCCCTCGTTTCACCGTCCATAGAAATGGAACCAAGACTCATTAGCTGCCAACAAAACCCAAGCCAATAGCCCCGCGTTTGCAATGCTCGAGCTGCTACCTAAGCTCAACGACCAAAACCTGCCATGGATAGACACGATTCATCCCATAGTCGTGCACCTTGTGATTGCCACGGCGCTCATTTCCGTTGTCTTCGACATGATCGGCGTTCTAACAAAGCGGTCCAATCTTTTTGAAGTAAGTTTCTGGAACTTGCTGATGGCAACATTAGCCATCTTTGTAGCGATTATCTTCGGCCAGGTAGAAGCTGGGCTAGCTAGCCCCTACGGGGCATCCCGCGATATCCTGAATTTTCACAGCACGATTGGCTGGTCACTAGCCGGCGTGCTTGCAGTGCTCACAAGCTGGCGCTATGTAGCCCGCCAGAAAGACCCTAATATCTTGCCAAAAGGGTTCCTAATACTTGATGGATTACTAGCTGCCCTTGTTGTCACCCAGGTTTACCTGGGTGACAAATTGGTCTGGATCTATGGCCTTCACACCGTGAAAGTAGTGGAAGCTATTCGTAAAGGAGTGGTGTCTTGATAGAGCTTCCTCAACTGCAAATGGAGTATTTGCGGTTGTTGCTAAATAAGCAAATGATATTCCTAACATTGAGTTCTCCTCTAGATGAAATCTCATTTTCTTTAGGACCTAATAATCTCCCTTATAACTTGCCAATACATCCCAATTTGGTGCACTTCACCATTGGTCTATTTGCAATAGCTATCACCTTTGATATTGCCGGCGCTCTTTATCCACTTGAGAAGCGAATCCTTCGATTTCTAGCACTACCAGTTACTCGACTTAGTTTCCATGACGTGGGCTGGTACAACATTCTTGCTAGCTGCGCAATCACCTTCTTAACTGTAGCCACTGGCATTTATGAAATGTTATTAGCAGCTCCCATCCAGGGCGTTAAAAGCAGTCTCGGACTTGGAGCAATGCCTACGATGATCATGCATGGAGTCGGGGGGGCTATTTTACTACTGCTTATCGTGATAATGACTGTCTGGAGAGGCTTTCAACGCTTTGCATGGCGTCGGGACCTTGGCCGTCAAGTGAGCTGGTCCTATCTCCTTTCGGGTGTTTTAATTTTAGTAATTTTAGCTGTGCACGGAACGCTTGGAGCAGAACTTGCTGCTGAGTTTGGTGTTCATATAACAGCCGACCAGTTGCTTGCCGCTGGTGCTGATCTCAACGAAGTACTGCCATGACTTCTACTCATACAAACAAGAGAAATCCAAACTCGCGCGCGATCCTAATCGTTGCTATCGCCACTGCAATAGATCTGCTAATGAGTATTTTAATGGCGCACTGGTCATATAGCTGGTTTCCAGTGCAGGCATCTGCAGCAGCACCCTATGTTGATCAACTATTTAGTATTGAAACGGGAATCGGCACATTCATCTTCCTTGGCTGTACAGGCGTTATGGGATGGGTCATCTTGTTCAACAGGGCGCCTAAGTACGACGAAGAAGACGGTGATCCGATTGAAGGCAACATCAAGCTTGAGATCATATGGACGATCATTCCACTGCTAGTGGTATTTGCGATTGCTGCATACTCAATCAAAGTCAATGAGACGCTTTCCACCCTGGGGCCCAAACAAAAATATCGACTTAGTGACAACCCTTCTGCCATCACCTCTGTTGATAGGACAAGCATTATTGGACCGATCCAAGTAATAGCTAGGCAGTGGAATTGGGAATTTGTATATCCAGATGGCGTTCGAAGTTCTGAATTACATCTACCAGTCAACCAACGTGTCAACTTAAAACTGATCTCTGAAGATGTCTTACATAGTTTCTTTGTACCTGCATTCCGCCTAAAGCAAGACATTATTCCTGGCAGTGTCATCTCATATAGCCTCACTCCGACTAGAGAGGGTCGCTATCGACTCCGAGATGCAATGTTTAGTGGGGCCTACTTCTCCCAGAATCAAACCGATGTAATCGTTGAATCAGAAAAGTCCTACTCCGATTGGCTTACATTTTCAGGGGAACAGCCCCTGCAACCTGGCCTAAATCCGAGCCAGCCGTTATACGCGCGACGCCTGGAAAAGGGCGACAAAGGCTGGGCGACCGTTTCGCCCGCGCCAGCCCCTTTAGTTAATGATCCCGGCGATCCATCTGCCTCCCACGAAGCCTAATCAACATGTCTACTAGCAACTACGACCCCCGCATTCTTAAGGCACCCCACCCGGTACCAGGTGCACCAGATAACTGGAAGCGTTTCTTCAGCTTTAACACTGACGCCAAAGTAATCGGAATTCAGTACATCGTTAGCGCGTTGTTTTTCCTTCTTGTGGGTGGACTTCTAGCGATGGTCATCCGCGGAGAGCTGATCACCCCACCTGCTGATCTTGTCGACCCGACTGTCTACAACGGTCTGAACACCATGCACGGGACAGTAATGCTGTTCCTTTTCCTGTTCCCAATTCTCAATGGTTTTAACAATCTGTTGATCCCAACGATGATTGGAGCCCCGGATATGGCATTCCCGAAACTAAATGCAGCAGCATTTTGGCTTGTGCCTGTTTTTGCCACAATATTAATGGCGAGCTTCTTTGTTCCTGGAGGACCAGCATCATCAGGCTGGTGGTCTTACCCGCCAATGAGTCTTCAAAACCCACTTGGGCGTTTCATTAATGGTGAAATGCTGTGGATTACAGCAGTAGCACTTTCAGGAATCTCGTCAATTTTTGGAGCAATTAATTTCGTTACCACGATCATCCGCATGCGCGCACCAGGCATGGGATTTTTCCGCATGCCAATTTATGTCTGGACTGCCTGGGCGGCGCAGACCATTCAGTTACTTGCCCTGCCAGTGCTAACTGGTGGCGCGATCATGCTGTTATTCGACCTTAGCTTCGGTACTACCTTCTATCGCCCAGAAGGGGGAGGAGACCCTGTGCTCTATCAACACTTCTTCTGGTTCTATTCACATCCGGCGGTATATGTGCTGGTCCTACCTATTTTTGGTATTTTCTCAGAAATATTTCCTGTTTATTCACGTAAACCACTATTTGGCTACAAGGTTGTAGCCCTTGCATCGTTCGCAATCACGGCTCTAAGCCTGATCGTCTGGGTTCACCACATGTTTTATTCCGGCACTCCTCAGTGGATGCGGAATTTATTCATGGTCACAACAATGTTGATTGCTGTTCCTACTGGAATCAAAGTTTTCGCCTGGATAGGCACTCTATGGAGAGGGAAACTCCGCCTTTCAACTCCAATGCTCTTTTGCCTTGGCGGCCTTTTCAACTTTATCTTTGCTGGCATTACCGGAATCATGCTTGCCACTGTGCCAATAGATGTTCACGTTGGTAATACCTACTTTGTTGTTGCTCATTTTCATTACGTTATCTTCAATACGATCTGCTTCGGGGTCTTCGCCGGCATCTACCATTGGTTCCCAAAATTCACTGGCAGGATGTATTACGAGGGGCTGGGTAAAATTCACTTTGTATTGACTTTTATAGGCGCAACACTCAATTTCCTGCCTCTTCATTGGGCGGGCCTACTGGGAATGCCTAGACGGGTTGCATCCTATGACCCAGAATTTGCCATCTGGAATGTCATCGCAAGTATTGGTGCTTTCATTTTGGGTGTCGCATCAATTCCCTTTATCCTCAACATGATCAGCTCTTGGGCGCGAGGTCCCAAAGCTCCTCCTAATCCTTGGAAGGCAATTGGCCTTGAATGGTTACTACCCTCTCCTCCTCCTGCAGAAAACTTCGAAGATGATATTCCAACTGTAATCAATGGACCCTATGGCTATGGACTAAATAAACCCCTTGTAGAAGACGAAGAGTACTACATCAAACGCGCCCAGGAAGCTTAAATAATGACCATTACTAATCCTGAAATTCCACTTAATCACACCCCAGGTCATATCAAGCATGATGGCCATAATCTGACTGGGTTCATAATCTTTCTCTGCTCCGAAAGTATTATCTTTCTAGCCTTCTTCACGGGCTATGCAGTACTTAAACTTACGTCTCCAGAATGGTTGCCGCAGGGAGTCAATGGACTAGAGCTCAAAATGCCTTTGATCAATACCATTGTATTGGTGAGCTCAAGCTTTGTTGCTTATATAGCCGAGCGCTACCTACACAAAAGCAACCTCTGGGGTTTTCGAATTGCTTGGCTCTTAACCATGATCATGGGCAGTTACTTTGTCTATGGACAATATATTGAATGGTCAGAGCTTGCCTTCGGGCTTGATAGTGGAGTATTCGGCGGTACGTTCTATCTACTTACCGGATTTCATGGACTTCATGTTATCACTGGCATCCTATTAATGGGGCTAATGCTAGTGAGATCCTTCCTGCCTGGAAACTACGAAAAGGGTGAAATGGGAGTTACCTCAGTGAGCTTATTTTGGCATTTCGTAGATGTGATCTGGATCGTACTCTTCATTCTCATATACATCTGGCAATAAACTGCTCTACACCAATGACTCCGCCACCCACCTATCTACTAAAGCCATGATTATCGACGATCGCTATTACGACATCATCGTCATCGGTAGTGGTGCCGGTGGTGGCACCTTGGCAGGAGCCCTCAGTCATCAAGGCAAATCGGTGCTGTTACTTGAGCGCGGTGGGGCTATGGCATTGGAGGATCAAAACGTTGCTGATGCGGACCTATTTCAGAAAGATCGCTACCACCCCCTAGATGAGCGTTGGTTTGGTCCCGACGGTGATCCAATCGCTCCGCAAACGACTTATGCCCTAGGAGGCAATACCAAGATCTGGGGTGCAGTACTCGAGCGAATGAGAGAGAAGGACTTCACTGCTCTTCCCATGCAAGAAGGGATCTCTCCTGCCTGGCCATTCGATTACAACGAGCTTTCGCCTTACTACGACGCTGCCGAAACTCTATTTAGAGTTCATGGCAAAGCCAAGGTAGATCCTACCGAACCAAAAAGAAGCAAAGAATATGACTATTACCCTTGTGAATTAGAGCCATTCCTAGAACCACTTCGAGCAGGTCTTAAACGACAGGGCTGCCATCCCTATGACCTGCCCTTGAGCTGGTCAGAAGATCCAAATGATCCCAGTGGTGATACACAGTTATTCGGACTAGATAAAGCAGATACGTCGAATTTAGTAATTCGCAGCCATGCCCGAGTTGTTCATCTACACGTAAATCCCAATGGTCGAGAAGTCAGAGGAGTAGAAGCCGAAGTGAATGGAGATCACTGGATGTTCTCTAGTGACATTGTCGTACTTGCAGCTGGAGCAATCAATACCCCAGCAATCCTGCTGAGATCAAGCTCTGCCCAACATCCAAATGGTCTTGGCAATGGTTCTAATCAGGTCGGCAGGAACCTGATGAACCTTCAACTCACGTCCATTCTTCAGCTGGCCTCACAGCTAAGCAATGGCCGCTATGCCCGCTCATTGGGAATCAATGACTACTACTGGGGAGACAAAAATGTCAGTTTTCCACTTGGTCACATCCAAGCCGCTGGAGGCGTATTGCAAGATGCTCTATTTGCCGAGTCGCCCCCCGTACTTTCATTAGTAAGTAGGCTGCTCCCCAATTTCGGCTTAGAACAACTTGCCGCTCGGTCTGTTGCCTGGTGGGCGATGACTGAAGTATTACCAGATCCTGAAAACAGAATAACGTTGCAGAATAATCACATTCACATCAACTATCTGCACAACAACCGCGAAGCTCACGATCGTCTTGTCTACCGTTGGCTAGACACTATCAAGTCAGTGGAAGCAGATCCCCTCACCGAAGTAGTACGTGCTGCCCCTATCTATCCAAGAGGAGAAGCCCCGATCAGTGTTGTTGGCTTTGCATGTGGCACCTGTCGGATGGGCATGGACCCAGCCATGTCGGTCGTAGACCCATATGGCAAATGCCACGATCTTGAAAACCTCTACATCGCCGATAACAGTGTGTTCCCAAGCTGTCCAAGCATCGGTCCAGGCCTTACCACAATCGCATTAGCACTTCGTATGGCCAAAACTCTTACCACTGAGAAGGTGGAAAAATAGTTATCAGAGCCTAAAAAATCAAATAGTGCAGGGGTCAGCAACGAGAACTTATGTGATCTACCTTTGCCGATAGTTCAAGTCATGGTGACAAATTCCTCAGAGACAGTTGGATGCAATGCCATTGTGCGATCAAAATCTGCCTTTGTAGCACCCATGCCTACGGCAATTGATGCCATCTGAATGATTTCAGCGGCATGCTCACCCACCATGTGACAACCAAGTATCCGATCAGTATTGCTATCAACAATTAACTTAAGAAGGCAACGGGGTCCACGCTTTGGTAAAGCCTGAGCCATAGATCTAAAGCGAGCCCGATACACCTTGATTTCATCTTTACCATATTGATCAATTGCTTGCTCTTCTGTTAAGCCAACTGTTGCTAGTTCCGGTTGGCTAAATACTGCACTAGCCACAAGGTTGTGATTCACCTGGCGAGACTTCTGCCCAAAAATACTATCGGCAAATGCCCGGCCCTCATCTATTGCCACAGGGGTGAGATTAATGCGATCTGTCACATCACCAACAGCAAAAATATGGGGGATGTTCGTGGCCTGGTTTGCATCTACAGGAATACGGCGACCTTCTAACTCAACTCCAGCCGCATCTAGATTGAGATCCTGCAGGAAAGGGCGTCGTCCAGTGGCAAGGAGTACCCCACCACAAGAAAAGCGCTCACCACCCTGGCTCACCAATACAAGATCACCCGGCTGACCCTCTACAGCAGCTGGGCTATAGGAGAAGCGAATATCAATCCCCTTCTCCTGCATGCCTTCTTGCACTGCAGCAGAAAGCTCTCGATCAAAGCCACGCAGCAGATGATCCCCTCGCACCAGCTGGATCACTTGCACACCAAGACCTTGAAGAATGCAGGCAAATTCACAGGCAATGAATCCAGCTCCAACCACAACTACTTGATCTGGGAAGCTACTTTGCAAAAACATGTCATCGCTAACCCAAGCCAAATCAGCACCTGGAATATCTAGACGATGGGGGCGCCCACCTACAGAGATCAAGATGCGAGGAGCCTGAAGCTCCAGGTTTGTTTTATGACTACTACCTGCTGATACTGAAACACTATTGGGCCCGCTGAATTTTGCCCAACCCGATACGAGCTCAACACCAGCCTTAGCTAGTAGATCAATATGCAAGGCATTTAGTCGATCAACTTCCTGGCGCACATTTGCTAGCAACACTCCTGCATCGGTCTGGGCATCATTAATTTCAACTCCAAAACTAGAAGCCACCTCAAGCTGCTCTCGATAAAGGGATCCATAAACCAACAACTTCTTGGGTACACATCCACGGATCACGCAGGTACCACCGACCCGATCACCCTCAACAAGAGCAACTCTGGCTCCGTAACTTGCCGCCCGCTTAGCGGCTGCAAGACCACCGGAGCCAGCACCGATCACAATCAAATCAAAACGATGCTCCACAGAAGACCAACAAGTTCTGCCATTCTCTACCTACAGAGGCTCTGATCATCAGGCTCAAATCAGTAAAGCAATCTCCTGGAGCATGGATTGATGACAATGCAATCTTCCATCAAAGCTATGAGCTGGGAATCCCTGGCAGAACAAGCTATTAGCGAACCAGAGCGAATAAACGGCCCAACCAATGCCCATGCCAATCTGCGCCTGTTTGGAAGTTCAGAAGACACTGTCCGAGTAACCCTCTACAGGGACCATCACGCCTGGTGCCCCTACTGCCAGAAGATTTGGCTCTGGCTGGAATGGAAGCAAATCCCATATCGAATCAGCAAAGTAACCATGCGCTGCTACGGGAAAAAGGAAGCATGGTTCCTCAATAAAGTGCCATCGGGCATGCTTCCTGCCCTGGAGCTTGATGGTCGCTTGATCACAGAAAGTGATCAGATCCTGCTGGCCTTGGAACATGCCTTTGGACCTTTAGGTAATCGATTGGAGCAACCACACACGCTCAAATTGAGACATCTAGAACGGCAACTCTTTAGAGCCTGGTGTCAATGGCTTTGTACACCTGGTCTGAGTCTTAAGCAGGAGCAGGCATGCAAAGAACAATTCCAGGTCATAGCCCGGATGATGGAACAACAGCTAAAAGTGGAAGAAGGGCCATGGCTGGATCCAACTAGCAATACACCAAACAGTTCACCTCCAGGCAGCGCCGATGTGGTGTTCATCCCCTACTTAGAAAGGATGAATGCCTCACTGGCCTATTACAAAGGATTCAGACTCCGGGAAGAACATCCCGCCATCAATGAGTGGTTTAAGGCCCTTGAAAAACTGGATGTATATCGAGGCACACAAGGGGATATCCATACCCATGCGCACGACTTACCCCCCCAAATGGGGGGATGCTGGGTTGCACCTAACCAAAAACAACAAGAGCTGGCAGAAGCTGTTGATAATGGTGAAGGCCTTGCAGACCTGGAAACTTCTTGGACCACTACTAATGATTCAGAGCCGCAACCCGAGTTGCTTGCGCTAACAAGAGTGCTGAAGCATCGCCAACGACTCCTGGAATTAAACCCCCTAGGGCCTTTGAGGTTTGATCAACCCTTAAGAGCCACCCTGACTCGAATGTTTTTAGGGGCCGCTTGTATGCCAGATACAGATAGTGCGCCTGGATTGCGCTACCTCAGGGATCGAATCTCGGTTCCCCGAGATATGCCACTGATAGCAGCCCGGCGACTACGCCAAGCCCTTGAACAGACCGCTCAATTAGATGGAGCGGAACTTGGCCCACCACTTTCGATTCACAATCGCTTCGATCAGAATCCAGTACCTTTTCTGACGATGTGATGCAGCTGTTTTTCCCAGCACTTGCTACTGCACTTTTGCTAACACCAAGCCAGGCGCTGGCGATTGAAATTAATGGTCGGGCCTCTTTTGTGGCAGTGCCTACTAAGGCCAAGCTGATCAACTACAGCAGCTATGCATTTGCAGGTGGCGCAAAGTTTTATTTTGTGATCGAGCTACCACAAGGCGCCGACGCTGGCCTTGGTGGAATCAGCATGAGACAGATTCGCGGGGTTCAGCCTGCCTTCTATTACGGCCCCATTCAACCGAAAGCATTCTTAGGAGTGCCACGTCACTTTGGGGAAGCTGTGCCGGTATCAGCCAGCTTCAAGGATGGCAACCGTTCAATAGCTATCAGCTTCGGTGAACCTGTGGCTCCTGGAGCCAAGGTGACGGTGGTCTTTAATGTCAGAAAGAATCCACCGGCCGGCCTCTACGTGTATTCGATGTCGGCCATCCCCTGGGGAGCCAACCCCATTCCTCAAAGTGTAGGCGTTGTGCAGATGAGTATCTTTTCACGAAGACCATTTTAAAAAGACCATTTTGAAGCTTTCAATCAATACTTACTAGGGAACATGCCTCCTCTTAAAGGATGCCTTACAAATGAAAAGACTCATGTCACTGCACAGCAAAAACACTTTTACATTGCAGCTAGCAGTTATTTCCCTGTGTCGTAAAACAAGCATTGTCAATTCTCACTAGAGGTATATCACCTTTTATGGGTGATTTTGTGCACCTCAAATGCACCTTCAGGATTGAATCTCATCCTCACTACACTCGGCCAGACTGAGTACACCAACCGCAGTAAAAGCCAATGCTCCCAACAGGGTGGCGCGGAGTGCTACTCGAGGATCTAACACAGCAGCTTCAGCTACATCCACTGGTAAGGCGGCGATAGCTGCCTGCATAAACAAAACACATCCAAGCGCATTCACAACAGCAACCCACCAACCGAGATGGCGCGGCTGTAGGACAAACAAACGGCCATGCCCAACTTCCAACAACCCATAGATCGCCGAAACGAGAAACATCAGGGAGCCGAGAATGTTGGGAGCGACATCTAGAAGTAGCCATGGTGCTCCATTCAATTTAGGTAGCCCCCAGGCTGAGAAGGTTTCCACGTTAAAAAGAACGGTGCCAATGCTCTGCGTTAAAGCACACCAAATACCACACCATCTCCAGCGGTGCGTGTCTTTCAGCAAATTACGGGCTGCTAGCAAGGCTTGCTGCAGCTGGAACCAACCTCCTGCCGTAAAGAGAACAGAGCCAACTGCCAATAGCACAGCCCCTGAGGCAAGTCTGCTCATCTGCAAGACACTGCCAATGACAAACAACAGTGGACCAAGGATGAACGCAACTGCTGTACGCACCTCAAGGCGATGAATATTCTTGCTGTGTAGCAATGCCTGCAGCATATGTCTTAAATACAAGGCTCGAAAATAGCCATGTTTCAAAGGGCCAAGGCCCTTTCTTAGACGACGACTCGTCCACAACCTCCTGTTTGAATATCTGCCTAGACCATGCTGCCTATCGTTAGTAGGCACATCTTGATACCAAGCTGTAATACCCCAGGAGCATGAAGAATGAGAATGAAGAGATGGAGGATGCAAACGCCTCAAACCCCAGTCCCAAAAATGGGGCCTGAGGTGTCCACACTTACAAAATGGGGCAATTGAGGAGATCTATCCAAGATGATTACAAGACGCAGCTTCTGCAGCACTGAGGCTGGTCTTAATTGGATGGCTCTCAAAATGAGTTATGGCGTTACGAATGTCGATGAGCAAGAGATCAGCCATCTCACGAGAGAAGTCGCGTTTTACCAGAATCCGCTGAAATGCTTTATCAGCAAGCTCACCTGTAAATGGATAAGCCGGCACCTGCCAGCCACGCATTCTTAATCGCTCTGCCAAGTCATAAAGGTTAAAGCCAAGCTCTATACCGCTGCGCAATGTCCAGACCACTGTGGGGATCCCCTCTGCTGGGTTGCCGTCGTTTATCAAATCGAACAACCCCAGCTTCTCTAGCTCGCGAGCAACGTATTGGGCGTTGCTATAGCTTGCTCCGTGGATAGCCTTATAACCATCCCTACCCAGGCGAACAAAGTCGTAGTACTGGGAGATAATTTGCCCTGCTGGACGTGAAAAATTGATCTGAAAAGTAGGCATATCACCACCCAGATAACTGACATGGAACACCAATCCTTCAGGTAGATCGCTGGACTCGCGCCATAACACCCAACCCACACCCAGAGGCGCTAATCCAAATTTATGGCCAGAAGTATTAATCGACTTCACACGTGGCAAACGAAAATCCCACTTGGCCAAGCCAGGTGCACAGAAGGGGGCGAGAAAGCCACCGCTGGCGGCATCAACATGGATTGGAACATCGAGACCTTTACGGTGCTGCAGCTCATCGAGAGCCTCGCTGATGGCGTTCACGTCTTCATACAGGCCGTGATAGGTAACTCCCAAAGTGGGCACAACAACAATGGTGTTCTCATCCACTTGTTCCAACATCCTTTCTGGGCTCATGCATAACTCACCTGCAGTCATTTCCACCTCCCGCAGTTCAATGTCCCAGTAACGAGCAAACTTCTTCCAGCAGACCTGCACACTGCCGCAAACCATGTTGGGGCGATCGAACGACTTGCCTGCTGCCTTACGACTATCTCGCCAGCGCCACTTCGCCGCCAAGCCGCCAAGCATGGCGGCCTCACTACTGCCGATAGTTGAGCAGCCAACGGCATCGTTAGGGGCATTCCATAAATCAGCCATCATCGAAATACAACGACGTTCAATCTCTGCTGTCTGTGGATATTCGTCCTTGTCAATCAGGTTCTTATCAACCGCTAGTGCCATCAGTTCCTCTACCTGAGGACTTTCATAGGTCTGGCAAAAGGTGGCTAAATTTTGCTTGCTGTTGCCGTCAAGTAATAATTCCTGTTTGAGTAAATTGAATGTCGTAAGTGCAGGACGGGAACCTGCTGGAAATTTTGCGTTGGGTAAGGGAGTGACTAAAGAATCAGCCGTGTCGCTAATAGCCTGTTCCTCTAAATCAGTGGAGCGGGAAGTTGAGCTATGCAGAGCCATGCCCTTCCAATGCGTCTGGTTCGGACCTTAACGACATTAATCAAAAAAGAAGCCTTGCAAGACAAGAGGTGCAACAAGAAACAACCAGTCGCCTGATGATCGTTGAGCTCAAAAGTCAAGCAAGCTCAAACAGGTGCCCATGAGTTGATCAGTCAGCTTCATCCAAAACTCAGCAAAGCTGACTTCCTCGGCCAGCTTGAGTTGCAAGACAATGCCCATGGCCAACTACTTTTCCAGGTCTCTTCTAAGGCCTCAATTCAACTTGCCCGAAGCCCTCTTCTCATCACGCTGCGCTAGCTAAATATCGCTTAGCGTCCTCGCTTTCCCAGAAGATATCTTCTATCAGAGAGATCTTGTGACCACCGCCACCAACCAGGGTCAGAGGCTTAGTATTCAGGTGCTTCAACAGCTAAAAATGATCGCCAGCAATACTGACTGAACACAGATCCACCTAGATACAAGAGTGCCGCGTTATGAAGTCCATCGTTTCTAGATAAGAAAGAGTTGAGTTTCACGTTCCGTCATCTCACCACGGAAATTAATTAAAAACAGATCCCTCTCACTAATGGCTAATGGCTCGATTGGGATTGGCTCTGAAATCAAGCAGCTGCAGAGAGTCGCGCCAAGTGTAAAAACTGATGTAGCTCTGATCTATTAACCCAAGTTCGTGTTCATTCTGGTAATGCCGTAATAGTGGCAAGTAGTGCTATGTCCCAGTAAAGACCCTCTTGAACATATTGAACTAATAGCCCTTCGCCTAAACCGACCAGATGAATCACTTATTCCGCTTGATCCTTGGCCACCTAGATCTTTGGACTGCTTTGATTGCGTTGTTATGCGGTGTC
>MPLU02053710.1_pt1 | contig 26380 bp, 34 predicted proteins | sample 1617381 | NCBI WGS metagenome assembly MPLU02 (sample SAMN05944801, study PRJNA350692) | marine metagenome | biome: marine; feature: ODZ; material: water; isolation source: 90 m water sample filtered on 0.2 um supor filter | place: Pacific Ocean | collected 2012-04-08 | depth 90m m
ACGTACTTGGAGCTGACATCATCAGCTATAGCCTGAATCTCAAGACGTTCCTGAAACCAGTCGTAGACAGGTGAGGAGTTCGCCATGCAAATGAGGGTCCGGATTGCGAGAGTCTACTTAACGTCCTCCAGGGACCGCACCAGGGATGAAGCTAATGTTGCCGACCACTAATTACCGGTCACATCCGCTGCAGCGCCTATTAATTGCGCTGTTCAGCCTGGGACTATGCGCCCTGTTGATGGCGCCGTCAGTCCTTGCGTTAAGTGACGCCCAACAACTGGTGGTTGAAAGCTGGCGCCTAGTCAACCAGGCCTATCTAGACCCAGCCAAGTTCGATCAAGTGCACTGGCGAAGGCTGCGAGAACAGGCTTTAGCGAAACCGATTAACAACAGTGACGAGGCCTATGCGGCCATTGAGTCGATGCTGCTGCCGCTTGAAGATCCTTATACAAGACTTTTAAGACCTCACGACTACAACGCCATAAAAGCGACCAATCTCGGCAGCGAGATCAACGGCGTTGGCCTGCAGCTTGGTGCTCGAGCTGAGGATGGGCAGATAGTAGTCATTGCTCCCCTTGAAGGATCACCCGCAGCAGATGCGGGCGTAATCAGCGGCACAGCCTTGCTGAGCGTGGATGGCGAGTCCCCCAAGGGACTTGGGCTAGAAGCCACCGCCGCAAGGCTTAGGGGCGAGGTGGGAACGCAAGTAGTAGTCATGCTGCAACCCCCTGACGGACCCAGCGAAGAAGTCACTCTGGAGCGGCGCAGCGTCGACCTCAGACCAGTTCGTACCCGCCGACTAAGAAGTGCTACACACACCTTGGGCTACTTACGCATCACCCAATTCAGTGAAGGCGTGCCCGAACAGGTCAAAGAAGCACTTCAAGAGCTTTCGGAGAAGGGAATTGAAGGTCTTGTTCTCGATTTACGTAATAACTCCGGCGGCTTAGTCAGCTCAGGCCTGGCCATAGCTGATGACTTCCTGAGCGGTTCTCCAATCGTGGAGACACGCAACCGAGAGGGCATCAACGAAGCAATCCCTTCTGCACTTGAAACCCTTTATGACGGTCCAATAGTGACTCTGGTTAACGGGGGAACTGCCAGCGCGAGTGAAATCCTGGCTGGCGCCCTTCAAGACAACGGTCGCTCCCAACTACTGGGCAGCCGCACCTTTGGCAAAGGTCTAATCCAAACACTTACCAACCTCAGCGACGGCAGTGGTCTAGCCGTGACTGTGGCCGGATACATGACGCCAAGCGGCCGAGATATTCAAAACCAAGGCATCGAGCCGGATCGGACTCTTGATCCGCCTGAACCTCTCAATCCTGGCGGCGAAGAAGATCGTTGGCTTCATGATGCTGAACTCTGGATGGATGCTCAGCTAGACCGTGATCAGAAAGCCCAATTGGACAGCGCTGAAGAGGCCCAATTAGCAGAGGTCCAATTGGACAGTGCTGCAGAGGTTCAACTGGAAGCTGAGCAGAATCGTGATGATCCATGAGTCTGCGCACATATCAGGATCCTCTCCATCGCGGCATCACCCTCAACAGCAGCGATGCGGCCGAGGCAATGGTGATGAAGTTGATCGATGCTGCGCCATTTCAGCGTCTGCGCCGCATCCGTCAGCTTGGTCCTGCCTTCCTTACCTTTCACGGAGCTGAATCCAGTCGCTTCACTCATTCCCTTGGCGTGTTCCATTTGGCGCGACTGGCCCTGGAAAGGTTGCGGCAGTTTGATGCAGATCTAGATAAATATCGTGGCCTGCTCTATGGGGCTGCCCTACTTCATGACCTCGGCCATGGCCCCCTTAGCCATACCGGAGAAGAGATATTCGGCCTGGTCCATGAGCACTGGTCAGCAAGGATAGTTAGAGAACATCCCAGCATCAGAGCTCCCCTTGAGGCCTTCGCTCCGGGCACTGCTGATGAAGTAGCCGATCTCCTCGAGCGAGGCCGAACACCTCGAGGGGTTATCAAGGCTCTAGTCAGCAGCCAACTTGACTGCGACCGACTTGATTATCTACTGCGCGACAGCCACAGCACAGGTGCCAGCTATGGCCAGCTTGACCTCGAGCGGATCCTCTCTGCCCTCACCCTGGCACCTGATGGAGAGATTGCTATTCATCCAAAGGGACTGATGGCTGTTGAGCACTACCTGGTTGTACGCAACCTGATGTACCGAAGTGTCTACAACCACCGTCTCAATGTTGTATGTAACTGGCTACTTGAGCAGGTGGTAGTTACTGCCCGCCAACTCGGAGCCAGTGATGTTTGGGCTGATAAAACCATGGCCACCTTGCTCTGGGATATCGATCAGCTAGATCTCAAAACATTTCTAGCCAATGATGATCTACGCATCGGCTATCACCTCCTGCGTTGGCAAGAAGAAGGGCCTACGCCTCTTGCTGAACTCTGCAATCGCTTCCTTAATAGACACCTACTTAAAGCCCTGGCGGTAGAGCACCTGAGCCGCAGCGACCAACTAAAAGCCCTGACTCTGGCTAGGCAATTAGCCGAACGCCAAGGATTAGATCCAGCCCTCTGCTGTGGATTGCGTCATCAACAGCACCACGGTTACCACCCCTATAGAGGGGGGTTACGCCTTTGGGACGGGAAACAGTTACGAGCCCTCGAGCAAGCCTCCCCACTGATAGCCAGCTTGATTACACCAGCTGACTCATCATGGTTAATTCATCCACCAAAGATCCATGAGCAGCTCCAAGTTGAGCTAACTAACCAAGACACAGACTGACCTAGCGTCCTGATCTGGCAAGGGTCATCAAGATGGAGATAAGCGAGCCTGAAATACAACGCCTCACGCTCCCCTGGTGCCGAGAAGCCAATTGGTACGAATCACTACCGGCCAAGCTCAATCAACTTGAGCCCGGACCCACAGAGCTCGATTGTCGCGACTGGCAGCTTGGTTGCAAAGACCTGCAGCAGCTAAGCGAAATGCTGGAAAAAACCGGAATAACAATAACCAGAATTCAAGCCATCTTTCGAGAAACCATTGTCAGCGCTGCTGCTCTGGGTTATCAAAGCTATTTAGTACCTCAACAAGGAAGCCACACCAAAGTGACCTCCAGCGATACACAACCCAAGTCCAATACACCCCCCAAACTGCTCTTTCATGAGGGCACTCTGCGCTCAGGAGACCATTTGAGCGCCGAAGGCGATGTGCTGTTGCTCGGTGATGTCAACCCCGGCGCACGCATTTCTGCTGGTGGTGATGTGATGGTGTGGGGCCGACTACGTGGCGTTGCTCACGCCGGACAAGACGGCGATACCCAAGCAAAAATCGTTGCCCTACAACTCAGGCCACTTCAACTACGCATTGCCGATGCCGTAGCACGGGGCCCTGAGGATCAACCCCAAGCTGGCTTAGCGGAAGAGGCCCGCATTGATGAAGGAGGCGCGATCATGATCGAACCGGCCAGTACTAAAAAATTCAACGGTTAATCCTTGAGCATCACTCAGTAGTGGTGCTCAAGGATTAAGCCTCTGATCACAGCCGCTATCAGCGCAACCAATTTGTTCCATTGCAAACCTTGGCCCATTTCTATTGGGCCTATTGACTAGGCCAACTAGGCTGGCTCAACTTTTCAATGGCCAGTGGCGCCAACGACACGCACCATACTGATTTGCTCCGGGAAAGGAGGCGTCGGCAAAACCACCCTCACCGCCAACTTGGGCATCGCTCTAGCCAGGCTTGGGGTCAACACGGTTGTGTTAGATGCCGATTTTGGCCTGCGAAACCTTGACCTATTGCTTGGTCTAGAGAACCGCATCGTCTACACAGCCCAGGAAGTACTGGCAGAAAACTGCCGACTTGATCAGGCTTTGGTTAAACACAAGCAAGAACCAAACCTCTCCCTTCTGCCCGCCGGTAATCCCCGCATGCTGGAGTGGCTCAAACCCGAGGACATGCAGCGTATTGCCGCGATGCTGGCCGATCAATTCGACTATGTATTAATTGATTGCCCAGCGGGGATTGAAGACGGCTTCAAAAATGCCGTAGCGGCAGCAAAAGAAGCAATCGTGATCACAACCCCTGAGGTTTCAGCAGTGCGCGATGCCGATCGCGTGATTGGCTTACTGAATACCCATGGTGTGAAGCCTGTTCAGCTAGTTCTCAACAGGGTGCGGCCAAAGATGATGGCCAATCAAGAGATGCTGGCGGCAGACGATGTGACCGATATCCTTGCCCTGCCCTTGCTGGGTTTGGTACTTGAGGACGAACAGGTGATTGTGAGCACTAACCGTGGCGAACCACTCACCCTTAGCAACAGCAAGACTCCAGCCGCTCGGGCTTATGCCAACATCGCGCGTCGTCTACAAGGGGAAGACATTCCTTTAATCGATCCAGCCAAGGAGGGACTTGGGCTGCGCGACAAGATGTGGCGTTTGATGCAAACCAAGATTTTCTAAAGAAATGAGTACCACCCTGCGAGACATCCTCGACAAATTGCTGGGCCGTCAACCAGCCAGTGCCAAAACGGCAAGGGACCGCCTACAGCTAGTGCTTGCACATGACCGCAGCGATCTAAGCCCTGAACTGCTCGATCAAATGCGACGCGAGATCTTTGAGGTAGTTGCCAAGTACGTAGACATTGACCTTGATGAAGGCGAAGTGAGCCTGGAAACAGAAGATCGAATGACGGCCTTAGTCGCCAACTTGCCGATCAAGCGTTGCCAAGCCAAGAAACCCAGCAGCAGCAATGAATCCTCACTGCCGCCTAAAGAACAAAAAGCCACACTGACGCCTAAACAGGAATCCCCACTGCCACCTAAAGAACAAGAGTCTTTACTGCCTATTAAAGAAACGGAATAAGCCGAAGAGGGGAATCCTCAAGGCAATTGACTTGCTGCCATGCAGACCCTAAGCAAATCAAACTCTTTTAACTTGCCACCATCAGCGCGACTAAATCGCCTAAGTCCAGCCGAACAGTCAGTGGTGACTTTGTTGCTTGAAGGTTTAAGCAACCGTGCAATTGCCCAGAAACTGATTCTCAGTCCACGAACAGTTGAAAGTCACATCAGCCATGCACTCGCCAAAACCGGCTGTAGCAGCCGTCTTGAACTCACCTTGTGGCTGATTGCCAACTATCAACCTCAGGCATCCATATCGGTCGTTAAAGTTCCGTGATTGCCGGCTTAGCTCAGTGGTAGAGCAGCGCTTTTGTAAAGCGAAGGTCATCGGTTCAAATCCGTTAGCCGGCATAGCAGCGCAATGATTGAGCCCAACTGCGCTAGCCACCAAAAATCACGTCAAAAGCCAGACCGATACGCCTTACTGACAATCCATTGCCCTAGGGCCATCTACGAAGTCTTGTCAGTTTTTACTTGAACCCTCACCTTTGACCTGACCAGCAAGCAACCAAGCTCCGAGCAACAACAACAGCCAGCCCAACCCACTCAATTCAAATATGGGCGTACTGATCACAGTCGCCTGCTCTAACAGCCAATGAAAGCTGACCTGAAGAAGCAATACCAAGGCGATCAACCAAAGCATGGATTTATAGGGTTTTCAGCTCAGACACCACAGCCAATAAGAAGTGACTACATGCACTTTGGAGGAATCTGATCAGCATCGATGCACAAATGGCCAAATGCAAATCGCAACAACCAAAGAAAGCATGGAGCAGAGATTTAAGTTTTAACCCTTAGCCCAAGGCGATGCCAGCACAAAGACCAAGAACCTCACTAATTATCTTGTGGCAGCAGAGAAACAACAACCACAGCAATCAACTTTCGTATCAACTCTAAGGGTACTGATCAAGGCAACAAAGCAAAAGCCAACAAAATTCAAAGGCAATGCTTAGGCCAGTACTAACAGCATTGAAGCCATGGCGGGTTGCAAGCTTAATCAAGCAAGGCCAAGAAGATAAGCAATCAGACAAATAAATCTAAAAACCATGGCTGACGTTAGCGATAGTTAGATCCTCATTGAAATCAATTCAATTAGTGCAATAGAGCTGCTAAAACTAGAGAGAGCTTAAGGGCAAGAAGTTAATGCCGTATTTAGACTTAAATTAACTTTAATATTTAAAAGTGTGCTGCGGAAAACCACTAATTACAGAAGAAGAATACTCCTCGTTTGAGCGTATGGTTTCGAACTTAAAAATCTTGACTCAATATTCTCCCAACAGCAGCTTGGCCTAAGCATGAAAACATTGCTACGATCGCACCAGAACGAGAGGCAAGGCATTGACATTTGTAGAGTTTCTAGATCGTCGTTTCATTAATTCCCAAGAAATAAGGGAGATTAACTGCCGAGGCATCTCTGCAGGATTCGATGGCTTTAGAGAAGTCTGGGAGCTTGACTATCTTTATGAGCATTTTGAAGCTGATATCCATCAAATAATAGAAGAGACTGGATATATAGAATCTGACCTTGAAGATGAATTTGATAACGAAGAGACACTCAGAATGAAGCTTGTATGGTTTGCAGTTAGCATGTATTGCCTAAGCAGGATTGATGCCCTAGCTGAAAAAGAAAGTTAACCAAATCAGGGATATATTATCAAGGCAGCCATGGAAGATGTCTGGATAAACCATAGACAAAGCAAAGCTTCAAATCCTTGACCTTAAAGACTTATCAATAGAATAACTACCGCCTCTGCAATAAGACAATCACAGCAGAGGATCTCCAATTAGCCAATCAGAGAAACCTCAATAACTAAACAAGATATTCAAATTGATTAGCCAAATAAATTAAATCTGTCTCTGCTAAAGCCTCTTGTAGAGAACAGCAACAAATCAGTCTTGGCGCTTCCATCAGAGCCAGTCACAGGAAAGCCGTCCCACATATACAAAACCACTACCGAAGCTTCTATATGCACACTGCAGGGATTAGTTAAGCGAGAAGAAGGCAACCTTTTCACAGTTCCCAGATCTCAACAGAGAAAGAGGATAAAGGCTATAAACATGCCCTTTGCAGGATCATAATAAGTAATTATGCAAACTCAAAAACATAGCAATTGTTAAGCTAGTTGCGACTCAGTGCTAGCATTCATACAATCAAATCAAATATCAAGTCATTGGGTGGAACTTACAAAGCTCTCGCAGTCAGAACTCGACAGGGGCTGTGAGCTCAATGATGTCTTAAAAGATTGCTGGAGAGATTTCTATAGTTTAACTGCTCAAATGAACAATGTCGAAAACGATAGCAAAAAATATCTTAAACTAGATGAGCTTCGCAAGACCTGTGAGAAGAATATTGGCGAGTTCAAGCATGAGCTAGATGAACTTAAACTGGACACTACGAGTGGGGATTCGTAGCTAGAAAGTGGAATAGTAAAAGTCTAATCTTTACGCAATCTCAACTCTTGGCAACTAGAATACTCAGATTTGCTGAGAAACTTAGCTTCACTCAATTTATCTACTAAGTATCCATCCTGTTCAGCTTTGCTTAGATAGCTTCTAAACAACAGCATTTATTGATTTGGCAATCACTTCAAAGTTCAGGCACAACTGATCCACGTCGCAACAGATGCCAACGACCAACCCCTTGCCAAGTTAAAACCGTGCTGGCCAAACCAGAAGGTGTTGGCCATGGCAGTGGCCCCAACAAAGGCAATCCAGGGAAGCAAGCAGCCGCATCCTCTGCAGAAAAAGAAGGATCATCCCCAGAGAGATTGGCGCTCGTGGTAGCTAACGGCCCGCTCTGCTTCAAAAGAGACCTAGTAAGCACACAATCAGGCACTCGAATCCCAAGCGTGAATGCCCCAGGATTAAGAGCCTGGGCAACTATTCCTGAGAACGGCACCACAAGTGTTAACGCACCAGGCCAGTAACGCTTAGCCATCAACTTGGCATCCTCGAAAGCAAGTGGTGAGATTTCCTCCAGTAACTCTTGAGGACTAGCACCCATAAGGATCAAAGGTTTATCGGCAGACCTGCGCTTGATAGTCCACAACTGAGCAGCGTGATCCGGAGAAGCCGCCAAGGCGGGCAAGGTATCTGTAGGGAATAAGGCCGCTGAACCAGCTTTCAATCTGGATGCCAGAACACTTTCTTCAAGAACAGCCGTTGGCAAAAGCTCCATTAGTTAAAACGTCGTGATGTCAAGGATGCCGAGCAATGGCGAAGCGACGTATCCCCAATAAATCAGATTTGTAAGTCACTTCCTGCAAACCCTGTTGAGACATCAAATCCAGCACAGCATCGCTTTGGTCGTGATGGTGTTCCAAGAGAAGCCAGCCACCAGGTTCAAGAGCCTGCATGGCTCCATCAATGACATGGCGACATGCATTCAAGCCATCATGACCACCGCATAGCGCCAGGTGAGGCTCATGATCACGAACCACAGGCTCAAGTTGATCCAACACAGCATCAGGGATATAGGGAGGATTGGCCAACACGAGGCTGAGCTCACCCCACCAAGGCCGTAACGGCGCCCACCAACTGCCTTGATGCAACTGCCATAAAGCATGGGGAGCAAGCCTTTGCAAATTCCGCTCTGCCAAAGCCAAAGCTTCCAAACTGCAATCCACTGCATGACCACTCCAATCAGGTAAAGCGCGGGCCAGTGCCACAGCAATTGCACCTGAGCCCGTGCCCAAGTCCGCCCAGCAACCGAAAGGCTGCCTAGTCAATCCTTGCAATGCAAAATCCACCAACAACTCAGTCTCCTGGCGAGGAATCAATGCCGCTGAACTGACCTCCAAAACAACATCCCTCCATGGACAACGACCAATTAAATGCTGAAGAGGGGTGTGATTATCGAGATGCTGTTTCCAGATAATTGCCAGCTGCTCTAAGGACCGCTCAAGCACAACAGAACGTCGTGGATCTAGATAAAGCTGCTGCAGAACGCTCCAACGCAAACCTCCGCCCAAATCAAGCAACCAGTCGAGATCAACAGCACGGCCTCCTGCCGCCAACTGCGCGCGACGCCAAGCCATTAGCTCTGCTGCGGAAAGCTCCAGCAATGCCATCAAAAGACGCTACGCCAAACGCCAACACAAGCCAGGCTCAGCTACTAAAACCCTGTTGAATTCCAGCCACAGCGATTGTTCAACAATTCGCGGCGCAGAAAGGTTCAAGACAAGTCATTTACCCCCTTCACGAACGCTCCCGCCGGCCCTGCCAGAAAATCGCCAACGCAGTGAGCTCCAGGGGAAGTAAAGCCTCGCGGCCAAAAAAAGATTGTTAGGTAATAGGGCCTCTTGCGGCTAACCAATCCTCAAAGGCCGACTCCAGAGACACCACCAGCCGATGCCGGCAATCAACAAACGAATCAGTACGCCTAGATCACACGCCTTTTGGCAGCGATTCAGGTCCTTGGCGAAGTTGCTCTAAAGCTTTTGCGAGAGGCTCTGGAGGCTGACGTAGTACCCGCCTTGCTGATTCAGCAAGGCTAACCAGCACCAGATCCACCTGGGCATCAGCTACTCGATCGCCCTCCTCCGTGGCAAAGATTGTGCGCCAGGGCCAACGCACCCCATTGCGTTGCAAAGACCAGCTCTGCAGCACTACCTTCTCGCCATGGTTAAGAGCGCGGCGATAGTTGATCTCAAGACGAACCACAGGCATCTCCAAGCCTTGCTTAGAGATGACTTCATAGGGCAAACCTACCCGCGCCAAGGCTTCTACTCGAGCCTCCTCAAGCCACGCCACATAGGCGCCATGCCACATCACCCCTGCGTGATCTGTGTGTTGAGGCAATACCCGCTTACGCAGCTTCCAAGGCTGAGGCTTGAGATTCTCCATTAACAATCAAGACTCCCAGTAATCGGGCCAGATGCTGCAGCCAAGCTTGATGCAGCACCTTTTCCTTAAGCCTATTAATTAACAACTCAGCCAGGTATAGATCCCAGAAATGGTGAAAATGCCGCAAAGCCCAGCGAAAACGAGCTCATCGATCTGCCCCATTAGCAATTAAGAAAACCGTCGGCCAGGGCATAGCCGAACAAAAATTTCTCAATCTGCCGAATTGACTGAGCTCAGCACTAGTTACGGTTACAGCCCAAATTCGCCATACAGCATTTGATCGAGGGCCTTATGGACCTCGACAAGCTAATTGGCGAATGACGTGAGCGACTCAACTAAAAGTTGATGAACATGCTCTGGCCCTGATTTCCCAGGGACGAGAGCGCCGTTGAAGCTGGCAAAGATTGGGGCTTTGAAATCCCCAAAAAGTTGCTCAGCCTTTGTTGCTGTTGGTCTGGATATAGAGACCAATCAGAAACAACATCGGAACCGCAACGAACAGAAGGGTGGCGAGGAAGCCGAGGTTGTTTGTTTCCATGGCCGCAAAGGGTTACAGGTGGAAGGTATCACCCGCCAGCTACCGAAACTGCTATCTGGCAAGGCCTCGTCATCGGGCGTAGCAGCAAAAGTACTATTTCCAACCGCTGAAAGCTCGTCTTCAGGAGCATCTGAATCGAGCCATTGGCTGCCCTTTAAGACAATTGCTGCCCTCTTGCCGCCTCCAAACGAGCCTTGCCATTAACAAGACTTACCTGTGGCCGAGTCAGCACAATCACAGAGGAATTCACAAGGGTTTGACAAGCAAGTCGCCAATGATCTGGGCGGCGCTTGAGTTTTGCCTCCTCAACAGCAGTTCGAGGAGAAAGAGCCCCGGGGGACTTCTCGCCTTCAATTGCCACAAAGCAAGTTATGCACTGACCACAGCCACCACAATTTCCCAGTTGTCCTTTCAGTCCATAAAGCTGCATACCCTCCCTTAGAGCCACCTCCCGGAGGTTTTCACCTGATTGACACTCCACATCCCTTTCTTCTCGAACAAAACGAATGATGGGCATGGATCCGGAACGCAAAAGACAATCCATTTTGTCTCAAGCGAGGCATTGCAGTTTGTAACCAAGCTCCTATTGGCAACTAGACCTCGCATGAGGAAATCGACCTACCGCCACAACGTGTCCTAAAGAGGCGTTCGCGTATCAATACACGTTGCAGGTAGCGACAACCTTCTCCACACTTAAGGGTCACGTCTTACGATCTGCGGGTCTGGCTGCATTAGCAGCTTCGTTTCGTTCCCCCGAACCTGACCCATGGGATTGCCCTGGTATCGGGTGCACACGGTCGTTATCAACGACCCCGGCCGACTTCTGGCCGTGCACCTCATGCACACAGCCCTGTTAGCCGGCTGGGCCGGCTCCATGGCCCTCTACGAACTAGCTATCTTCGATCCTTCGGATCCCGTCCTAAACCCCATGTGGCGGCAAGGCATGTATGTCATGCCATTCATGGCCCGCTGCGGAATCACTGGCAGCTGGGGCGGCTGGAGTATCACCGGAGAAACCGGCGTTGATCCAGGCATCTGGAGCTTCGAAGGCGTTGCAGCAGCTCACATCATTTTCAGTGGCCTGTTGATGTTGGCCGCCATCTGGCATTGGACCTACTGGGATCTTGATCTTTGGCAAGACCCCCGCACCAATGAGCCTGCACTTGACTTTCCGAAAATCTTCGGCATTCACCTCACCCTTGCTGGCTTCATCTGCTTCACCTTTGGAGCCTTCCATCTCTCCGGACTATGGGGTCCAGGGATGTGGGTCTCTGATCCTTATGGCCTAACAGGCCACTTGGAAAAGGTCTCACCTGAATGGGGGGCTGCAGGATTTAACCCCTTCAGCCCAGGCGGCATTGTTGCGAACCACATTGCTGCTGGCATCTTCGGATTCCTCGGCGGCCACTTCCAAATGCTTAATCGTCCACCGGAACGGCTTTACAAGGCTCTACGGATGGGCAACATCGAAACAGTTCTAGCTAGTGCTTGCGCATCGGTATGTGCAATCGCTTTCATCGTTTCAGGAACGATGTGGTACGGCTCTGCCGCAACACCTGTTGAGTTATTTGGCCCGACTCGTTATCAGTGGGATCAAAACTTCTACAGAACAGAAATCAACCGTCGCGTCCAATCAGCGATGGATGAAGGCGCAAGCCAACAGGCTGCCTATGACGCGATCCCAGAGAAACTTGCCTTCTACGACTACGTAGGCAATAGTCCCGCCAAAGGTGGTCTGTTCCGCGTTGGCGCCATGGTTAATGGCGACGGATTACCCACTGGCTGGCTGGGCCACATCGCATTCAAAGACAAGGCAGGCAATGATCTGCAAGTACGTCGCATCCCCAATTTCTTCGAGAACTTCCCTGTGTTGCTCGAAGATCAGGATGGCGTTGTGCGTGCTGACATCCCCTTCCGCCGTGCTGAAGCAAAGAACTCCTTTGAGCAGCAGGGCGTTACCGCCACTATCTATGGCGGTTCTATGGATGGGAAAACCTTCAGCGATTCTGCTGATGTGAAGCGCCTTGCTCGTAAGGCTCAACTTGGCGAAGCATTCTCCTTCGACCGTGAGACCTACGACTCAGACGGTGTCTTCCGCAGCTCACCTCGTGGCTGGTTCACTTTTGCTCACGTCAACTTTGCGCTGATCTTCTTATTCGGCCACTGGTGGCATGCGGCTCGGACCCTATACCGCGACGTGTTCGCTGGTATTGACCCAGACCTTGGTGACCAGATTGAATTCGGTGTGTTCAAAAAACTGGGTGACGCTTCTACTCGTCGCGTTCCTGGGCAAACATAAAGCCCCTACCCGAACCACACCTTCAGCTGATCGAACCTACGGAGACTATCAATGGACGCTTTCGCTTACACCCTTCTAATGGCCCTGGTCATTGTCACGCTGTTCTTCGCGGTTGCGTTCCGTGATCCGCCGAAGATCGGTAAAGACAGCGGCAAATAAAATCCGCCAGATCCTCCTAAAAACCCCGCCAAGGCGGGGTTTTTTCATGTCCGCCGATACCGAAATACCTCTGGCAGATGATCTCGCCTGATGCAAATAATCATTCACTCTCACTACTAAAAGAAGGAGTTAAAGAACTAACCTCTGAAACTGCAGCTCAAGAGGGTCTTCTCAATGATCGAATTACTGTCTAGTATTAATTGAATAAAATTGGAGTCTTTCGGGCATGCAATGCCCTTCCTGCCAAAACACTGATAGTCGGGTGCTTGAATCCCGCGCCGCTGATGCTGGGCGAAGTGTAAGAAGGCGGCGTGAATGCTTGGATTGCAATTTCCGCTTCACTACCTACGAACGCGTCGAAACTGTGCCGATCACAGTGGTAAAACGCAATGGCAATAGAGAGACTTTCAACCGCAGCAAGCTCCTACATGGACTCACCTTGGCTTGTGAAAAGACCGGTTTACGCCAAGAGAAGCTTGAGTTAATGGTGGACGAACTTGAACTCCAACTCCAGCAAAGAAGTGGACGTGAAGTTAATAGTGCCGAAATTGGTGAAATGGTTTTGGATCAACTTTGCGGAATGAGCGAGGTTGCTTACGTGCGCTTTGCTTCGGTATATCGCCAGTTCCGTGGGATCAATGATTTCGTAGCTGCCCTTGAGGGCATCCATACCAACAAAGGTCAACTAGCTACCGTTCGCTGAAATTGGGAAGCGAATCTGTAGAGTGATCCATCGATTCCGAAAGGTCGGCGGGCCGGTCGGTTTTCCCTACGCACTGCCGCAAGGCAGACCGCCATCCCACAATGTCTGCTACTCCAACAGAACAAGTTCAGGACCCCACTGCTGAGACCAATAGCAGCGTGGAGGCAGCAGATACCACTTCTAAGAAAGCCGAAGCTATCAATGAAGCCCTTTCTGAAGAAGACCTGAGCATTCCGGAGGATGTACCTACCGCTGATGACCCGAGCAGCAGGGCATCTAAGCAGGACCTAAGTGGTGCAGGATTCACCATTGATGAATTTGCATCGCTACTAAGCAAGTACGACTACAACTTCAAGCCCGGTGACATTGTCAACGGCACAGTTTTTGCCCTTGAAACAAAGGGAGCCATGATTGATATAGGCGCAAAGACTGCTGCCTTCATGCCTCTACAGGAAGTATCAATCAATCGAGTAGAAGGACTTAGCGACGTACTCCTACCAGGCGAAATCCGCGAGTTCTTCATCATGAGTGAAGAGAACGAGGATGGTCAACTCTCGCTTTCAATCCGCCGCATCGAATACCAGCGTGCCTGGGAACGGGTGAGACAGCTGCAAAAAGAAGACGCCACTATTTACTCAGAAGTATTTGCGACCAATCGTGGGGGAGCCCTGGTGCGTGTGGAAGGCCTGCGAGGCTTCATCCCCGGATCACACATCAGTACGCGTAAACCAAAAGAAGAGCTCGTCGCCGACTTCCTACCTTTGAAATTTCTCGAAGTCGACGAAGAACGAAATCGCTTGGTACTCAGTCATCGCCGTGCACTAGTTGAACGGAAGATGAATCGTCTTGAAGTCGGCGAAGTTGTGATCGGCGCTGTTCGCGGCATCAAGCCCTACGGAGCCTTCATCGACATCGGTGGCGTCAGTGGCCTACTACATATTTCTGAAATCAGTCACGAGCACATTGAGACTCCCCACTCGGTTCTAAATGTGAATGATCAGATGAAGGTGATGATCATCGATCTCGATGCAGAGCGAGGTCGAATTTCACTATCCACCAAGGCCCTAGAACCAGAGCCTGGCGATATGCTCACAGATCCCCAAAAAGTGTTCGACAAAGCTGAGGAAATGGCAGCCCGCTATAAGCAGATGCTGCTCGAGCAGGCTGAGGAAGGAGAAGATTCAGAAGTTATCCCACTCGATTAATCCTTAAGCAGGCCTATGGCCCAACTTTTGCTTAGGGAGATACCCATCGGCGCAATCCAAGGGGTGCTGTTTGATAAAGACGGCACCCTTTCCCATAGCGAGCCCCACCTTCTTAATCTCGCCAAGGGAAGAATCGAGCAAGCAGTTCAAAGATTTCACGGAGGACATCCCAAAGGCAGTGAGATTTCCAGGCTTAAAAGTCTTCTCTGCGATGCCTATGGACTCAACTCTCAAGGAATACATCCCGGCGGAACCATCGCCGTAGCGTCAAGGCATCACAACCTAATCTCCACCGCAACGGTGTTCTGCCTACTTGGCGAAAGCTGGCCGCAAGCCCTTGCCCTTGCTGATGAAATATTCGCTGCTGTGGATGCCCGACAAGATCAAGCTCCCTCAACAGCAGAAACCAGGCCTCTACTGCCGGGTGTGATTTCTCTTTTGCAATCACTTCGAACAGCAGGGGTAATCTGCGCCGTGATCAGCAATGACACCTCCTCAGGGATTAAAAGTTTTCTGAGCCAAAACAATCTGCATGACAGCATCACCGAGATCTGGAGTGCCGAGCATCAACCAGCTAAACCCAATCCAGATGCCGTTAAAGCACTTTGCAAATTAATCAAATTGGCACCCGCCCAGTGCGCCTTGATTGGTGATGCCGATTCCGACTTGCAAATGGCACGTCAAGCCGGCATAGGAATCAGCCTTGGCTTCATGGCCGGCTGGAATCAACCCCCAATACTGACGGCCCATCAACACCTCATTCACCACTGGGATGACTTAACCGTCAGGGCAGACACTAAAATTCCCCACAACTTCAGTTCTCCATGAGTAGCTACGTATTCACATCTGAGTCCGTCACAGAAGGGCACCCCGACAAAATCTGTGATCAAGTAAGTGATGCAGTGCTCGATGCATTACTCGCTCAAGACCCGAGCAGTCGAGTGGCATGTGAAACAGTTGTCAATACAGGGCTCTGCCTAATCACAGGAGAAGTCACCTCTAGCGCCCAGGTTGATTTCATCCATCTAGTTCGAAACGTAATCCGCGAGATTGGCTATAGCGGTGCTCGAGCAGGTGGCTTTGATGCCACCAGTTGCGCTGTGCTGGTGGCCCTAGATCAGCAATCGCCCGACATTGCCCAGGGAGTTAATGAAGCCGACGACCACGCTGGTGATCCACTCGACAAGGTGGGCGCTGGTGATCAAGGAATCATGTTTGGCTATGCCTGTGACGAAACTCCTGAGCTGATGCCCCTACCGATCAGCCTGGCGCATCGGCTTGCACGTCAACTCGCTGCCGTTCGTCACGACGGGTCTCTGGACTACTTGTTACCTGATGGGAAAACCCAGGTAAGTGTGGTCTACGAAAACGACCGTCCCGTAGCGATCGACACGATCTTGATCTCAACCCAACACACTGCAGAAGTTGAGGGCATCTCCGACGAACAAGGCATTCGTGAGCGGATCACCAAAGATCTCTGGAAACTGGTTGTAGAGCCAGCAACTGCTGACCTACCACTTAAACCAAACATTGAAGCGACCCGCTTTCTCGTAAATCCCACCGGCAAATTTGTGGTGGGAGGTCCCCAGGGAGATGCCGGCCTTACTGGCCGCAAAATCATCGTGGATACCTACGGCGGCTACGCCCGCCATGGTGGTGGAGCATTCTCCGGCAAAGACCCAACCAAAGTGGACCGCTCTGCCGCCTACGCAGCACGATTTGTGGCCAAGTGTCTTGTAGCAGCAGGACTCGCCAAGCGTGCAGAGGTGCAACTCAGCTATGCCATTGGCGTGGCTAAACCAGTTTCGATTCTGGTGGAATCCTTCGGCACCGGGAAAGTAACCAACGCCGAGCTCACAGCCTTAGTCCAAGAGCATTTCGACCTTCGTCCTGGTGCCATCATCGAGCAATTCAAGCTGCGTCAGCTGCCTCAACAACGTGGCGGCCGCTTCTATCAAGACACTGCTGCCTATGGCCACTTCGGTCGCCCTGACCTCAACCTTCCTTGGGAGGATGTAACCGACAAAGCCTCCAATCTTCTCCAGGCCGAGGCCCAGCGGCTGCAATAAGGAAGCAACCTATAGCTCTAAAGCCATGAATAAGTCGTCGCTGGTGCTAGGTATCGACCTTGGCACCAGCGGCGTTCGTCTAGCCGTATTAAACGAGCAACAAGAGCTCATCCACACCTCAACAACGAACTACCCAACAGGGCTTGAGGTCCCTGAAGACTGGCAAACCTGCTGCACAGAGCTGATCCGAGCTCTGCCAACCAAACTTAGGCAGGCCCTGAAGGCCATAGCTGTGGATGGCACCTCAGGAACCCTTCTAGCTTGCGAGCGTTCTGGCAAAGCCCTTAGTGCAGCATTGCCTTATCACTTGAACTGCCCGGAGCAGCAAGAAGCACTCCTATCTCTTGTATCTAGTGAAGAACCTGCCGCAAGTATCAGCAGCAGCTTGGCAAGAGCATTACGTCTGATAGCTAACCACGGCAACAACGTTCTGCTACGCCATCAAGCCGACTGGATCAGCGGCTGGCTGCTAAACAATTGGCAATGGGGAGAAGAAGGCAACAACCTGCGCCTGGGATGGGATTTAATCAATCAAAGCTGGCCTGTCAGCTTTGCAAAATCAACCTTGCCGATGGTCCTTCCAAAGATTGTCGCCAGCGGCAAAGTGCTGGGCACTGTGGCCGCCGAACAGGCCCAAAACCTATGCCTACCAAAAGGAGTGCTTGTAGTCGCAGGCACCACCGACGCTAATGCTGCTGTACTGACAGCCAATGCAGGCCCAGACGACGGCATCACCGTTTTAGGTAGCACCATTGTGCTGAAACGTTTTGTGGAAGTTCCCCTCGTTGGTGCAGGAATCACTAATCATCGCGTTGGCGGTCGCTGGCTAAGTGGCGGAGCCTCCAATGCTGGTGGTGCCGTTCTTCGAGAACTGTTCACTGATGACGAGTTGGAAGAACTAAGTCGCCAAATCAATCCAGAGTTAGACAGCGGTCTGATGCTGCGCCCTCTTCCCGGCCCCGGCGAACGCTTCCCAGTTGACGAACCCAACCTGGAACCAGTGCTAGAGCCACGCCCTGTGAGCGATTCCCTCTACCTCCATGGCCTACTAGAAGGACTCGCCCGCATCGAAGCCCAAGGCTGGCAACGCCTAAAGGCACTAGGCGCTCCCCCCCCCAGCAGAATAGTCAGCCTGGGCGGTGGTGCCCGCAACCGCCAATGGCGTCGTTTAAGAGAACGAATCCTTGGTTTACCTGTCATAACCTGCACCAGCCCACCAGCGGCTGGCGTAGCCCGTCTTGCCTTGCAAGCAATCTCTGATCAAACCAGATTGAATGCAGCTACGCAGCAATCAAAACCACTGCCCTGAATTAGTGCCAGCCAAACTGCGCGCAAGCCTTGCAATTGGACTGTTCGTTTTATTGGCGAGCTATGTGAGCTTCAGTGCAATCCGACTAGGGGTACTTCTATGGCAGCGTTTTGGCTGACAAGCTCATAGGGAGGGCTAACTGCAAGCGCGCCAATCCCTACTCTCGAAATTTGCAACACCACTACTTATGAGTTCCGATCCCCTCACCGCTGATGTCAGCGCTCGCATCTGTAGGCACATGAATAACGACCATGCCGAAGCCGTGATCAATTATGCGCATTACTACGGAGGAGTTAGCGACCCTAAAACAGTACAGATGATCGCAATTGATCCAGATGTAATGGAATTAGAGGTGGATGGCAAGTTAATAAAGATCAGCTTCGATCACACTCTCACTGATAGCGAAGATGCCCATCGCACTTTGGTAGCCATGTTGAAATCCATCCCGAAATCATCTTGCTGAAATTGGGCACCCAAAAGGTTCTGCCATAACAGCGAAGAAATCCTTGCGACAAAAGCTAACCCGCAATTGCTTGCATCCCTAATCCATGCAGTTCTTGAACTGCGAATGGAGCCCCAATGCCCCATCTACCAGGCAAAGCTCGACTCACATGCCTAGGTTTCCAAGCCCTGCCTTGCACTGCCACTTGAAACTTGAGCTACCAAGCTCTGGCTTGATCTGCCCAAATCCAATGAACTGACTAGCTCTGGGTTTGAACGACAGCAATCTTTGCCACTTGCCGCTCAATTTTCATCGCACTCAGAAGCACTCAAAAATGCAAGCCTTAGCAAGCTGCTTAGCCCACATATGCCGAGTAACGCTCTAACCAGTGATGATTCCCAGCTAGAGAAGCCTGCGCAGAGCAACTCCTTTCCCTGGCCTTCTTGCCAAATGCCTAAGCAGCCATAGCTTCAAAAGCTGCCGCCACGCAAAAGTGAGGCAACACCATCTTGATCAACTGCTACACCAAAAGAATCAACATCATGCATTCAAAGCCGACCAAGGCCTAATCAAGCAAAAAAATTGACTGGTGCCTGGATTGTGGATGACATCCTCACCAGCGAAGGCTACAGCCCAAGCAGTCCAGACAATATTAGAAATTTCAGGGGTGCCTGTTGGAGTGGTGTTATCCCCGGCGAGAACAACGCTGAATCAGCTTCCTGGGACTGGAGTGCCTCACACGGTGATTTAAGATTCACAAGTCGCGAAAGCGACGCGCCGGGATAGCTCAGTTGGTAGAGCAGGCGACTGAAAATCGCCGTGTCCCCAGTTCAAATCTGGGTCCTGGCATCAACTTGAGATGCCCATAGCTTTGCCTTTCTCACCATTCAATGAAAAGGGCGATCGTCTGTTCAACAATGCAGACAGTTTTGCGATGGTATTTGATGAAGCCTGGAAAAACTATCAGCCTGAAAAAGACAACCATGAGCTCAGCACGGATGAAAAACTAAAGATGGTGCTTGAACGAATCAAGGACCACCCATTCCTTATAGATTCACCATCTATTGCTCTAGAGGTAGCTCAATTCCGCATCCGACTTTATTAACCTTCTCTAAAAAACAAATCAGGCTGAAAGTAGATTCGTTTGCTGATCATCAACACATTCAGTTTCAACAAGGCCTTCGCTATTAATCCCGGATTGATCATCAATATCCTGATCGATAATCTCACTTCCTTCAGCAACTTCTGTCACAAGGTCAAGGGCCTGAGGTGTTTTGCGATTTTCATACTCAACGACTTGGTCAATCTGCTCTTCAGTTAAAACATCGCGAACTGCATGAAGAGAGCTGCACCTATCTAGATCGCCATTCAAAAGCGCCTGTAGATGCCTTACACGTTCTTCGCTCTCAGCTAGGAGCTCCTGCGTAGCATCGTGATGACTATCATCTTTAAGGGCCTGACTGCTCTCAAGTGTGGCGACCCTTTCTTCAAGCTGGATGAGCCTCAAGATCAAGCTCTCACTCAACTCGCTGAAACCATGAAGTTGCTTACCAAGCAACTGTTCAAAGGAGGTTGGGTGCTCACTAACATTCATCAGAAATTGCCTCCCAGAACGAATCTTGCCGATCGTATCGGCGCCAAGCTGCCTGTCCATCTCAGAACAGTCAACGAGGCAAGATTGGCCACATGACATCTCCTTTAATGAGACCTGAGCCTCAGGCCAGCCTGGCTGATCAAAACACCCCAGGGTTATCGCCTCTGAATCTGCTAAGGCTGAGCCTGTTTCAGGGCTGCTTAGGCTGTCTCGCAGTGGTTTTCGCAGGCATGCTTAACCGCGTCATGATCTCAGAGCTGGCCTTCCCAGCTCTACTGGTTGGCGGTGGGCTCGCTTTCGAACAATTGATGTCCCCTTCTCGGGTGCTCTTTGGACATATTTCAGATACTTGGCCCATTCGTGGACGAAGACGGACTCCTTATATCTGGCTTGGGACAGCTGGCTTTTGTTTGATGGCCGTGCTCTCAATTCCAGTAATTTTCTGGACGGAACAAGTATTAAGAGAAGGTAATTGGTTGTCGATTACAACCTGCTCAATAGCACTTTGCGGTTTGTTCGCTCTTTACGGGCTTGCAATCTCCATGTCTACTACTCCCTATCTAGCACTAGTAATTGATCTCACTACTGAAAAGGAACGTCCACGGGCGGTAGGAGTGATTTGGTGCATGCTCACGATAGGAATCATTGTTGGTGCAATCTCTATCTCATTTGCCACGAAGGGACTGGATGGAATTTCAGACCCAATATTGCTTCAACCGGCGCTTCAGAAATTCATGATTTGGGTTGTTGCGTTTGTTTTCTGTATCTCAATCTTTGCTTGCTGGGGAATGGAATCAAAAAAACCTCTTCCTGAAGATGTACTGGCAGCTAAAAGATGGGAAAGATTTCGTGGTTACCAAAACTCGTTGGTGGACGTGATAATGCCTGATCGCGCCAAGCAAGAATTCAATGACTCAGAGCTGCAGAAGGAAGTGGGCCTGATGCAGGCCTGGTCAATAGTTACATCTAGTCGTCAGGTCATTATCTTCTTCATTTTTTTATCTCTCTATACCCTCGGACTCTTCTTACAAGATCCAATCCTTGAAAGCTACGGAGCCGAAGTTTTTAGTTTGCCAATACATCAAACCACATTGCTAAATGCCTATTGGGGGGTTGGGACCCTGATTGGCCTGCTTTTGGCAGGCCTCTGGATCACGCCTCGCCTGGGCAAACTCGAGACAGCTCGAATGGGTTGCTGGATGATCTTTGCCACTTTGCTGTTGCTGATGGCAACGGGCCTGACAGCAAACGTCAAAGGTCTTTATTTTGTCATGGTGCTTTTTGGTCTTGCGGCAGGCATCGCTACCAACAGCGCACTAGTGCTAATGCTCGATCTCACGCTTCCTGAAATGGCAGGTACCTTTGTTGGCGTTTGGGGGCTTGCTCAGGCTTTGTCAAGGGCTATGGGTAAAGTTCTTGGGGGAGGGTTGTTAGATCTAGGAAGAGTTTTAAGTGGCCCAGACAACCCCCTTTTAGCCTTCTCTTTTGTCTTTACTCTTGAGTCAATTCTTATGATTTTGGCGATTGTGGTACTTAGTAATCTAAATATTCGCAGTTTCCGCCATGACACCATCACCAAAATTGAGACTCTGCTAATGGCGGACTTGGATTAGAATAAAGTACTTCAAAGAGTCTCCCCTTTATGCCCCAGCTGTTGAAGTAAGTCCTTCTCTTGCGAAGGGTTCATATTTGATGGGGTAGCATTAGGTGATTGACCACGATTAGGAGCACTAAATGGATGTATGCGGCCTTGGCAATATCCAAAATATCGACTAATTATTTATAAACTTCTTCAGTCAAGGCACTCAAAGCTTATGGTAGAGAGTAGATGTCCCCTATTGCCGCAATCAAATAACAGTCGCGAAAAACATCCCCTGAAAGACCATAAGATCATCGATAACCACCTTTCATCATGAGCCTCTCTACTGAAGCCAGGATGCACACCTTGCTGCAGCATGAGCAGGGTAAAACCGAACTAAAAACTGAAACCACCTCTGGCATTTTCAGGATTGACCTCAAACCTGAAAACCTCCGCCTCTGGAGGGAGACGCTCTTGAAATACTCGATGCCTTGCAACCTCCTACTTGCCTGCGAGAGCAATCAAGGGGGACTGAGCGAAACCAAATTGACCTGGGTGGTGGGCTCAGCCATCCGAGCAACTCAAATCACTAGCCCAAACAAGGCAGTCAAACTGCTTGAGTCCATGGGGATCCAAGCAGAACTAGCTGAGCTGGCAAAAAAACAATGCCCAGGTCTTGGAGAGGAGATCACCTGGGCCTTCTACCTAGAAAGGCATGGTTGGCTCACGGCCTCGCCAGTTCTAACTACTACACAAATCAAATCGATTCAATGCATTAGCCCTACTTGCTGAGTCCTGTGAAAACCCAGCTTGCAGATCTCCTATGAGGTTCGAAAAAACCGTCTAACTCGTAATCAGAAACAATGCCGCCCCTTCACTGAAAACATCAAAAGGTTTTGGATCCTCTCCACCTAATAGAGTGACGTTGCCTGCTTGATTAAAATGGTTTACTGAACCAAAAAATGCACAAGCCATCAAGCTGCTCATAGGGCTACAGCCTGAACTTTCCATCACCGTCTAGCTCTATGCCTCTATTTCGTCCCTCTTCAAGTGACCAACCGGGTGATCAGTCTGCCCGCACACCTTCAGGGAAAGAAATTCCCATGGCAATGTCAATGATGGTCGACTCCATGGTGCGCATGATTCAAAAAGCTAACAACAATCAGCCAACTATTGAAAGCGACGAATCAACCGCAAACCTTGATGAAAATTGAGCATTTCGTTGCTCAAAGCGAAGGTACATGGCGATCAATGCGAAGTAGCCATTCCCTAGCATTTCAACAATTCGAAGAAGTGTTGAGCGAAATTCATATCAAGAAGGTCACTCCAGAAGAACCAGAAGTTATCGAGCTACTGAAGTCCAGCGCAAAACAAGACTGCATTCCCGTATCGCCATTCACAATGGAATGGAAAGCAGAAAGTGATTGGGAGAGCGACGACCCATCAGCAGTTGCCTCGGGCTGCTGCCTCTTAGTTCCCATACCAGCATCCACCGAAAGGGGGGTGATCCTGAGGAGCTTGGGATATGCAGAAGCTCAAGAGGCTATCTCAAATTACCAATTCCTATCCGATGGCACTTTCGTTCTGAGTACCAAATACGGACAGTCCTTGGCAGAAGAGAGAATCTGGTTTGTCTCCAAGCATGTTCGTTGCCGTTCATCTGTTATCCGAACATCAGAAGGTTCAGGAGTACTGCAGACATCTTTTGCCTCAGAAGTCCGCCAGCTTACGGAGTGAACTAGCAAAGAAAAATGCATGAAAGCTCATATTTACGTTTCGCCAAGATGCTTGCTGGTCACTACAGCAATAAAACACAAGCACAAGAAGATCCGGTAAACTTTGCTCGTATAAATATCTATTTTCAACCACTGCATTGGGATGTATTTCGAGGTCCAGGATACTATTCGGAACAAAGCTATGACTATGATCCTTGGCGACCTTATCGCCAAGGCATTCATAAATTAAAAGCACGCAAAGAACTTTTTATAGTTGAGAATTATGGATTACCAGAACCCATCCGTATTGCTGGTGCAGGCTTCCAACCAGACCTACTCAACAACATCTGCGCTGATACTCTCTTGCCGAGATATGGCTGCGCCATGCACTTTAGAGAAATAACGCCAGGCCATTACAAAGGCCTGGTCGAACCTGGTAATCGCTGCCTAATTCCACGTGAGGGCAAAATGACTTATCTAGTCAGTGAAGTTGAGTTTAATGAGCAGATATGGGTTAGTCGTGATAGCGGGTTTGATCCAAAAACAAATGAAAAGCTATGGGGATCAGAGCACGGACCATTACGCTTCCAACGTGCCGCTAATTTAGGCAGTCATCTCACCGAAGGTTGGCTTAACTATGCATCAAGATAAACAACCAACGAGTATCTTATTGACATGCAGCAAAACAATAACAGAGTGCGTGGCCATCTATTTTGAAAGGCATTTTTTAAATCGAATTCATTAGATCAATCAAACAAGTAAACCAAACCTGGCTTCAGGCACTAGTTGCATCAAGATACTTCAGCTCAAGCTGCTTCGCTTTGATGCGAACAAAGCGGTGAGGATCATCCTTAAGTTTGGCAATATTTACAGCCAATCCATCCCACCTTTTGGCGCCTATAAAAGTCTCAAAAGCCTGCAATGCCGCATAGCGAGATGCCCAGTAAGGAGTCTTCTCTGGATCCAACCATTGACACATGTATGAACAACCAAGCCTGGGGTTGTATTGCATCAGGGTGAGAATTGCTATTGGTTTAAATTTGATAAAATCAGGCCAGCATTTATCAAGTGCCATAAGAATAAAATCCTGGATCTTTTGTTTTGCCACCTGCGGCCAACCACTCAAGTATCTAAACAAGAGAATAAAAAAATAGATTGCCCCATAATCTTTCTTGGCTCGCTCCCAGCTCTGCCACAACACAGGCCATAGCTCTTCTGGATTGCGACTACGTAAAGCCTGAACTGCAAGATAACAACAGCTGAAATCTGTCCCGAATAGTTCTTCAACTAAAAAGTTATCCGTGGGAGATTCGCCATAACTATGAATGAGCTCAAGACAACCAGGATCATCAGCAATCAACCCATCTAAGATCAGCAATAACTCACAATCTTCCTGCTGATCAATCTCTTTAGGCCAAAGAGCATTCAGAGCCCGCATGCGAAAAGTGGGGCTCACGGGAGAGCTCAACGCAGCCTTTAATAGTTCAACATCGCCAGTATTTATCACATCTTGAATCGCAAGATGGCGATCAACCTGAATAGGAAGAGTCAAATGTGCCTTAAGTTCAGCTAAGCGTTGCCGTTGCCCGCAAAGCCTAAACACTGCTGCCAGAGCGGCACCACGAACTCCAGGTGAAACATCATCCTGCAAAGTCCTAATACATGGCAGCGCTGAGACCACCCCCAGGCCCGCCAGGCTCTGAATCAACACCCGCCGATGTTGATTTGGATCCTCCAACAAGCAAGTCATGACTTGATGCAGTTTTAAGTCCCGACAATCAAGCTCCTGCAGCGCCCAGGCCGAAGTCTCAACCAGGTAAGGATCACTACTGCTCAGGCAGCGACCAATGGCGGGGATTGCATCGACGCAGCGAAGACGTGCTAGGCCCTCAATCGCCTTTTTGCGAGCAATCACAACAGGCTGCTGATTGGAGCTCGACTCAACTAAGCCCAAGAGGGCCTGCTCAGTCACAACGCCTGGGTACTTAGCAAGATGAAAAGCGGCCTTGTAGTAGTCGCTTGTTAACTCCAATTCGCCAACAGGGGTTGAAAGAATCTTGAGAGCCTCTTCCTGGCTAAGAAAGGGAAGGTTGTCAAACGGGCTCTTTAGCTCTTTCACTAGATCGGAGCATGGACGAAAATACGGCCGACTAATTGACCAAGACGTCACTCTGGGACGCTGTAATAACCTATCGGACATCTTCTAAGAAGTATGAGACTCTCGCCTGCTCCAATGCAACGGAAAAGGCAATAATGAGATCTGGGCACTAGATGGTTTTACAAGATAAAAGTCCTCCGACAAATCGAAGCCAAAGGCATTGACACAGAACTCCTCCTTAAACATCAGTACTGACGAAACATTGCTGAACGAAGACGAAGCCGCTGAACTGGCAGACGAGTTAAAAACTCAGTTAAGGGCAGGCAATACACCAAAAGCAGATGCCAAGCATATCCAGCGCATGGTGGCTGGTCTTGGCGATCGTCGAGGCCTATTACGACGTACCTTTGCTGAAAGTCTCGGGATAGTAGGTAAAGCTGCTGTCCCAGCACTTCGTACGGCCCTAAAGGAGCACTCAAGTGACACGGTAAGGCGCGCCGCTGCAAAGACTCTCAAGCTAGTAGGCGATCCAAATACCTTGCCAGATCTGCTCGAAGCCCTTCTAAACGATCCAGACCCTGTTGTTCAAGGATCAGCGGCAGGGGCCATGGCAATTTTCGGTGCAGATGCAGTAAACCTCCTGCTGGAGGTGCTAATAAATCCCAACAGCACAGCCATGCAATGTGGATTCGCTCGCTGGGGGGTGGCCTTTGTTGGAGCCAAAGCACCTGACGCGCTTCGCAATGCAGCCCAATCCGATCATGCAGAAATCAGAGCTGCAGCAATTGCTGGTATAGGAGAGCAAATACATACCTTGGGTGATGAAGACGCTCGGGGACTTCTCTTGAGCGCCTTAATTGATCCTGCAAGCGATGTGCGAGCTGAAGCCACCACGTTGCTTGGCAAACTTGACGACCCATCATGGGCGCAGCCAATGCTGCTAACCAAACTCGATGA
>MPLU02161760.1_pt1 | contig 26138 bp, 21 predicted proteins | sample 1617381 | NCBI WGS metagenome assembly MPLU02 (sample SAMN05944801, study PRJNA350692) | marine metagenome | biome: marine; feature: ODZ; material: water; isolation source: 90 m water sample filtered on 0.2 um supor filter | place: Pacific Ocean | collected 2012-04-08 | depth 90m m
ATAATAGCTCCCCCTATTTGACCCCAAGGGGTGATCGTAGAAGAACCATCGGCCAATGCAGGGTAACCCCAGAGCATGAATCCACAAATTATCACACCAAAAGAACCGGCATAGCCATGTACAGCTACCGCACCAACTGCATCGTCAATCTTAAACTTTCGCTCGACCCAGTAGTGAAGTTTGTATGCGACCCAGACTCCAACGATGCCAATAAGGAATGCCTGCAGTGGGTGATATAGGTCATTCCCAGCGGAAGCGGCAATGATTCCACCCAGTCCTCCGGAAAATGTCCAGAAAGAATCTCCCTTGGACATATAGTATCCAGCCATCAAGCCACCTGCAAGGGACATGAGGAAGTTAAACGTAATTGTACTAAGGGTAGTTGGTGTACCATAGATACTGGTTGCTGTCCAGACACCATCGAACTCTATGATGGGAACGTTACAGGCCGCGTAAAAGCCCCAGAATCCTGTATAAATTATAAACAGCCCGATTACCGCCAACCACGGGTTTTGCGGAGGAATGTCACGCGGGGTACCGTCTGGAGCAAATTTGCCTATGCGTGGTCCCAGCACAGCCAGGATACCAAGTGCTGCGCCTCCGCAGATGCCATGAATAACACCAGAAGCATATGCATCGTGATAGCCCCAATCAGTAACCATCCATCCACCTGCGCTCCAACCCCATGCCGCATCAATCATCCATGTTACTGAACCAACTAAAACGGCAAGAATTAGGAAAGCACCGGTGCGAATACGTTCAATCACTGCACCCGAAACAATTGAAGCAGCAGTCCACGAGAACAGGAGGAAAGCCGCCCAGAATACACCCATTATGTGATCACCAAAATTCGAACCCATAGTTGCATCCCATGGCAAGCCAGTGGTTCCGCCGGCAAAGTCACCAAATGGCCCTTGACCCGCAAAGTAAATCCAAAAACCGAATAAAAACATGGTAATAGTTACCATTGGGATCAGCATTGCGTTCTTCATCAAGGTGTGCATATGATTCTTTGCTCTTGATATGCTTACTTCGTACAAACAGAAACCGACGTGAATCAGGAACATTAAAGGCACAGTGATCCAGTAATAAAACTCCACGAATATCTCGTTAAGAGCCGAGATTTCCATAGTCATATCATAACCCATTTTCCCTCCTATCAACTTGGTTATACGCAAGGACAAAAAATTACCTGAACATTCCCAAACTAACTCTTTGCCAGTGCATTTCTCCAAAAAATGCCCGCACTGAATTGTGGAGCTTGGGAATAATGACGTATAAAATGATTGATGTCAAGAAATAAATAAAAATAACTTGACACGTGATCACTATAGTGTGAAACTCCCCCCATTAATCTACTTGAGGTAGTCTCTAGTAGGTTTTCACGGAGAGGAAGATGAATCAGTGTTGTTCTTTATAATCTTTGAATTCTACAACCTTTCGGATCACTTCCATATAAAATGAGGAGGAATATGTTTTCTATGAAGAAAACCACTACTGCTATTGTTGCAGTTGTAATGTTTGCGTTTGCGTCGGTTTCAATAAACGCTGCAGATAGTAAAAGACCAATAATAATTCCAATACACAATTGGTCAAGCCAAGTTGTTATGGCCTATGTAATTGGTGGAATTTTTGAAAGTATCGGTGACAGAGTAGCGTATACACCATCCGATTCTCAAGCGGTCTATGAGTCAATTCGTCTTGGCGATGTGACTATATCGCATGAAGTATGGCAATCAGCATTTGGTAAATCATTTGATGCCGCACGTGATAAAGGTGGTTTGCTTGATTGGGGAGACCATGAAGCTAGAACTTTGGAAGATATGGGTTACCCAAATTGGGTAGCAAAACTCTGCCCAGGTCTACCAAATTGGGAAGCTTTAAAATCTCCGGCCTGTGCTAAGAAATTTGCAACTCCTGACTCGGGAGGGAAAGGTCGTTGGTTAGAAGGTCCACAAAGTTGGCACCAAGATTTAATGCCTCAGCGTCTAGAAGCGCTTGGACTAGGTGACCTATGGACAGTTAAGTTTGCTGGTAGTGCTGATGCACTATGGGCTGAGCTTAAAGCAGCTAAAAAAGAAGGAAGAGGAACAATCATCTTCAACTGGACACCAAACTTTACGGATGGTGCGGGATTTACATTTATTAAATTCCCTCCATACTATGATGGTTGCAGACCAGTAGATGGTGGTGATGGGAAATGTGGTTCACCTGATGGTTATTTGAAAAAAGCGGTGAATGCTAAATTCCCTAAAACTCATCCTCATGCAGCGGCTATTTTCAAAAAGATGTCATTTACAACAGGTCAAATTGGTGCAATGGCAGATTTAGTTGACACGGATAAAATGGCTCATGCAGACGCTGCGAAGAAATGGCTAGCTGACAACAAGAATGTTTGGGAACCGTGGACCAAATAACAATTTTAAAGTAAATTTATACAAATTATAAATCCCCTCTGGCTTTTGAGTCAGGGGGGATTTTTTTTAGATCAAAATAGTGTAATGTATTACAAGAATTTATATCTTCTACACCAGTAATTGTTATGAAAAAGTGGGAAATTCCAATGGCAGGATTGTATCCAGAACGTACGAAATTTTGTGTGCTAGGATTGTGTACATGAAAAAACTGTTTCTCTATATTTATTTTGTTCTGATCCTTTGCAATACAGGTTTTGCACGTTCAACTGGATGTACTGAAGGAGACTGTGACAACGGAAACGGGACTTGGACTTATACAGACCTAACCACATACGTGGGTGAGTGGCGTAATGGTAAAAAGAATGGACAAGGGACTGTGACTTGGCCAAACGGATACATATACGTGGGAGAGTTTCAAAATAGCAAATGGCATGGACAAGGAACTTTGACTTTTCCAGATGGAGCCACATACGTTGGTGAGTGGCGTGATGGCAACATGAGTGGACAAGGAACTTTTACTTTGGCAAACGGAACAGTTAAGAAAGGCATCTGGAAAGACGGGGAATTAGTTGAGCCGAATTAGATAGAACAATGTTATTAGAAATTAATTTAAAAAAATACAAAAAATCTCCGGAAGGCTTTAAAAAAATAGTAGGCCTTGTTGGTTTAACAGCAGCAATAATTATTACATTTATCATTTTGAACATTTTTTTTGGAGAAAGTGATAAGTCTGCAAAGATTGAAAAGATTGTAGAGAGAGATAAGACTACAGAGAGTGATAAAAAACTCATTTCTTCACTTCCTAAAGGCAGATTAAATCTTTTTGAAAGTAGTGATGGTCGTCAATTATCACCGAGCGAATATGAAGCAGTGTGTAAAAATACTAAAATTGTAACCCAACGAGCTATAATGGGAGCAAACATTACAAACTACAAAGCACAGCAATTGTATTTTGATAATGGCAATAAAATTGATAAATATTCTGTTAAATGGGATAGCTCTTCAAAAAAATGTTTTGCAGAATATACGATAAGGGCTATAGAAGGTGCGAGTGAAACAATTACAGTTTCAGGTGAAGCCAAAGGTTTTTTAAAAACCAGTATAGACACAAGAGTATATTTTATAAAAAATTTTTAGAGCTCTTATAAAATAAATAGGGGTTTATTAAAAATTTGTAATTTATTGAATTGAAGAAATTTTATGTCATACACACCAATAATTAAATGTGATGCTGTTTATAAAATTTTTGGAGCAAATGCGGAAAAAATGCTTCAAGAATCTAATGGAAATGTTGATGCCAAAACTTTTCAAGATGCTGGATGTATTGTAGGAGTTAACAATGCTTCTTTTGAAGTTGCAAAAGGAGAAATGCTGGTTGTAATGGGTTTATCTGGTTCTGGAAAATCAACTCTACTTCGATGTATATCAAGATTAACAGATGCTACAGCAGGCAAAATATTTATAGAAGGTCAAGATTTATTAGCTTTAAAGAATAAAGATTTAATTGAGCTAAGGCGAAATAAAATGGGGATGGTTTTTCAAAGCTTTGCTCTCCTTCCTCATAAAACTGTTTTAGAAAACATTGCTTTTCCTTTGCAGATTAAAGGAATTAAAACTGAAGATAGTATTTCGAAAGCAATGGATATGGTTAAACTTGTTGGGCTTGAAGGAAGAGAAAATTATTTTCCTAGAGAATTATCTGGTGGACAACAGCAAAGAGTTGGAATTGCTAGATCTCTAGCCGTTGAGCCTGATATTTGGTTTTTAGATGAACCTTTTTCTGCTCTTGACCCTTTAATAAGAAAAGAAATGCAGGATGAATTTTTAAGACTGCAAGGTGTTTTAAAAAAAACAATCACGTTTATTACACACGATTTTGATGAGGCTCTCCGTCTAGCTGATCGTATTGCCATCATGAAAGAAGGAATTATAGAACAATTGGATACTCCGGCTAACATCGTCCTAAATCCCGCCACTGATTACGTGCGCAAATTTACAGAAGAAGTTCCAAGAGAAAAGGTCCTGAGGATTGAATCAGTAATGGACCCTGTAGATGCTTCTGAAGAAGTTAGTGAGTTTAAGGCCCATAAAGATGCGATTATTGAGACTGTCGCGGAGGCAGTGCTCACCGAACAGAAACCGGTTGCTGTTCTGGATGAAAACGACAACGTAGTTGGTACTTTACACGCTTCACATGTGATCAAAGTACTATATGGAAGTCACGCTGAAAAATAGTGTTGTAGCAGAGAATTATGGAAATTTTTAAAAAATACCCAACTTCATTGCAGTGGTTATTTTTGTTAATTGTTTTTTTTGCATTGTGTTTTGCGATAGATATACCAGAAGGCTATAAATTCATAAGGGCTCAGGCAGAACACATAAAAGACCCAAATCAAGTTGCATATAGTTTTTTGGGTGTAGAAGTTAGATATTATCCATATGATACTCTTTGGAGGTTGCCACCATTCCTTGCATGGCTTCCAATTTGGCTAAATGATTCAATGTATTTTTTATTAAATGACTGGATGCCAATTGAGATTTATGACGCTGAAATTCAAGAGTATGAAACGCGTCCACTTATTCTGCAAATTACCAGAATGATTTCAGCTTCCATACTTTTTTTAATTCAGGCTTTTCGTGAAATTTTAATTGGAGGAGTTGAGACCGTTGTTGCATTTACAAGTTGGGATTGGATTGATGCAAACCCATGGGCAGAATTACCTGGACTTCCATGGACCATTGTTGCAGCTGCAGCAATTATATTGGGTTACAAACTTAATGGAAGAGGTCTGGCAATTTTTTCTGCTATTACCATGATTTATATTTCTGTATTTGGTCAGTGGGAACCTTCAATGCAAACACTTTCATTTGTTATGGTTGCTGCACCAATTTCATTTGTACTTGGTTTGGTTTTTGGTATTTGGGCATATAGAAGTAAAAGGGTCGAAGCAATACTGAATCCTTTACTTAATGTAATGCAGACCATGCCGCACTATGCTTATCTGGTTCCGATAATGGTACTGTTTGGAATTGGGGATCATGCCGGAGCAATTGCAACAATAATTTTTGCAACCCCGCCGATGGTACGTTTAACATTGTTGGGTCTTAGAAAAGTCCCTCCAGAAGTAATTGAAGCTGGTAAAATGAGTGGTTGTAACGATTTTCAACTTTTATTTAAAGTATTAATTCCAACTGCCAGACGAGATATTTTAATCGGTGTGAACCAAGTCATCATGCAATGTTTAGCAATGGCAGTAATTGCATCATTTATAGGTGCAAGGGGTTTAGGTTGGAATTTACTGCTGGCATTAAATCAACTTAGAATTGGTTTAGCATTAGAAGCGGGTGTTTGTATTAGCTTAATTGCAGTTCTTTTGGATAAAATGTCTTTAGCCTGGGCAAATAAACAAACGGATTATTTTGCCAACTTAACTTTTTTGCAGCGTCACAAATACGGATTGATTTTTGTTGGGGCAGTAATAGTTGGATTAATACTTGCCTCTGTTGGATCCTTGATATTCAAACAAGGTTTTAATTACTTGTATGAGGTTCCACATAACAAAGGAATATCAACTGAAGCTTTCTGGAATGCAGGTGTTGACTGGGTATGGGATACTTTCTTTTACCCATTAAAAATATTTAATACATGGTTAATTGTAGATGTATTACAACCAATGAGAGCTATCTATCTCAGGATGCCGATTGTTGCCACTTTTGTTTTGGTCATGGGAGCAGGTTATATAATCGGTGGTATTCGATCGGCTCTTGTAGTGGGGGGATTTACATTGTTTATTGCATTAAGCCCATGGTGGGATAGAGCATTAGTTACAGCATATATGGCGACTTTTGGTGTAATTGTATCGGTTATAATTGGAACAATAGTAGGTTCTTTGTGTGCGCAACATAAATATAGCAGTAAATTTATTATAGCAATTTGTGATATCCTTCAAACATTTCCATCTTTTGTTTATTTGATTCCCGTCATGATGCTTTTTGGAGTCACTGATACATCCGTATTAATTGCTGTAATTATTTATGCAACTATTCCTGCAACACGTTATACCGTTGAAGGACTTAGTAGCGTTCCACAAGCTTTGCATGACGCAGGTTCAATGTCAGGCGTAACACGGCTACAAAGATTGTTTAAGATTGAATATCCTTTAGCATTTCCTCATATTATGCTTGGAATTAATCAAACAGTTGTTTTTGCATTATTTATGGTAATTATTGGAGCTATGATCGGAACAGAAGACCTGGGACAGTACATATTAAAAGCTTTATCAGATTTAAAAGGTGGTGGTAAGGGATTAATACTTGGTCTCTGTGTTGCCTTTATAGGTTTAGCAGTTGACAATTTAATTCGTACATGGGCTGAAAAAAGAAAAATACTGTTAGGAATAAGCTAAACTGGAAATCTTTAATGTTTAGAATTTCGACGGGACAGCATTGGAATCAGCCACAGGAAACAGGCAAAAGTCCAGATGACACTACCGATAGTTGAAAGATCATCACCGCTGCGAATACCTGCCACGATAAAAAATATTCCCGAAATGATAAAACAGGTCAGTCCCGCCAGTTCAAAATAAAAATATTTCATTGTTATTTGTTTTTAAGTGCTACCTTGTGTCTGGAGAGTGTTGATGGAATAGATTATCAGCCCTGTCCAAATAAGTCCAAAGGTGACAGCATGAGTTGAAGTAAAAGGTTCATTGTAAAGGTAGACTCCAATTACGAGTTGAATAGATGGAGTCATGTAATGTATAAAACCCAGGGTAGTATAACGAAGTCGTTTTCCGGCATTTGTGAACCAGAGCAGTGGTAGTGATGTTACCACGCCTGCACCGACTAAGAGAATCACATTACTCCACTCTCCTCCAATATTCCCTGTACCATCTAAATTCCAAACCACAATCATAACTACTGCAAAAGGAGAAAGCAGTACTGTTTCCACAAACAGACCCACCAATGGTTTTACTGGCATCATTTTGCGTAATAAACCGTAAAAAGAAAAGGTGAATGCCAACGATAGAGCAATCCAGGGTAGCGAGTTAAAATCCCAGAGAAAATTCAAAACGCCCAAAGTAGCCATTCCAAGCGCTAAACTTTGCCAAAAATTGAGGCGTTCCTTCAAAAAAATTGCTCCCAATAAAACATTAAACAAGGGATTTATATAATATCCCAAACTGGTCTCGACGATTTGATTCGTGTTCACACCATAAATATAAACAAACCAGTTTATTCCCAGGAGCACTGCTGTTCCCAGGAGCATACAGATATATATTGGGTTCTTCAGTAAATCCCGAAATTCCCCCAATCGTTTCTGAACAGCCAGCAACCCCAATAGAAATAGCACGGACCAAACCATTCGGTGTGCTAAAATTTCTAACGAAGGAATGGTGTCAAGAAGTTTCCAGTAAATGGGAAGAAAACCCCATGCGCTAAAAGCTAACAGGGCATATCCGATTCCAATTCGTGCTTCCGTATGCTGAGATTTAATATAATTATCCAAGTAGTAATTTAATTTTCAGGATTCATGTTTCAGTATGCTGGATGCTGGAAAGTACAGCGTGAACGTACTCCCCTTACCATATTTGCTTTTCAATGAAACTGAACCCCCAAGTAATTTCATTAAACTTTGCACAAGCGCAAGTCCAAGACCTGTTCCCTTTAGTGTCCCAGATGGGTTAACTTGATGGAAAACTTCAAATATTTGCTGCTGCTGATCTGCGGTAATTCCGCAGCCAGTGTCCTTAATTTCAATTGAAATTCCATTTACATCATTAATGCAACTGACTTTGATATGACCTCCGGATTCAGTAAATTTAATGGCATTACCCAGAAGATTAATCAGTACCTGCCGGATCTTTCCGGAATCAGAATAAAGCATAACTGGCGTGTCAGAGAGGAAAACGAGTTCATGCTGAAGAGATTTTTCCACTAGGAGTGGTTCCAGCCATTCCATTACATCCTGCAGTAAATTTTCAAACTGGAAATTTGTCTGCTGAACTTCCATCCGCCCTGCTTCTATTGTAGAAAGATCTAGCAAGGAGTTGATTAATTCCAACAAATGTCGTCCGCTTTTCAATATCCTGCCTAGACGATCAGTTTGATAAGCAGAAAGTTTCTCATCTCCTGTAGATTCCAGTAGAGCTTCTGTAAATCCGATGATAGCATTCAGCGGTGTTCGTAGCTCATGTGACATATTGGTCAGGTACATTCCTTTAGCACGGCTGGCTTCATCAAGTTGACGATTTGAAGATTCCAGCAATTCAGTACGCTCCCGGATGACGTCTTCCATTATCTGGAAAATTTCCGTCAGTTTTTGGACTTCATCCTCATTTTCGGAAAAATCTTCTATGTTATAACTTGATTTGAGAACAGGGCAGCCGATTTCACGATCCTGTTCATTTATAACCTGTTGAACTTCACTTCTCAATTGTCTCAGCGGAGCAGAGATTCGTTTTGCGAAAAATAAGGCTAAAACTAAAACCAGCAACAAAACTATTGAAGCAACGATCCAAATCCAAATTCCAAGTCCGGACAAACCCTGTTGCAGTTCCGAAGTCTGCTGCCGAGCAAAATCGGTTTGCCAGCGTACCATGATTTCGACCTGCCTTTTGATCTTCAACACCAACGGCCACTCTTCCGTGGACCATTCAAGCAGTGCTTTTTCAGAGTTGTTTTTTTGAACTTTGCTGTTTGCTCTTTGCTGGAGATTTTCGAGAGACAAAATCATCAGCCTCAAATCATAAAAAGCACGCCGCTCAACCGAGCGTTCTCCTTCCCATACACGTGATTTTTTATAAAGCAGACCTAATTGCTCAAAAGCTGGATGGATCTCATTTTTCCACGTCAGTTCACGTTGCTTGAGAAACTTTTCATCAGCACTTTCCAGCCACGCCTTTTGTGCCTGTGTCGCACGATGTACTGCATTGTTAAGTGTAAACCATTTGATGGAAACTGCAGGCAGATCACGATGCTGTTCCAATGCTCGGTTTTGTTCTAATGTCAGCCAATACAGGGCAAAAAATCCCAACAATGTTATTGCTGCACAGACCGCGACAACCAGCAAAATTTTGTGGCGTAAACTTTGGAACATATGCTTTTGTAACATGAAAATCTAATCCATGTAATGGATGGCCCCTTAAAAGAACTAAAACTCCGCGCACCTAAATCTGTAATCCGGGAATGACAATGTTTTAGTAATAATTAGACATTGATCATAAACATTTTCTAAGCAACATTAATCATTTTTCACAGGTTTCTGCCGAAAGGCAAAAATCAGGTTTAGGCCAAGCCAGCCGGATGATGTCAGCCAGAAAACGGCTCCTGCACGGACAAGCCAGTCAATATGTAAAAGCGCACCCGGCAATAAAGTCAGTAATGCAAGTACTGCTGTCAGTAATTGAGCTTTCGTTCGTTTCGCCGGCAAAATGTCTTTGAGCAAAGGTACCTTCACTTTTCCGACCAAAGTGCTGAAACGGTGAAACCAAATTAAAAACGGAACAATTTTGTATAGCATGCCGTTTGTGATTGTTGTCGCAAAACCCATTAAAAACAGCAGTCCAAAAGCAAAATGCAGCTGTTCGTCAGGCCAGAATAATTGTGCGGCCAGACAGAGCAATGACAGTGGAAAAGCGAGCAGGCCAATTTGCCAAAACCTTAAAGTTGCATCCACGACTTTTCTTTTGCGTTTAAGCAGCATCTGCCAGACAGTTACGGCAAATATTATACTTGCCGCTACTCCCGGTAGCATCGCTGTGAAGAGCATCGCTGAACCGGCTGAAATTAAGAGCAAAACTGAAAAAGCGGCTAAACTAAACAATCCGGCATGTAAAATCCAGACTGCACGCTTTTCAGGAAAAGGACTTGAGAGGTAAAACATCGGAATTACATGAAATCCAACTCCGACAATCAATCCTCCAATTCCTCCGGACAGTGCCAAAGTCACATGCAGGCTTTTGGCGATCGAACGCTCAATCAGTGGCTGCCACAATCCCGTAACTGTGCCAAGTTCCAGCACACCAAGTGACACTGCGAGTGCCAGAGATATAAGCGAAATACGCATAGCAACCACAACAGGCCGATTTGCTTTTACCCTGAAAAGTGCTGTCAGCAGTTGTGTGAGAAAAATGGTGAAGGCAAGAAATAACGCGGTGATTACAACTGCAATCAACAGCGGAGATATTAGTATTAATCCACCAGCTAGGGCGAGAATACCGATGGTCATAAAAAAATGTACTGCGCGTGATAACGCAATCCACGGAACCTGACCTCCTGCCAGAACCGGAACCAGCTGATAAAAGGCACCCATCATTATCATCATTACCCAGCCTAAAGTTATCAGGTGGGTTAAGGCAATAGTTTCAAAATGCCAACTGCTGCTGAAAAGAAAATCCCCCCGGAAAAGTATCAGACTTCCTGCCAGGAAGCCGAACACCGGAGCCGTAAGGAAAAAACGAAAAGGAATATCTTCAGGCGGGGCTTGGTCCAGACTGAGTCCGGAAGATTTCATTGGCCCTCCTGCCAAATCCACAATTCAATTGAACCATCTTCAAACTTATCCAGATGGGTCATCATTCCGCGTTCCTCAAGCAGAGGAAACAACAGACGTGGAGCTTGCCGGTGAAGCATTTTCAGCACCTCCGTTTTTTGCAGTTTGTCAACTGCCTCCAGCACCACAACCATCGGTTCCGGCGGTTCAAGTTCGCGGCAGTCCACCGTGATGATGGAGTGTCCGCCTGGCACAGAATCAGGAATCATGGGTTCTACTTGATGGCATCCATTTTCTGGATTAAGCCCGGAACTTGATCAGTTAAATGTTGATCGACCATTGGATAGAGCATACCCTCTTCCTTCATATTGTGCTGCTGGATCAGCATCAGCAGAGTTTCGCCCGCGCCAAGAATAGTGTCAGGATCATCAATTTCAAGCGATTCCTTAATTTGAGCTAATACTCCGTTCATTTGAATATGCTCTGCACGCATAACCATTGTGGGACCTTGAGTCATGCCTGTCGCTTCTTCAAACGCGGGAAATAAAATAGCTTCTTCCATCTCAAAATGCCTCCGCATTCCGGCTTCAAAAGCGAGCATATTCTCCCGTCCTTTTTCAAAACTTCCTGAGAGTAACTCTGCTTCACCATCTGCGTACAGTTGATCACAACGTGCATGATCTGCTGCCATATATTCATTTATTGTCTGCATCTTTTCCTTGCTTAATGTGTGAGCCTCCCAATGAAAAAGTTGATGGAAAATAACTTTAACTGTTTAAATCAACAGTGAAAGTTAAAAATCAATCAGCTAAAATTAGAACATAATTGAGGATCAAAATCGAGTGATTAGTTATTTTGGAAGCTATAATTTGTTTAACAGAATCGATGGAAAAGGAAATTTAAACACTGAACTGAATACAGGCTGCTATAATTCACGGGAATCTTTTTTGATGCATTAAGTAGCTTAAAAAAAACAACATATCATTCAAACTTTCAAGGCTTCAGCTTGCAAGATTTCTGTAAACAGGGCAATCTGCAAGCGTACCTTTGATGAGTTGCCAGCTCCTTTTTCCTGTAAAAAACTGCTTGACCTTCAGTACAGACACCCACTTGTAAATATATTAACACTCCAATTTGTAATTCAAATGACAGATCAGTCCATTCAGTATCGTTTTCAGGCTGCACAGGTTTTGGTGCGTGATGCAGGTTTATATGCTCTTCAATGGTTCAGAAATCTTGAGAGTCTTCATACAGAGCAGAAAGGTCCACAGGATTGGGTCAGCGAGGCTGACCGTGAAGTCGAAAAAATGATTCAAAGAAGACTGAAAGAATATTTTCCGGAAGATGGTTTTTTTGGTGAAGAAAGCGGATTTCAACCGCAAAAATCTGAAGGTCTCTGGGTCGTGGACCCGATTGATGGAACAAGCTGTTTTCTACAGGGTATGTCATCCTGGTGTGTCTCAATTGCTTATGTCGTAGATAGTGAAATAGAGATCGGATTGATTTACGCTCCCTGTACAGATGAATTGTTTGCGGCACAGCGTGGAAGCGGAGCAACACTGAACGGACGTCCGATGCGGCCGAGTAAAGCAACTTCACTTTCTGAAGGTATTGTGGGTTTGGGTTATTCGCCTAAAAGTTCGATCGAGGCGACACAAAAAGCATTTACTTATTTATTCGAAAACGGCGGTGTCTATCATGACATAGGTTCAGGGGCCTTGATGACAGCATACGTTGCAGCCGGACGTTATGTCGGTTATTATGAATATCAGATCAATTCCTGGGACTGTCTGGCAGGTATCGCCATGGTTCGGGAAACCGGTGGCTGGACCAATGACTTTTTAGCAAATGACGGTTTACACACTGGTAATCCAGTCCTCGCTGCAGCACCCGGAACCAAAGAAGCCATGCTAAACTTATTCAGCGCAGCCGGTCATTAATTCAAGCCAGCACTTTTCCAGGCTAGCCAATGTTTAAAGCAATTAAGCCTTTGTCAAATCCTGCCATGGGATCACGCTGGCAGGGAAAAACTCTCCAGTTTGGTCTGATTACCGCTGACGTCGTTTGCCTCCGCTATTTATTCTACGCTGATTTACTTCCGCAAGCCGGAGATGAAGCAGTACTGCTGAAACTTGTTGAATTGGACAAACTGTTTCAGTTTGGTGATGTCTGGGGCTGGCAAGCAGAATATTCCGGAAACAAGAAAGCTTCGCTAACTTATCTGATACAGCTCGAAAAAAGGGACGGTACCAAATATTTTGTGATAGATCCTTTTGCGAGAGAAAGCCGGGGGGCCGAACAGTGGGGAAAAACTCTTGGCTTTGAGGTGGACGCGGAAGATTTATCTCTTAAAGTTATTACGCGTCCGCAGGATTATTTTTTTCATGGAATACGTCGATTACCCGTTCTGCGTCCGGAAACTCCAATTATTAAAATTACATCAAGACCTGCTGCTCCTCAACATTCTTTGGAACAGAGTATTGTTTACGAATGTCACCTTCGCGGGATGACCCGCAGCCCATCCAGTGCCGTCGCTGATTCTGCTTATTCCGGAACCTATCAGGGTTTGACAGATTGCATTCCACACCTGAAAACACTTGGTGTAACTGCGGTAGAATTGCTGCCAGTTTTTGATTTTGATGAAAACGAGAGAGTATTTTCTGCCGGTGACAATGCTCATCCATTATATAATTATTGGGGTTATTCAACACTTCAGTATTTTGCGCCAAAACAAAATTATGCCGCTGATGTGGAAAACGCGGTGTCGGAATTTAAACAGATGGTTGATAAATTCCACGCAGCCAGTTTAGAGATATGGCTGGATGTGGTATTTAACCATACTGCTGAATTTGGTGCGGATGGTCCGGTGGATCATTTCAAGGCACTTGCTCCGGATCATTGGTATTTGCTGGAAAAAGATGGAACCCATATTAATTATTCCGGATGTGGAAACACGTTGAAATGCGCACATCCCACCAGCAGACGAATGATTCGTGAATGCCTTATTTACTGGGCCCAGGAAATGGGAGTGGACGGATTCCGTTTTGATCTCGCCACAATCCTTAATCGAGATGCATCCGGAAATATCATGGATTTTCCGCAGTTACTTTGGGAATTAAGGCAAGAGCCGTCGCTGAAAAATATTAAACTGATTGCGGAACCTTGGGATGCTTCCGGAGGTTACGAACTCGGAAAAGCGTCCGGACTTGCAGATTGGGCGGAATGGAACGATAAATACCGTGATACTGTGCGTCGTGCTTTGCTGGGTAAGGAAAAAATGATGGAGGCGCTTAAAAGCTCAATTCTCGGCAGTCCGGAAATTTTTGGTTCAGTAGCATCCGGCAGGAAATACAGCCTCAACTTTATCACCTCGCACGACGGTATGACGTTGATGGATCTCGTTTCATACAACGAAAAACACAACGAAGCTAACGGTGAAAAAAATCGCGACGGCCACAATTCAGAATATGCTGATAACTGCGGAATCGAGGGTCCGACTAATAATCCTGAAATTAGAAAATTACGTTTCCGGAAATTGCGTATGTTTCAATGTCTGCTGCAATTGTCAAACGGAATTCCAATGCTGCTCGGAGGTGATGAATTCGGCAGGACCCAGCAGGGGAATAACAATGCCTATTGTCATGATTCTGAGCTGACATGGCTTGACTGGGAGCTCGTGGAAAAAAACTCCGACCTTTTGCTTTTTACTCGACGTATGATTGCTTTGCGGAAACAGCACTCATCCTTTCTGTTTGCACCACAAAGCAATTATCAGTGGTTTGATGCTTCCGGAGGTGCGGAAGAGCTTGCGCCATATGTACGCACTCTGCATTACGAAGTAACAAATTCGACCTGGCCGGAACAGATAATGCGTGTACTCATCAATTGTTTTGAACAACCGGTTGAATTTATGCTGCCCAAAGAAATCGAATGGAAGGTTCTGATCGACAGCGCTAAAGAACCTGCTGAATATATTCCTCCTCAAGCAGGAAGCGCGTGGCTGGAAGGCTTCACCGTACAAATCCTGAGAGCTACCGGTGTGAAAGTTTGAAATTGTAAATTTGAAAATGTCACGCTTTGCCAGGAAAAATTATCGAAGGAGATGAAATGTCAAAAACAAAAAATAATGCTCCTGCTCTTGGAGCTGATTACAGTGCTAAAATGAAAAGTAGATATGCAGAAAAAGTTAAGACCTCCGCTAAAATATACTCGAAAGCAGATCGTCGTGAAAACCGTGTAGTGGAAAACATGACAGAAGAAGCTCAGCAACGGTCACAGAAAAAAAGCAGTTGTCATGGGCATTGTTTATGCGGATCTGTGAGCTTCAACATCATGGGAGAGTTGCGTCCTGTGGTCAATTGTCATTGCGGACAGTGTCTTCACACACACGGACATTATGCTGCCTACAGTGCGGTTGCGAAAAATAAAATTAAGTTTGTGAATGATGCCGGACTCAAATGGTTTCGTTCTTCAAATGAAGCAAGACGTGGGTTTTGTCAGGAATGTGGGGCAAGTCTTTTCTGGGAACGTCTTGGAGCAGCTACCATCAGTATTGCCGCGGGGATGCTCGATTTAGCTCAAGGATTAAAAACGATTGGACACATTTACTGTTCAGACAAACCAGCTTATTATGAAATTGTTGATGACTTGCCTAAGTTTCCTCAATCCTCTGAGGGAGAACTTGAAGGTGATTCGTCACAATAAAGAATATTTTTTTCATTTGATGGTTTTGTAAGAATAACTGAAATAAACCAATTGTAATATCGCAACTTTCGAAATGACACGTTTTCATGATTTTTTCAGGCTCAGTTAATTTGCTAAATAATTTCACAAAATTAACATACAGTCACCATAACTAAAAAAGCGGTAATTATGTTCAACCGCTTGTCGGTATGCAGACAATAAAAAATCACGTCCGCAAAAAGCTGAGACCAATAACATCAATGTTGATTTTGGCAGGTGAAAATTGGTCAGCAGCCCTGCCATCATCCTGAATTCGTAGGGTGCGTGAATAAAAATATCTGTCCAGCCTGAGCTGACTTGGAATTTCTGTTGCGCCAGAGTTTCGAGCACCCTTACAGAAGTTGTACCGAGGCAAATGATCTTTTTTTGATTTAGCCGGTATTTTTTCAACTGTTCCAGAGTTTGAGAGGAAACAGAAAAAAATTCCGCATGCATTTTGTGTTGCCTGATATCTTCAACCTCAATTGAGGAAAAAGTCCCCAGCCCAACATGTAGCGTAACCTCCAGGATGTCTATTCCACGCTGGCTGATTTCTGTTAGAATTTCCGGTGTAAAGTGCAAACCCGCGGTCGGTGCCGCAATGGCACCCGGTTCTGAAGCAAAACAGGTTTGGTAACGCTGTCGGTCTTCTGCATTTTGTAAAGCACTTGCTTGCCGACGTTCTATGTAAGGCGGTAAAGGCGGGAGACCAAATTCTTCTAAACGTTCTTTCAAAAGTTCTGCTTCTTCAAATGACAACAGCCATTCTCCCTCTTCAAGTCTTTGTTGCGCAACTGCCCGCAGACGTCCCCCGCAAAATTCAAGAATCTCACCGTTTTTGATTCTTCCGGCCTTACGGACAATAGCAGACCAGAGACCTTCGCTTTTTTCTTCAACCAGTAATGCTTCAATCACTGCTCCGGTTTGACGTTTTCCGGGGAGACGTGCAGGCAGCACTTTGGTGTTGTTAATAACAAGGCAGGAGGATTCCGGTAACAGTGAAACTATTTCTGCAAAATTTTGATGTGAGATTTGTCCACTTTGACGTTCCAGCAGGAGCATTCGTGACTGGTCACGTTCAGCTGCGGGATGTTGGGCAATGAGATTTTGCGGAAGTTCATAATTGTATGAACTTAACTGATAATCGGATGAAGGCATTTAGTAATTGAAGATAAAATGTCAGCTCAAAGCAAACAGGTTTATTAAAATATTTATCCGTTGCTATCTGTTTCTGCTGCGGCTAATTTGTTTTATCCATGCCTCCCATTTTTTTCACCCGCTCTTCAGGAGAAATAATCTGTGTTATTTTCGCACCAAAATTTTCTTCTGAAACTACGACCTCACCTTGAGCGATCAATTTCCCGTTGACAAACATATCGAGGTTTTCTCCAACTAATCTATGCAATTCCATAACAGATCCCTGACCAAGTGAAAGAAGGTCGTTGATGCTCATTTTGGCGCGGCCTACCTCAAAGGTCACGGTCAAAGGCATTTTCAGCAAAAAATTCAAATCAACACCTTCTTCATCATCTGACGCTGCGTTCATGGAGGATGAGGTGTCTGTCGCGGATTCCAGCATCCCATCGAGGTTTTCGTCAGTAGATTCAACCGTCTCGGTAATTAAGGAACTCAGGTCACCACTGCCCCCAAAATCCGTTGAAGTTGAGGTGTTTTCATCCATCTCATTCATCAATGAATCCATATCGTCTTCAGGATTATCCACATTTTCACTTTCAGCAGTATCAGCTTCAGTACTTTCCTGATCTTCTAGAACATCTTCGTCTGCCATTTTTTACTCCATTAAAATATTATTAGCTGGATTCGGTTGATTCCAGCTCCCAGCAACTGCGTAATTTCGGTTCTTCAAGAGCATCACAACCGGAAGGACTTTTAAAACCTTTTAATTTAAAATTAAATACCATTTCATCCGGAATGATTTTTTGTAAATCAACAGAACTTTCAGTATCACTTAAGTCAGCAAGGCAGCGGAAATTTTCCTCAGTCAATTGTTCTACCTTCCTAATTCGCGGTTGACAGTGCCATTTCTGTATAAAGCAAAAATGCTGCACGTGTGCTTCCGCAACTTGTTCCAATCCGGAAAGGAAAACCGATCCCCGATAAGCAGCGCCGTAAATCTGAGCTGCTTTGCGGCTTGCTAAATAATTTGGAATCTCATGCGGAGAAAGGTGTCCATATGCCCGGCCTGTTGGAAAATCGAGCATGGTGGCGGCAAATCGGTGTCCGCCAAGATGACTGCTGTCCCATACTTCAACAGCAGTTTTTTGCCTTGAAACATGATAACGCATTTTATCAGCAAGTTCCTGTCCAAACTTGGCACAGCATTTATCATGCCTCCCGTGGGTACAAATAAAAATCTGCTCCCCTTCAATTGCGGCGGGTGAAAAATCGGCAGTTATTTCATCCTGAAAATAGGATTCCAAAACAGCTGGGATTTGACTGGGCAACACATTTGAATAACAGTATTTTTCAGGATAAATATAAATTTCTACCTTGTCCTGACTCAGTCCTGCACGGCTGACTAGGCGGATGCTAATTTTTCCATTAACTTCGCTCTGTTCTTTCATCCATTTCTTTAATCCCTGAGGAAATCCGCCTTTTGCTTCAAGTGCTTCATATTGCCAATATTTTTTAGGCCAGGTGATAAAGACAAAATGCCTTGCAAATGGCGCGGTTCCCGCCAGTGGTTCAGCAGATTTCCTGGTCAAAACGCTGCAGTAATTTGAATCGGACATTATTCAGCTTCAGCTAGTTGTTGCGTAGACAGTCTTTCAGGGTGTGACAAGAGTAGCATGAGGTTTGTAACAGGCAACTTTGTGATCATTCTCCTGCGGATTATTCTCAAAACCTCCTGAAGAACCAGCTTTAATATTTTGCAGTGCAGGAGAAATATTTCTGCATTTTTCCTCAACCAGCGGACAGCGTGAAGCGTATGCGCAGCCATGTACGGATAAGGATTCAAAATTTGAGCCCGGCATTTTCGAGACAGAATTATTTGCAGATTTACTCTTTTTCCTTGAAGGATCAGTCCGCGGTACGGCTGCTAGCAAAGCACGTGTATAGGGATGCTGAGCATGATCAAACAACGTTTGTGTTACCCCCTGTTCGACAATCCTTCCGGCATACATAACGGCAACTTTTGTTGTCATGTGACGGACTATGCTGAGGTCATGACTGATAAACAGATAAGCCAATCCGTGCCGGTCTCGCAGGTCCATCATTAAATTAAGAACCTGAGCCTGTACTGAAACATCAAGCGCGGAAACCGGTTCATCTGCCACAATCAAAGCCGGGCGTGTTATCAGTGCACGGGCAATCGCAATCCGTTGCCTTTGTCCTCCGGAAAATTCATGCGGAAATTTAACTGCGTCATTTGGTGAAAGTCCTACATTGTCCAGAGCTTCCGCAACCATTTCACTCCGTTTTTCAGGTGCCATTTCTTCAAGTAAAGACAAAGGTTCTGCGACAATTTTTCCTACACTTTGCCGTGGGTCAAGCGAGCCGTACGGATCTTGAAAAATCATTTGCAGACCACACCGCACACGGCGTAATTCTTTAGCTTTTAGTGCATGCAGATTCTCTCCCTGAAAACAAATTTCTCCAGACTGTGGCGATTCAAGTGCCATTACAGTACGTGCCAAAGTTGATTTTCCGCAGCCGGACTCACCAACAATACCGAAACTTTCACCAGAATTTACAGCTAAGCATACACCATCCAGCGCACGGAAACGTTTTGCTGTAGAAAATAATTGTTGGCGGGGGAGAATGTATTCCCGCACCACTTTCCGGATTTCGAGTAATGAATTGTCCGTCTTTTCTTGATTCATACTTTTTAATTATAAGGAAAGAAACAAGCAGAAGAATGCCCCGTGCCGAGCCGGATTTCGTCCGGAAGTTGTGAAGAACAATTTGCCTGAGCCCGTGAACAGCGTTCAGCAAAGGAACAGCCTTTGGAACGTTCCCAAAACTCCGGAACACGGCCCGGAATTGTTGACAATCTGTTTGTTGGCGAATATTCGGTTTGTAATCCTTTTTCAGTATTTGGGATTTCTGCATCCGGAATTGAGGCAAAAAGACCTCGTGTGTATGGATGCGCCAAGTTTTCAAAAACTTTATTTGTAGGACCTCTCTCTACGATACGTCCGGCATACATGACCAGCATCTGATCTGTATTTTCCGCGACTACACCTAAATCATGCGTAATCAGGATCAGCGACATGTTTTCTTCAAAAACCAACTCCGCGATCAATGCAAGTATTTGCGACTGAATCGTAACGTCTAGTGCAGTTGTCGGTTCATCCGCAATGATTAATTCCGGACCGCAGGCCATTGCAATCGCAATTACAACCCTTTGTCTTTGTCCTCCGGAAAGCTGATGCGGATAGAGAGAGCGTGAATATTGTTGAGTTGGCAAACCGACACGGTCCAGCACCTTTGATGCCTGTTGCTCTGCCTGATGACGGGATAAGTTTTTGTGCAGTCTAAGACTTTCTGCCACTTGAAAACCTATCGGCAGGACTGGGTTAAGTGCGCTCATAGGTTCCTGAAAAACCATGCTTATTTTGTTCCCCCTGATTTGACAAAATTCATTTTCAGGTAAACTCAGTAAATTGCCTCCGAACTGAACTTCTCCGGATGCAGTCATATTGTCCGGTAGCAATCCCATGATGGCAAAGGCCATCATTGATTTCCCGCAACCTGATTCTCCAACAACACCGAGACTTGTACCGCGTTCAAGCTTAAAATTGAGGTTATCCAAAATGTTTAAAGAACCGGACTTGTGCTCTTTACTTACAGTTAAATTATTTACGGTCAACAAATTCAAAATGCTGTGGTTCGAAGTGTGATTTCTTAAAGGTTGTGAAGATTTTCACAAAAAGTGAAACGGAAAAATTGTAAAAAGATGCTTTGATCTATTTTCGTAAGTTGGCAAGCTTTTTGGAAAGCATACCTTAAAAGTGCATTTTTTGCATGCAGAATTTGACCATTTTGAGTATTCTGTTATAAATTGATATCAGAATGGAAAAATAATAATAAGGTTTTTTAGAGTGAGTTACATTGTCTTTCTTTTTTTAAATTAAATCAGCTAAGGTATATTTTATGAGGTCAGCATTTCAGGAAGAATTATTCGGTGCCGAGCAATACACTCGTTTATGTAGTATCTGCAGGGGCGAATTCCCACGTTCTTCTGAATTTTTTCCCGAAGGCCGTTGTCAGGATATGATGGCCTCCTATTGCCGTAAATGCGCGAATGTACGGGCGCAGACGCAACGCCCCTCAAAAGAAAACAAAACAGAAATTTCAACTTTATATTCACTGGAAAAGAGTTGTAAAGAATGCGGTGAAATTAAACAATTACGTGAATTTTACATGTCTTCGCAATCGCATGATGGTAAAACATCTGCGTGTAAAAACTGCACTGACGAAAAACATAAAGAACGTGAGATCCGACAACAGCAGCTAGCTGAGTTGGGATGGGCAGTGTATTTTATCCAGGACTCAAGAAATAACAGAGTTAAAATAGGTTCAAGTGACGATCCTGAACTAGCACTCACGTCTCTCCAGGAAGGTTCTTCAGAAACTCTTCATCTGATCGCGAATCATGAATCAGGTGAAAAAGATACTGCTGAAATGATCGTGGATGCACTGCATTGTCTATTTCAAACTCATCATACAGGAAACGGTTGGTTTGAAATGGCGCCTTCACTGGAACAGTATATTTCGCTGATTCAGCATGGAGATTTTGAAAAAGCGGAAATACTGCTTTACCCAATTGAAAATACAGAATATAAACCCTCATCAAAACCGATTCAAAAAGAAAGCATAGAAGGTGTTGTAGAAGTTGATGGACAAAGTTTCCCCAGCATTTCTGCGGCCTCAAGTGCAACCGGATATACTGCAGAACAATTGAAAAAATACCTGCAAAATTCTTCGGATTCCAATTCTCCTCTCGACCCAAAGCTCCAAAAAGCAGGTTGATTATTCGCTTGAGCAGAGAGCGTCATGAGTGGTAGTATTTATTCAAGATTTGTTTTTCCCTACCTTTGTGAATTCTTCATGTCCGGTGATTCCTTAAACGGTTTTCGACAGGACGCACTCCTGAAAACAGGAGGTGAGGTTCTGGAGATTGGTTTTGGAACAGGACTCAATCTGCCTCATTATCCGGATACAGTAAAGCAAGTTGACGCAGTGGATGTCAATCCAGGGATGTCTCATCTGGCGCGGAAGCGGATTGAAAAGTCCGAAATATCTGTTACAAATTATATCCTTTCCGGTGAGAATTTGCCGATGGAAGATTCAAGTTACGATTGTGTTGCCTGCACTTTTACCTTGTGCAGTATTGCGGATGTCTCGAAGGCGCTGTTTGAAATAAACCGAGTGCTTAAACCTGGAGGAAAATTTGTTTTTCTCGAGCACGGTTTGAGTGATGCACCGAAAATTCAAGTCTGGCAGCACCGTCTCAATCCTTTACAAAATATAATTGGCGACGGTTGTCATCTTAACCGTGATATGGATCAGCTTATACGCGGTGCAGCTTTTGAAATGAAGTCACTAAAACGATTTCAGCTTCCGTTACTTCCGCGTTTTATCGGACACTGTTTTCAGGGCATCGCAGTCAAAATATAGTCCTCACCCTTAATTATGAGCAGCTCTCATGATAAATTAAGCCCGGCAGCATACAGGGTTAGCGAACGTTATGAAATTGAAAAATGAAGAAAAACATGTTAGATAAGTGTTGTAAAAAAACTTAGTAAAGCATTAATCTTCAAACAATTATTCTCATGGACTGGTCATTTTTTATTTTTCTCGCAATTTGGATAGTACTGCAGTTTTGGGTATTCCCTAAATTAGGCATCCCTACATGAGGCATCCGTAATTCTTGCCGCGTGCCGGAAAGTAAAAAAAATATTGCTGAATCTGGAGATTTGCTTGAAGACCCAAATAAGATCTAACAAAGTTCCTTCCTCATTCCCCACATCTTAGTTTCAGGCCCCCTTCAGTTTTACCTGCCAATTTAGGTCAGAGTTCCGAGTACGTTTTTTCGTATTGATTACTGAGACAGCATTGCTCATAGAACTCCACTTGCCGCTGTTGTCTATTTGCTCTTAGTTTGTATTCTCATTATTTTATTGACAAACAAAATGTTAAGGCTTATTGATTATGTGTCAAAGGTATTTCTCAAAATATTGAGACAGTTAACTACTGAAAAATTTTGTTGATAGTTCACCGGTGTGGTGACTCTGAATTATGGAGGTATTATGCGGCGACTGTTTCTAATCCACTTATTTATTTTCCTCTTTAGCATTACAGCTTCTGCTGAATCAATTCCCTACGAAAATCTGGTCGGAGTGTGGACTGGTTCCCAAGGTGGTGCAAACCACAAATTAACAAAAGAACAAATATCTGAACTATGTGGAATGGTTTTATCTATCATTCATCCTGATCGTAATATGGACAATCACATCCGATTCATGCAGGATGGCAAGTTGTTGACGTCCCTGGATATTCTTTCTAAGAATCCATGTACTTATGCTGATAACCAGCTTACCTGTGAAATGGAGTTTACGGCTTTAGGAAAGTCTCTAGGAGTACAACCAGGAATTACTCATTTTCAAAAGGTTCGGGATGGAGTCTATGACTTGACTTCATTTAAGCCGGACGGGAAAACTGTGCACCAGGTTCAGACTATGTATCCCTGTTCAATGACGATACCGGAAGCACAGGCTTGGGTGGAGGCTAACTCTGGACCGGGAGAGATTGATGAGAAATTGGGAGAGACTATTAATACTCTGGAACAATTCACGCCTCAAATCGAAGGAGGTAAAAAAAAGAAAATAGAATTACTCAAAAAACAGGCTAAATCCGGAGATGGACGTGCCCAAGCAGGACTTGGCACCCTGCACCTGATGGCGGCTGTTAAGAACATTGGAGTCGAACACGATCCAGAACGTGGTCTCGCACTGCTCAAAGAGGCTGCAGAAAAAAAGTTGGTTTCTGCATACGTGATGCTGGGAAGTGCGAACATGATTCCCGGATTAGCCTTTCCAAAGCAAAATTTTACTGAGGCTTTTGGTTGGTATGAAAAGGCGGCACAGACCGGACGGGGCGATGCCCTCAACACGGCGGGGATGATGAAGCTGTTTGGACTGGGCACCAAGCAAGACGGACCTCAGGCCGTCGAGTGGATAACCCGTGCGTCGGAGCAGGGTAATCCCTCGGCTCATTTTAATCTCGGAATCATCCGGGTGTTCTTTCCGAAAGAACTCAAGCAGCGGTGGAAGGTGTCATTGGAGCAAGACCCCGTGACGGGGATGATGCACATAAACCTTGCTGCCGAGCAAGGGCATGAGCCGAGCAAGATGATGCTGCAGTTTCTTAACCAAAAAAAACATCCTGAGCTGGCCTCCCCAGCCCAGGCTAAGGCGAATCTGTGGAAGAACAAGTATCCCAGAAAGCTTACGCGGAACCGAGTTTATCCGGATTCCATCATCGAGATGGACTTTAAGATTGAGGGCGGTCAGATCAAGTTCATGGACGCCAACATAAACGCCAAACTGGCGTGGTCGCTAGGCGCTGGTGGATCGGTGGTTAATCAAGATAATGTAAAAAACAAACTTTCTGGGATGATTTTTCTTCCACAAAATGGAAACAAACAATTCTTGTTAAACAAATGGTGGGGTTTTGATAATTGTGCTTATTTATATCTATGGGATGAAGAAGGCAATGAATACGGTCTTTACAATAAGAAAATTATAAAAAATCCAATGCAAAGATATATAAATGACGAATGGTGGATAGCCACTTATGGAAAACCTGATATAGGAAAGAACAAATTTAAAGGAGAATATCACGAAATAGAAGAAAATATTTTTTCATACATTGATGCTAATTATAAATTTAAAACTAGGAATAATAAAACAGTACTTGTTCTTGAGTACTTAGAATATACTAAAATTGATAAACATGGGAATAAAATCAAAGAAGACGTTTCTGAATGGGGTGAGATCGAGTATTTTGAATGTAAGATTAGTAATATAAGGGAAACAAAAGAATTCTCTGATCAATTAGAACATATTAAGAAAATGTTCAATAAAAAATGATATGGCTGATTTTGTTATAATTTAAAGACCATTATTAACTCTACTCGCAGAGAGGTTCTTATGAAAAATTCTGTCATTCTAACGATAGTTATAGTCATTTTTATATCAGTTGGCTGTGCGAAGAAGGGATCAGAGCAGGCCATTATAGCCAAAGATGTAGAGCAGAACATAATAGCCAAAGAGGTATGGTCTGAAACCGTTACAGGCATGAAGTTACGAAAAATTCCAAGGAAAAGTATTTTTTTCAGAATTGGCAGCCCAACCACTGAGCAGGGCCGTAAAGACGACGAAAAACAGCACACATTTACAGTAGGAAAATATTGGATTGCTGAAACTGAAGTGACTCAGAAACAGTGGAATACGATAATGAGTTTCAATCCTTCAAAGTTCAAGGGAGACGACCTGCCAGTGGATTCAGTTAGTTGGAACTTAGCCCAGAAATTCATAAAAACACTAAACACCCGAACAGGAAAGAAGTTTCGTCTGCCGACTGAGGCAGAATGGGAGCTAGCTGCACGTGCCGGGACCACAACGGCTCGTTACTGGGGTGAGGAAATTGGGGAAAATAATGCTAATTGCGGTAGATGCGGTGACCCATGGGATAATACTGCTCCAGTAAAAAGTTTTGCCCCTAATAATTTTGGTCTTTATGACATGCTTGGTAATGTGTGGGAATGGACATGCTCTGAATATAAAAAAACTTATGACGATATAGAGCAAAAATGTGTGGAAGGTGCAGAAAGTTATGTGCTCCGTGGTGGTGCCTTGAACAACTCAGCAAAGCATGTACGTGCTGCGAGTCGTACCAAGAGCAGACCTGCTGGAAACCTCCGTGGTTACAACTGCGGGTTCCGCTTGGCGATGGATTCATCCAATGAGCAATCCCCGGCTGTGGAAGAAGTTGTTGTGAAGTTGGAAAAAGCAACTATTTACTTCAATAGGACAACTAAAAAATGGTCTTTAGAGAAGAAAGATCGAAAACAGCCAAGATATGTAGGTGAAATTGCTGACGGCATTCCAAGCGGAAAAGGGGCCCTTTACCTTCCGAATGGGTTCTATGAAGGAGAATTTAAAAATGGCAAATTCAACGGTAAGGGAAAGCGCTTATACTTTGAAAAGGGTAAATTAGTAGGAGAGTTTAAAAACAACAAAGCACATGGCCAAGGAACCTACACTTATCTTGATGGTCGAAAGTATGTCGGTGAGTACAAGAAAGGTAAAAAACATGGCAGGGGAACCTTTACTTGGCCTAATGGAAATATTTATGTCGGCCAATGGAAGAATAGGAATTTTCACGGTCATGGCAAATTAACTAAAAAAAATGGGTTTAAGTATGTGGGTGATTGGAAATTTCATAAAGAAGATGGATATGGAGAAAAAACCTGG
>MPLU02147034.1_pt1 | contig 26022 bp, 18 predicted proteins | sample 1617381 | NCBI WGS metagenome assembly MPLU02 (sample SAMN05944801, study PRJNA350692) | marine metagenome | biome: marine; feature: ODZ; material: water; isolation source: 90 m water sample filtered on 0.2 um supor filter | place: Pacific Ocean | collected 2012-04-08 | depth 90m m
ACAAGGTGCATCTCGAGGCCGAGAAACGCGGCTACCCGCTGCGCTGCATTGGCGTGCCGAAAACAATCGACAACGACCTGCCTCACACCGACCACACGCCGGGCTACGGCAGCGCGGTCAAGTACAACGCCACGACGGTGATGGAGATCGCGGAGGACGTCGGCAGCATGGCCACCGATGACGGTTCCTGCTGCATCATCGAGGTCATGGGCCGCGCCGCCGGCTGGCTCGCCGCCGGCACCGTGCTGGCCAAGCGTAAACTCACCGACGGGCCACACCTCATTTTGATGCCGGAAATCCCGCTCGATGAGGATAAGTTTTTGGCCAAGGTCAAGGAAATCGTCGCTCAACTCGGCTACTGCATCGTCGTCACCGGCGAGGGCGTGAAAAACACAGAGGGACACGAACTCGGGGCGGACAAGACACGGCTCGATTCGTTCGGCCACCCGGTACTCTCCGGTGCTGCGGAGGCGCTCAGCGAGCTTGTCCACGGCAAACTCGACCTCAAGACTCGCACCGTGAAACTCGGCTACGCCCAACGCGCCGCCGCGCATTTCGCCAGCCAGCAGGATGTCGATGAGGCAGTCGCCTGCGGCGTTGCTGCGGTCCGCACCGCCATCGATGGCAAGAGCGGATTCATGATCACGATCGAGCGCCAGTCTGATGAACCGTACGAGTTCGCCACCGGCCTGCATACGCTGGGCGACATCGCGCTGGTGGAGCGCACCATCCCGCGTGACTGGATCAGCGAGGACGGCTGGTTACCCAACGAAAACCTCATCAAATATGTGGCCCCGCTGGTAGCCGGCCGATTGGATCTGCCCACCAAGGGTGGCCTGCCCAAGTTCGCCGAGTTGACCCGCGTACCTGTCGAGAAGGTTCTGCCGCCACGCTCCCCCCTGGTTTCCCCGGAGTCGGAATAAGACCAGTTCTCCTCCCGGTAGCTTCAGTGCGGGTTGCCACAGGTATAGCCACCCTCCTCCCAGCCGTCGCGGCTGTGGTAGGCCCACCAGTCGTGTTCCTTTGAGGAACCGTTCATTCGGGCGGCATGGCCATCGACATAGCTCAACACGATACCCCTCTTGTGCGGCATCGTCTTATAGTCCCAGTAAGGCATCTCCCAAGTCAGCACCGAGAGGGACGGATTGACGCAGTTGCCGGCCATGCGACCGCTGACCGGTCGGCTCACTTCGTAGCTGCTCCGGCTCTTGGTGAGGTAGATGTGGTTCCAGACGTAGGTCACATTGTTATTGCTGCGGAATCTCGACAGCATCGCCGGATCCTGCGTCTTCATCGCAACAGGACAGGCAAAAACGGAGTGGGGCGTCCGAGACTTGCCACGTTGCTTGGGGTCGGGTGCGCCGGTGTTCTTCCCAATGTAAGGCTCGAGCAACTTAGGCATCCACACCGGATCGTTGCGCAATGCATGATCCCCACCCCAGGCCCGCCCCCAGTTGCGGCAGAGAGGAATCCGGTTGTCGTACTCAGAAATGTACATCGTCACGGCCAAGCCGATCTGTTTGCAGTTGTTCAAGCAGGCTGACTGGCCGGCCTTCGCCTTCGCCTTGGCCAGAGCCGGCAACAACAGCCCGGCGAGTATCGCGATAATAGCGATCACCACCAGCAACTCGATCAGCGTAAAGGCCCTGGCCAAGCGGGGCGAGTTCGTCAGGGATAGCATTTTCATGGGCAGATGAACTGGACTAGGCTAGGTGTCGGTTTCACCTTGGTCAAGTCGGCACCGGCCGTTATCCTGCCGCGCATGACCGAAGACTCTGGCACCGGCCAAGCGCCATCTCAGGCAAAATACCTGTTGCTGCTCATCGCGGTGGTGCTGGCCCCAGTGGTCTTTACCTGGCTCACCAGTTCCCCAACACAAAGTGATGCCGACTTCGACCTATCGATCAACGCCGGGAAAACACACTACGAGGCCGGCGAGGCTCAGGAATCCATCGACGCCTTCACCCGGGCGTTGAAATCCAAACCCACCGAGACCGACCTCCTGCTGAACTTGGCCAACGCCCATCGCTTGGCCAACCATCCACTGGAAGTCATCAAATACGCAAAGGAAGCGCTGGCCATCGATCCCAACCTCGACGCCGGGCATTTCCTGATCGGCTGCGCGCACCTGCGACTCGACCAAGTGACCGAAGCCACCAAGGCGCTGCAACAAGCCTACTACATCGACAACACTGTCGGCGCCGTCGGCTATCTGCTCGGCAAGGCACAGTTGGCTGCCGGCAATGCCGAGGAAGCCGCCATGCTGTTCGAGGAGGTGGCCGCATTCGAGACAGATCACCTCGGTGCAGCCTACGCTCTGAGCCAGGCGCTCACGGCGCTCGACCGCTCGGACGAAGCCAAAGCCGCGCTCGAGCTGCATCAACAACGCATCGCCGGCAAAAAAATGCCCGACCAGCCGGGGCATTGGGAAATGTGCAGCCACACCGAGGTGCGAATCCCGTTCAAGCTGTCACAACCGGACGCCTCCGGCATCGCGGTCCAGTTCGTCGATGACACCGCCAAGGCCTTCGCCGGCAACGCCGACAAATTCATCGGGCCGTTCGGCGTGATCGATTTCAACCACGACGGCAACAACAGCCTGTTCGTCCGTACTCGCACCAACACCTTCCGCACGCTGCTCAACACCAACGCCGTCTTCACGCCGCTCGGCTTTGAGTTCCCTGCCATCGAGGGTGCCCACTACTCGCGCTGCCTCGTCGGCGACCTCAACAACGACCGCTTCGATGACGTGCTGATGCTCGGAAACCTCGGCTCGCACGCGTACCGTTTCGCGACCAACGGCCTCGCGCGCGACCTCTCCAAGTTCTCCAAGCTCGCCTCGCTAAAGGCCATCGACGGCGTCATCGCCGACATCGACTTCACCGGCAAACTCGACCTGCTCGTCATCCAACCCGGCGACGCAGGCCTCAAGATTTTGCGCAATCTCGGCAGTATTTATTTCAAGGACATCACCAAGACCTCCGGTATCCCGACGCAGATCACCGGCGCGCTCAAGCTCGTCATGGACGACTGGAACAACGACGACATGCTTGATCTTTTCATCCCGCTCAAAAGCGAGCCGCCGATGTTCATGCAGAAAAACCGAGGCGCGGTTCACTCGCCGACCAACACCCTCCCCACCCTACCGACCGCCAGCGCGCTGGCCACCGGCGACCTCAACAACGATCTGCGGGTTGATCTCGTCTGCCTCGCCAGCGGCAAGCTCGAGATCACTTTCAACGGCCTCGAGGAGCGGCAAACTCTCCCCTTGGCCAAACCGGACGCCACCGCGGTTAGCCTCTTCGATTACGACAACGACGGCTGGCTTGACCTCTTCACCATCGGCGACGGAGTGCAGGCGTTTCGCAACCAAGGCACCGGCGGCTTTACCGATGTTACCGCTGCGCTTGGCCTCGACTCACTCACCGGCCAAGTCACCCAACTTGCCGCCGCCGACATCGACCGCGACGGCGACTCCGACCTGCTGCTCGCCCACGTCACCGGCCTGAAATATCTCCGCAACGACGGCGGCAACGCCAACCGCCAGCTCAAGATTCGCCTTTACGGCAACCGCTCCAACGCCAGCGGTATCGGCATCCAAGTCGAGACCGTTACCACCGGCCTGCGACTCAAGCGCACCGTGCACTCGCTACCCATCGAGATTGGCATTGGTAAAAACAAACTGCTCCATTCGCTCAACGCCCGCTGGTTCGACCTCTCCCTTTTCAACCTCGACGTGAAGGTGAAGCCCAGCGAAACCCTCACCCTCACCGAGCTGATTCTGCCGACCGGCTCCTGCCCGTACCTCTACGCTTGGGACGGCGAAAAGCACCGTTTCGTCACCGACCTGCTCGGCGCGTCACCGCTTGGCCTGCCGGTCGCCGAGGGCGTTTATATCGATGCTCACCCGGACGAGATCGTGTGGATCGGCGACGAGACAAACTTCCAGCCAATCGAGGGCAACTACCAGTTGCAACTTACGGAGGAGTTGCGCGAAATTCTTTATCTCGACGAAGCCAAGCTACTCGCCGTCGATGTGCCAATCGGCACCGAAGTTCACCCCACAACCAAGTTGCTCCAAAAAGGTCCATACCCTCCAGCCGGGCTCACCGCCCTAGCCAAGCGCAAGCCGCTTCGCCAAGCAAAACTCAGCGACGGACTTGATGTCACCGCCGCATTGCTGGCCAATGACGACCAGTGGGTTTCGCCAGTTGAGCTGCGATTACCGCAACTTCGCGGCTTCGCCAAACCGTACTCGATCGAATTCGACTTCGGCCCGCTCGACACCGGTGCGCCGCTCGCCCTGGCGATGACCGGTTGGCTGCATTTCGGTGGTGGCATGGCGAACATCGCCGCCTCGCACCATTCCGACCTGCCGTTCCCCTTCCCAAAACTTGAGGCGCAAGTCGCCAACGGCACTTGGCAAAAAATAAATGTCACCGTCGGCGCGCCGGTCGGCAAAACCAAGACCATCGTCGTGGACTTGGCCGGCAAACTGCCAAACGATGCCAAGCGGCTTCGCTTGTCGATGGCGTTTGAGATTCACTGGAACCGAATTGCGCTGTTTGAAAAGACGAGTTTGCCATCCGTCGCCACGATGCACCCAACGACGACTGATTTGCACTGGCACGGCTACGGCGCGATCGAGGATTTGCCGAGCCATCTGCCGCTGACACCCATCCACGACCAAACCGGCGACATGCCGAACTGGCGCATCACCCCCTCCGGCTGGGTCACGCGTTACGGCGATGTCAATGAACTCATCGCCGTTAAGGACAACCGACTCGCCCTCATCGCCGCCGGCGACGAGTTAACGCTTGGTTTCACGGCAACCAAGCTTCCGATGCAACGTCCACACACAGCACGCCAATTTTTTCTGTTCACCAGCGGCTGGGACAAGGACGCCGACTTTCACGTCGCCCATGGTTGGACGGTCGAGCCGCTCCCGTGGCAAGGCATGGATGCCCAACGCTACGGCCGCGAACCCCGCCCCAAACTCGATGACGGCTGGATCAAAAAATACAACACCCGCTGGATCGGTCCACGCCCGCTGAATAAGCTCAACAAACTAACCATAAGCAAGTGAAGCACCGAATTCCTTTTTTATTTTTGACGATTGCCGGCTTGACTGCCCACGCCGACTCGCTTGAGCAGATTGCCAATGTTTTCGTCGAGGATGGGTTGAAGATCCGGCACCTTGAGTTCAGCATTACCGACACCGGCTTGGAATCCGATGGCGACAAAAAACACGAGATTCGAACTGACCGGTTCGGAGACACACCGCAACAACCGGACGGCCGCATACTCCTGCAACCCGGCGGTAATGCGGTTAGCCAGGCGTACTCGTGGGACTACAACGCCTCACGGCCAGGCAAGTACTGGGTAGAACTTGTTTACGCCTTGGCTAAAGGCAAAAGCATCGCCGTGCCGAACATCAGCTCGTACCGCATTCAGACCCAGCTTGATGTCACCGGCGCGGCTAATCGTTTCCGCAATGTCACCCTCGGAAAAATTTATTTCGTAGAGCCCGGTAAACAAAAACTCGAGATCAAGTTTCGTGGCGACATGCCGAGAGTTCGCGCGCTCATCCTGCGCCCCGCGCCGGAAGGGGAGCCCATTGGCCAGGCGCTCGACCGCTCAGTGTTGCTACACGCGCGCGACGTGACCCTCCACAGCACCAAGTTGCAGTATGAAACCAAGCCGCACAAAAACACAGTCGGCTACTGGGTGAATGTCACGGATCAGGTGTGCTGGGACTTCACCGTGTCGCGCGGCGGCAGATTCGATGTCGAGATCCATCAAGGCTGCGGCAAGGGCCAAGGCGGCAGCCATGTCGCGCTCGAGGTCGCCGGCCAAGAACTGGAATTCACCGTGAATGACACCGGCCATTTTCAAAATTTCGTCCCGCGCAAGATTGGCACCGTGCTCTTAGGCAAGGGTGAATATCGTTTTTGGATCAAGCCGATAATGAAAGCAGGCGGCGCCATCATGGACGTGCGCCAGATCCGACTACTCCCCATCGAATGATTTACTGCAAGCGCTATGAACGAAACCAATAGCATCATCTCCACCAACGCGGTTAGTAATGTCGCCGATTCGTTTAGGGACCTCGGTCTCGAGTGGCTGCTGGATTACTTCAACATCCTCGAGTCGGTCGATTACATCACGTTCATCATCAACCTGCTGATCCTCATCTTCGGCAAGCAAATCATCAACCATCTCAGTGTGCAGACGGTCGGCGCGGCGCCGCCCCAGCTTCGTTTGCTGCGCATTTTGAACGCGATCCTTTTCCTAACTTACTTTTTTGCCGTGGCCTTCCAATTCCAACTTGGCTCCAACATCAGCCACACCGGGCTGCTCGTATTACTGACGTATCTTGTCTGGCAACTCACCCACTCGATCATCCTCAAAAAATACGGTCGCAAGCGGGAGGTCGAGGGCACTTCCATTTATGTAGAATCCTACACTTCGAGCAACCTGAAACTTATCGCACTGCTGATCCTCGGGGTAATCTCGGGCCTGGTGTTTCTCAACCTGTGGAAACTCGAATGGCTACTCCAGACCACCAGCTTCCTCGGGGCGCTGGCTGTCCTTATTTTCACGACGAAGGATTTTTGGCTAAAAGATTTCATTAGCGGCATCATCGTCATTAGCAACGGCAACATCGAGCGAGGCAACGTCATCCGCATCCCCGATGAAAACATCCTCGCGATCGTGCTGGAGACACGCACCATGCTGACCCTGCTGCGCGACGTCATCCGCAATCATAACATCACCGTCCCCAACTCCCTGTTACTAAACAAGCAGGTGGAGATACTCACCACCGAGTCGAGAAAAGGGATTTATGACTACGTCGAGTTCAACATCGGCTACGAGACGGACTCGGAGAAGGCCAAGGCCTACCTGCTCGATGTCTGGAAAAGAGCCTGCAAAATCACCGCAACCATCAACTCCGAGCGCGAGGGCAACATCATGCTCGTCGAGAACGGCGACCACGCCGTGACCTGGCGCGTGCTCTACAACCTTAGATTCGAGCACGAGATTGCCACCGCCCGCAATGCCGTGAAGTTGGCGGCGTTCGAGTTGCAGGATGAGCACGACGTAAAGCTCCCCACCCCGCTGACCCACGCCTTCCCCGGCGGCCCGGCGGTTGTCAGTAAACCCCCAGCGTCTTGAGCACCGCCCGGACGCGGGGCACTTCGTGTGTGCGGAACAGGTCGGTCCCGCCCAGTGCGGCAAGCACGGAAAAAAACGGCTCGGCGCTTCGCACCTCCTCTCCAAAACACTCGACTGCATGCGGCAATGCGTTGCACACCGGCCACCCCAGTTCACGAAACCGAAAGGCGTTCAGGAACGTTTTCATCTGGTGCCGAATCCGCACCGAGCTGTCCTGCAAATTCTCGTAGTAAAAGCCCAGGCCCGGATCGACGAAGCCCCTGGCCAAGCCGCAGCGCTCGGCCGTCTCGATCTCGCGAGCGAAGTACTCCGCCATGCGAGGGATGGGGTCGTCATCAAGCGGGATGTCGGCGACATCGCGGGCATTGCCGCCGGCGACGTAACAGACGATCACGCCGGCATCGTGCCCGGCGGCGAGGCGATAAACCGTCTCGCTGGCCGCAGTGCCGGTGAGGTTCAGCACCTTGGCACCGGCCTCGAGGCAGGCCTTGGCCACCTCGGCGTCGTAAGTCTCAGCGGAGACGATGATGCCCTGCGACGCGAGTTGTTCGATCACCGGCAGGAGCCGTTGCCGCTGCTCGGCGGCGCCGACTCGTTGAGCTTGGCCAAGCGTCGATTCCGCGCCGATGTCGATGATGTCGGCCCCCTGCGCCCGCAACTCACTCCCGCGCTCGACAGCCGACTCGATGCTCGTGCAGATACTCTCCCGATACCACGAGTCGGCGGAGAGGTTGATCACCCCCATGATCGCCGGTCGTCCGGAGGGGAAGCTCACTTGGCCAGCGATGTCGAACGGACGCACAACGGCATCGAGGTCGGTAGCGTGCTTCGCGGCGATGGCAACCAAGTCTTTCAGGCCAAGCATGCTCAGGGTGCCTTGGGGGCTTCTGGCCCGACCTTTAGGGCGTCGAGTTTGACCTGCCAAAGCGGCATGTCGGGCAGCTCCTTGGCCAAGCGCGAGTAAACGCTGCGTTCCTGGTCCGCGCGGCCAAGCCGCCCGGCCAAGTGCCCAGCCATCAACCCGGCTTCCTTCACCCAAAACGGATCCATCTTTTCGTTGGCGAAACGGAGGTTGCTGCCGAAGACGATCCCCATGCACTGATCGAACGACAGCTGCAGGAGTTTCTCGCGCTCCTCCGTTTCGCCGGCTAGCGCAGCCTGCTCCTCGAGCACGCGGGCCAAGCCCAGTCCCGCCTGGCTGCGGGTGGTCATGTCGGTGCCTGGCAGTTCGGTCACAACCCGGTACGCGTCCGCCGCCGGGTCAAGGTTGCCTAACTGCAAATAACAATCGCCGAGGCGGCCCCACGCGAGGGGATGCAGCGGGCTGCCGATCATCTCATTGGCCACGCGCTGATAATGCGGCAACGCGTCGAGGAGGTTCGTGGGCGTGCGCTGGGTCTGGTCTGCGGCGACGTCGCCAAGAAAAAACTCCGCGCGCGCCTGCTCGGCGACCGGCGCGTTGGTGGCGTTGATGACCGAGGCCAGCAGCAACTCGGCGGCGGCGTGTTCCTGCCGGAAGAACGCCGAGCGACCGGCGTTGAGCCGCGCCTCCCACTCCATGCCACGGGCGTTGGCCAGCAGGTTTGTGTTTTCGAAAAGTCGCCGGTAGCCCTGCTCGGCCTCGGCGAATCTGCCGGACTCGAACTGGTGGTCAGCGATCCATTTCTGCGCCACCGGCGCCAGTCGATTGGTCGGGAATCGCACGACGTAATTCGTGAACAACTGAAACGCCTTCGCCTGGTTGCCGGCCTGATGGTTCAGCCACGCGCGGTCGAACTCCGTCTGCGCCAGCGCCGGGTGCGCCGGGTAGTTGGTCACCCAGCGGTCGTACTCGATGATTGACGACACCCAGCTGCCATCCATGACGTGTGTCCGCGCGATGGCCAACTGCGACTCAGGCAGCAGGGTCGATTTGGGGAACACCTTGGCGAACGAGGCCAACACGGTGCGCGACTCGGATGGCTTGCCCTGCCGGTTGAGCGCTTGCCCGTAGTGCAGCAGACTGCGGTCACTGTAAAAGCTGCTCGGGAACCACTCGATCAGGTTGCTCACAGCCTGGTTAGCGCTCGGCAAATCCAGCTGCTCGACGCCGCTCCGCACGATTTGGTACAGCGCCCGGTCCACCAGCCGGTTGTTGTAACCGACGGTGTTTGTGGCAATGCGGATCGCCGCCCAGTAATTGCTCGATGCCGAGGCGTAATCCGCCCCGTGGAACAAACAGTCGGCCACCTTGAACTGCGCCACCGCCTGCTCCTCGGACTTGGGCAACTCGGCGACGGCGTTGGAATAGGCCTGTCGCGCAAGGCTCAACTGCAGGCTTTTGCCGGAAAGATTGCCCCACTCCCAAAGCGCCCAGCCGCGGCCCAGCCACGATTTGCCTATCAGGTTCGCATCCGGGTCGCCCTGTAGAACAACGTCAAAATGTCCCAGTGCGTCGCTGAGCAGGTTGGTGGACTTGAGGCGGCTCGCATCCGGCAACCCGTAAAACTGCCGCAGCCGCAACTCGCCCAGTGTCATGTGAGCCAGTTCGGTCGCCGGGTCACCGGGATGGCGGATGAACAGCCGCTCCAGCCGCTGCACCGCATTGGTCAGTCGGTTTACAGCAACGTATAGGTCGGTGATTTTCAATAGTGCCGAGCGGCGCCAGTTGGCCGGGACATTGGTAGCCAGGTTCTGCTCATATAGCGCGACGGCGGCATCCGGCTGGCTCATGCGGCGAAGCACGTCGCCGTGAAAGTCAACCGAGCGCGCGGCAAACTCCGGGTCGGCGATGCCCTTGGCCAATTGCACCAGATTGGTGGCTCCACCCAGGGCGCGTTCGAAGCTGGCTTCGCCGAGATACACCGAGGCCAGCAAATAATGCTTCTCCCAAAAACGCTCCGGCGACAACCCCGCATCGGGCAAATTCTCCAGCAGCAGCCGCGCCGCGCCCAGTTCCTTGAGCTCGAAGTAGGCGTTGGCCAAAAGCAGCCGCCCATCGACAATCAACAGATCGCTTGGCCGGGCGCTTGCCGCACGCTGGAACGGCCCGTCCGCCGGCTCGAGCGTGGCGATGCTTTTCTTCAGTTCACCCAACTGGTAGAGCGACTGCGCTTGGCCAAGCGCCGCCGTCAACGCCCGCACGGAGCCGGGATGGTTCTCGATCAACTGACCGTAGCTGGCAGCCGCCAGGTTGAAATGGCCCAGCGCGAACTGCACCTCGCCGATCCAGAACAGGTAACGATCCGTCCACGGTCCAGCCGCCTGCAACCCGGCCGCCAGCTCCTCGGCCACACCCTCGAATTGGCCAAGCTGAAACCGGGCCTGCGCCTCCAGCAACACCGCCTCCGCGTGGTGGGCCGAGCCGGGATGCATCTTGGCGAAGGCGTCAAACCGCTCCATGGACGCGGCAAACATTCCGTCGCGGAAGAACCGCTTGGCCACGTCGAACGCCAGCTTGGCCTTGGCTTTCGCCTGCAGATCATCCTCCTGGCCAAGCACGGCCGGCACGGCCAAGCCCAGCGCCAAGGCCACGGCAGAACTCCGTTTCAACATCGTTTGCAAAGACCGATTCATTTCTCTTCCAGCAAATATTCCATGCCAAGCGTCGCGGCGAGGAAGCGCCCCGTGTGGCTGCCCGGTGCGGCGGCAACCCGCTCGGGCGGGCCTTCGGCCACGATCCGGCCGCCATCGTTGCCGCCTTCCGGCCCCAAATCAATCACCCAATCCGCCGACTTGATGATATCCATGTTGTGCTCAATGACGACCAGCGTGTTATTCGCGTCGCGCAACCGTACCAGCACATCTATCAATCGCGCGATATCGTGAAAGTGCAGCCCGGTCGTCGGCTCGTCCAGGATGAACAACGAGTGATCGCGAGACTGCTTGGTCAACTCGGTTGCCAGCTTCACCCGCTGCGCCTCGCCGCCGCTCAGGGTCGTGCCCTGCTGGCCCAGCTTGAGGTAGCCTAGGCCAACCTCGGACAACGTCGCGCATGGATCGCAAATCTTGGGGAACGCGCGAAAGAATGTCATCGCCTCGTCCACGGTCATGTCGAGCACGTCGGCAATGTTGCGGCCCTTGTAGTGAATCTCGAGTGTCTCGCGGTTGTAGCGCCGTCCTTTGCACGACTCGCACGTCACGTACACCGGCGGCAGGAAGTTCATCTCGATTTTGAGCAAACCACCACCCTGACATTTCTCGCACCGACCGCCCTTGACGTTGAAGCTGAAGCGGCTTGCGCCATAGCCACGGATCTTCGACGCCGGCAAACTGGCGAACAGGTCACGGATTTGGCTGAAGATGCCGGTATACGTCGCCGGGTTACTGCGCGGCGTACGGCCGATTGGCGACTGGTCCACAACAATCACCTTACCCAGCGCCTCCTCGCCTCGCAGCGCCTTGAACTTGCCCGGACGATCCTTAGAGTTGTAAAACTTGCGGAACAACGCCCGCCGCAGTACGTCGTCGATCAGCGTACTTTTGCCCGAGCCGCTGACACCGGTCACGCACGTGACCGTTCCCAGGGGTATTTTCAAGTGAACGTCCTGCAAATTATTCTCCGCCGCACCGATAACTTCGAGGAAGCCGCGAACAACATTCGGCCCGATCCGCTTGGTCGGCAGGTCGATCTTGTAGTCGCCGCGCAGATATTTCGCAGTCAGCGATTTTTTGTGGGTGAGGACTTTTTCGAGCGAACCGGCCACCACCACTTCCCCTCCATGCAGGCCGGCGCCCGGCCCCATGTCGATGACATAATCGGCCCGGCGAATCGTCTCCTCGTCGTGCTCCACCACCAGTACCGTGTTCCCCAAGTCGCGCAGTCCCTCGAGTGTGGCGAGCAACTGATCGTTGTCACGCGCGTGCAGCCCGATACTCGGCTCGTCGAGAATGTACAGCACGCCCACCAGTCCCGCGCCAATTTGCGTGGCCAGGCGGATCCGCTGCGCCTCGCCACCGCTGAGCGTACCGCTTGTGCGGTTGAGTGTCAGGTAGCCCAGCCCGACATCTTGCAAAAAACCGAGCCGCGAGGTGATTTCGCGCACCACGTCGGTGGCGATTTTTTTGCCAAGCTCGTCCAGCTCCAATGCCTCGAAAAACGGCAACGCCTCGTCAATCGACAGCCGGCAGACATCCATGATCGACAAGCCACCGAAGCGCCACTCGACCGGCGGTTGGTTTGCGCTGCGAAGCGTCACCGCCAGTACCACTTCGCGGAGCCGCTGCCCCTGACACGCCTCGCATCGTTGCGGACTCATGAACGCCCGGAGGCGCCGCCGCGTCGTCTCGCTGCGCGTCTCCTCGTACAGCCGGTTGAGGTTGGCCAAAATGCCGTCGAACGGCTTGGTCGTTGTCGTTTGTTTGCCACTGCGGGTGAATTGAAAGTCGATCACCTCGTCGCCCGAGCCGTGAAACAACGCCTCCGTAAAGCGCTTGGCCAGGCGGCGGTACGGCTTGGCCAAATCCGCCCCATAATGACGCGCCAAATTTTTCAGCAACCCGTTGTAGTGAGCGACCATTCGCGCACCGCCCTTGGTCCACGGCAGGATGACGCCCTGTTCGAGCGACTTCTCGGGGTCGCCGACCATCAGACCATCGTCGAACACCGGTCGTTGCCCAAGCCCAGAGCAGGTCGGACAGGCACCGTACGGCGAGTTGAACGAAAAATGTTTCGGCGTCATCGGCTCGTAGCTTTTGCCGGTGGCCGGGCTTGTCAGTCGGTTCGACAGCTTGCTCTCGCGCCATTGCGAACGAGCGAGATCGGGCGTTTGGTGCAGCGCGATTATTTTGCCTTCGCCCCACTTGAGGCAGGTCTCGACCGAGTCGGCCAATCGGCCTCGCGCCTTGTCGCTCACGACCAGGCGATCGACCACGGCCTCGATCGAATGAGCTTTTTTGGGGTCTAGCTTGAAGCGCGTGTCGGTCTCGAGTTCCGCCAGCTCACCGTCGATTCGCGCTCGCACGAACCCCTCGCGGGCCAGCTTCTCCAGCACGTCGCGGAACTCACCCTTCTGCTCCTCGACCACCGGCGCGAGCAGCATTACTCGCGTGTCCTCCGGCAGCGCGAGTAGTTGCTCGATAATGTCACTCGTGCTCAGACGCGAAATCGGCTCGCCGCTCTCCGGGCAGTGCGCCTGGCCAACGTTGGCGAACAACAGGCGCAGATAATCGTAAATCTCGGTGGTGGTGGCGATGGTCGAGCGGGGGTTTCCGCCGGAGGAACGCTGCTCGATGGCGATCGCCGGCGAGAGTCCCTCGATGTGGTCGACGTCCGGCTTCTGTAGTTGATCGAGGAACTGCCGAGCGTACGACGAAAGCGTCTCGACGTATTTGCGCTGGCCCTCCGCAAACAGCGTGTCAAACGCCAGCGACGACTTGCCCGAGCCGCTTGGCCCAGTGATCACCACCAGCTTGTCACGGGGAATCTCAAACGTCAGATTCTTGAGATTATGCTCCCTTGCCCCGGCTATCTTTATAAATCCATTGGCCACCGAAGGAGGCATCTTAAACCGCCTCCCGCGCTTGGCCAAGCGTGGGTCAGTTCGGTGACGACGGCCGTTTGAACAGGCGCTGGATGAACGGCTCAACCTTGTCCATGCCGACAGCAAGGATGATGACTACGACGATGATGATTTCCTGCATGTAGTTGGGCCAATCCTTGATGCCTGAGCCGTTGGCGAGGCAGGCCATCATGAACGCGCCGATCACTGAGCCGGGAATACTGCCCGCACCGCCGCTCAAGCTCGCGCCGCCGATGACCACTGCGGCGATGATCTGCAACTCCAGCCCGATCGCCACCGAGGGATCGCCCTGCGTCAGCCGCGAAAACTGCATCACGCCGGCCAAACCGAAAAACGCCCCGGCCAAGGCATAAATCGCCACCTTGTTCAGGTTCACGCGGATACCGCACAGTCGAGCGGTGTCTTCGTTTGAGCCGATGGCGAACACGTACCGGCCAAACACCGTCGAGCGCAGCACCACGGCCATCACCACCGCGAGGCCAAGTGCCAACCAAACGCCGTCGGGCAACGGGAAAAAAGTAGGCGACCACTCGTAGGCCATGAATTGACTGACTGACTCCATCGAAAAGCCCGGGCATCGACAAAGATCTGCCCCGCAGCATGACTCCGGATTAACAGTTTGATTGTTGGCGAGCCACTTGGAAATGCCGCGCGCGATGCCCATCATCCCCAGCGTGACGATGAACGGCATCATTCGAACCGTTGTGATGATACCGCCGTTGGCCAGGCCGGCCAACCCGCCGGTCAGCACCGCCAACGTGAGCACTGCCGCTAAGCCGTGCCCCTGCTCAATCAGCCTGGCCGTCACCACGCTGCACAACGCGACGACCGACCCAGCGCTCAGATCGATGCCGCCGCTCACGATCACCATCGTCATCCCCATCGCGCCGATGGCCACGATGACCGTCTGCGTGAGGATCATTTTGAAATTGCTGCCCTTGAAAAACAGTGACCGTAACTCGCCGTCCAGCGCAAAGAGCAGCAGAACAACGAACAGCCCGGCAAACGGACGGATGGCTTTCAAAAAATCACGACTGCCGAGGCTCGGAAAATTCATGCCGCCACCTCCTTCGGCTCCGCTTGGCCAACGGCGGTGAGGATGATACCCTGCTCACTCCAGTCGGCGACGGGACGCACCTCCGAAAGTTCGCCCCGGCACATCACGCCAATGTGATCACACACGCCAAGCAACTCCGGCAGGTACGAACTGACGAACACGATCGCCTTCCCCTGCCCGGCCAACTCGTTCATTAGCCGGTAAATCTGCGCCTTGCTACCGACGTCGATGCCGCGCGTCGGCTCGTCGAGCAGCAGGATTCTTGCATCGTGATGCAGCAGCCGAGCAAGCGCGATTTTCTGCTGGTTACCGCCCGACAACTCGCCGACCGGCTGGGCGGCACCCGACGCTTTCACGTCGAGCTTGGCCATCCATTTTTTAGAGGCGGCCGCCTGTGCTGCATCGCTCACGAGGCCAAGCTGCGACACAGGGCCGAGGCGCGTCAGCGTCAGGTTATCGGCGACGCTGCGGTTGAGCAGCAGTCCCTCCTCCTTCCGGTTTTCACTGAGCAAACCAACGCCGTTGGCCAGGCGCTTGGCCGGTGTCGAGTGGGTTACCTCCCGCGAAAAAACAGTCACGCTACCCCTGGCCAGGCGATCGAGCCCGAACACCGAGCGCAGCGTCTCCGTTCGTCCCGCGCCGACCAGGCCGAACAATCCAACGATTTCGCCGGCGTGCAATGTCAGATTCACGCAACTCGGCTTGGGCAAGCCGGCGACATCGCTCAACTCCAATGCCGGCTCACCGGCGGAGCGGCTCGTACGCGAATAAATTTCATCAATTTCCCGGCCGACCATGAGCTGGATAATCTGCTCGAGACTCGCCTCGGCCATTGCGCCGGTGCCAACGCTTTGGCCATCTCGAAGCACCGTATAGCGGCTGGCCACGCGCTCGCATTCATCGAGGAAATGGCTGATGTAAATGACACTCACGCCGCGCTGACTCATGCGCTCGATCACGCCGAACAGGTTCTCAGTATCGACTTGTGTGAGGCTGCTGGTCGGCTCGTCCATGATGAGCACGCGCGGTTCGCCGACGAGCGCGCGGGCGATCTCGACGAGTTGCTGCTGGGCGATGGTGAGCGCCCCGATCGGGGTGTCGAGTGGCATTTGCGGCTGGCCAATTTCCTCCAGCGCGCACTTGGCCAAGCGGCGTCGCTCGCTGTGGTTGATCCAACCAAGTGTCGCCGGCTCGCGGCCAAGCAGGATGTTTTCCTCCACCGACAAATCGGGCGCGAGGTTGAGCTCCTGATAAATCATCGCCACGCCGCTGTTGCGTGCGTGCAGCGGATCGCTTGGCTCATACGGCTGGCCGTCGAGCGTGAGGCTGCCGGTGTCCGCCCGGTGCGCGCCGCTTAGCACTTTCATCAGCGTGCTTTTGCCTGCACCGTTTTCACCGATGAGCGCGTGCACTTCCCCGGCGGCCACCTCGAGACTCACTCCGTCCAGCGCGATCGTCGGGCCGAAGTGCTTGGCCACCCGGTCGATACGCAGGCGGGGAAGCGCGGCGTTGCTGGATGAATCCTCTGGCATTCGGACGGCAGTCAGTTGCCGGTGCCGAGGTATTTCTCCAATGGCGGGTTGAGGAGTTCCTGCATGTCGGGCTCGCTCATGTTTTCGCTGGTGATAAGAGCCACGCCGGTGTCGATGCGCTTGTCCACCGCCTTGCCGCCGAGATTCCCGACCAGTGTCATCACGCCGAGGTAGCCCATCTTGACCGGGTTTTGCACGACGAGCCCCGCAACGTCACCCGACTTGAGGTCGCGCAACGACTGCACGCTGGTGTCGAATCCGATGATTTTCACCATGCCACCCGCCTTGCCGATGTCGCGCACGGCCTTCGTCATCGAGACGGTCACCGATTCGTTCGGACAAAAGATACCGTTTACCTCGTTACCATAGCGGCTTAGCAGATTTTGCGAGGCGGTGTAGGCCAAGTCGCGGGTGGCCCCGGCGTATTGGTCAGACGACAGGACTTTGATGCCGGGAAAGTTCTCTTTCATTTCGTCGAGGAATCCCTGCTCACGCTTGGTCGTGCTAGCCGAACCGACGGCGTACCGCAGCAGCAGCACACTGCCCTTGCCGCCGAGCAGCTTACCCAAGTGCGCGCCGCCCATCCGGCCGCCGAGGGTGTTGTCAGTCGCGACGAAGCTGGCGTAGTTGTCCGTCTGCAAACCGGAGTCGATGATGACGACCGAGATGTCGGCTTTGCCTGCCGTCTCCACCGGGCGGACGAGCGCCTTGTCATCAAGTGGCGCCAGCACTATACCGTCCACGCCGCGGGCAATGAAGTTCTCGACGACCTTGATCTGCTCGTCGCGATCATCCTCCTTGAGCGGGCCTTTCCAGATGATCTTCACCGGCTGACCGGCGGCCTCGAGTTCCTGCTTAGCCTTGATGGCACCGGCGTGGATCGATTTCCAGAATTCATGCGTCGTACCCTTGGGGATGACCACGAGCGACAAGCCATTGCCGGAGGAGTCGCCGGACTGTGACCCACAACCCGAAACGAAAACCAATGCGGCGCACGCAGCGCCAAGCAGCCATGATTTCATGCGCGGCAGGCTAGGCAACGCGGCGGACCATTTCAAACTATTTACAAAAAAGACTTGCGCCAAGCCAGGCGATGGTGCAGTTTAATTCCATGAAAGCAATTCTGTTTTTTTGTATATCTTCAGCACTGCTCACCGTTTCCGCATTCTTGACCGGTTGCTCTGCAGGAGGTGAGTCGGGGACGCCTCAAACGCAAATATCAGATAAATCGTCTAGTGAACCGGCAGCGGCTTTGGCCGTGAGCCACTGGGTGAAAGGCGAGCCAGTGGACATCTCCAGCGGCGTGCATGTGGTCGAGTTTTGGGCAACGTGGTGTCCGCCCTGCCGCACCAGTATTCCACACCTGACGGAGCTTCAGGAGGAATTCAAGGATAGCGGCGTCCACATCATCGGCGTCAGCAACGAGGAACTCGCCACCGTCGAGTCGTTCGTGAAAAAAATGGGTGACAAGATGGCGTACACGGTGGCGATTGACGCGGGTGCCACCTCCAAGGGCTACATGGGGAAGTACGGCGTGGGCGGAATCCCGCACGCCTTCGTGGTGAAGGATGGCGAAGTCGTCTGGCACGGGCACCCGATGGACAAACTTGATGACGCGATCGAAGACGCACTGAAATAATGGGGGCCACACCACACCACTGCTCATTGCGCTTGGCCGGGCGCGTTTATCCGGCGGCAATCTTGGCCAAGCGATCGCGGGCCTTCTGTCCCGCCGTTGTTTCGCTGCATTCGTTGGCCACGCGCTGCAGCAGCGCGAGTGCCCTGTCCGAGTCGTCGAGTTTCCCCGAGTAAAGATTGCACAGATGGATGGCGGCCCAGCCCCAGCGTGACTTGGGGATGTCCATTTCCAGTATCTCCTCGTACTCCAGCGCCGCAGCGCGGAAGCTGCCCAGATCCTTCTCGTAAATCTCGGCGATGCGCTTGTAGGCGTGGTATTCGCCCGGGTAAACCTTGATGTACTCGCGAAAGGAATCGATGGCATCAACATACGCCCCATCCGCCCAGATGGCCTCGGCGTCCTCGTACATGTCGGCCTTTTGCGACTTATCGCTTTTGGTTAAATAATTCCCACCGACTCGTTCGCCGATCAAGTGGCCAAGATCGCGCGCCACCAGCAGTGCAAACACCAACAGAGCGCCGAGCATGCCAGAGAAATAAATCATGATGCCGCCCTTTTTCTCCGGCGGCTCCGTCTGTCCAGCAATCTCGACTTGGTTCGTTTTCCCGCCCCTTGGCGAACGCTGAGTCTTGGTGGGACGTGTCTTCTCCACATTGGCCGGTGGCGCGTTGGTTGGCGTAAGGTTGACCTCGCCGGAAGGCTCGCCGTCAACAGCAACCGGCAATCCGTCCCCCTCGTCCGACTCAACGCTATACCGATCCAACTGCATGTTCTCATACGCATCCCGAAAGCCGCCCCAACACCAGATGGCGACGTACAGACAGAGCGGATAAAGAATGAGGCGCGAGATCAGTTTCACGGGAGCACATTCATAACAGCCCCGACCACCCGATGAAACGCAAAACAACTTGCAACTGACGCTGGATTTCTGTCTCATCCGTCGCATGACACTCCGCACATTCTTCCTGACGACGACTTTCTCCGTGCTTGGCCTGACCATTGCCCTTAGCCAAGCGACCGCTGCGCCGACCAGAGCCCTGGTCTGTTTTGGCAGCTACTCGACCCCCGACAAGGAGAGCGTTCACCTGTTCCAACTCAACCTGAAGAACGGCAGCCTGAAAAAAATCAGTGCCGTGGACGGGCTGAAAAACCCGTCGTTCCTCAAAATCCACCCGAACGGCAAGTTCCTTTACACAGTCAACGAAGTCGCCACGTTCGACGGCAAACGGAGCGGCGGCGTGACGGCGTTCGCGCTGGACGTGCAGGCCGGCAAGCTGACCCAGCTCAACCAGCAGCCCTCCGGCGACACCGGCCCATGCCATCTCACCGTCGACGCCACCGGCAAGTTCGTGCTCGTTGCCCACTATGGCGGAGGCAGTACCTCAGTGTTGCCGATCAAAAAAGATGGCTCTGTTGGCATGGTGGTTTCGCAGATCAAACACAAGGGCTCAAGCGTACATTCACGTCAAAAGGCACCGCACGCCCACTCGATCCATGTCGACCCGAACAACAAATTTGCCTTCGCACCCGACCTCGGCATCGACAAGGTGCTTGTGTTCAGCTTCGACGAAAAAACCGGTGCAATCGCCGAGACCAAGTTTGACGGCGCCAAGCTGGAACCTGGCTCCGGCCCGCGCCACTTCGGCTTTCACCCGGGCGGAAAGTTCGCCTACGTCATCAACGAGATTAAGCAGACGGTGACCGCCTTTCGCTACCGGGCCAAGCGCGGCCGACTCAAGACACTGCAAACCGTCTCCACCGTGCCCCACTCGGTCGAGGGAAACAGCACCGCCGAGGTCCTCGTTCACCCAAGCGGCAAGTTTCTCTACGGCTCGAACCGCGGCCACAACAGCATCGCCATGTTCCGGATCAACGAAAAGAACGGCAAGCTGACCGCGCTTGGCCACGAGTCCACCCGGGGCTCCACCCCCCGCAACTTTGGTATCGACCCCACCGGCCAGTTCCTGCTCGCTGCCAACCAGCAAACCGACAACGTGGCCGTATTCCGCATCGATCAGGACACCGGTAAACTCAAGTTCACCGGCAACGAGATCAAGCTCAGCAAGCCGGTCTGCGTCCGGATGATTTTGCAGGACTGATGTCGCTAAGCGCTCTCCCCCATGGCCAACGACCGTCCGAACATCATCCTCATCATCACGGACCAGCAGCGTTTAGACACCATCAACGCGTTGGGCTTTGACTACGTTGACACCCCCAACCTCGACCGCCTTGTTCACGAGGGAGTGACGTTCCGGAACTGTTACGTCACAGCGCCATCGTGCGCCAGTGCACGGGCGAGCCTCTTTACCGGCTACTACCCGCACACCACCGGTATCCTGAAGAACGCCGATACATGGCAACACAGCTGGGTCGAGTTGCTCAACCGGGGCGGCTACCATTGCGTCAATGTCGGCAAAATGCACACGTTCCCCTACGACGCCAAGTGCGGCTTCCACCAACGCTATGTCGTCGAAAACAAGGATCGCTACCTTGAGGGACGCTACTTTTACGACGAGTGGGACAAGGCGCTCCGGGCGCGCGGCCTGGTCAAGCAGCAGCGCGAGCTTTACCGCAAACGCGCCGACTACGACCAGTGCCTCGGCGCGTTCACCTGGGATCTCCCCGAGGAAACTCACTCCGATAACTTCGTTGGCGACCTGGCTAAGTGGTGGCTGCAAAACCATCCAATTGAAAAGCCCTTGTTTCTGCAGGTCGGCTTTCCCGGGCCGCATCCGCCGTACGACCCGACGCCGCGACATTTGGAGCCGTACCTCGATCGCGACCTGCCCTTGGGCAAGCTGTCACAGGACGTCCTCGACAATCAGCCCGAGGCGTTCAAGGGCATGCGCGTTCACAACACCGAGGTCGACCACGACTCAGTGGTGCACCAACTCAACCCCACCGAGGAGCAGCGACTTCGCCAACGCCGGCACTACTTGGCCAACGTCACGATGATCGATGAGAAGATTGGTGAACTGCTCGACACTCTCGAGGAGACCGGTTACCTCGACAATTCGATTGTCGTGTTCACGTCAGACCACGGCGACTGCCTGACCGACCATGGACACAGCCAAAAATGGACGATGTACGAACAGGTCATCCGGGTGCCGTTGATCATCAGGGCGCCCAGGCGCTTTGCCGGAGGGCGCGTGCTTGATGGCCTGTTGCAGTCGCTTGATCTCGCGCCGATGCTTCTCGACTGGGCCAACGCTCCCGTGCCGGACACCTTCGAGGGCATCTCCCCTGCCGCGGCGCTGGACGGCGGTGAATGGACAGGACGCGAATTTGTGTTTGCCGAACAACAGCGAGACGGCAACTTCACCACCAGCGACTTCATGACGATGATGCGCAGTCGCGACTGGAAACTGGTTCATTTTCTTGGCGAAACGTACGGACAATTGTTCGACCTGAACAACGACCCGGGGGAAGTGAACGACCTTTGGGACAACTCCACACATCAGGAGCAAAAAGATCAGTTGCTTCACACGATGCTTGAGTGGCACATCGCAAGCCAGGTAAAAACCGCAGACTGGACAGAGGCATGGCGTTAAACCCAACAGACGACATTCGATCCGCACCCACCACCAAGCTGGGCATCCTCCAGAACATCGGCCCGGGGATGATCCTCGCCGGCTCAATCGTGGGTTCTGGTGAACTCATCGCAACCACACGTACCGGCGCCGAAGCCGGCTTCGATTTTCTCTGGCTGATCATCCTCGGATGCATCATCAAGGTGTTCACCCAGATCGAGCTTGGCCGCTACACCATCTCCTCAGGCAAAACCTCACTCGCCGCCCTCAACGAGGTTCCTGGCCCGCGTATCCTCAACGGCAATTGGATCATCTGGTACTGGTTTCTGCTGTTCATCTCCATCGTCGCCCAACAGGGCGGCATTGTTGGCGGTGTTGGCCAGGCGATGTCCATCAGCGTCCCGCTCACCGAGGAGGGCCGGATATACAACGAGTTCGTCCAAACCAAGATTCAGTTGGAAGTCGCCCAGGCCGAGTTGAAGAACCAAGCGGAAACCGACGCGGGGCGCTTGGCCAATCTCAACGAGCATATTGCCAGTCTCACAGCCACGCTTGAAACCATCGAGCAGGTTCCTGTTGCCTACGACCACAAATACTGGGCCGGCATACTCACGCTGATCGCCATCGTTCTTTTGGTCTGGGGCAACTTCAATTTCATTGAGCGATTTTGCATTTTCATGGTGGTGACCTTTACGCTGGTGACCATTGTAAACCTGTTTGCGCTGCAAACCCACGACGCTTGGGCGGTTTCCGTTAGCGACATCGTCAGGGGATTAAGCTTCCACATCCCCAAACCAACGGCGGAGTTAAAGCCACTCGCGACCGCTCTGGCCACGTTCGGCATTATCGGTGTTGGTGGCGCAGAACTGATCGCCTATCCCTATTGGTGCCTGGAAAAAGGCTACGGAAAGTGGATCGGCCCGAGGGACGACTCCGACTCCTGGACTGACCGGGCCAGGGGCTGGTTGAGGGTGATGCAGTGGGATGCCTGGGGCGCCATGATTGTGTACACCTTTTGCACCATCGCCTTTTATTTGCTCGGAGCAGCCATCCTCGGGCGTTCCGAATTGCTGCCGGAAAAATCCGAGCTCATCCAGACCCTCTCGGCAATGTATGCCCCAGTGTTCGGTGCCGCGGCTCAGGGCATCTTCTTGTTCGGCGCATTTGCCGTCCTGTTCTCCACTTTCTATGTGGCGCTCGCCGCGCAATCGCGCCTGGCCGCAGACGCTGTCAACGTGCTCGGATTTGCCAAACTGAATGAGGCTCAAAAGAAAAAAGTTGTGAAAGGCCTTGGCGTGGTCCTGCCGGCGATTGCTGTCACCATTTACACAGTCTTTCCGGCGCCTATTTGGCTGATCCTTACGGCAGGCACCATGCAGGCCATCCTCCTACCAATGTTGGGGTTTTCGGTCCTTTATTTCCGCTACAAAAAAAGCGATCCAAGACTCCGTGCCGGCAAGGTTTGGGACGTCATGCTTTGGCTCTCCTTCCTCGCCTTCCTAGTGATCGGCGTGCACCTGGCCTACACAAAACTCTTCACCTGAAGCCCATGAGACATCACAGATTATTTTTTTCAGGCACGGCCAGGATGCTTATTGGTGTCGCCATGTTATGGGTCCTCCTGTGTGTCCAGGGTTGTGCCACCTGGGAGGACAAGTTGGATCAGCGCGCCAAATGGAAAAAGTTCCACGAGGAAAGCACCCAGTCAACCACTCTTCCATTTCAGAAATGGCCCCGGGAAAAGTGAAGCTCAGCATTTTTAACGGCTTGCCAAGCGGCTCCAGTGTGGCGAGAGTTCCCGCGCTATGAAGCTTCTTTTTACCCTCCTTATCACTATCCTTTTTTTGGCAGGCTGCGGCCAGTCCGATCATCATCACTCGCACGACGACGATCACAGTCATGCCGAAGGCGATCATCATCACGCCGAGGGTGATAGTGACGGCCATCACCACGACAACCAGCCGGAATCTCCTACCGGAGTCCGCATGGGCACAGGACTGATGACGTTCGACACCGTGGCCGGCTGGGGGCTCACCGCAGACGGCAAGTCCGCCATCGGCCCGACACACGGCGGCGTGATCGTCGGCAAGGACGGCACTATCTACACCAGCGCCGGCAAGGGTGTGATCGCTTTTTCACCGGACGGAAAGGTGGCCCGTGAATTTCTCGGCGAACCCTATACCAACTTGCACGACATCGAGATTCGCGTCGAGGATGCCACCGAATACCTTTATGGTGCTCGAAACAATAACGCTGAGGGGATCAAGTTCAACGCCGCCGACGGCAAGGTCGCTTTGCGCCTCCCCTTCCCTGCGGCGTCCGGGCTCGCTGCAAAGCCGTTCAACCCAACCGCCATAACGGTGTCCGACGACGGCAACATTTTTCTCTCGGACGGCTATGCAAGTAACATTATTTTCATCTTCGACAAGACCGGCAAATACCTGAAGCACTTCGGGGCCAAGGGAAACGGGCCGCGGCAGTTCAACACCGCGCACGGCATGACGCTCGATACCCGCTACGAGCCGAACCGCCTGCTGATCTGCGACCGCAACCACCAGCCCCGCGGCCGCCTGCTACACTACAGCCTCGAGGGCGAATACATAAATGAAGTCATAGGCGGCCTCGGTATGCCGACTTCCGTTTCCGTGCAGGGCGACTATGTCTCAGTGCCGGACCTGCACGGCCGCGTGGTTATCCTCGACAAGACCAACACCATCATGGCCGTGCTCGGCCACAATCCGGATCGCAAACAGGGCAGCAATTACGGAGTGAAACAGGCGGACTGGATCGAGGGCGTCTTCAGCGGCACACACGGCTCCGGCTGGGACGCAGACGGCAACCTCTACGTGCAGGACTGGAACGTGGACGGACGCATCATGAAACTCGTCCGCGTCAAGGGCTGAGCGAAACCGTACCTGGCCAGACGCTACCGGTTCGGGATCGGCATGTCCTTGAACTCGAATGGCATCGTTTCCGGCAATACGTTCACGCCGGTGGTGAACTTGAACGGCGCACCCACGCGCCCGGTCGCTTGGCCAAGCCGCCCGCCACGCTTGGTTGATATACCGCGCTTGATCGGCTCAGCGTAAGTCAACTCGACCATAAACGCCGTCCAGCCCTTGGTTGGCTCGGACACCTTGCCCACGTAAGTGCCTCGACCCACCGGCTTAAGCTTGCTGCTCGTCCAGGTTTTCCCGGTGGTATCGATGCGGAAATCCCGCGTCTCGGTGTTGGTGCACTGCCACAGCAAAACTTCCTTCGGGCGAGTCTTGGTGGTCACCTTGATTGAGCCGTCTTCCTGCACGTCCCAATCGTACTCGGGCAGCTTGGTTTTGTTTAGTATCGCGTTGTAATAGGCGGCCAGGCTGTAAACGGCATCCGAGCCGTCAAGCGAGTGCCCAGCGTTTGGGACGTAGCGAAGATGCTTCTGGCCGAGCAAATTCTTGTAGTAAAACTTCCACGAGTCCGGCAGGAAAAACTGGTCGCCGGAGGCGTTGATCAAATATTTTGGCATCGTGTAGCGCTCAAGGTATTCGTACGGCTCGACGATCTCGAGTAGGCGCTTGTACTCGGGTGTGTCCTGCCAGCCCATGATTCCCATCTCCACATAGTCCCCCACCGCCGGGGCGTAAAAACCGTAGGCGCGGTAGTGGTGCTTGAACGACGGGACAACATTGAGCAGGTCGATGACGATCGGCACAATGGCGACGATGCGCTTGTCCACCGCGGCGATGCTCCAGGTTGTCCAGCCGCGCTTCGATGCGCCAGCGGCGACAAACTTGTCCACGACCACTTCGCCGCCCTCCGGCTTGGCGAGGAAATCGGTTACAGTATCCATCGCGCGCGCGACCGCCTTGGTCATTGGCAGGCGGGCGGGCCAGCGATCGTCGCCGGTTCGCAGGTATTTGTCCCAGGTGTAGGCGATGAGTGAGTCCTCGGTTCGGGTGCGTTTCTCGCCGACAAATTGCAGCGGCTCGTTGGGTACCATTTTGAGCTCCGTGACGACCGAACCTGTCTTGGCAGCAATCTGAGCCATGGCACCGTCACCCTTAGTGGGAGGGTCGCCCCCATTGCTGCCGCCGGTGATGAGAATGAGGCCGGTGTCGTGCTTCAAGCGATGCGGCTTGGCCACAATCATCCAGTGCTTCCACAACGTGCGGTTGACGTCCTTCTCGGTCAAGAATTTCTGCGACGTCATACCAAGAATGTAAGTGGTACAACCATCCCCCTCGCGCTGGGAAATCAACTTGTATTCGTAAGCCGAATCCGGCTTGGCCACGTAGCGATCAAGCGCTGTCTCCGCGCCCATTACGAATGGCAGAGTTGTGCAACCCAATGCCAGTGCAACTATAACTCGACTTGTTTTCATTGAAGGTAACATCTTCATGTTAAAGTATTTTAGGCGGATTTTGCCCCGACGGTGTGCCGTCTCGTTTCCAGCGCAACTTCGATTTTAGTTTGCCCGCCTCATAAACAGCTTCCCACCTTGGCTGTCCATTTTCATATCTGTGAATCTCCAGGCCATGTTTCTTGCCGGCGAGATACTCGGCAGAAATCTGGGTTTTCCCGTCGGAAAAATAAGTTGTAC
>MPLU02175826.1_pt1 | contig 25946 bp, 19 predicted proteins | sample 1617381 | NCBI WGS metagenome assembly MPLU02 (sample SAMN05944801, study PRJNA350692) | marine metagenome | biome: marine; feature: ODZ; material: water; isolation source: 90 m water sample filtered on 0.2 um supor filter | place: Pacific Ocean | collected 2012-04-08 | depth 90m m
AGAATCCGATCCGTTTTCCTTAAGGTAATCGGTCGTCCAGGTAAGCAAGCGACCGATGGTCCAGACATCCGTGGGGGACATGGCGAATCCTTCTAGGCTGCTGGATACATCCAGCAGCGAGTGGTCAGTCGAAGCTTCCCATCGACGTGCGCAGCTCCTGTCGGTCATGCTCAATTAATAAATCGATGAGGGCTTCTAGCCCTCCGGTCAGGATCTGATCCAGCTTGTAGAGCGTAGCGTTAATGCGATGATCTGTGACGCGATTTTCGGGGAAGTTATAGGTGCGGATGCGCTGGCTGCGGTCGCCTGAACCGACCAATGTTTTTCGTTCGTGAGCTCGCTTGGCGTCTTCTTCCTCTTTGAACTTGTCATAGAGACGGGACTTGAGGATGCGTAGTGCCTTAGCCAGGTTCTTGTGCTGGCTTTTCTCGTCCTGCATGGAGACCACGATGCCCGTTTCATAATGGGTCACCCGGACAGCGGATGCTGTCTTGTTGACATGCTGACCACCAGGGCCGCTGGCATGAAAAATATCCTTGCGGTAATCGTCAGGCTTGAGGTCTACCTCCACGTCTTCCGGTTCAGGGAGTACGGCGACGGTTGCAGCTGACGTGTGGATACGCCCCTTGGCCTCGGTTTCCGGAACACGTTGTACACGATGTCCACCGCTTTCGTATTGCAATTGACGGTAAACATCTTCTCCGGCAAAGGCGAGGGTGATTTCTTTAAATCCTCCCAGTTCTGTTGGGCTGGCATTGAGGATCTCGCACTTCCAGCCTTTTGGCTCGGCATGGCGTTTGTACATCTCGTACAGGTCCCGAGCAAAGAGGGCAGCCTCGTCACCTCCGGTTCCAGCACGAATCTCCATGACACAACGTTTACGAGTTGCGTCCTCGCCTCCAATGGTCAGGTCCAGCAGTTCGCTCCAAACGGTTTCCCGCTTGGCCTTGAGTTCAGGAAGCTCCATTTCAGCAAGCTCACGTTCCTCCGGGTCGTCACTGTCAGCCATGACTGAAACCTCAGAGATTTCATCAGCGACCTGTTTGAAGGATCGATATCGTGTGGCCAGCTTGGCCAGGGCACCATGCTCGCGCGCAATACGGGCCATCTTCTGGGAATTGCTGAGCACCTCCGGGTCTGTCATTTGTTGCTCAAGTTCTTCGAACCGAGCCAGTTTTTCCTCCAGCATTTCACGCATGACAGGGAACCCACCGGGGTTGGGTGAAAGAGGATAGTTTCGTGGTTAAGTCGCTTGCCGGTTCCGTCCCGCTTAAACCACTAAACCAAGCCCGACCTGGTTTCTCGGACGAGGGTGGAATCAGAAAGCTCTCACAAGCTAACGCTTGCTTGTCTTCTTCTTGGAAGTCTTTTGCAGACTGGCATAACTGCCAGCAGCAAACTTGCTCTGGAACTTCTCGATACGACCTGCCGTGTCGACGTACTTTAGCTTGCCAGTGTAAAAAGGATGGCAAACGTTGCAGATGTCAACCTTTAATTCCTTGCGTGTGCTGCGTGTCGCAAACGTGTTGCCGCAACCACAAGTGACCTGCGTATCAATGTATTCAGGATGAATGCCGTCCTTCATCGGAGAATCTCCAGTAGCTTCTACCCGGGGCAAAAACCAGTCAGCCCAAGGGGTTTGTGAATCGTAATCAACACTGATTACCTAGGTTTTTAATATAACAACAGCCCGGCATGGCAGCAAGGCCGTGACAGCTAGTCGGTACCGGGGAGGGGCTCCTCAGCCACGTCTGTAGCAGGATTATCGCGTTTCAAGCGATCGGCAATCAAGGTGTCAATGAGCAGCTGCCCGACGTGATAGCTGATCATGGGCAGAATGGAGCCACCTGCCTGAACGGCCATCTCCAGCCCGACGATCAGGGTCTTTTGGCTGCCAGAAAAGCCGACAGCCGTAGCGTCTGGACGAGAAAGACGCAGTAGCTGGGCCAGTGTAAATCCTGCCAGGAACATGCCCGTATGAATCACCAGCACGACGACAATCATCAGGCTGAAACTGCCCCATCCCGCCAGGCCGATCGTGGTCTCTCGCAGCGTATTGCCAGTCATGATCGCCCCCAGTAATACCATGCTCAGGATGCCACATTGGGACAGGATGCTCAGTTCCGGCTTCTTGCGGGTCGCCCAACTGCCCAGCGGACGATAGATGCGCAGCAATTGGGCCAGCGTCATGGGTAAGACAACCAGGATTCCAAGCTTGATGATCATCGCCCCCAGGTCCAGGTTCACGAGGTTTCCGGATTCCCCGGCGGTCCGTTTTAGCCAGTAGGGTGAGATGATAAAACAGGTGGCGTTCGTCAGGACAGTGACCATGATTGCAATGGAATCGTTGCCACCAGCCTTGCGAGTCCAGACCGAGGCAGATGCCAGCGTGCACGGCGTTGCCGCTGCAACGAGTAAACCAATTGCCAGGTTCTCTCCCAGGGCGCCATGCAGCAGGTTCATCTGTCGGAGGAGGATAACCGTTGCCCACATCGTTAACGGTAGCAATCCGAAGTTAATGGAAGTGGCTAACAGGGGCGCAGCAGGGCGCTTTACGGTGGCAATCATCATGCGGGTTTCCAGGGGTAACGCCATGATGAACAGAACCGCTGCCACGATGGTATGCCGTAACCCTGGTAGCTTCGCCAGCGGTTCGAGCCAGGGAGAGAATCCCATGCCAATGGCTAGCACTGTGGCGAGGGCAAACAGGAACCAGCGGCGTTTGAGAATTGACTTCACGTTTTCCAGCTTTCCAGGCAAGATAAATCGAGCGGTCTCAGGGAGTGGCAGTGTAAGTTTTCAATTGTCCTGCACTGGCGTTGGGATTCAACCGCACTATCGCCACTTTCTTCATGCCGCTACACTTGATACTGGTACTGGTTTTACCCGCCGCCGGTTCGTTTTTCCGGTCAAGGCCCCCCCGAACACTAGGAATTGGTGTCAGAGCGCATGTTACGTTACTGGACAGCCGGCGAATCGCACGGCAAGACGATGCTTGCCACGGTAGATGGTTTTCCCGCCGGCTTGCAGCTGGAAACGGATCCGATTGATCACGAATTACGGCGACGGCAAGGTGGTTATGGCCGTGGTGGCCGTCAGCGCATCGAGACAGATGCGGTAGAGATTCTTACCGGGGTCTGGCAACAGACGACACTGGGTAGTCCAATCGCATTGCAAGTCATCAATCGCGATTACAAGCTCGAGAAGATGGAAGATCTCCAGCGACCGCGACCCGGACACGGAGACCTGACAGGTGCCGTTAAGTACCTGGGCTCAATTCGCGGAGTGCTGGAGCGAGCGAGCGCTCGTGAGACAACGGTTCGCGTTGCGGCAGGAGCCCTGGCCAAGCAGTTACTGTCCCAGTTCGGTATCGAAGTCATCGGTTACGTGGTCGAACTGGGTGGAATTTCAATTGCTCCGCGAGAAGGTTCGATTGAGCAACAGCGAGAGTGGCGAGATGCCAGTGAAGTTTATTCGCTGGACCCGGACCAGGATGATGAAATCAAGCAGAAGATTGACCAGGTTGGAAAGTCTGGTGATACGTTGGGCGGTATCGTGGAGACCCGGGTCGAAGGGCTTCCTTTCGGATTGGGAACTCATGCCCAGTGGGATCGCAAGCTCGATGGTCGCCTGGCCCAGGCCGTGATGGCCGTGCAGGCTATCAAGGGAGTGGAAATCGGTATGGGTTTTGAAGCTGCCCGGCGACTGGGATCCGAGGTGCACGATCCGATTACCTACGACGAAGAAAAAAGAAATACCTCGACGCTGGGATTTGAGCGGCCGACCAATAATGCGGGTGGATTGGAAGCGGGTATGACCAACGGTCAGCCCCTGATCGTGCGAGCAGCTAAGAAGCCGATCAGTACCCTGAGCAAACCGCTGGGGTCGATCAACCTGGAAACCAAGGAAGCGGAAGAAGCGGCTTACGAACGTAGTGATGTCTGCGCGGTTTCGGCTGCTAGTGTCATTATTGAAAACGTGGTTGCCTTTGAAATTGCTCGGGCCCTGGTCGAGAAATTTGGCAATGACAGTATTGCTGAGATGCTGGCGAGACGAGACCTTTTTTACCAGATGGCAAGGGAACGTTGATTTCGTGGTAAAGGGCTCGCGAGTGCAAGACCACGAGCCACGAACAGATAGTTTGCGATTCGGACAAGGATGTTCGGTTAATGCATGATCGTTTGCGAAAAAACTGTTGTCGCCTGATTTTCCTGCTGGCAGTGGCTGCCCCAACCGTCTCTATGTTGACGTGGGGACTTGCTCGTAATACCTCCCTGGTGGCCAGCCAGACCAGGTTGTATTGGCAACAACAACTGACCGATATGCTGGGAATGCAGGTCAGGCTGACGGCAGTTGAGACCCCCCGACCCGGATTGACCGTGCTGCAGTCATTGCAGCTGAGTGACCGAGAAACAGGCGTACCCTGTGGCACGATTGCAACGGTCGAGTTATGGAAGGTTGCGGAAAAACAGCATGTTCGTATAGAAGATCCGCAGATGCAAATCAGCGAGGCTTCAGGAACGTGGCGTTGGGTTGTTCAGCAGCTGTTGCGTCGCCATGACCTGGGCACCGTGGTGATCTCAACAGGCCCGCTGCTCCTGGAGAGTTCAGGTCGGAAAAGCGCGATGTCACTTCAAGGGATGGAGCTGGCATGCCACTTGCAGTCTGTTCCAGAATGCACCACGTTGACGATCAATATGCAGCAACCGGGTTCTGGTAAAGCTCCTGTTGCGTTGCAACTGCGGCGGCAACACAAGGAAACAGTGGGCACCCAGGTAACACTTGATACGGCTGCGGCCACCCTGCCCTGCTCGTTGCTGGTTCCCTTGTTTCCGCGGTTAGCTGCGATGGGAGAGCAGGCACGCTTCCAGGGGCAGCTGTCAGCAGAACAAACAACAGCGGGCCAGGTTATCGATGTCGCAGGAGATTTTCATGCCGTCGACTTACAGCAGTGGTTGGGGGCGATGTCTGCCGGTGGCCTGACCGGATTAGCCACGTTGCATTTGCAACCAGCTCGAATTATGGATGATATCTGCGTGCAGGCCAGCGGTCGCCTGGTTGCTGAAAACGGAATGGTGAAGCGGTCGTTCTTGCAACGAGTAGCAGCGGAATTGGGATTACAGTGGGTTCATGATCTCGGAGCTGAACAGGCAGGCTACGACCGATTAAGTTGCCAATTTGACCTGGATAAAACCGGGATCCAGTTGTCCGGGGAGACCCGGGGACCCGCAACGGGAGTTATCTTGAGTCATCCGAGAGGAGTCTTGCTGTCCACTACGGGACGTCCGCAGCGGCTTCCCAGCCAGGCGCTGGCGCGATCCATGGGGGTACCATCTGCCGTCGGATTGCCAGTCAGCCGAAGTGGCTTGCAGCAGTTGCAGGGCGCCAGTCGCCGACCGGTGCTACAGGCTCGTCCGACGTCACAGCTTAATCCAACCCTGCCTCGCTAGGACCGGTTCGTCCAGTCGTTGGGTTTGCAAGATGACAGGCTTTAATGCTTACCTGGTCGCGATGGTATAACGCGTGGTTGCCAGTCCCAGGAAGATCCAGTTGGTAACCACAAACCCGACGACATATTCCAGGCCACCGGCACCGGAACCATATGAGTGCAGCCCGACTTCTCCATTGGTTGAGAGCATCGGCAGCACGAAATTGACCCCGTACCAGGACATCACGATCATGGTTGCTCCCAGTACCGTGCCAAAGATCAGCCCAAAGTTACTGAACCAACCTGCGTAACGGCCATGCAGGATTGCCAGGTAAACCAGCAGGGAGATCAGGGCCCAAACTTCCTTGGGATCCCATCCCCAGAAGCGTCCCCAGGAAACATCTGCCCAGAGTCCCCCCAGGATCGTACCGGCTGCCAGTAACAGAACAGCCACCTGGATGGCCTTGTAGGCATAGCCAGCTAGCGGGGCACAGGCTTCCGGAGGCCGTGCTTTTACTCTTTTCGAAGGTTCGGAAGGTTCGGAGTCTGCATCATCATCATCGGTGACCGTTTCATTGCTGGTGCCAGCCGTACGGTAACTGCCAAACAGGTAATGGAACAGTGCCACGTTGCCCAGTCCCATGGCCAGCGCACCAGCTGCATAACTGGAGACAATGCAGAGAACGTGAATCGTGAGCCAGAAATTTGTTCGTAGGACAGGTTGGAGGGCCGAGATGTTTTCGTCCAGGGCATCATTTGGTGCCAGGCATGCCAGTAGGGAACAGAAACTGGCCAGGCTCGTGCCAGCAAGAGCAAATGATTTGCGTTTATAGACCTCGTCCATCAGGCGTCCCATCTGGTCGGTCTGTCGCCAACTGGTTGGAATGCAAACCAGGCTGAAAGGAACGCTCAGGACCAGGCGAGGCAAGAGCCAGACACTAGCTGCCACGCAGAACAGTCCCACGGCCCAGACGCCCAGCGTGTTGGCCATCCCGGCAGTATGTCCCTGGCTTGCATCCAGGTCCGGAACGATGTTGAAATACGGTCGTCCACCATCCCCCAGGGGCATCATCGTGAGGAAGTAGAGCAGTTGATACATGCACAACCCTCGTACGATCACGCTGACCAAACCCCATAGTGCGCAGCTTTGTGCCGAGAATTGCTTGAGCTGAGGTTCGGTGAGTGGCGTTGCTTCCCAGCTACCAGGTATGGCAGTCAGCCTCCAGGCGCTGCGGATGCCGGTTTGTATTACGGGCCAGACCAGGAACCATGTCGCAAGTCCCAGGGTGACAAAGGGAACCCAGATGACTGTTTCGTACATGTTTGTCACGGGTGCCCAGCCGGTGATCATGACACGCAGGTAGAATCCATATGCGGTCCAGATCAAGGTTCCGAAGCAGACGGCAATCGCCACGGCAAACAACTGTTTGCGGAACGTGCCGAAGGCCAGGGAGAAAGAGGCCAGGGCTAACAAGCACAGCATGAAAGATCGTCGGAACGGGTTGATGCGATTGTAGTTGACTTCTGTCTCCAGGCGTCGGATATCCCGGGGCTTTGCGGGATATGTCGTGTAGCTGATTAAATCGCTGTCGCGTTGATGCGGAGCCAATTGTTTCTTGACCAACTCCAGTCGTTGGTTTTCCAGCGATTTACCGAGAGACGTTAGTGATGCTTTCAGGGATTTTTGGGCCGCCAGGAAGTCCTTGGATCGCGATGAATTGTTGCGGTCTCGATAGGTATTGGAAGCCTTTTTCCAGGCATCGCGTACCTTGCGAACATCGGACTGAGGATAGGCCTGCATGATGTCATCTGAATGAATAATTGTCTGCAGGCTAAGCCATGGCTGCGACGAATTCCGGATGTCCCGGTTCTTGTCCAGGGCCGCCACGTTGAGTGCCGGGATGACCATCGGGCTCTGGAAGGTCTTGTGAGATTTACTTTGGTTCTGGTGTGTACAGTAGTAGAGTGCCAACTGGGTTTCCCCTGCCAGCCGTTTTAATTCCTTGGACTTGGAGATCATTTCTCGGAAGATCTTGGTCAGGTTTTCCTGTTGCTGCGAGGTCATCTCACCGAATTGATTGTCCACGTTCGTTTTCTGGTTTTGGAAAAGTGCGTCGAGTTTCTCGGTGGCTTGCACGAAATCGCGGGCGTTCCGAGATGCCAGTTCCAGCGAGACACCTTCGCTCGCGTCCTGTTCCCCGGATTCAGCGGCCAACATTCCCATGCGGCGTAGCAGGTCGGCTGTTTGGAAGAGGGCCTGGACGGATTGCAACGTCGCCTGGCAGACCGTCTTAATTTCACCGTCTCCAGGTGCTTCGGCGAAAATCTGCAGCATGCTGTGAAAGGTACGGCCCTCGGTCGAGGTGTCCTGCAGTAGTCGCGCCACCAGCTCTGCCTTCATCATGAATGCGTTACGTGAACCAGCGGTCAGTAGCGGGCCAAGCGTCAGTGGTTTGCTGGCATCGAACGTGATCGTCCGGTAAACCTGGTAGCGATCGATCAGTTTTTGGACCTGTTCATCGAGTAGCGTAGGCACGAGTGTTTCCTCTGCCTGGCGTGCTTCCGCCGTACGGTCCGAAATCGACTGCACATGTTCCTGGAGTCCCTCGGACTCAACAACCTGTCGTGGCGAAACATATTTGAACTTCATGTGCTGGACAGGCACCCCCAGCAGTTTTCTCAGGTCCGGGTGTGGAGCGTAGATGAAGGGAACGTCTTCCCATTTCTCCGATTCAACAAGCCAGCTGAAAATAAGTTCAGCACCGTCCCAGCTTCGTTCCTCGCCGGCAGGAAATAATTCGACGGCCGCTGCATACTTTTCGTCTCCCAGTTGTTGGTCATCCAGGTAGCCATCAAGTTTTAGCTTTACGTTGCGTTTCTTGGGGCGTTCGCAAACCTCGGCCATGATGATATTGGCAAACGTGTCGAACGGTTGAATGCGACCCTTGTGGAATACCGGGATATGTCGCAATGTGTCAACGTTGACGGCGAGATCGCCAGACCCATCCGCAGCCTGCAGGTTCAGGGCAGGCAATGTCGCAATGACCAGGATGGTCTGCAGCAAGGAACGGAAAAGTTTGCTTTTCATGGTATTAAGATATTTCTGCTGGTTCAGGGTTTACGTTCAGTGACTGCTCCAATGTCCTGGTTTCTTTCCTGCGACGGGGCTTGAAAAAGTAAGCTCGCATGTAGAACATCGTAGCAATTCCCAGTACGACGAATAAGCAGCCCAGGTTGCGAATCCAGCGTCCAGGATCCGCATTGACGGTCAAAACTGACAGGTACAGTTCTTCTTTCTCGGAAGTTGGTAAAACCATCTGCTCATATTCCAGGCTTCCCGGTTTCCAGGGGCCATTGAAGCTTTCCTGGAAAAGTCGATAGGTCACGCCCGTGACCGGGTTGGAGAACTCAACCGGAGCATTCATGGTGATATAGATATCGTGGCGATAAGAGGCCGTTTGGTTCCAGTAAAGCGCCTGGCGTTGCTGGTCAAAAACCAGGCTGCTGGCCTGGTTAAGTCCTGGCACCTTCAGGGCCGTCGGCTTAAAACCAATCAGGCTGCTGGTCATCAGGTGAGAGGTTTCCGGAACCTGCTGGGAGTGTTGGCCGATATAGCCAGCAGGGTGTTCCTCGGCCTGGATCCAGTAAAGCTTCTTCCCCTTTGGGTCCACGGCCAATCCGCGAATAATATGCTGTTCTGTAACCAGCTGTTGCTCGCCGGCTGAAACGGAACCTTGCTCCTGAAGTCGTGTACTGGGATTGCTACGCACGTCTACCACGGTCGCTGGCTTCTTGTCATCCAGGCCAGCTCGCCGAATCATGGCATGCCCTTGGTTGACCTCGCTCCAGTAGAGTGTCTTGGCATCATGGTCGATGACCAGGTGCGCGGGTCGGTTGAGACCGGTCATGAATCGTGCTTCCTGCTCGGTTCCATCCAGGTTGCAACGGCCAATCCGCCCCCGGCGTTTATCTGTCCAGTAGATTTTCTGCAAGGAAGGAGCGATGGCCAGGCTGTCGAGACTGGCATCATTGCTTTGTAGTAACAATCGAACGTTCTTACCGTCCGGTTGAGATTCGTAGAGCAGGGTTACCTGGCCGCTATGGAACTGTTGTTGATCGACCCAGTAAATCACTGAACTCACGGGGTGAACGGCCAGGGCCAGGGGGCGAGAGAGTTTTACGCTTTCGTTTCCTTGCGAACCGGGGACGCCAGGATGGGGTGTGACCCGCGCTTGTTTCAGGGTGAGTGTGGCCGGCTTGGCATCGTTCAGTTTGCCAAGTGGTAGCCGCTGCAACCGTGCATTGAGCGGATCGGTCCAGAGGAGTTGGTTGTCCCGAGGTGATATGGCCAGTTGTCCCTGGAGCCCAAGCTCGCTGGTTTCCAGTGTTTTATCCGAAGGTAATATGTTGCAGGGAACTTGCAATTCGGAAACCTGGTTCTCCTTGATGTCGTAAAACTGAATGCGAGATTGAATGTGTCGATCCAGGAAATCGACCCAGCTGGAAAAATGAGAGGCCTGGCTGGTGCCGGGATCCAGCTTGCGTTCAAAATTTTTCAGGCGAATGCGGAAGCCAATGTCGATTGCCTTGGTAGGCATGCTGACCGATACCGTGCGACCTTGTGAGCTGACTTCCAGGACCTGGTCGGTACGCGGTGTTTCGTCTGGGGTTCCCACGAAGATACGAACCCACTCTTCCTTCGATTGATCGTTTACGGTCAGGCGAAGTTTTGCCACGGAACGATTCTGGACGAGTGTTTTGCTGCGGTCGAAAGGAAGTGATAACGTTTTTCTGCCGGGCTTGTCAGCCGGATTAAAGTCGGTGACATAAAGCTTGAGTTGAGCAATCGGCATGCGAAAGGCGTTGACGGCTGTTTCTGCCGTACCCTCGAGTGGTACTTCTTGTGTGAACGCCAGCCTTTTTTCTGCCCGTTTCCAGTAGCGATAATAAAGCTTGTGATCATGAGACTGGAAGAATTCCAGGCGATCCCCAGCACCGATACGACTGGCTTCCTGTTGCTTTAGTTGTGAGAAGTCAAACCAGAGGTCGCCATAAATCTCGTTCTCGTGATCCTGGATATTACCTTCCGGGTTGTTGGCAAAGAAGACAAGCTGGCTTAGCTGCGTGTTGTCCTTATCAAAGACAGACACGACGACCACGGGGCTTTGAGGGGTGGTAATGGCTGTATCGTTGGCCCATTGCAGTTGATCAGGTCCCGCATTCTCATTCTGTTTCCAGGCGTTCCAGTATTCGGTGACTTCCACCTGGAAAGAACTGTTTTTCAGCGGCAGTCGACCTTTCTCAAGCGATTCACTGACATTCAATATGTGGACCGAACCGTCGACGAACAGGACAACTTGTCCTTGGGGGCTGATCGCACCCTCCGGACCGCTTGCCAGGAAGGCCTTGGTATGGGCAGCAGAACCCGCCATGGTGAAAATGACACGCCCGCCACCGAGCATTTGGCTGTCGCCCAGGCCAAGGGGATACTGGGGCTGGATTTGCCTGGCGTCCATCTTGAGTTCTACGGGGACCCAACGCACGGGCCCTTTGACCGGTTTTCCATCGGGTCCGATCTTGGTCGCTGCCGGCAAGCTCATTTTGAACTTCAGGTTGGGGACGGATATTTCCTTGGAGTCACTGTAAAAGTCAACCACCTCCAGCTTGATATCGTCCTCATCAAAGACGGCTTCGTTTGGAGACGTCTTACTGGCGAGCTTGAACACTATTCCAGTTGCCGAACGAAGCATTTTCCAGCCGAGTCGGGCGGGTGAGGAAACCCGTGAGAGCTGGGTCTCGTCGTCAGGTTGCTTAAATCTAAAGAGATGGTTGAAATCGTCCCAGTTAAAAGGACTGCAGGGAAAAGGAACCGGGTGGACCTGGACGGCAGTGGAATCCTCCGCCTCAGCGTCCGTGTCGCGGACGCTGATATCAAAACGCAGGTTACTGCCATCAAAGGCATATTGCCCGGACTGGTCTTCGTAAATAGGGATTTGAGCATCGATGCCACGGAATCGACCGATCAAGGCTCCAAACAGCAAGGTCAACAAACCGATGTGTGTAATCACGAAGCCGGTTTGATGGCGTTGCCAGGGGAAACGGATAGCGGCAGCGCAAAAGATGTTGATAGCCAGCATCGCATTGAGGGCATTAAACCACCACGTCTGGTAGATGAAAAACTGTACTGCGGCTGTACCATAGGCCGCCTCGACAAAAGTTGCATAGGCCAGGGTTCCGGCCAGCGAAAAAATCAGGATCACGGCCAGACGCAACGACGCACACATTTCGTAGGTGCGCAGCAAGCAACGTGTCGGAAGTGGCTGATCAGGTTGGACGAGTTTTGGATGTGCCATGCGTTCGAGAAACTGAAAGCGAAGTCCAGTCAACAGGTGGGGACGGCGAAGCGAAAGTTGGTTGCCATACGTCCAAAAGGACTGACTGGTTCACTTGAAATACATCTGCAAATTAAGCGTTAGTCAACCATTTGAACAAGGGCCAATTATACTCTAGCGCAATACCCGAGATAAAGGAGGCTAAGTTCTTTAGCGCACAGAAAACAGCTTGGAATCGCCTGGAACGTCCTGCAGGTAAGGGAAGTTGGCCAGGAAAGAAAACCTGCCCAGCGGCTCCTGTCGAGGTACCCTTACCCGACCATGTCACGAATTGCCTCGTAGAGGCTGACAAACATGTTCATGACCGAGTTGGAGACCTCGTAGGGCTCCTGCCAACTCCACATGCTGCGGACCACGTCGGTCATCGAGATGCCGGTCAGGACCAGCAACATCAGCACGCAGGAGAGTCCCATCAAGTTCCAGACCGAGTAAGGTGCCTCAACGGCCTGGATGGGTGCGAGGACTTCTTGCTGAAAACCGACCGCCGTGCCTGCCAGTGTGGGATCCATTTCGTCTCCGAGTCCCATTGCTTCCCCGGCATCCATGGGGCTTTCTTCTTCCAACAACATACCGGCATCGAGAGGATCTTCTTCAAACATGCGATCCGCAATCATCGTTGCCGCATCTTCATCAAAGGCCTGGGAGTCAGAAAGCGCGATCACCTGGGAGCCACTGTCGGAGCTGTCTCCAAAACCTTCGTCCGAAGGAGAGAGTAGGAATTCATCATCCTTCTGGAGGTCCGCGAAATCTTCTGAGTCAGAGAGGTCGTCGCCCAGGGAAAGTCCACTGTCTTCTTCGGGAAGTCCCAATGCTGAAGAAGATCCGCCGGCCAGTTCCATCGGCTCCTCGTCGAGTGAAATGCCGCTGTCCGAAGGACTGCCCAGGTTGATGCCGCTGTCCCCGGAACCCAGGGTGATATCGCTGTTGCCGGCGCTGTCTGAATTGCTTAAGACGAGGTCGTCGTCACTGAGGGCAAAATCATCATCGCTCAAGTCCATGTCAGCGCTGCTGTCGTCCAGTTCGCTTGAGTCAAAGGCGAAATCATCCTCTTGTTGGTTGATCTCGATTTCTCCCGTGCCACCCTCTTGCTGAAGCAGTAGCTCCGAGTCGTCCAGGACGTGGGCATCATCAGCAGAGGCACTGCTGTCATCAGCCAGTTGTAAATCACTTTCCTGTGAATCAGCTTCAGAATCGCCAATCACGCTGGCACTGGAACTGGAGTCGTTGACCAGTAAACTCGCTGCAGCCCCCAGTTCTGCACTGGACTCGGAGTCATCGTCGTCGTCGATGGAATCCAGCATGGCAGCTAAATCAGGAGATTCACCAAGCATGGTGACTTCATCGTCCCCCTCATCTTCAAAACCAAGGTCTGACGAATCACTGCCGGCAGACGATTGATCGATGAGCTTCTGGACTTCGCTGGTCTTGAATTTCCAGGTGGATCCATCACGGAAGCCACGGATCTCACCGTTGTCTCGCATCTCCCCCAGCTGTTCCGGGGTTACGTTGAGTAATTTTGCAGCCTCGTCCAGGGTATGAAAATTGTCAGCCATCTTTAGTGTTCCTGAATTCAAACGTCACGAGTATTGATATTTAATGCAATCGGCATATTGCCATGCTCCCCCACGATCAATAACTCGGACCACGCAAAACCGTTATCGCTGGAGCGATGAGCGGATTTCCCTGGGTGAGGGGCTGACTCCGTTAAATTCGTCCATTAACAAGTCCCAATGAGTATTTCGGACACATTTGAGTGATATTTCACCCGATGTGCGGTCGATGTGATAAACCCCCATCACGCGTTGCTGCGTATCGATCAAGGTTACCTGTTGTCCGGAATTTCCCACATCTGACGACAAGGCAATTAAATGATTACCTGGTACCGATTGTAACGGTTGACGGACCGGATTTTGGGCAATCAACGAACCTGAAAGCCCAACGAACGCCGCACCCGCAACAAAACTCACACTAACTAACAAGCTCCATACCATTGCACGCATCGTGGCGGACTCCTTTCTGCCAAAGGCCTGGACCTAAAGCTCATAAGATTAATTCTAAAAGCACCTTAACTCGTTTCAAGAGATTACCGGTCTTGCGCCACCGGATTTTTCCACTTCCTTTTGCCTATGTTGCGTTATCGGGATATCCGGAGGAACTCATAGAGGCCTCCCGGAACTACATAAGTCTATTGGTAGAAACGTCTTGTGTTATTGTTCGGAGTGGAGAGCAGTTTTTGCTTGCCGATTTCCCGGTGGCCGGTAAATTGTCACAGTGACCGGAGAATAAAACAGGCGGCAGGAGTTTAGCCACCCTCTGAACCAGCGGCAAGAGCAGAACCGGCGGTAGATACTCGTTCCGGGGACCTTGTTGAGTTCAGGGGAACCGTCTAAATATGAGGCCATCCCGGGATTTACCGTGCTCGTGGACTGCCAGGTTCATGCTGCCCTAAAGATCCCTTCGCTCCATTGTCCCCCGCAGAGGTATTGACTGAGAAAATGCTCTACCACGTTACCCGCGAGATTGATTTTTGTTATGGCCACCGTTTGCTGAACTACGAGGGTAAATGTCGCCATTTACATGGCCATAACGGTCGCGCCGTGATCAAGATTTCCTCCGAGGAACTGGATGACCGGGGTATGGTCCTGGATTTCTCGGATATCAAGACCGTTGTCAGTCAGTGGATCGATGAGAATCTCGATCATCGTATGATCCTGCACCAGGAGGATCCGGCAATTGAATTCCTGAAAAAACTCAATGAGCCCATGTTCCTGATTGACAGTAACCCAACGGCAGAAAACATTGCAAAGCTGATCTACGAGGTGACTGCGAAAGAAGGTTTCCCTGTGGTGCAGGTCGATTTATGGGAAACACCACGGTGCTTTGCAACCTACGGTCAGTCGTCCGCCTAAAGCTGGCAAGTTAACGACAGTCCAAAAAGTAAGTCCGGGTGGTTCTGGGAAGAACCAGGCCCGGACTTGTTTCCCCCCCGGGATTTCAGTTGTGTCGTGTTCAACTCGCTTGTTGCATGGAAGACTGTATCGGATGGCCTGACCGGGAGACTTTGGTTAACTTTCCGGTTTAGGGGTTTTCTACGATTTATCCAGGGAAGCCATCTGGCCGCTAGCACCTGGCTCGCCCGGAGGGTTGGCGAAAGTTTTAAATTCGTCGTCGGCTTTCTCAGAATTGCTCATTAAACTGTAGCGGTTGTGACGATTTTAACGGCACATTGTCTTATCTTGCGCGCTTGAGTAAGGATCCATCGTTTGTCGTCATCAAAGCCACGCAGCTCATGGGTTACGATTTTTGGCAGCCTCGGCTGGCCACTGGTCGTAGGGATTTCAGCTTGCAGCCTCTTTTACGCAGGGGTTTATCGAGGCCCTCTCGATAATGAACTGGTGCGGCGTTATGTCGCCGTGCATCCGGTTTCGTTTGTCGCCACAGGAATGTTTTTCGTGGGGATGGCTGCGCTGTTGTTGCGGTTGGGTACCGTTCTAATGGAATTCTGCTGGCTCAGGAGACTCCAGCTTTCGCCGATTCCGATCGCGGGACAGTCGATTGGAGAATGTGCTGCCCTTAATGCTGAGCTGGAAAGTCTACCAGCCGGTGCTCGTAGTTCCTACCTTGGCCAACGCCTGGGGAATGCCCTGCTTCACGTGGAGCGGACGGGTTCCTCGGAAGACCTGGGGGACGAATTAAAATACTTGTCCGACATGGACCGCGAACGTCAGCATAATGCGTATGCCCTGGTACGGATCATTATCTGGGCAACTCCCATGCTGGGTTTCCTGGGTACCGTGATTGGTATCACGCAGGCGTTAGGTGATTTGGCAACGCAGCAATTGGGTGGGGATCTGCAGCAAGCCATGAAGGGTTTACTGTCAGGTCTTTACGTGGCCTTCGATACGACGGCACTGGCACTCAGCCTGGCCATTGTCATGATGTTTGTTCAGTTTCTGATTGATCGTATTGAAAGCCAATTGTTGACAGTTGTCGATCATCGTTCTGCAGAGCAACTGGCAGGACGATTTCATCAGTCGGCTGCCAGCAAGGACCCGGTGCTTGGAACAGTACAGCGAATGGTCGAGTTGTTGGTTCAGAACATGGACGAACTGGTGCAGCGGCAGGCTGAATTGTGGCAGAAGTCGATGGTCGATGCAGAACAGCGATGGACCCATTTGACGACAAGTACCGGAACCCAACTGGAAACGGCGTTACAGAAATCGTTGGTTGAGTCACTTCAGCAACACGCTGGATCATTAGCAGCGATGGAAAGAGATGCCATGGAGAAGACCCAGCATCGCTGGGAACAATGGCAGACGGTCCTGTCTGACAATGCCCGCATGTTAAAGGGACAGCAGGTGGAAATGGTGCGACATGGAGAGGTGCTGGAACGGACGTTGCAGGCCACGGCCGAGGTGGTGAAACTTGAAACAGCGCTCAATGATAATCTGAAGTTGCTGGCCGGGTCTCGGAATTTTGAAGATACCGTGATGAGTCTTTCCGCTGCAATTCACTTACTGACAACTCGCCTGGACACACGTTCGAGTCAGCAGCCAGGAGTAGTTCTCGATGGTAACGATGACACCCCGGCACAGGGGCACGCTGCATGAGACGACGAAGAACTCCTCGCTCTTCCCTGGCGCCATCGTTGTTTCCATTCCTGGCGGTATTGATTTGCACGATGGGTGCCTTGATCGCGCTGCTGGTCCTGGGCGTTCAGCAGGCGCATGTTCACGCCGAGGTGGTTGCCGATCAGCATGAGGTTCTTTCCCAGCAGCAAGATGAAGTCGCGGAAGAAAAACGCTTGCAGGCAGAGGACCTGAGATGGCAACAGGATGTATTGGAAGAACAGAGAGCGGCAAAAAAGACGGAGTTTGCAGAGCAACGGCTGCAATTAAGCCACCTGGAAAAACACTTGCGACAACTGCAGGGTGACTGGGAGAGGACGCAACGAAAAATCCTGGACATGAAAGCACTGCGAGACCAGCGGGCTGATCAATCCCAGCAGTGGCAGGCACGGTTACAGGAGCTGTCAAAGCAAATCAAGGACATCGAGGCGCAACTGGTGACAGCTCGAGAGGAGGCGAAAAAAGCCTCCAGGGGTTACGCAATCGTGGTCTACGACGGAAACCAGGGGACCAGGCGTCAGCCGATTTACCTGGAATGTACGAGCTCCGGAATCTGGATTCACCCGGGAGGAATTAAGCTGACTCGCGAGGATCTTGACGGCCCTGGTGGCCCTGGTAATCCACTGGATGCCTGCCTGCGGACCATCCGTGAGTACCTCGTCCAGAATGGTGTGCAGCAGGAGGAACCCTATCCGCTGTTGCTTGTTCGACCTGATGCGGTCTACACCTACGCCATGGCGCGAGAAGCCATGAAATCCTGGCAGGACGAATTTGGTTACGAATTAATCGAGGAGGGAGTTCCGCTACAGTTCTCTGCGCCTGATGAAAACCTGAAGACGCTTTTATCGCAGACCATCAAGGAAGCGAGGCAGCGGCAGGTCAGCCTGTCTCGGGCCATGCCCAGTCGCTTTAAGGACCACGGGAACGGGGAATATCGTCCTACGAATTCACAACGGCCCGCGGCAGAAATAGCTGGAGCAACCGATTCAACATCAGGGCGTGGCTTTGGAAGAGGAACTGCCGGGGGTGCGGGACGGAACCCCGACTATCAGCAGGGAAGATCGTCCCGGGAGTCCCAGTATTTCAAGGATACCCATCGATCGGTAGAACAGCAGGGCCTTGATCAAAGTGCGACGCAGGTACCGGGGGCCGGTGATGGTGAAGGCGGGAGTGCCTTGCCGTCACGACAACGTAAGCCTGGTTGGGGGTTACCGAAAAAGCAGGCAGGTGTTACGGGGGTTTCGCGTCCAGTTCGAGTTATCTGTACTACCGATCGATTGATTATCGTGCCGGGACGTTACGAGCGTCTGGCACCGTTTACGACTCAAACCCAGGGCAACGTCGCAGAATCCCTTGATAGCTTTGTGGCCTCGCTGTGGTCCTACATGGAAAACTGGGGGATTGCTGTTGCTGGTGGATACTGGAAACCCATCTTGAATGTTGAAGTGCGTCCCGGTGCAGACGATCACTTTAAAACACTCCAGAGACTATTGGAGTCGAGCGGTGTCGAGGTTCAGAGGAGATAGTCGTTAGGAAAAGCCATGTATACGCGACGCACACCACCCAGGGCAGCCGAGGATCCGGGACAGGATTCGTTTCTTGATATCGTGGCTAACCTTGTCGGTATTTTGATCATCCTGGTAATGGTCGTTGCGGTACGTGCTCGCGAGGCCATCGTGGCCGAGCAAGTGATTGAAAGCCAGGATGAGAACATGGAGATTGATGTCGAGACTCCCCGTTTAGCGATCAAGGCTGTGACCAGTGATATTCACCAGATGGACAAGTCCTTGGCCAGGCAGAAATTCGAGGTTGCCTTTCGCCGGAGAGAGCGAGATAAGGTATTGGCCATGGTTACCCAGGTTGAAAAAGAGTTGGCTGGACAACGACAGCAGTTGACCGATCAGCAGCAGAAAGAATTTGACATTCGTAGCCAGGTAACGGCGTCGATGTCGACCCTGGAGAAACTACAGGGAGAACGCCAGGCACTGGATGGAAAGTCAGTCCCCCAAAAAATCATCGAACATTTTCCAACTCCCATGGTAAAGACCGTCTTTGGACGCGAAATTCATTTTCAATTAAAGGGTGGACGACTGGCCTACATCCCCTGGGATACACTGGTCTCCCAGTTGCAGGCGGATGCACCACGTCATGTCTGGAAACTCAAGGATGCTTCCCGTATTTCCCAGATGCTGGGGCCGGTGGAGGGATTTCGGATGAAGTATACGTTGGTAAACAAACAGAATGCGATCAACACTCGACAGGGGTCGGTCTTGCAACGCAGGGTTGAACTGGAAAATTTTGAGCTTCGTCCCATTTCTCCAGACCTCGGGGAGTCGGTGGCTGTTGCCCTGAAACCGGGATCCAGGTTCCTGGAAATGATTACGCTGCAGGACCAGGACCGAGGCACTGTTACGGTCTGGGTTTACCCGGACAGCTTTCGACAGTTCCGGGATATACGCGGCTACCTGTATAAGCACGGTTATAACTGCGCCAGTCGACCGTTACCCGCGGGCCATCCTATTGGAGGATCACCCGACGGAACACGCTCGCTCGCGCAATAGTGACCTGGCCCTGTCATGGTTCGGTCAGTTGCATGGTTCAGGAAACTAACTGATCCACGAAGCGTGCCAGGAGAGCATTGGCCTGCGGCGTTTCCTGGCACCTGGGCAGGAACTCGGCCAGGGGAATGCCGGCAATCTGCTCGACGTAATCCGGGTATTCGGTAAGTCGTTCCACGAGGTCAGCCCGTGTTAACTCGGGATGAAACTGTGTACCGTACCAGGCCCGGTCCGGAAAACCGAATGCTTCATGGTGAACCTGGTCAGTGGATGCCAAAAGGACGGCTTCCGGTGGTAGCGAGGTCACGATGTCCTGGTGCCCCATCTGGGCCTGGAAGCAAATTGGCAAGCTGCCAAACACGGGATCTGATTGCCCTGCCTCGGTTAATCGTAGATCAACCGTTCCGATTTCAGCCTGGTCTAGATTGGTGATCACGCTGCCGCCGAGTGCCTGGCTGATCAGTTGGAATCCCCAGCAGGAAGCGAATGTGGGAATCGCTCGCTCGTAAAGTTCCTGGATCGTTTCCTGTACACGCTCCAGCCAGGGGCCACCTGATACCACGGAATAATCCCCGCTGCCACCGAGCAGGATCACGTCGTAGTCGGTCCAGCGAGGATGCCCGGTCTCCTGGTGAACCAGGTCCCAGGTGTCGAGTTGCGTGGACTGGCAGTTCAATCCTTTTTGGAAACAGGTGCGTTCCTGTTCTCGCATCGGGTCTTCCGGTCGCCTGGCCTGCAACAGTAAATAACGCAATCGATCTGCGTGTCGAGACATGGTTATTACCTGGAGAGACGGAAGTAATGGCAGGTGCTATACGTTTCCACTGGAGGAAAGCGATTCGGGTAAGTCGCTTGCCATCGCGAGAATGCCTTCCCGGATGGCTGCAATGATTTGTTCGAGTTGTTCAGTACTGATGTTCAGCGGAGGCATGATCACGATAACATTACCCAGTGGCCGCAGCCAGACTCCGTGTTCAAGCGCGAATCGACAGACCTGCGAGCCGCGTTGGTCTTCCCAGGGAAAAGGTTGGCCGGTCGCGGGATCCTGGACCAGTTCCACGGCAGCAATCAGGCCCCGGTGACGGACATCTCCCACGTGAGGCAAGGATCTGAGAGAATTCAGCAGGGTGCCGAGGTGGTCCGATTTTCCAGGTATTTGCGATAGGGTTTGTTCCTCTTCAAAAACCTCCAGGGTTGCCAGCGCAACTGCTGCAGCCAGTGGGTTTCCACCGTAGGTATGGCCATGGTAGAAGGTTTTTGATGTCCGGTACTCACCCAGGAACGCTTCCCAGATTTCACCCGTGGCGAGGGTGGCGGACATGGGTAAGTAGCCCCCGGTCAGACCTTTTCCCAGGCAGAGCAAGTCAGGAGTCACGGTTTCCTGCTCGCAGGCGAAGAGGGTGCCGGTTCGGCCAAAACCGACGGCTACTTCGTCTGCGATCAAGAGGACGTTGTACTGGTGTGTCAGCTTGCGCACACCTGCCAGGTACTGGTCCGGGTGAAAGACAATTCCAGCCGCTCCCTGGATTAACGGTTCAATGATAACGGCAGCGATTTCTTCGTGATGCTTTGACAGCAGTTCTTCAAGTTGATCCAGGTGATAAGCACAGAGTGCCTCGTTAGAAATACCGTCCGGAGTGCGATAGGTATCTGGAATGGGTAACTGAAAGGTTTGGAACAACAACGGTTCAAAAAGAGCGTGATAGCGCTCAATCCCACCCACGCTGACGCTGCCCAGTGTGTCACCGTGGTAACTGTCCCGGAAGGTGACGAACTGTTGCTTCTCGGGCTTGGGGTCAGTACGCTGTTGCCAGTATTGAAACGCCATTTTGACAGCGACCTCGACCGCCGAGGATCCATCGCTGCAGAAGAAGACGTGGTCTAACGGACCTGGCGACAATTCAGCCAGTTTTGCCGCCAGGCGTATCGTCGTGGGATTCGAGGCGCCTAGCGATGTCACGTGGGCAACGTTTTCGAGCTGCCGAATCAATGCCTTGTCCAGGTGTGGATGGCGATGGCCGTGAACGTTGCACCACAAGCTGCTGACACCATCCAGGTATGCATTGCCCTCGATGTCGTAGAGTGTACAGCCATCGGCACGCTCGATAATCAGTGGCTGATATTCCGCCATCTGCGTAAAGGCATGCCAAACGTGGTGACGATCCCAATCGTGGAGGGTACTGCTGCTGGGAGTGTCATGATTTTCGGCTGGGTTATCCATCCGCCTGTTCATTTCGTAGATCCTGTTATCAATCAAGCAACATCCATAAGGCGTCATTCTAGGAGTTCGCCTTGGTTACGCCAACGACCCCTCTCCTTGCTGGAACCCTCAGCAAGACCACTTCAGAACAACGGGTGTGGTTGCCTTGGCTGACAGTTGTTGGGCAGCGTTTTGGTTGGTCAGAGAGAATTCAAGATAATCGCTGGAACCGAACAGGATCGTTGCTGTGCCAGGGCCAGTGTTTTCATACGTCTGCTGTAATCCAATGGCCTGTTGTCCACAACAAATGGCATGGCAATCGTCAGGAATACCGGCAGCATCCCAGTCAGCACGCCTGATATTTGTGATCAGGTTGCCAAATCTATCGATGTGAATAACCTCGCCAGAAAGAGAGCCGTCACCGGCGAGTACGGGAGGCAGATTAAGAATCTGCGGTCCATCGGTAGGTGTGCCGAGTTGTTCAGGCAATTCCCCAAGGCTCAGGTGAGCTGCGACTGGAGCCATGATGTCCCGGCCATGGAAGGTTGCCGAGACGGGATGTCGCCAGTATTTCGGACGATCCAGCACAAGGATCCTGCGAGGTTCCTGTCTTGCCAGCAGTTGGCTTAGCAGGCCGTTGTCCGGGGCGATCAGGTAATGGGATTCCGTTTCGACCAGCAGCAGGCGTCGATCAGTTCCTACCCCAGGGTCAACCACGGCCAGGTGGATGGTACCGACGGGGAAATGTTGGCTGACCTGGTTCCAGGTAAAGCTTCCCTGCATGATGTCCTGGGCGCAGATGTCATGTGTCCCATCGACCAGCGTTACGTCCGGGTGGATCGAGTAGATGACTCCCTTCATCTCGCCGACGTAGGAACTTCCCGGACCGAAGTCAGTAGTTAAGGTGATGATCGGTGGGTTGCTGACACGGAGATCATTCATCCATCGTGGTCCTGACGGGAAACCAGTATCACTGCCGTTTTTCTACCCAGGCCGTTGACCCGAATTAACCCATCTTCTGGATCAGTTCCAGCAGGATCTGTCGTACACTTCCGGGATTGATATTGGAGTTCTGTTGCTTGGCCTTGCCGACCAGTGCTCCCACAGCCTGTTGCTTGCCACCCTGGACATCGACCACGACCTGGGGGTTTTCTTCCAGCAGGGTCTGGCATAGTTGGATTACCTCATCCTCGTCGACACTCTCCATTCCTTTTTCCTGCATGACCTGGGTGGCTGATTTTCCGGATTGAACCATTTCCACGAAGACTTCCTTGCCTCGTGAGCTGTCCAGTTCACCCCGTTGGACCAGGCCCAGTAAATCTGCCAGTTCACTGCTGGCGACAGGAAAGGCCTCGATCTGTGTTTCCTGTTCCTTGAGCGTTCGCAAGACTTCCTGTTGCACCCAGTTGCCAGCAAGTTTGCCGTCACCACAGGATTCGGCAACCTGCACGAAGTAGTCAACCACTCCCCTGCCCTGGTTAACCAGTACTTCCGATGTGTAGCTGCTGATACCGTGGTCTGCGACCAATCGTTCTCGAATCGCGGCAGGCAATTCGCCGATGTTTGTTCGAATTGCCGCCACCTCTTCAGCTGAGACCCGGACGGGAACCAGGTCCGGTTCGGGGAAATAACGGTAATCGCTGGATTCTTCTTTGTGCCGTTGGCCACGCGTGATTTGAGCCTGGTCATCCCAGCCCCTGGTTTGCTTGGGGACATCCCCCAGTTTTTGTCCCGTTTCCTGCCACACATCCCACTGCCGCCCGGCCTCATAGATCAAGGCGCGTTCCACGGCACGGAAACTATTCATGTTCTTTACTTCCACGATCGGCGTGGCCACGGTTCCATCGGGGCTTTCCAGGTGGAGATTGATGTTGGCATCGACGCGTAAACTACCTTCCTGCATGTTGCAGTCAGAAACGTCCAGGTAGGTCAGCAGAAGCTTGAGCTCGGAGAGATAGGCCCTGGCCTCTTCCGCAGACCGGAGGTCTGGTTCGCTGACGATTTCTAGCAAGGGCGTTCCTGTACGGTTGAGATCAATACTGCTGTCGGCCTTGCCTGCGACTTCATCATGCATGCTCTTGCCGGCATCTTCTTCCAGGTGCGCCCGGGTGATTCGCACGTCCTTGGGTTCAAATGCACCCTCGGGATCCTCGATGTGGAGAGAGCCGCGACAACTCATCGGCAAGTCGAATTGGCTGATCTGGTAGCCCTTGGGCAGGTCCGGGTAGTAATAATTCTTACGGTCCCACTTGGTGAACTCAGGGATCTCGCAATCCAACGCGATGGCTGTTTTTACCGCCAGTTGGAAGGCCTTTTCATTCATGACCGGCAGGGAGCCGGGCATCCCGATGCAAACGGGACAGGTCTGGGTGTTCGGCGGTTGCCCAAAATCCGTACTGCATCGACAGAAGAGCTTGCTTTCTGTCTTGAGCTGGACGTGGACTTCCAATCCGATGATCACCTGGTAGAGCGGTTCATTCATGTCAGGTCGGGCCTCCGGGAATGCCAGTCGGTGGCGGCCTGGTACATGTAAGATGCCCGGAGAAGTTTTTCTTCCTGGAATGGTGATGCTTGCAACTGCAGCCCAATGGGTAGGGACTCGCTGGTGAATCCGCAGGGAATTGAAATCCCAGCGATGCCGGCCAGGTTTGCCGTGACCGTGTAAAGATCTTCCAGGTACATGGCCAGTGGGTCATCTGTTTTTTCAGCGATGCGAAAAGCCGGTGAAGCGGTGACTGGTCCGAGCAGGATGTCCACCTTTTGGAAAGCCTGGTCGTAGTCATCGCGAATAAGGCGTCGTACCTTTTGGGCCTTCAGGTAATACGCGTCATAGTAGCCCTTGCTGAGCGCATAGGTGCCCAGCATGATGCGTCTTTTGACCTCTGAACCAAACCCCTCGGAACGAGTCTTGCGGTACATTCGAACCAGCGGACTTTCGACATCCGTGGGGGTCGTGGCAGCCAGCCGCTGCTCTCGAAGTTCAGCCAGCATGGATTGTTCATCCGTGCGATAACCGTAGTGCACGCCATCATAGCGAGCAAGATTACCAGATGCTTCACAGGGCGCGATAATGTAGTACGTGGCGATACCGTAGCGGGCATGTGGCAGGGCCACTTCCTGTACGCTGGCTCCCAGTGAACGATAGACGTCCAGCGCTTCCTGCGTGGCGGCTTCGATTTCCGGGTCGAGGCCGCTCCTGAATTGTTCTGGAATCCAGCCGACCCGCAGACCCTCCAGGGGTTGCTGGACCGTTGCCGTATAGGAAGGAACATCCACGGGAGCCGAGGTTGAATCCAGTGGGTCGTGGCCGGCGAGGACTTCCATCAGCAGGGCCAGGTCCTCGGCGTTACTGGCCAGGGGGCCGACCTGGTCCAGGCTGCTGGCAAAAGCCACCAGGCCGTAACGGCTGACGCGTCCATAGGTGGGTTTCATGCCGCTGACGCCGCAGAGAGCAGCAGGTTGTCGGATGGACCCCCCGGTATCGGTGCCAATGGACAGCGGGGCCATGGCCGCAGCCACGCAAGCGGCTGCGCCCCCGCTGCTGCCACCCGGAATGCGTTCGACATCCCAGGGGTTGCGGGTTAATTGGAAGGCAGAATTTTCGGTCGAACTGCCCATGGCAAATTCATCCATGTTGGTTCGCCCGATCAGTACAGCGTCTTCCTGTTTTAACCTGGCGACCACCGTGGCGTCGTAGGGTGGCTGAAAATGCTCGAGTTGCTTGCTGCCACAGGTCGTGGGCTGGTCAAGTGAACAAAGGATGTCCTTGACGGCTACCGGTAACCCGCCGAGGCGTCCGATCGGTTTGCCTGCCTGCCGACGTTTATCAATGTCGCGAGCCTGTTCCAGTGCTGCTTCGTGATCCACGTGCAGGAATGCCTGGATGGTTGCATCATGGCGATCAATCTGGTCCAGGTAGAGTTGAGTGATTTCTGTGGAAGTGCAGGTTCCGGATTCCAGTTGTTTCAACCAATCGGTAGCCCTGGTGTGAATTGATGACATAGCTTCATTCCACCACTAATCACCCAGGACCGCTGGTACACGATAGCATTGATCGTCGCGTTTCGGAGCGTTTCTTAGAGCATCTTCACGATCCAGGCTGGGACGTGACTGGTCGGGTGCAAAAACGTTAGAGAGTTCCGCAGCATGTGCCATCGGTTCCACGTTCTCCGTGTCCAGTTCCGAGAGTTGATCGACGTATTGGACGATTTGACTCAACTGGTCTGTCATGACCGTCAGTTCTTCTTCGGTCAGCTGAAGACGAGCCAGCAGGGAGATTTTTTCGACATCTTGTCGTGAAAGACTCATCAGGTTTCCCAATCGTAATTACTCGCTCCAGCCAACGAAGCGGGCTTGCCAGGGGCAGCCCAGAGTTGGGCACATTGCAGCGGGGCACAACTCGGCCCGCGGATATTCGATGCGATTACGATTTACCCTACGTCTTTTCCGGCACTTGGAACGGACGTTTTCGAACTGCCTTGCGGACCGCGCCGCTGCGAATGCACTGGGTGCAGACACGCTTCGTTTTCGTGGTACCACCAGCCGTGGTTACCTTGATACGTTGCAAGTTGGGCTTGAATTTACGGCGTGTGATCCCGGTGATCTTGGTACCGACACCACCTAGACGTTTCGCTTTTCCGCGCGTCTCCACGGAATTACCCATCTGAGCCCGTTTACCACAAACTTCACAAACCCGTGCCATGGCACTCACCTTTAACCTAATCGCATGAACGACTCTTA